>ERZ795061.1416-NODE-1416-length-23271-cov-6.357900_pt1 | contig 23271 bp, 15 predicted proteins | sample MGYA00375145_ERZ795061 | MGnify/ENA primary metagenome ERZ795061 (study PRJEB30190, sample SAMN05720144) | anaerobic digester metagenome | isolation source: active sludge of municipal wastewater-treating anaerobic digesters | place: USA | collected 2014-12-22 ... | reverse complement strand
GTCGGCCGACGAGGTGCTTGATGGCGTACAGTGCGAGACCGACCGCGACGGCGATGAGCGCCGCGGTCAGCCAGGCGTCGAGCGGATTGCCGAGGAACTGGCGATCGAGAGCGGCGAGAGACTGGGGCATCGGCAGGGCGGCGAGGACCGGGCGTCGGGAATTGCGCGTGGTGGTTTCGTTTCCACTCGGCGCGTGGTGATGGCGCAGGCGCAAGGCGCCCGCTGAAATCGATACCACCGGGCGAACAGCGCGGTGCCTCCAATTCTAGCCGACGATCATCGGCACCGGCATGCGCGTGTCGAGGACGCGCGCGCGAGGCGTGCGCGCGGGCGCGTGGCACGGCCGCCGCTCGACTTGTCATCGGCGCGATGAACGTTTGGTCCTCCGGTCCTAGGTCACGAGCCCTTCATCCCTTTCTTTCGAAATCCGTCCGGGGGCGATTGACCAGCCGAGGTCGCACGGCGATTGTATGCAATCTTCCATGCACCAAACGCGCTGCCGCGGCCCCCGAAGTGCCCCCGCTTCGACCGCGGACTCGCGAGCTGGTGGTGGAAGCGTTGTTCTGGCCGCTTTCCTTCCGCATCGGAGGCCCCATGCACAGATCTCGTTCACCAGGCGCATCTCGCGCACGCACGTGGCTGTTAGCCATCGCTGCCGTGCTCACCCCGGCACTCGCGCAAGCCCAGGGAACGGGCATGCTCAGCGGGACCGTCACGGACCGTGCCTCGGGGGCGCCGATCAATGGCGCTCGCGTGCAGGTGGTCGGTGAAGCCTCGCTCGGCGCCAACACGGACGACAACGGGCGGTACTTCGTCCGTGGCATCCCGACCGGGCAGCGCACGGTGCGCGTGACGCGCATCGGCTTCCGTCCGGAGGCGCAGACCGTCACCATCGCGGCAAACGATACGTTGAAGCTGAACTTCGCCATCGCGGCGTCGGCCGTCGAGCTGCAGCAGGTCGTCGTCACCGGCACTGGTGGCGCGGTCGAGAAGCGCAAGATGGGCGCCTCGATCGGGACGATGGACGTGGCGGCGCAGCAGGACATCATGCCGGTCACGAACTTCACGCAGGTGCTGGCCAACAAGGTCACCGGCGTGCGTTCGGTGGGCGTGGGCGGCGGTGTGGGCGGTGGGCAGGACCTCCGCATCCGCGGTGTGTCCTCCTTCTCGCTCAACCAGCGTCCCGTCATCTACATCGACGGCGTGCGTGTCGACTCGCGCGGCACCGAGTGGACCACGGCGACGGGGATGGCGGCGACTGCCTGCTGCTCGTTCTCCGGTGGCAACTCGGCCGACCGGTTGAGCGACCTCAATCCGAACGACATCGAGCGCGTCGAGGTGCTCAAGGGCGCCGCGGCGGCGACGCTCTACGGCTCCGAAGCGACCAACGGCGTGATCCAGGTCTTCACCAAGAAGGGACGTGGTGAGGGGCGCACGCAGTGGAACCTCGGGCTGGGGACGGGCTACAACCGCCTGCGCGAAAACCTCCCGACCAAGACGTTCCCGCGCTTCACGGGTCCGGATGGCACGCGCGCCAAGGATGCCAACGGCCTCATCGAGAACGGGCCGTTCAGCTCGTTCGACATCAGCGGGCAGGGCGGCACGACGCGCTCGACCTACTTCGTGTCGGCGTTAGGCTCCAAGGAAGAGGGCTCGATCCAGCCCAACGACCAGGTGAAGGGGAACCTGCGCGCCAACGTCACCTTCGTCCCCACCGACAAGTGGACGGTCGAGGTGCGCTCGGCGTACACGCGCAACGTCATCAACGAGTTGCAGGCCGGGAACAACTGGACCGCGTTGTTAGGCAACGCGATCAACGGCAACCCGCGCACCGCCTCGGCCACGCGGCCGTACGGCGAGGCCTGGGTGCCGGTGAAGGACATCCAGTCGATGGAGACCAAGAGCGACGCCGACCGCTGGACGGGTGGCGTCACGCTCTCGTACGCCTTCAGCCCCAACTTCACGCATCGCATCATCCTCGGCACCGACGCCGTGAACGAGCAGAAGTCGCGCTTCTTCCCGTATGCCGGCCTCTTTGGCCCGGCGGGCGTCACCAACGGGCAGCGCAACCTCGGGCTCCGCAACTATCGCACGACAACGGTCGACTACCTCGGGACGCTCAACTACAAGCTCCCGTTCAACATCGAGTCGAACCTCTCGTTCGGCGGGCAGGGCTTCTGGGAGTCGCAGCGGCTCAACATCGCCGTCGGCAACAACTTCCCGGGCCCGGGCGTCTCCACTGTCGCCGCTGGCGCCGTGACGTCGGGCGGTGAGGCGTTCACCGAGACGATCAACCTCGGACTGTTGGCGCAGAACCGCTTCGCGTGGAACGACCGCCTGTTCGTCACGCTCGGCCTGCGCATGGACGGCAACTCGGCGTTCGGTACGGACTATGGCTTCCAGAAGTATCCCAAGGCCGACGTCTCGTACGACCTGTCCAAGCACGAAGGGCTGCTGCCGAAGGTGTTCAGCGCGTTCCGCGTGCGTGGCGCCATCGGCAAGGCCGGCAAGATGCCTGGGCCGTTCGACTCGTTCCAGAGCTACGGGGCGCAGCCGGTCTTCGAGGACGTCCCCGGGATCGTGCCGCTCAACCCCGGCAACCTGAACCTCAAGCCTGAGCTGACCACCGAGCGCGAGTTCGGCTTCGAGATCGGGCTGTGGCAGGACCGCGTCGGGATCGAGGCGTCGCAGTACTTCGCCAAGACCGAAGACGCCATCGTCAACAAGTCGTTCGCGCCGTCGCAGGGCTTCAACCAGGCCCAGCGCGTCAACATCGGCGCCCTCGAGAACAAGGGCTGGGAAGCGTCGATCAAGTACCTCGTCGTCAGCCAGGCCAAGTTCGACTGGACCACCGGCGTGAACCTCGACGGCAACAAGAACAAGGTGACCGACCTGGGTGGTGTGGTGCTCCCCGGTAACGCCGTGCGACTGGGCTACCCGGTGCAGGGCGTGTGGGGGCAGAAGCCGAACGGCTACAGCGTCGTGACGACCGGAACCACCTGCGGCGGGTTGACCGGGGTGCAGAGCTTCGGTTGCCCGACGACGACGCGCACGGCGGCGCAGGAGTATTTCGGTCCGCCGCTCCCGACGCTCAACGCGTCGTGGTCCAACACGATTCGCTACAAGTCGCTGTCGCTTTACGGCCTCGTTTCGATGGAGCGCGGCGCGTGGTTCAACAACGGCGACCGTCCGTACCGCATCCGTCAGGGCGGCTCCGACGAGTACCTCGGCGCGCTCGGCCCGAATGGCGAGCGGACGTTCAAGTCGGACTCGATCTTCCAGTGGTCGTCGATCCTCACGCACTTCGACAAGCGCGACAACCTCCGCATCCGCGAGCTTTCGCTCACCTGGCAGGTGCCGGAGCGCATCAGCACGATGTTCAAGACGGGGCGCACGAGCGTCTCGCTGGCCGGACAGAACCTGATGTGGTGGGATGACTGCAACTGCGTCGATCCGAACATGAACTGGGCCGGCGCCGATTCGTTCACGATCGGTTCGGGCTTCCTCGCGCAGCCGTCGCCCCGCCAGTATCGACTCCAGATTCGCACGAGGTTCTAACCATGACGCCCATGATTCGCTTCAGACAGTTTGGCCGTCTCATGACGGCAGCAGTCCTGGCGGCCGGGTGCAGCGGCGTCTTCGATGTGGAAGATCCGCAGGCGTTCGGTGACGGGGACCTGAATGACCCGGTGATCATCAAGAACGTCGCCGATGGCGCCGAAGGGTCGCTGCAGCAGTCGATCGACGACGTGGTCGTGCACACCTCGCTCCTCGGGGACGAGATCGAGTCGACGTCGACGTGGATCGACTGGGAGGACGTGTCGGAAGGTCGCCTTCGTGGCGACTGGGCCACGACCGGTACCTTCTCCGGGACGCAGGACGCCGTGCTCCGCGCTCGTTTTGCGGCGCAGAGTGCCGCGGAGCGCATCAAGAAGGTGCTCGGCGCGAGCGCGAACACGAGCCCGCTGCTCACGCAGGTGTCGTGGGCGGACGGCTTCGCCGATCTCTTCCTCGGCATGTCGTTCTGCGAGGGACCGCTCACGCAAGGCGGGCCGCGCTCGCCCAACACCGCCTTCTTCACGCAGGCGGTGACGAAGCTGACGGCGACGCTGACGCTGGCCAACGGACTCGCGGCGGCCGACCAGGCCAAGTGGGTCCCCCTGATTCGTGCCAGCCGCGCGCGGGCCAACCTGTACGCGGGGAACTACGACGCGGCGCTCGCCGACGCGTTGACGGTTCCCGCCGGTTTCGTGAAGAACGCGGTCTACGCCGAGGCGGCGGCCGTGCAGCAGAGCTGGACCGGGAACCAGCTGCACCAGAACCGCAATCGTTCGGGCGGGTTGCGCCGCATGTATCACAACCGCGTGCTCGGCACGTTCGGGACGGCGTACAGCACCGGCTACCTCGCCGATTGGTTCGACCCGACCAAGCCAGATCCGCGCATGGCGGTGACGCGCAAGACCGGGGAACTGGGTGTCAACAACCGCTTCGCGTATTTCGGCATCACCAAGTACAACGATCGCGGCGCGGACCAGCCCATGATCACCTCGAAGGAGATGGATCTCATCGCCGCCGAGGTCTACATGCGGAAGGCTGACTACACCAACATGGCGGCCAAGCTGAACGGCCTGCGCACCGCGGTGGGGCTGGCGGCCATTCCGGTCCCGAGCTCGGCGGCGGCCGCCCAGAATGCGCTGCTCAACGAGCGCATGGCGGTCCTCTTCGTCGAGGGGTTCCGCGCATACGACCTGCATCGCTTCAACCTTGTGGGGACGGTGTTGGGCACGGGGCGCGCCACGATGCTTCCGCTGTCGCGGAACGAGATCCTGGCCAACACGAGCATGAAGGAAGGGGAAGCGACCTGCCCGAAGATCTCCTGATCGCCGGGTAGGACCTGGACGGGGAACGGGCGGCGACGCTCCGTTCCCCGTCGAACCATCCGTCCCATGGGCGGAAGGACACCACCGATGAATGCAGCTGACGACAACGACCAGGCCGCAGGACGATCGCGGCCGTTGACTCCCGGCGCGGCGCACGATGCGTGCACACGCCGGGAGTTCGTGCGCGTGATGGGCGTATCCGTGGCCATTCTGGCGATCGGCACCGAGGGATGCGGGGGCGACGGGGGCGGGGCAATCGCGCCGCCGGATGCGTTAGGCAAGGTGGAAGGAATCGTCACCGACGTGCAGGGCGTGCCGCAGGGGAACTTCGGCACCCTGATCCTCATGTATCCCAACGGGCAGCATGTGGGACAAACGGTGACCCCCGACGCGAGCGGCAAGTTCCGCTTCACTGACATGCCGGCGGGCGACTACCAGGTGCGCTTCCAGGCCGCGGGGCAGGCGATCGTCCCCGAGCCGTACCAGCATCCCATGAAGTTCACGGTGCAGGCAGGGAAGGCGACGCAGCTCACCGTGCGCATCCAGCGCGGCTCCTTTGCGCAGAACCAGGTCGAGATCTACTGCGGCGACGACTTCTACCAGCTCCAGCCCGACGGTGCCGAGAACGGCGAGACGGTGGTGAAGCTGGGGACGATCGTCTGCTGGTACAACGTCGGGCTCAAGATCCACACGGTGACCGGCGGGCCGTGGAATGACTCGGGCGACCTGCAGAAGACGCAATCGTATATCTGGGTGGCGAACACCCTCGGACTGTTCGCCTACCAGTGCAAGTACAACCAACCCGCGATGCGGGCGACGCTTCGCGTCATCCCGTAGCGCGCCGTCGAGACACCCGGCGCGCGCGACAACGGAGCGCCGCGCCGTCGCGTAGTGGTTTTGCCCTCACTCGGAGACCCCCCATGCCCCCCAGAGTCGTCCGACTCGCCGTACCGGCACTCCTGCTCCTCGCGGGACCGCTGGCGGCGCAGGTCACCTACTCTCGTGCCGAGCAGTTGCTCAACTGGAACACCGATCGCCTGATGAGTGGCGATCAGGTGCAACCGCAGTGGCTCAAGGACGGCAACCGCTTCTGGTACCGCAACAAGACGGCGAACGGGGCGGAGTTCGTCCTCATCGACCCGGTGGCCAACGCGCGGCGCCTGCTGTTCGATCATGTGAAGCTCGCCCAGGCCCTGACCACCGCGGCCGACACGGCGTTCGACGGCAACAAGCTCCCGTTCGCGACCTTCCGCTTCGGCAACGACGGCACCAACGAGGGCGAGATCGAGTTCAGCGCCGTACGCAAGCGCTTCTCGTGCAACATCACGACCTACAAGTGCGTAGCGAGCGACACCCTGCCGAGCGAAGTGCCGTTCGTCGCCTCGCCCGACAAGACGCTCGAGGCGTTCATCTCCAAGAACAACCTCTGGGTGCGCAACCGGGCCACCAAGAAGGACTCGGTGCAGCTTACCACCGACGGGGTGGACTTCAACGCCTACGGCATCACGATGCCGCGCCCCAGCCAGCTGCAGCGCCCGCAGCCGCAGCGCCCGCAGCTCCGCTGGTCGCCCGACGGCAAGAAGATCGCGGTGATGCGACAGGACGAGCGGTACGTGGAGCACATGCACTACATCTCGTACACGCCGCAGCGCCCCAAGCACTACTCGCAGCCGTACGCGCTCCCCGGCGACACCGCGGTGCCGTATCCGCGCGTGCACATCGTCGACGTGGCCAGCAAGGCCAACGTGGTTGCGCAGCTCCCGGTGCGCCCCAACAACCTCTCGCTCGGCGGCTCGGTGCGTGACTCGGCGTGGGCCGAGAACTCGCAGAAGGTGCACCTCTCGTGGCTGATGCGCGGCTCCAAGGCGGCGTATCTCGCCGAAGTCGACGCGTCGACCGGGGCCACGCGCATCGTGGCGCGCGACACCGGCAAGACGTATGTGGAGATCTCGAATCCGCAGGATCCGGGGTCGTTCTACGTGACGAAGGACCTGAAGGACGCGTTCTGGTGGTCCGAGCGCGACGGCTGGGGACACCTGTACCGCTTTGACGGTGCGGGGGTCGCCAATGTCGCGGCGTCGGATGGCGACGGCGGCATGTCGCTCGCACCCGAGCCCAAGGCGCAGCTCACCAGCGGTCCGTGGCAGGTGGGGCAGATCTCGTACGTCGATGAGACGGCGAAGCAGGTCTACTTCACGGGGCGTGGACGCGATGGCTTCCTGTACTATCCCAAGCTGTACCGCACGGGCTACGACGGCGTGGGGCTCACGCTCCTGACACCCGAGGACGGGCACCACATCATCAACTTCAGCCCGAGCGGGAAGTACTTCGTGGATACGTACTCGCGCGTCGAGAACGCGCCGGTCACGGTGCTGCGGAGCGCGGCCACGGGGGCCGTCGTCCGCAAGCTGGAAGAAGGGGACGTCTCGCGCCTCAAGGGGATCGGCTGGCGTCCGGCGCAGGTCTTCAGCGTCAAGGCGCGTGACGGTGTCACCGACATCTATGGCCTGCTGTACCTCCCGCCCAACATCGACTCGACGAAGAAGTACCCGATCATCTCGCACATCTACCCGGGGCCGCAGGTGGGCTCGGTGGGGGCGTGGAGCTTCAAGAATGGTGGTGAGCCGTTCGCGCTCGCCGAGTTGGGCTTCATCGTGATCCAGCTCGATCACCTGGGGACTCCGCTCCGCTCGAAGGTCTTCCACGACAACTACTACGGCAACTTCGGCGACAACGGCCTCCCCGACCACATCACCGCCATCAAGCAGTTAGGGGCGAAGTACTCGTACATCGACACCGACAAGGTCGGGATCTTCGGCCACTCGGGGGGCGGCTTCGCCTCCACGGACGCGATGCTGCGCTATCCCGACTTCTTCAAGGTGGCGGTGAGCGGCGCCGGCAATCACGACAACCGCACGTACAACATCTACTGGGCCGAGAAGTACCAGGGGCTCATGAAGAAGGACACGCTGCGCAAGACCGACAACTTCGAGACGTCGGCCAACAAGACGATGGCGAAGAACCTGAAGGGGAAGTTGCTACTGATGCACGGCGACATGGACGACAACGTGCACCCAGCCAACACCGTGCAGGTCATCGACGAGTTGATCAAGGCGAACAAGTCGTTCGAGACGGTGTGGGCGCCAAACCGCAACCACGGGCTCAACGAGCCGTACTTCATTCGCCGTCGCTGGGATTACTTCGTGCAGCACCTGCTGGGGCTCACGCCTCCCGACAACTACGAGATCAAGCAGCCGGACGATCCGTGGAGCCGCGGGCAGGGCGGGCAGGGGCCGGCGTGGGACGACTTCGACGACGGGTTCCCGTACTGGAAGCCGTTCCTGATCTCCTGGTAAGGCGGCGGAAGACGGGAAGACGGGAAGACGAGACGCATGTCCCAGCGAAGGCTGGGGACGAGTGGGGGCCCCGGGGAGCGCGAGCTGTCCGGGGTTTCCCATTGGGGTTCGGTGCATCGGTCGTGCCTTACGACGAAGTGCCGGGTGCCAGACGACCACGAAGTTCCGTGCAGTGCCTGACGAGTTCCTCCACTCCATTCCCACCATGCCACATCGTTCTCCACGCCTGACGCCTGGCATCGCCCTGGTCCTCGCCGCGCTGGCGACGGCCGGGGCGCCGCAGCGCGCGAGCGCGCAACCGACTCGCGGCGACTACGCGCGGGCCGAGCAGCTCCTCCCCTGGAACGTGCAGGACCTCATCGTCGACGATGCCGTGCGACCGCGGTGGCTGCCAGGCGATCGTTTCTGGTACCGCAATCGCAGCGCGAAGGGGTGGGAGTTCCTCGTGGTCGAGATGGCGACTGGCGTCAGGCGCCCTGCCTTTGACCACGTGCGTCTGGCCTCCGCGCTGTCGCTGGCGGCCGACACCACGTACGACGCCACCAAGCTCCCCTTCCAGGGCATTGCCTGGGTCGACGGAGAGCGCGCGATCCGCTTCAGCGTCGCGCGCAAGAAGAGCTGGACGTGCGATGTGACTACCTACGCGTGCACGGGGCCTGACACGCTTCCCGTCGATCGACCGAACGAGGTGAAGTCGCCGGACGGGAAGTGGGTCGCCTTCGAGCGCGGCGGAAACCTGTTCGTGCGCGCGAGCGCCGGCGGGGAGGAGCGGCAGTTCACCACGGATGGGAATGGCGACTGGGGATACGGGCTCGCGAACATCGGCTGCTGCACGCAGGTGACGGTGACGCGGAATCGCACGGAGCTTCGCCCGATCCTGTCGTGGTCTCCCGACTCGAAGCGGCTGGTGACGACGAAATTCGACCAGCGGAACGTGCGGCTGATGCACCTGCTGGAGACGAAGAATCCCGGTCCGGTGCTGCACTCCTATCGTTATGCATTGCCTGGGGATTCGGTCATCCCGCGCTTCGACCTGCACGTCTTCGACGTCACGTCGGGGAAGGGGGTCAAGATCGACTGGCCGACGATGGATGCGGTGAACACGACGTGTTGCTGGTTCACGACCGACACGGTGCTAAAGGACGTGAAGTGGGGGCCGACGGGCGACCGGCTGTTCTTCACGGCTCCCAAGCGCGGCAACCATGAACTCACGCTGGTGAGCGCCGATCCCTCGTCAGGCTCGGCGCGCGCGATCCTCAAGGAGAGTGGCAAGACCTACGTCGAGACCAACCAGTTCTCCGGCGGCGTCCCCAACTGGCGCCCGCTCGCCGGCGGCAACGAGGTGGTGTGGTGGTCGGAGCGCGACGGGTGGGGGCACCTCTACCTGGTCGACGCCGCGACCGGTGCGATCAAGCACCGCATCACGAGTGGCGACTGGCTGGTCGCCGACCTGCTGTGGATCGACGAGACGATGCGGTGGGCCTACTTCACGGCGGTCGGGCGCGAGCCGGGGCGCGACCCGTACTTTCGCCACCTGTATCGCGCCAAACTCGATGGGTCGGCGGTGCAGCTCCTGACCCCCGAGGACGCGGACCATGACATCAGCGTTGCGCCTGGCGGGAAGTTCGTGGTGGACAACGTGGCCCGTCCCGATCAGCCGTCGGTGACGATCCTGCGCCGCATCGATGGCACGGTGGTCAAGCAGCTGCAAGCGGCCGACATCTCCCGCCTGGTGGCCGCGGGGTGGCGTCCCCCGCAGTCGTTCACCGTGCGGGCGCGCGACGGGGTGACCGAGCTGCGCGGGTTGCTCTGGCGCCCCCGGCACGTCGATTCGACGACACGCCATCCCATCATCGACTACATCTACCCGGGACCGCAGGTGGGGTCGGTGGGCTCGCGGCAGTTTGCCGGGCGCTCGGCCAGCAACGGGGCCGCGCTCTCCGAACTCGGCTTCTACGTCGTGCAGGTCGATGCCATGGGGACGCCCGGGCGTTCGAAGCCGTTCCACGACGCGTACTACGGCAACATGACCGACAACGGGATTCCCGACCAGGTGACGGCGATCAAGCAGCTCGCCGGCCGCATCCCGCAGATCGACCTCGACAAGGTTGGGATCTTCGGGCACTCGGGCGGGGGCTTCTCGTCGACCGACGCCATCCTCACGTACCCGGATTTCTTCAAGGTGGCGGTGTCGAGCGCCGGGAATCACGACAACCGGAGCTACGACTACACGTGGGGGGAGAAGTACCAGGGGTTGCTCAAGAAGTTGAGTGACAGCACCGACTCGTTCGATTCGCAATCCAACTGGCGAAAGGCGAAGAACCTGCAGGGGCGGCTGTTGCTGGCCTATGGGACGCTCGACGACAACGTGCACCCGGTGGCGACGCAGCTCGTGATCGACGAGTTGATCAAGGCCAACAAGGACTTCGACCTGTTGGTGATGCCCAACCGCAACCACGGTTTCGCGGGGGAGCCATACATGGTGCGGCGCACGTGGGACTACTTCGTGCGGAACCTGATGGGGGCGGTGCCGCCGGCGGGGTTCGAGATCAAGCGCCCCACGCCGTAGGGGCGGAAGGGGAGAGGGCGGGATGACGGGAAGAACGCGAGGGCGCGCCGGGGAGGAACGGCGGGCCCTCGCGCGCTTGCGTCGCCGTCCCGGTCTGGCTCGAAGGGCCCGGGGTCGGCAGGTCGGGAGAACCGACCGGCGCTCGTGGGCGTATACTCTCAGGAACCGGATGGCCGCTGCCGTACTACATCCGATTGCCGCCACGATGCGGCGTCCCCCTCTCCTTCTCACCCGTCGGCCCCCTCATGCTGATTCGCATCACGCCCGAGCACCCGATTCGCTCCTCCGAGATCACGAGCGAAGCGCAGTACGAGAATCGGCGTCAGTTCCTCAAGGAGGCGGGGCTGATCGGCCTCGGAGTGGCGGGGATGGCGCTGGGGGCCACGCGGGCGGGGGCGCAGCCGGTCCAGCAGGGGACCTCGATTGGCGGGGCCGAGCTCAAGCCGGAGCTTACGCCGTGGGAGGACGTGACGAGCTACAACAACTTCTACGAATTCGGCACCGACAAGGCCGACCCGGCGGAAAACGCGAAGAAGTTCAAGGCCAAGCCGTGGACGGTGAAGGTCGAGGGGATGGTGGCCAAGCCGGGGAGCTACAACCTCGACGACTTCCTCAAGCCGCATAAGCTCGAGGAGCGCATCTACCGGCACCGCTGCGTGGAGGCCTGGTCGATGGTGATCCCGTGGCTGGGCTTTCCCATGGCCGACTTCGTGAAGCGGATGCAGCCGTTAGGCTCGGCGAAGTACATCGAGTTCTCCACCCTGCTCGATCCGCAGCAGATGCCGGGGCAGCGTTCGCCGGTGCTGGAGTGGCCCTACGTCGAGGGGCTGCGCATGGACGAGGCGATGAACCCGCTGACGCTGTTTGCCGTCGGGGTGTACGGGAAGATGCTGCCGAACCAGAACGGCGCGCCGCTGCGGCACGTGATCCCGTGGAAGTACGGCTTCAAGAGCTGCAAGTCGATCGTGAAGATCCGGTTCACCGACGTGATGCCGAGGACGGCGTGGAGCGTGGCGAATCCGAGCGAGTACGGTTTCTTCGCCAATGTGAATCCCGAGGTCGATCATCCGCGCTGGTCGCAGGGCAAGGAGCGCCGCATCGGGGAGTTCCGCCGTCGTGACACGTTGATGTTCAACGGGTACGCGCAGCAGGTGTCGTCGATGTACAGCGGGATGGACCTGCGGAAGTCGTACTAGGGTGCCGGCGACGGCATGGAACGTTCGGCTGGCGCGAGGCGGGCAGCGAAGGGGGGAAGCGTGGGGGGAGGTCGGCATGGCGGTGGGTGCCGACCTTTGGCGTGACGTTGCCGAGTCGAGGTGGTCGTGACGTCGGCTGACGTGACGCGGGGGGCCCCCCCCAATGAACACGATAGCCCGGCCCGACGCGGGGGGCGTGATCGAAAGCGTGCGGACCGTAGCAAATCGCCGCGTTGGCTCCCGGCGCTCGTCTTCGCGCTCGCGCTCGTCCCCTTCGTCTACGTGGCGGGCGCCATCGCCAGCGACTTCTTTCAGGGAACGCGCTACCTGGGATCCAACCCGATCAAGGAAGCGGAGCACTTCACCGGGAAGTGGGCGCTTCGATTCCTGGCGCTGTCGCTTGCCGTGACCCCGGCCGTGCGGCTCCTCAAGAAGGGGTGGTTGATCCGCTATCGTCGGACGCTGGGGCTCTTCGCCTTCTTCTACGCGTGCACGCACCTGGCGATCTACGGCGTGCTCGACGTCGAGCTGACGTGGAGTGACATGATCGAGGACGTGGCGAAGCGCCTCTACATCACCATCGGGATGACGGCGCTGGCGCTCATGCTTCCACTCGCCGTGACGTCCACCAAGGGGTGGATCCGGCGCCTGGGGAATCGGCGGTGGAACACGCTGCACCGAGCGGTCTACGCCAGCGCCGTGCTGGGGCTTGTGCACTACTGGATGTCGGTGAAGAAGGACATCACGGAGCCCGCCGTCTTCGGAATAGTCTTCGCGCTCCTGCTCGGATGGCGGGTCTGGGCGTCCCGGAGCGGGCGGAAGGTGTCTCGCGATTCGGTACAGCAAGAGGATCTCACACTATCTCGTTGATGGCGCCACGAATACTTGTTAGTGGCGCCATTTATGTGGGTCAAGTGAGCGAAACTGTCGCCGGCAGCTGGGCCAGAAGCGCCGGTACAATCCGCTTCAACGGCCCATTCCGAAGGCGAGAAAGTGCTTGAGGTCCCGTCGCGAGTCCACTCCGACGTCAGGGGTTCCGCGACCGTCGCCGATTGACAGCGACTTTTCAGCACCGCATTCGGCACTCTACAAGATCTTGACAGAACGGTTGTGCTAATACGTATTAGCACCCCGTGAATCCAACGCCGAAACCAACCGCCCGCGCGACCGCGCACGACGTTGCCGCGCGCGCCGGAGTCTCGCAGCCGACCGTCTCCCTCGTCCTTTCGGGCAATCCGAAGGCCCGAGTGTCGGCCGAGACTCGGGCCCGCGTGATGCGCGCCGCCGAGGAGCTGGGGTATCGCCCGAACATCCTCGCGCAGGGGTTGGTCAGGCGCCGCTCCTTCGCCTTGGGCGTCGTGGTCCCCGACCTCGGCAACCCGTTCTTCGCCGCGGTGGTGAGCGGCGCCGAGAAGGTCGCATCCCGGGAAGGGTACGCGGTCTTCCTGTGCGAGGCTGGCGAGACCTCCGCGGAGCAGCACCTCGACGCGCTCAAGTCGCGCCAGATCGATGGCGTGATCCTGGACGCGGTCGGTGCGGCGGCGCTCTCCGCCGAATCACTCGCGGGGATGAACGTGGTCCTCGTCGACGAATCGCTCGACGACTACCCGGGAATCGTCAGCGATGCGGAGCAGGCGGGCGAGCTCGCGGCTCGGCATGTGCTCTCGCTCGGTCATCGACGCCTCGCCTTCATTGGCCCGGCGGTCGACGCAAGTGCGTTCAGGTTGCGCGAGCGTGGCTTCACGCGCACGGTGCGCGGTGCCGGCATAGCGATCGACTCGGCGGCCTGGCGTCGGGCCCCCGCGACAGTGGCGGGGGGGATGCAGGCGATGCGGGCGATCCTGGCGCTCCGGCCCCGCCCGACGGCTGTCTTCTGCGCCAACGACCTCGTGGCCATCGGAGCGCTCAAGGCGTGCGCCATGGCCAAGGTCGTGGTCCCACGCGACCTGTCGATCGTCGGGTGCGACGACATCGAGCTGGCGCAGCTCGTGACGCCGGAACTCACGACGATTGCCATCCCGGCGCGCGAGATGGGGGCCCGGGCCGCACGATTGCTCATCCGGCAGCTGGCGGGCGACGCCGCAGGTGCGGCGGTGCGCCCGACGCGCCCGCTCCCCGTCCGACTCGTCGCCCGCGGGACGACCGCGGTGGTTCCGGAGGCCGCATGAGTGCCGTGCGACATGCCATCATCACCGGCACGGGGAGCTTCGTCCCCTCCCGCGTGGTGACCAACGCCGATCTCGAGCGGGTGCTCGGCACGTCCGTCGAACCGTTCGTCTCGGAAACGTTAGGCATCCGTGAGCGCCGCTTCTGTGCGCCTGACGAGTCTACGGTCGACCTGTGCGAACCGGCGGCGCGCCAGGCACTGGCGGCGGCGGGACTGGGACCGGAGGACATCGACCTCCTCATCGTGGCGACCGACACGCCGGAGTACATCTCCCCCGCCACGTCATCGGTGCTGCACGGCCGGCTGGGGACGTTGCGGGCCGGCACGTTCGACGTGAACTGCGGCTGCGCCGGCTACGTCACCGCGCTGGACATCGCCGCGAAGTTCATCCGGGCCGACGAGCGATACTCGCGCATCCTCGTGGTGGCGGCGTACGCCATGACGAAATACCTCGACCTGCACGACAAGAAGACGGCCACGATCTTCGCGGATGGCGCTGGCGCGACGGTGGTGGAAGTGAGCGATCGTGCGGGGGTGCTGGCCAGCGAGCTCTTTGCCGATGGGCGCTACTGCGAGGGGATGGGCGTGTTCGCCGGCGGGACGGCCGAGCCGATCACCGAGGACGTCCTTGCGTCGGGCTATCGCAATCGGCTGCGCTTCGTCGAGAAGTACCCGAAGGAGATCAACGAGGCGGGGTGGCCGCGCATCGTGCGGTCGGTGACGGCGCGCGCCGGCCATGCCATCGCCGACGTGGACCTGTGGCTCTGGACGCAGGTGAACCTGTCGACGATCAAGGCGGTGATGGAGACGTTAGGCGAGCCGATGGCCAAGGCGCACACCGTGATGGAGAAGTGGGGCTACACGGGGGCCGCCTGCCTGCCGATGGCGCTCGACGATGCGCGGCGCGCGGGGCGCCTGCACGACGGCGACCTGGTCGTCATGACGGGGTCAGGCGCCGGGTTGGCGATGGGGTGCGTGGCGCTGACGTGGCGCGACGTGGCGCGGGAGCCGCGGTGATCGAGTCCGGCACGACGATTCCGGCGCTCTTCGAGGCGCGCGTGGCGGCCAGCGGTGATGCGTTGGCGCTTCGCGAGTTCGACGCCAGCACGGGCGGCTTCGCGCGGGAGCTGTCGTGGCGCGCCTGGCACACGGCGGCGCTCGACGCGGCAACCGCCATCATTGCGGCTGGCGGAGCACGCGGCGCCGCGCTGGCGATCCTGGCGGGGAACCGGGTGCTCTGGCCACTCGCCGAGCTTGGGGGGGCGCTGGCCGGACTGGTGACGGTGGGGATCTACCCCACGTCGGCGCCGGCCCAGGTGCGGGCGCTGTTGCAGGACGCCGAGGTGTCGTTGCTGGTGGTGGATTCGGTCGAGCAGCTGGCGAAGGTGCGCGAGGCGACGGCGGAATGGGACACGCCGCTCCTGGTGGTCGCCGATGTGACGGACGATTGCTTGCGCCCTGCCGTCGGAGCGGTCCGTGAGGTGAGCTGGGCGGCATTTGCGGCTGACGGGGCACGCCTGCGCGCGGCGCGGGCGTCGGCGGCGCAGGCGCTCGAGGCGCGGCGTGGGTCGATCGCGGAGGAGGACATCGCGATGCTGATCTATACCTCGGGTTCGACTGGCGAGCCCAAGGGGGCCCGCATCTCGCAGCGCTGCGTCATCGAGTCGGCGCGCTCGGTGCGAGACACGCTGGCGCTCACCGACGAGGATTCGTCGCTCTCGTTCCTCCCGTACTGCCACGCGGGGGAGCGCCTCTTCGGCTTGTACACGCGCATCCTGTGCGGCATGTCGGCGACGCTGGTGGGCGATCCGTCGGAGATCTGGCAGGCGCAGGTCGCCGCGGCTCCGACCCTGTTCGGCGGGATGCCGCGCTTCTTCGAGAAGGTGCATGAAGCGCTGCTCGCGGCGCGCAGCGACGCGTCGCCCGAGGTGGCCACCCGGTGGGATCGTGCGGTCGCCGTGGGGCGCGAGCGTTCCCGGTTGCGTCAGGACGGGATCGCGCTTCCGGCGCCGGTGGATGCGGCGTGGCGCCTCGACCTCTCGGTCATCCGACCGACGCTGGACCGTCACTTCGGCGCACGCCTGCGGCTCGCGACGTCGGGGGGCGCGACGCTGCCGCTGGAAGTGGCCGAGTACCTCGACGCGTGCGGGGTGCCGGTCCTGGGCGCCTACGGGCAGACCGAGCACCTGTGCGCGGCCTTCAATCGCCCGGGTCACTACCGGCACGATTCGGTTGGGATGGCGATGCCCGGCACGACGCTCCGCATCGGGGAGGATGGCGAGGTGCAGCTGCAGCGTTCGGCGCTCACCTTCTCCGGCTACCATCGGCGTCTGGAGGAGTCGCGTGCGGCCTTCACCGACGACGGCGAGTGGTTGCGCACCGGCGACCTGGGGACGCTCGATGCCGAAGGATTCCTGCGCATCACGGGACGCATCAAGGAGTTGATCGCGCTGTCGAACGGCAAGAAGGTCGCGCCGCTCGCGCTCGAGACGCGGTTGTGCGCGGCGGAGCTGGTCGCGCACGCCGTCGTGCATGGCGAGGGGCATCCGTACCTCGTGGCCCTGCTCGCCTTGCGCTGGTCGCTGGTGGAGCGATGGCAGCGCACGATGGGGATCCACGCCTCGCGGGCCGAGCTCGTGGCGCATCCGGCGCTGCGCTCCGCGCTGGACGCGGAGATCGGGCGCGCCAACTCCGAGGTCTCGCGACCGGAGCAGGTACGCAAGTACGCCATCCTCCCGGACGACCTCACGGTGGAAGCCGACGAGATCACGGCCACGCACAAGGTGCGGCGGTCGGTGGTGATCGATCGCTATCGTCCGCTGCTCGAGTCCCTTTACCTGGAGCCGGCATGACCAAACGGATGGCCATTTGGGCGACCGTCTTCGCGACGTGCTGCATCGCGCTCGCCTATCTCTCCGCCTTCATCGACGGGGGAACGCGCTGGGGGGTGTGGTGCATGGTGCTGGGGTTGGCCACGATGGTCGTCGCCCTCATGGCGTTAGGCGTGTCGCGCCGCGGCGGTGGTGTGGGGGCGCTGGCGGTGCCGTTGGCCTTCACCTTCGTGGTGCTGGTTGGGGGGTTCGCCGCCGCGTTGCTGCTGCCGTCAGAAACGGCGGGGGCCCGGGTCTACCTCGGTCTGCCGCTCCGCGCGGCGCTGGTACTCTACGGCGTAGGGTTGCTGCCGATCCTGGTGCTCCCGCTGAGCTATGCCCTCACGTTCGACGCCATGACGCTCAGCGAGGAGGATCTCAGGCGCGTGCAGGCGCTGGGGGCGGCGCATGCGGCGAAGCAGGGGAGGGCGGGACATTGATGGCGCCCGCGATGTGGCCGCTGCTGCAGGCGGGATCGCTCCCGCCGCTGGCGCAACCGATGATCATCGGGGTGGCCTTGCTCTACTTCGCCGTGGTCGCCGCCATCGGCGTGTGGGCGACGCGGCAGACGAAGAGCGCGAGCGACTTTTTCGTCGCCGGGCAGGGGATTGGGCTGTGGACCATGGCGATCGCGGCGATGGCCGCGACGCTCTCGGGATTCGCCTTCATCGGCGGACCCGGGCTGCTGTACAACGTGGGGCTCGGCGCCGTCTTCATCATCCTCCCCATCGGTGTGACGGGGACGTTAGGCGCCTGGACCATGGCCAAGCGGTTGCGGTTACTCGGGGAGGTGCGCGGCCTGATCACCGTCCCCGACGCGATCGCGGCGCGCTTCCAGTCGCGTGCGGCGCGCGGCCTGTCGGCGGTGGCGATGCTGGTGGCGATCGTCGGCTACATGGCCACCAACATCCTGGCGCTCGGCTTGGTGATCGATGCGATCTTCGGCACGGGGCTCACCGCCGGGCTGTGGATCGGGATGGCGATCACCCTGGCGTACTCGGTCTCGGGCGGCATCCTGGCGGGGGTCTACACGGACCTCTTCCAGGGGGGCGTAATGGCGCTGGCGTCGATCCTCGTCTTCATCTACACCATCAAGGTCGGGGGCGGACCGGCGGGCTTCGCGGGAACGATCCTCCCGGCCGACGCACCGTTCCTGGCCCCGTGGGGGAAGATGACGCCGCTGGCGGCGCTGTCGTTCTTTTTCGTCTTCGGGATCGGGTCGTTAGGCCAACCCCATGTCGTGCACAAGTTCTACATGTTGCGCGACCCGCGAAAGCTCAAGTGGTACCCCATGATCATGAGTGCGGCGATCGTGATCTCGCAGCTCCTGTTCATTGGCGTGGGGTTGGCGGTGAAGGCGCTCGTGGTGCGTGGCGAGCTGCCCCCGCTGGCCCGTGCCGACGACGCGACGCCCGCGTTCCTGCTCCGGTTCACGCCGTTGCTGCTGTCGGCCATCGTGTTTTCCGGCGTCGCGGCGGCCATCATGAGCACCGTCAACTCATTCATGAGCGTGGGAGCGGCGGCGCTCACCCACGACCTGCCGATTGCCTTCGGGCGCAAGGTGGGGAACGAGTTGCTGTGGGGGCGCATCTCGACCGTGGCGATTTCGCTGGTGGCGACGTTCGTGGCGGGGATGTCGGGGACGCTGGTGGCCTTCCTTGGGATCTTCGGCTGGGGACTGTTTGCCTCCACGCTGGTCCCGGCGCTCGCGATCGGGCTCAACTGGACAGGTGCCACGCGCGCTGGCGCGATCGCCTCGATCTCCACCGGACTGGTGGTGACGCTGGTCTTCGAGACGTTGGCCTTCATGAAGGTGTTCAGCTTTCCGGCGGGCGTCACCGCGACGGCACTCGCGCTGGTGAGCTCCCTGCTCGTGTTCTTCGTCGTCTCGTGGTTCACGCGCCATACGGCCGCGTCCACGCTGTCCGACGACGTTCGTTTCGTCATGGAGGTCTGATCATGTCCGTCACGCTGCAGGTGGGACAGTTCGCGGAGTTCAGCAAGACCGTGACGGAGAGCGATGTGGTGCTCTTTGCCGGGATCACGGGGGACTTCAATCCCGCGCACGTGAACGAGGTGGAGGCCTCCAGGTCGCGCTTCGGCGGTCGCATCGCCCACGGATTGCTCTCGGCGGGTTTCATCTCGGCGTGCATCGCGATGAAGCTCCCCGGTCCGGGGACGATCTACCTCTCGCAGTCGCTCAAGTTCACCCGTCCGGTGAAGATCGGTGACACCGTGACGGCGCGGGTGGAGGTGCTGGAGTGGAACGAAGGGAAGCGGCGCGCGCGCCTGGCGACGACGTGCCGCAACCAGGACGACCAGACGGTGATCGATGGCGAGGCACTGGTGATGGTGCCTGACGAAGCCGCCGGCACAGGCCGGTGAAGTTGTAGCTGGTGCGTTGCATGTGCCGCGCCGGCGATCCATGCAGGATCTCATTTCCTCAAGGGAGGGACGTACGATGAGTGTGTCACGTAGGATGCAGCAGGCGGCCCGGGGACTGGCGGCGCTGGTGGCGTTGCTGGCTATCCCGTTGGCGGCACAGGGTCAGGCCGGGCGCATTGCCGGCACGGTGTCCGACTCGGCCAAACGCCCGCTCGACAATGCGAGCGTGAGCGTCGTCGGCACGCGGTATGGCGCGATCTCCGATGCCAGCGGCCGCTACACGGTGAACAACGTCCCCGCCGGGACGTACACGGTGCGCGTCCAGCGCATCGGGAACAAGGCGGTGGAAGTGCCCAACGTCGTGGTGACGGCCGGTGCGACCGCCGAGGTGAACGTGTCGCTCAATGCAGCGGCGTTGCAGCTGGGTGGCGTCGTGGTCTCGGCGTCACGCCGCGTGGAGAAGATCACCGACGCGCCGGCGACGGTCACGCGCCTCGAGGCGGCCCAGATCGCCAACTCGGTCGGCAACTCGTTTGCCGGGGCGCTCAAGGAAGTGAAGGGGATCGACTACATCCAGGTGGGGATGACGGCCGTCGCGATCAATGCGCGCGGCTTCAACTCCTCGTTCAATAACCGCATGCTGATGATGGAAGACGGGCGCGTCGCCGTCCTCCCCGAGAACGGCCTCCCGGTCGGCGGCTTCACCTCGATCCCGAAGGTCGACCTTGCGGGCGTCGAGGTGCTCATCGGCCCGGGTTCGGCGCTGTACGGACCGGACGCCTCGAACGGCGTGTTGACGCTGCAGTCCAAGGATCCGAAGCAGTTCCAGGGGACGACGGTCGAGGTGGCCGGCGGCTCGCGCGGCTTCATGGATTTCCAGGGGCGCTACGCCGGCGTCACCTCGAGCGGGAAGATCGGCTACAAGCTCAGCGGCGAGTACCTGTCGGCCAACGAGTTCCAGAACGAGCTGCGCTACGCGGGCAACGTGCGCGAGCAGGGGATCGGCGGCGCCGTCGACTGGAAGACGGACGTGATGCGTGGTGAGGGGGCGCTGGTGTACTACGCCGGGGCCAATCGCTTCGAGGCCAATGCCGGCATGAGCAAGTCGAATGGCGTGGGGCAGACGAACGTCGGGCGCAACCAGCTCGTCAACTGGCAGTATCGCCACGCGCAGCTCAAGTGGACGGCGCCGCGCTGGTACGCCAACGCGTACGCCACGCAGTCACTCTCCGGTGACAGCTACGCGATCAATCGTTATGCCAGCGCGCGCCTGACGACGCCGGCGACGATCAGCGACGACTCGGTGGCCAAGCTCTCCGACTGGCCGGCCGAGGGCCGGCTCTACGCGGCGGAGCTGCAGAACAACTTCACCATCGCGCCGCTGCTGGACACGCGCGTGGTGTGGGGGGCACAGGTGCGTCGCGACGACGTGAGTTCGAAGCGCGAATGGCTCGCCGATCGCGTGACCAACGAGAACATCATCCTGAACCAGCAGGGCGTGTACGCGCAGACCGAGACGCCGCTGTCGGCGCAGCTGCGCGTGGTGCTGTCGGGGCGTTACGACAAGTCGACCGCGTACGACGCGAACTTCTCGCCCAAGGCGGCGATCCTGTACACGCCGGTGAACGACCAGACGATCCGCCTGACGTACAACCGCGCCTTCAAGACGCCGACGATCCTCAACAACTACTTCTCGATCAACGATTTCGTGAAGCTGGCGGCGGGCTTCGGCGGTTTCGGCGTGTTCGGCAACAAGGAAGGGTTCTCGGTGAAGAACGCTGCCGGCACGACGCTGGCCACGTACCAGCCGCTCGTGCCCGAGGAGAACACCACGTACGAGGTCGGCTACAAGGGGATCCTGAAGGACAAGGTCTTCATCGACGCCGCGTACTACCAGGCCGACTACAAGGACTTCATCTCGCCGCTGGTGACGATCAACTCGCACCTGGGCGGGACGTTCGCCTACGATGCGGCCGGCCAGCGCATCGTGTCGCCCAACGGCGCGCAGTCGGTGCTGACGTACCTCAACCTCGGCAAGGCGAAGCTCAAGGGGATGGACGCCGGCGTGCGCTGGGTGCTGACCGAGAAGGTGGCGGCGTCGGGGACGCTCTCCCTCACGAAGCTCAGCCGCGTGGAGAAGAAGCCGACCGATCCGGCGGCGGTGGTGGAAGCGACCGCCCTCAACACGACGCCGACCAAGTGGAACGTGGGGATGGACTTCAACTCGCCCGAGCGCAACCTGCTCGGCGGCTTCACCATCCGTCACGTGACCGGCTACAACTTCCGCTCGGGGATCAACGCCGGGATTATCCCGACGTTCGAGACGCTCGACCTCACGCTGGGCAAGCGCATTCCGTCGTTGGGGGCGCAGGTCAACGTATCGCTGCAGAACATCGCGGCGTGCTCCAGCGGGAGCTACGAGCTGCGCCAGGGGCAGGCCTCGCCGGGCGCGTTCGTTCCGAAGCGTGGCTGCAACATCGGCAAGCGCCACCTCGAGATGATCAACATGCCGACGATCGGGACGATGCTGTTCGTCGGCGTGCGGTACGATCGTTAGGCCGATGACGGACATGATTCTCCTGGCGGCGGCCGTCGGGGCGCTGGATGCCCCGCCGGTCGCCGGAGGGGGCGGGGCGGTGCCGGCGACGGCTTCCGCCGCCGCCCCCGTGGGAACGCGTGTGGTGCGCGGGGTCTTTCGCAACGCGGCGGGAGAGCGTCCCTGGGCGCTCTACCTGCCCGACGCGGACGCCCCGGCCACCGGGCGACCGCTCGTGGTGATGCTGCACGGCTGTACGCAGGACGCCGACGACATCGCCAAGGGGACACGCCTGCACGAACTTGCCACGCAGCGCGGATGGATGGTGCTCTACCCGGAGCAACCCGCGCAGTACAACCCGCGGAAGTGCTGGAACTGGTACGACCCCGCGCACCAGCGGCGTGATGCCGGTGAGCCGTCGCTCATCGCGGGGATGACCTCGCAGGCCGTCGCCGACCACGGCGGCGACCCGCGTCGCGTCTACCTTGCCGGCATCTCGGCTGGGGCGGCGATGGCGTCGCTGGTGGCGGCGGCCTATCCCGAGCAGTACTCGGCCCTCGCCCTTCACTCGGGATTGGTGCACATGGCGGCCGGCAACGTGATGGATGCGTTAGGCGTCATGCAACGCGGCGTGCCGAGTCCCGAACCGTTCGCCGAGTCGGCCTTCGCGGCGATGGCGGGGCGCGCGCGCGTCATCCCGACGCTCGTCCTGCATGGCGAGGCGGATGCCGTGGTCGCCCCCATCAACGGGGCGCAGGCGGCCAAGCAGTGGTTCCTCACCAATGCCCTCGCCAAGGGGCAGCCGCTCGACACGACGAGCGGGGGCACCGACCGCACCGTGACCGAGGAGGGCGGCTATCGCGTCACGCGCTCCACCTACCGCGCCAAGGATGGGGCGCCGCTGTCGTACCTGGTCATGGTGCGCGAGCTTGGGCACGCCTGGTCGGGTGGGGGGCCGGAGGGGACGTTCACCGATCCGCGCGGGCCGAGTGCGAGCGCGCTCGTCGTCGACTTCTTCGTCGCGCAGGGAGCCCGTTAGGCACGTGATGCCCGAGATGCCACGACCGACCTTCCCGGCATCACCGGACCCCATTCGCTGGTGGGGGCGGGTGACGCCCGATCGGGTGGCGCTGGTGGATCGGGCGCGTGACCAGCGCTTCACGTATGGCGAGCTCGATCGCCTGGTGGAGTCGTGGCGCGCCCTCCTCGTTGCGCATGGCGTGGGGGCCGGTGACCGCGTCGCGACACTCGCCGGCAATCGTGCGAGATCGGAAGAGCACACGTCTGAACTCCAGTCACTCTCTTCCATCTC
>ERZ795061.1415-NODE-1415-length-23287-cov-5.620523_pt1 | contig 23287 bp, 14 predicted proteins | sample MGYA00375145_ERZ795061 | MGnify/ENA primary metagenome ERZ795061 (study PRJEB30190, sample SAMN05720144) | anaerobic digester metagenome | isolation source: active sludge of municipal wastewater-treating anaerobic digesters | place: USA | collected 2014-12-22 ... | reverse complement strand
TACCGGTTCCCTTGAATTCCTCAAAGATCACTTCATCCATTTTACTGCCGGTATCAACAAGGGCAGTGGCAATGATGGTGAGTGAACCGCCGCCTTCGATTTTACGGGCAGCACCAAAGAATTGCTTGGGCTTTTGCATGGCATTAGCTTCCACACCACCCGATAATACTTTACCGGAAGCAGGAGCTACTGTGTTGTGGGCACGGGCCAGACGGGTAATCGAATCCAGCAGGATTACCACATCATGTCCGCATTCTACCAGTCTCTTGGCTTTTTGCAAAGCGATGGTAGACACTTTAACGTGTTTCTCTGCCGGCTCATCAAAGGTGGAAGCAATCACTTCACCCTTGATACTTCTTTCCATATCGGTAACCTCTTCCGGACGCTCATCAACAAGCACTACCATCAGGTAGCACTCGGGGTGATTGGCAGCAATTGCATTGGCCACAGCTTTCAGCAACATGGTCTTACCCGTTTTGGGCTGCGCCACAATCAATCCACGCTGACCTTTACCTATCGGTGTAAACAGGTCCATGATCCGGGTGGAATAATCTGAAGGAGTGGTAAACAGGTTCAGTTTTTCAAAAGGGAATAAGGGGGTCAGGTAATCAAATGGTACCCGGTCTCTTACTTCCTCCGGTGTTTTACCATTGATGGTATCCACTTTCAGCAGGGCAAAATATTTTTCACCTTCTTTCGGCGGACGCACCGCTCCATTCACAGTATCACCTGTTTTTAAACCAAAGAGTTTAATCTGGGAGGGAGATACATATACGTCATCCGGTGAGGAGAGATAATTGTAATCAGAAGAGCGCAGGAATCCATAACCATCCGGCATCATTTCCAGCACACCTTCACTCAGGATCACGCCATCAAATTCTACATTGAACTGTTGTTCGCGGCGAGCGGGATATACTTTGGGAGCTCCCTGCGGATTGGGTTCCGGAGAAGGCTGGGCAGCAGCTGAAGCAGAAGCAATAATTTCAGCAACATCACTATTATCATTACCATTTTCAACCGGGGGTGCTTCATTCACCTGCTGGGGAGCAGCGGCTTCTTCTTCATGGGCTTTCTTCCTTGGCTTTTTAACCGGAGCTGGCTTTTCTCCTTCTGCAGCGGGGGTACGGACTGGTTTTTTAACGGGCATATTGGGTTTTTTATTCATTGCTTTTTCTTCATCACCGCTTTCCACTTCAGCTTCTTCACTTCCGGTGGCGGTGGTGGTTTTGATAATTCTTTTACGCTTACCGTCATCCACAGGTTTAGCCCCTTTGGCTCCGGCAATGGCCTGGCTGTCGAGAATTTTATAGACCAGGTCTTGTTTACTCAGTTTTTTGGCGTTTGGTATTTTCAACTGCTCAGCTATATCCAGCAGTTCAGGAACGAGCATGTCGTTCAATTGCAAAATGTCGTACATATATACTTCTTAGGGTTAATCACAACTCGCAGTCACCAGTCTAAGTAATTTGAGAATAAAGGTTTATGATTGAATGGATTCGGCGGGTAGTATCAGCTAAAGCCTTGGGGAACTGTAATTAATCGGCCTTGTTTCTGGTGCAAGTATACAGAGAAAAGGGGAAAAACAAAAATTTCAGCCTTTTAGCCCAAAAAAGAGGGCATTAGCCATGATAGCTAATGCCCTTGCCTCCTGGTTTTCTAACTGCTTATTTGCTAGAAAAGACTTTTACCTGACCATCGTTTTCACTGCTTACAATCACCAGGCTTTTTCCATTCGGGCTTTTTTCAGCCGGGATAAACAACATTCCTTCCGGTCCATCTCCGGTGCGGAGTACCTTGATAAAAACAGGGTAATATGGATAAGTAATATCATACATGGCCAGGGCATCGGCTCTTTCCAATCCGATAAAGAGAATTGTCTTATTCCCGATTTTTCCAATACAAAGCCCTTCGGGTTCGGCCCCTTTATCATCACTCCGGCCATCATCATATAAACCGGCGGCCGAACAGGCGACATCCAGTTCATTTTTGCTGTCATACACCAGTTCCCCAGTTAAACCATTCCAGATGCTGAATGATCGGGCACCAAAGGAAAACAATTCATCAAAATCGCCATCTCCATCGGTATCTCCCTGCGAAGTAGTAATATTCAACCTGCCCAGGTTGGCATCCTGCCGGAGGATGGAAGCATCCTGAAACCGGAAAGGATCCAGCGTAATATCTTTGATACGTTTGACTTCAGCATAACCAGTATATTCTCTGGCATCACCTTCATTGGCCGTAAAAAGCAGGGGTACATTATAAGGCAAAACGGCAATGGCATCGGGTTGAAACATCCCTTTTACATTCCATGTTTTATTGAAGGCGATGGTATTGTCGCGGTCACTAAGGTCCATTTTGTAAGGCTCCAGACCATAGTGTTTGTAGCCCAGCGGCATGATTTTTACAGCTGCTTTGGCACTCAGGTCAATTTGTGCAATGGCATTGTTTTCCTGCAGGGTTACCCAGGCTGTTCTGGAATCAGCAGACACAGTGATATATTCGGGCTCAATATCCTTCGCAAAATTGTTACCGGGTCCGAATACCCGGAAACCCTGGGACCTGAGTGTGGACAGAGAGGAACTGAATGCGGAAAAATCAATATTTGTAACTGCATATTCAGGTACAGTAATGACAGAAACAGTTCCCACCGGATCATTGCTGTAGCTATCATTGGGTTCTCCTTCATTGGCCGTAAGAATAAATTTACCATCCGGACTGTAAGTAATCATATCCGGCAAAGCGCCAACAGGGATTACTTTTATTTCGCTGTAATTAGCACAATCAAAGACTACCACTTTTCCGGGGTCCTGTTTAACGGCAGCTTCGATGGCCGCAGCCAGTTTTCCTTCAGATACATCCAGGCTATTCACATATCCTCCATAAGTACCCAAACTGATTGATTGCAGATAAACAGGTTTGGCCGGATTTGAAAGGTCAACCACATCAATCTTGTTGACGGTACTGTTATTGACGATAAAAAGTCTATTGGTACCTGGATCAAACGCACTGATCTCCGCAGCGCCCAGATCGCCCACATCAATGGAGCCTATTTCCGCAATACTGAAAGCGTCTTCGGTGGCTACCGGGGTTTCGATCCCTTTTTTGCAGGAAAGGATAAAGAGTGCCGGAAAAGCGATGAAGAAAGTCAGGACAAATCTCATGCAGTTAATTTGTGCGCAAGATTACAAGCCCCTTGTTATGACAAAATGATCAGAATATTATGCTACTGTTATGATGAAAAGGGAAATCATGACCCAATGATTATCTTTGCCCCTCTCAAAACATAAGCAATGTTCAACAAGCGAATCAGGATCAAAGAGCTGCTGGCCATGGAGCCGCAGGGACAGGAAGTAACGGTGATGGGTTGGGTACGTACCTTCCGCAATAACCAGTTTATTGCCCTTAATGATGGCAGTACCAATAATAATTTACAGGTAGTGGTGGAACTGGGCTCCCAGCAGGAAGAACTGCTCAAAAGAATCACGACTTCCGCTTCGATGAAAGTAACAGGTACCATTGTGCCTTCACTGGGCAAAGGCCAAAAAATGGATTTGAAAGCGACCCAAATTGAAATCCTGGGCGACAGTGATGCCGAAAAATATCCTTTGCAACCCAAGAAGCACAGTCTTGAATTTCTTCGCGAAATCGCCCACTTGCGTTTTCGTACCAATACTTTCGGGTCTGTATTCCGTGTGCGTCATGCTTTGGCTTTCGCCATTCACAAATTCTTCAATGAAAAAGGATTTGTGTATATGCACACTCCCATCATCACGGCCAGCGATGCAGAAGGCGCCGGTGAAATGTTCCGGGTGAGCACACTGCCGTTTGACCAAACGCCCCGGAATGAAAAAGGCGAAGTGGACTTTAAACAGGACTTCTTTGGTCGTGCCACTAATTTAACCGTGAGCGGTCAGCTGGAAGGGGAACTCGGTGCTACCGCTTTTGGAGAGATTTATACATTCGGTCCCACTTTCCGCGCAGAGAATAGTAATACCGCCCGGCACCTCGCAGAATTCTGGATGATTGAACCAGAGATGGCTTTTTATGATCTGGAAGATAATATGAACCTGGCTGAGGAATTTATTCAATACATCATCCGCTATGCCATGGAAAATAACCGCGAAGACCTGGACTTTCTGGCCCAGCGCCTGGCGGATGAGGAGAAACAGTTACCACAGGACAAGCGGAGTGAGTTAGGATTGATCGAGAAACTGGAATTTGTGTTGAACAATGGTTTTGAAAGACTCACATATACTGATGCCATTGAAATCCTGAAAGAAAGCAATCACAATAAGAAAAAGAAATTCCAGTACCCCATCACCGGCTGGGGGATGGATCTGCAAAGTGAACATGAACGCTACCTGGTGGAAAAGCATTTTAAGAAACCGGTGATTCTGTATAATTATCCCGCTGCCATCAAGGCTTTCTATATGCGGCAGAATGATGATTGCGCAACCGGGCAACCCACCGTGGCCGCCATGGATATCCTGGCCCCGGGAATTGGCGAAATCGTAGGAGGATCACAAAGAGAAGAACGACTCAGTAAACTCGAAGACCGGATGAAAGAAATCGGTATTCCGTTGGAAGAACTCTGGTGGTACCTCGATACCCGCCGTTATGGAACTGTGCCGCATGCCGGTTTTGGTCTGGGCTTTGAGCGCATGGTGCAGTTTGTAACGGGTATGACGAATATTCGTGATGTGATAGCTTTTCCGAGGACACCAGGGAGTGCGGAGTTTTAATCGAGAAGAGGTTAAAAAAGAAACAAATAAAAAGAGGCACTATCAAGCCTCTTTTTTTTATACCCGCCACAGGGTAGTTAAGGTTTTATGATTATTGTCTACCTTAACCTGCTACGAGCCCCGTCTACATATGAAATTGATTGTCTTACTGCTATTACTAAATATTGTTTCAGTTACTTCCATTGCCCAAAACTGGGAAGAACTGAATAATGAGGTGCTTGTGTTGTATGGTAAAGAGGACTATGATAAAGCCCGTTTAGTTGCCGAAAAAGCAATCGTGGGTGCGGAGAAAGAATTTGGAAAAGACCATATCAACTACGCCACTTCACTGTATAATCTTGGTAAACTAAACGAGATACTCAGGAAATATTCAAATGCTGAGGGTTATTATCTCGAGTTACTTGGCGTCAGAAAAAAGAGTGGAGGGGAAGACAGTCCGGAATATGCAAGTTTACTTAATGTACTCGGCGTTTTGTATTCCGAAATGGAACAGTATGAAAGGGCTGAACAGTATCTGAAAATGGCTGTGGAGTCACAGGGCCGGATACTTGGCAAGCTGCACAACAATTATATTACCAGTCTGGAAAATCTCGCATTTGTATTGGCAAAGCAGGGAAAAAATAATCAGTCAGAATCTGTTTCGCTGGAAGCGCTTGCAGCAAAGAAAAAAACCCTGGGAGAGGCCGATCCAGGCTATTTATCTTCTTTAAAAAAATTGGGCAAGTTTTATCAGGATATCAACCGGTATGATCAGGCGGAAATATATTTTCAAAAGGCTATAAAAATAGCGGAGGATTCGATGCTTGTTAATAACCGGACTTATACGGAATTTCTTTTTTCTCTGGCTGGTCTGTATAAGGAAACGGGTGAGTATGCAAAAGCAGAACCCTGGTTTAAGAAGACCATTCAATCAGCCCAAAAAACAGTGGGGACGGAACATATTTTTTACGGAATTATATTAAATGACCTGGCTTCGATGTACAGTTATTCCGGAAAATATAAACAGGCAGATACTTTATATAATCAGTCGCTGTTGATTGCCAGAAAAATAAATGGTAATGACCATCCCAATGTGGCGTATGCGCTGAATAACTTGGGCATACTGTATACAGATATGGGACTTTATTCAAAAGCCGAGCCAGCCATTTTGGAAGGTCTTCGGATCAGGAAAAAGCATTATGGGGATCAGCATATTGAAAACGCTTCGAGTTATCTGGCACTGGGTAATTTATACTCCGATCAGGGAAAATTTGAGGAAGCGGTGCAGTATTATCTGGAAGCCATTGCCATCAGGAAAAAATTTTCCGGTGAAGAAAGCATCGTTTATGCTACATACATCAATAATCTCGCATTAGTCTATCATCAAATGGGTCTATTTAAAAAAGCGGAGTCCCTCTTTATTCAATCAATGGATACCCGTAAAAGAAAACTGGGAGAGAAGCACCCGTTGTATGCACAAAGTCTAAATAACCTGGCAGCCGTTTATTCGGACCTCGCACAATATGAAAAAGCCGAAAAATTCAACCTGGAAGCCGCTGAATTGCGGAAACAGGTGTTTGGCCCTGACAATGCTGATTACGCAGCCAGTCTTAATAATCTGGCTAATAATTACGAGGCAATGGGTATGCCGGAAAAGGCTGAGCCGCTTTTATTGCAGGCAAGGGCCATCTATGAAAAGGCATTGGGAATCGGTCATCCTCACTATATCAAAGTAAATAATAACCTGGCAGCGATGTACTCCATCCTGGGTCAGTTTCAGAAAGCTGAGGAGTTGTGCCGCATTTCACTGGACCTCAGAAAAAAAATCCTGGGTCCGGATCACCCGGAGTATGCAAGCAGTTTAAACTGGCTGGCCTCTATATTCAAAAATACCTGGCAATATGAAAAGGCTGAACCTTTATATACTGAGGCACTGGCCATAAGAAAAAGGACCCTGGGGGAAGATCATCCGGATTATGCCTCCACACTTTATAATCTTGCGGTCCTTTACAGGATTAAAGGTAAAACCAAACTGGCTGATTCGCTGATTCGCCAGGTCATAACTAGCAGAGGTAAAGTGCTGGGTGAAGCTCATCCTGATTATGCTGACGCACTCGCAGGTCTTGCCTTCAATTATACCTTACAGCGCCGGTATCCTGAAGCAGAAAGTTTATACCTACAGTCGCTTGCAATAAGGAAAAACAGTCAGGGTGTAAAGAGTCCGGCTTATTCCGGCAATCTTTTTGACCTTGCCAAATTATATTCAGCTACTGGTGAATATCGGAAAGCAGATTCCTGCGCGACGCAGAATTGCTTACTCTATCTTGAAAGGATCAAAAACTCAATGGCTATTTTTTCTGAAACAGAAAAACGAGCATATCTGGAGAACAACAGCGATATTTTGCGTATCAATCATAGTTTTTTGTTTAATCACAGGAACCACTCTCCGGCTTATTACTTAAATAATTATAATCTTCAGTTATCGCTGAATTCGATGGTGCTGTCCGACAGCAGGACTTTGCTCAATCAGATCATTAAAAGTAATGACACGGCTATTCAAAGAATTTATACGGAATGGTTGTCGGGTAAATCTTTTTTATCTAAGCAGTATTCCAAACCGGTTTCTGCCAGGAGCCAGGAATTGAAGTCAAGAGAAACAGAAGTCGAAGAAATGGAAAAAGACCTGGGTCGCAGGTCAACAGCATTTAGAACCCAGCAGGCTTCAGCTGCCGTATCAGTACGTGATATTCAATTGCAGCTGGACAATGATGAGATCGCCATTGAATTTGTGCGTTTCCGGCTTTACAATAAAAAATGGACGGACAGTATCATTTATGCCGCTTATATTCTGAATAAAAAGGATTCGGTACCTGTTTTTGTTCCCCTTTGTGAGGAAAGACAGTTGGAAAAGCTTTTTGACAGCGCAGGTAATACAGCTACCAGTATGGTGAATAGTTTTTACCGGGGTACAGAGATCAGGAATAAATCAGCGGCAAAAGCTCTTGGAAATGATTTGTATAACCTGGTATGGGCACCACTGGAACCCTATCTGATTGGAATTAAAAAAGTGAATTACTCCCCGGCGGGAAAATTATACAGCGTTGCCTTTCATGCCTTACGGGTAGACAGTTTTACATTGCTGATGGATAAATACCAGCTGAAACAATTTACCGGCACAAGGCAGATTGCTTTGCAGGATCAGCATACAAAGGGTACTAAACCGGAGCGCATCACCCTTTTCGGAGATGCCATCTTTACACTTGATAGTACCAGCATTGTGAAAGCGAACGAAAAAAATAAAAAAGCGGGTAAGTCCTCCAATGTATACAGTCCTCCCAACAGGGGAAGCAGAGGCGGAACCTGGGTTGATCTGCCGGGTACAGCGCAGGAAGTCAAAAAAATAAAACAGGTTTTCGAAAAAAATGAAATCAGTTCTACTTTATATGTCCAAACGGCGGCTTCGGAAGAAAATCTGAAAGGACTCAGTGGCCATTCTCCGCAGGTGCTGCATATCGCCACTCACGGCTTTTTTCTACCTGAACCGGAGTTAGCCCCAAAAGAAACGATGGCCAATAGTGAAAACAGTTATACCCTGGCAGAAGATCCCCTTTTGCGAAGCGGTCTGATCCTTGCAGGAGGCAACTACGCCTGGAGCGGCAAAACACCCATTGAAGGAGTGGAAGATGGTATTGTGACCGCCTATGAAATTTCACAACTGAATCTCTCCAATACCGAACTGGTGGTACTCAGTGCCTGCGAAACTGCATTGGGTGATGTGAAAGGAAGTGAGGGTGTATTCGGTTTACAACGGGCTTTTAAGATGGCCGGTGTAAAAAAACTGATCGTCAGCCTCTGGCAGGTACCTGATAAGGAAACCGCAGAACTCATGACCGCATTTTATGGTTACTGGCTGGGCGGAAAGAAAATAGAAGACGCTTTTAGCCAGGCACAAACAGATATGCGGAAGAAATACCCTCCCTATTACTGGGCTGCCTTTGTATTGGTGGAGTAACCAACCCAGAGATATTAATTGTTGCTCTTTCAAAGTTTTGGTAGATTAACAGTCTAATACACCAAAACTGATCGCCATGAAGTTCCGGCTTTTTCTGGCGCTGCTTCTTTTTTCATATGCTACCCGCGCACAGCAGCAATCACTGCCTCTCATGCAGCAGGTGATGGATCATTTTGAAAAAGGGGAATATGCAAAACTGATCCCCGTTGCCGAAAAAGCAATGGTCACTACCAAAGCAGAATTCGGCGAATACAGTATTCTTCACAATGGTATGATCCTGTTCCTTGCCATGAGCCATTGGTCTCTTTTCCATTATCCGGAAACAGAAAAATGGCTGCAGAAGACCAATGAAATTACCAGGGTAATTAATGGAGAAAATTCACTGGAATATATTTCATCATTAAACAGGCTGGCGCTTTTATACAGGGAAACAGGTAAATTCAGTGCAGCCGAATCGCTCTATCTGCAGGCAGACCTGATTGCAAAAAAATTTACCGGTGGAAATGATACAGTGTATGCAACAAACCTCAATAACCTGGCTTCGCTTTACCAACACCTTGGCCGTTATGATAAAGCAGAACAACTATTTACCCTGGTCAGCAGCCTGCTTAAAAACCTGGTAGGCGAAAGCCACCCCACCTATTTAAGCTCTCTTAATAATCTGGCATCCTTGTTTACAGAAATGGGTTTTTATGAAAGGGCTAGAAACATTCAGATTCAGGTATTGGAAAAAAGAAGGCAAATACTGGGAGAAAAACACCCTGATTTTGCACAAAGCCTGAATAACCTGGCCTACCTCCAAGTGATGCTGGGGCAATACCGGGATGCAGAAACCAATTATGTAAAGGCAACAGAAATCTACCGGAATACCCTCGGCGAAAACCATCCTGCATATGCCAGTAGCATCAGCAACCTCGCTGAACTGTATACCAATATTGGCGATTATGATAAAGCGGAACAATTATATATGCAGGCAATGGAGATTAGGAAAAAAACGGTTGGAATGAATCATACCGATTATTCTTCAAGCCTGAATGACCTGGCTACCTGTTATGAAACAATGGGTCTCTATGATAAAGCAGAAAAACTGTTCCTTGAATCTAAAGAAAGAACCGCCAGGGCATTGGGAGAGCAACATCCATTTTACATCACGACACTGAATAATCTGGCAGCACTCTATTTTGACCGCGGCAGCTATGAGCAGGCAGAACCTTTGTACCAGCAGGCATTGGAACTGCGAAAAAAAACGCTGAGTGAACAGCACCCCTCTTATGCTTTGAGCCTGAATAATCTGGGCACATTATATTTTGCAATCGGCCAGTTCGAAAAGGCGGCGCTTTTTTTCAGGAAGGCCCTGGATATCAGGAAAGCGGTATATGGAGAAAAACATTTTGATTATGCCAATAGCCTGAATGACCTGGCAGCCGTGTATGAAAAACAAAAGCAGTTTGATCAGGCTGAAAAATTATATCTCCAGGCCATGGGTATCAGGAGAATGGTATATGGCGAAAATCATAATGACTACGCCACCAGTATGAATAACCTGGCCAGCCTCTACGTCAACACTGGTCAATACCGCCGCGCAGAAGAACTGGTGCTGGCAGCCAATGCTATCTGGAAAAAAAATCTTTCAGATAATAATCCGATTATAGCGCTGGGATTGAATAATCTGGCAGCGGTGTACAGAAAATGGCAGGTAAAACCACAGCAAGCAGAACAGCTTTACCTGGGGTCGATTGAAAAAAGAAATAAAATACTGGGAGCGGATCACCCGTTAACGGCAAGTACAGAAAACGATCTGGCCCTGCTGTATATGAATCTTGAAAGATATGATGAAGCCGAACCCCTTTTGCTTAGCAGCAGCGGAAAAACAACAAGGAGTCTTCAGGCATCCTTTCCTGTTTTATCAGAGAAGGAAAAGTCAGCATTTATCAGTGAGAATATTTTTTTTAATGATTGTAATAATAGTTTTCTCTTCCAGCATCAGAAAGCCTCTGCTTCCATTCTGAAAAATAATATCAGTCTTCAGCTTTTTTTCAAATCACTTTCCCTTTCAGATACAAGAAACATGCTGGATTTTATCCGCAATAGCAAGGATCAGGGTATTCAACAACTGATTGCTGACTGGAAATCTGTACGAACCCTCCTCGCAGCTCAGTATGCCCTGCCGGCATCCAAAAGAATCAAAGACCTCGCGGAAAAAGAAACAATGGCTGAAAATCTGGAGAAGGAACTGAGCAGAAAATCTGCCGTATTCAGGGAAAAGCAATCAGCATTAAGAGTATCGATCAATAATGTCCAGGTAGCAATGGATACGGATGAAGTGGCTATTGAGTTTGTGCGCTTTAACTTCTATCATAAAAAATGGACGGACAGTATCATATATGCCGCTTATATTCTGAATAAAAAAGATCCGGTACCGGTTTTTATTCCGCTTTGTGAAGAATCTCAATTGGCAAAGCTTTTCGATAGCGCCGGTCATACCGCTACCAGCATGGTGAATAATTTTTACCGGGGGGCAGAACTGAAAAGTAAATCAGCCGCTTCTAATCTGGGTAAGGAATTATACCAATTAATATGGGCGCCACTTGAGCCCTACCTCAAAGAAAAGAAAAAAGTAAGCTATTCACCCGCCGGAAAATTATTCAGTATTGCCTTTCATGCATTGCGGGTTGACAGTAATAAATTATTGATGGACCAATACCAGCTAAGGCAATTTACCGGCATCCGACAAATTGCCCTGCGTCAGCAGACAGCTGAAGGCAACCGCCCACAGTCAATTGGTCTTTTTGGCGATGCAGTTTTTACAATGGATAGTGCTGCCCTGGTAAAGAAAAAAATAAAAACCACACAAATTGAAAGCCCGTCAATCGTGAGTCGGCCGGACAGCAGAGGCAACAGGGCTGGTACCTGGCCCAATCTTCCGGGTACGGGACAGGAGATAATTGCGATAAAATCTTTGTTTGAGAAAAATAAACTAAGTACTGCTTTATATAGAAAAACAGATGCTTCCGAAGAACAGCTTAAGGCAATCAGCGGACAATCGCCTGCTGTGCTGCACATCGCCACCCATGGTTTTTTTCTTCCCGAGCCCGAATTGATCAGGAAGGAAACGATAACCAACAGCGAAAACAGTTATACCCTGGCAGAAGATCCCCTTTTGCGAAGCGGTCTGATCCTTGCAGGAGGCAACTACGCCTGGAGCGGCAAAACACCCATTGAAGGAGTGGAAGATGGTATTGTGACCGCCTATGAAATTTCACAACTGAATCTCTCCAATACCGAACTGGTGGTACTCAGTGCCTGCGAAACTGCATTGGGTGATGTGAAAGGAAGTGAGGGTGTATTCGGTTTACAACGGGCTTTTAAGATGGCCGGTGTAAAAAAACTGATCGTCAGCCTCTGGCAGGTACCTGATAAGGAAACCGCAGAACTCATGACCGCATTTTATGGTTACTGGCTGGGCGGAAAGAAAATAGAAGACGCTTTTAGCCAGGCACAAACAGATATGCGGAAGAAATACCCTCCCTATTACTGGGCTGCCTTTGTGTTGGTTGAATAATACAATTATTCGTGGATACACATCACCGGCACATGGGACTGAACAATCAGCTCTTTAGTTGAACTTCGATGAAACAGTCCTTCTAATAGTTTATGTTTTTTCGGAATGGTGATCAGCAGATCCAGGTTGTTTTTATCCGCAAACTCATTGATACCATCTTCCACATCCCGATGCTCTATAAAATGATATTCCGGATTTGCAGATTCCAGTAAGGTATGCAGCATCACGGATTGTTCAGGCGTATCGGGTTTAAAATGCTTATCGTGATAATCTACATTGAGCACATGCAGCTCAGCATTAAAGGCCTTTACCATATCAAGTATAGCGGCAGAAGGGGTGGTTGCTACGATATTTCTGAAATCACAGGCGAAACCTATTTTTTGAATACCATTGCCATAGGTTTTTCCCGGAGGTACTGCAATTACCGGCCAGGTGATATGTTTGATTGCTGCCAGTGTATTACTTCCGAAAAGTACCCTTTCAATTCCGGCTGAACCTTTGGAACCCATGACCACGGCAAAGGGATTTATTTTCTGGCAGATATTTTCCAGCTCATCACTGAAGTTGCCCATCACGGCTTCGGTATAAATCTTTACAGACCCGGAACTGATATGTTCCACTTCTTTTTTCAGGGTCTCCAATCGCTCTTCAGCGGATTTCTTCAGTTCATCCACAGATACCAGAATGATGGGCACATCTGAATAACTGACCGGCACCTGGTAGGCATGGAAAAGCAGGAGACTGGCATTCACGGAACGGGCCATCTCCAAACCATAATGCATCGCATTGGTAGCAACCGGGGAAAAATCGGTGGGAATGATGATCGTTTTCATGATTGATTGATTGGGTATTAAAGGTACACTTGTTTATCAGCATAAGGACTGAGAGGCGTCAGCAGGGCCAATGACTTTTATGGAATGATAAAGCCCCGGTATCTTAATGTAAAACTGCTTATGGCACAACTTGATATGGCTGGAGATTCATCTGCCAGAAAAAGACCGGGTGTGCGCCGGATGAAAAAGCCGCTTCCCCGTATCGACATGACACCGATGGTAGACCTGGGTTTTCTCCTGATCAGCTTTTTTGTGATCACCACTGAATTAAGCAAGCCCGGGGGCCTGCCACTGATCATGCCCAAAGATTCAAAAGAAAACCCCACGGAACTCGGTGAGTCCTATGCACTAACCGTTATACTGACGGAAGGAAGGAACTATTATTATGAGGGCAGCTGGACAAATGCCCTTCTTGAAAACAGGATTCGGGAAACCAGCATCGCCGGCCTCCGCGAAATCATCACCCGCAAACAAAAAACATTAGATGACACCCTCCGCTACCGGGAAGGAAGAAAAGGACTCATGCTGCTGATCAAAGCATCCCCAAATGCCAGTTATACCAGTGTGGTGGATCTATTGGATGAAGCCGTGATCAGTGCGGTTGAAAAATATGCATTGATTACCATTTCCGAAGAGGAAAATAACTGGCTGAGGCAACGGGAATAGACAGAAACCAGATTAGGTATTCGGGCGATCAAAATGTAAAGCCCGGGGCCTATGCGGATAGCTTTAATCGGTCGTTCTACACTTTATACCATACCGGGTGGGGATACCGTTCAAATTACTGAAACAGCCAGGCAACTCAATCAACGGGGTGTCGATGCCAGGGTATGCCTCAGCCATTCCCGGATCAAAGAAAATGAGTTTGACCTTTTTCATTTTTTCAATATTATTCGCCCAGCAGATATACTCCCGCACCTGCAAAGGATCAAAAAACCCTATGTCGTATCACCGGTTTATATTGATTACAGCGAGTATGACAGGCAGCACCGAAAGGGCCTTTCTGGTTTATTGCTCAAACCCTTTTCTGCCGCCCGCACAGAGTACATCAAAACACTGGGCCGGGCCGTAAAAGGAAATGATCGCTTACCGGGTTGGGAATATCTTTTTAAGGGACAACAAAAAAGCATCCGGAAAATTTTATCTGGCGCCGCCTGTATTTTACCCAATTCATCCATGGAACTGGAGCAGATCAGGCAACTGGGTATCCATCAAACAGCTTGCATCATCCCCAATGGCATTGATAAAACATTGTTTGGAAACCCGGGAAGGATTGAAAAAGACAACGACCTCATACTTTGTGCCGCAAGGATCGAGGGTATCAAAAACCAATTGAACCTGATCCGGGCTTTGAATAATTGTGGTAAACAGGTGGTACTGGCTGGATCGGCGGCCCCTAACCAGCAATCCTATTATCAGCAATGTAAAAAAGAAGCAGCCGGCAATATTGTTTTTGCCGGCCGGCTGACTCAAACAGCCCTGGCTAATTATTATGCAAGGGCACGGGTACACGTCTTACCCAGCTGGTTCGAGACATGCGGGCTTTCTTCGCTTGAAGCAGCGGCAATGGGTTGTAATATTGTGATAACAGCAAAGGGGTATACCCGTGATTATTTTGGAGACGAGGCTTTTTATTGCGATCCCGGTAAACCGGCATCCATCCGGGAAGCAGTGATGCAAGCAGCAACTACGGCCACCCCCATGCAATTAGCAGACAGCATTAAAACTAATTATACCTGGGAGCGTGCCGCAGCAATGACCCTTTCCGCTTATCAAACCGTATTGCATTCATGAAGCAGTTGCGCATTGGTATCATGGGTACCAGAGGAGTACCCAATCACTACGGCGGCTTTGAACAGTTTGCCGCCTATCTTTCTGCCGGTCTCGCAGCAAGGGGGCACCAGGTATGGGTGTATAACTCAAATCATCATCCTTATCAGCATAAAGAATGGAATGCTGTTCACCTGATACATTGTAAAGATCCCGAAAACCGGATCGGTACTGCCGGACAGTTTTTATATGATCTGCATTGTATCAAAGATGCCTGTAAAAGATCGTTTGATGTATTGCTGCATCTGGGTTATACCAGTGATGCGGTTTGGTACCGTCGCTGGCCAAAGCATACCGTGCATTTGATGAATATGGATGGACTGGAATGGAAAAGACAAAAATACAATGGGCTCACCCGGCTCTATTTAAAATATGCGGAGAAAAAAGCAGCCCGTCATGCAGATGTACTGATTGCAGATTCTGTCGCCATTCAGGAATATCTGCAGCAAGCCTATGGACAAAACGCCGCCTTTATTCCCTATGCCGCCAGGGTATTTGACAGTCCGGATGAAAATATTGTAAAAGAATTCGGGCTGGAACCACATGCTTATTATTTACTGATTGCACGATTTGTTCCTGAAAATCACCTGGAGATGATCATCCAGGGCTATCTGCAAACCGCTCAGGATCTTCCCCTGATGGTTATTGGGGATCATCAAAATAAAATGGGCCGGCAACTGCAAAAAAAATACAATCATCCCGGCATTTTATTCAAAGGATCCATTTATGATATGAATAAACTGGATCAGCTGCGTTACTATTCAAGAATATATTTTCATGGACATTCGGTGGGGGGCACCAATCCTTCCCTGCTGGAAGCCATGGCCTGTGCTTGTCATATTGCCGCACATGATAACCCATTTAACCGGGCCGTACTGGGTGAAGCCGCTCATTATTTTTCCAGTGCAGCTGCCGTTACTGCTATTCTGGAAGCTGAACAGGATGCATTTGTCTATAAAAAATGGAAAGAAGCCAATCTGGAAAAAATCAGGACCCTCTATCACCCGGATCAAATCATTTCGGCTTATGAAAAACTGATGTCAGCTGCCTGTACGAAGTAAGGCTGATGCTTTTCGTTGATGAGCGGCCGATATATCAAAGGCCGGAAAAGCATTGGTGAATGCCAGTATCCACAAAACATATTCAGCTACATTGGTGATATAACTCCCTGTAAACTGATAAAGAAACACAAAGAAAAAAAGAATCAGCCGGTAATAATTTTTCCAGGGCTTTGTCAGTAAAAAAAGCAGACACTCGATACCAATCCTGAGACCCAAACCCAGCCAGCCAAATAAAGCCAGTGTTTCTGCAGCAGCATTGGGGATGGCTACCGGTGTATTGTGATAATAGAGATAGTATCCCCTGATCAGGTCTGCCCCGGCCAGCTCCAGTTGCCCGGCACCAATACCCCAGTAAGGATTTCCCTGATCCAGTAATTGCCGGGCAATGATAAAAGCATCGCCGGTTCTGCCTTCTGCGGAACTGTCGTTCCCTGTCAGGATATTTTCAATGCGGATAAATAAAGGGTTATCCGGGAAAAAAATACCGGCAAACATGAGCAGGGCGATGCTGATAAAAAGGGTATTGATGAGACCGTTTACAATTCTTCTGTTGCGGTATAAATGAGGGAAACGAATAATCAGACAAAAAAACCCTGCGGTGAGCAAACAAATGATTACGCCAATAGAAAAGGATAAAATAAAAGGCAGAAACAGCAAGGGTAAAAGGATACTGCTCCGGATTTGATTTTGCCGGAATACATACTGAAGAAAAAAATAAAGGAAGAGGGGTACAAACAACAGGGCATAATAAGACGGTTCGTATGTGAACATTTTCAACCGCAGAAAATCAGTGACATCACTGGTCAGGTTTTGCCGGCTCCAGAAAAGGGATTGAAAAGGGGTGAAATAAAATAGAATAGCAATCAGACATAAGAGGCCATTGGTATGTAGCAGGAGACGAAGGGTTTTTTCTTTCTGACTGTCTTTATTCAACCAGGTATGAAAAGCCTGCCCGAAAATATAGACGGTCAGCAGGTTGAGCATAGTGATGAGATATTGCATCCGATCCAGGCTTTCCAGATTCAGATGTGCCAGCACAAACGGAAGCAGGCAAAGCAGGAATGGGAATAATATTTCCTGCTTTTTTTTCAGTACTACCCAGGCATAAAAAAAAGGGGCCAGTAAGGAAGTGTACAGGAGCCCAAAAGGAAGCCCCGCAGCATTTACAAAAAAGTAAATAAAAGCGAAGGGAATATATGGATTGATCCGGGCTGACATAACTGCCTGTTCAATCGCATTTTTCAGTGCCGGGGTTGTGCTGATATTGAATTTTTATCAGGTAAACTGCACAGGGCAAGACTAACTGCGATCGTGATGAATAATTCGGTGATCCCAATAGCGAAGAGGGTACCATGGGCCATCCAGAGCGGAACCAGGATGATATTGGCCAGGGTGCCAAGCATAAATCCCACTGTATAAATGATGAAATACTTTTTAAGGTGATTGGTGGCCAGCAGGGAAAGAGAGCCGGGAATATTAAAGCAAACAACCGGCAGGATCACACAGAGTATACGTAGGTAAAAAATGGCATCCTCCTGCCGCTCCTGTACAAAGAAACGGGTGATAAAAGGAGCGAAAAGGGCAACAATAGCAGATCCGGCTATTGTCAACAACCAAAATGGGGTGAAAATTTTTCTAAAATACTGTTGCAAACTCTCCCTGCCTTCCAGAGCCGATTGACATACGCTGGGGTAAATGGTTTGGGAAAAAGCCGTTAGCAATTGTTTCATGGAAAAATAAATTCTTTCAGCCACACTGAAATAACCGGCGATGAGGTCATTCGTAAACAACCGGAGAATAAAAAGATTCCCATACTGCATGAAGTTCATCAAGAGATTGCTCACGGTAACCGGCCAACCCTCCTTCAGGGAGATGATTACTTTTTGCATGCTGAATGGTACGGCCGGCAGCTGATAATACCTGATCAGCCACATAGATGCTATAACTCCGGTGGCCAGGTTACCCAGTCCCAGGAAAAGGGTAAACAAACCGGTATGCGCAGGATCATGGATAAATAAAACAACAGCAATGGCAAATAGTATTTTGGAAAACAGACTGATCAATGCGGCCCATTGCAGCTTTTCCATCCCCTGTAAAAACCAGGAAGGCAGGGATGCCTGTCCGGGCACAAATACAAAAGCCAGGCAATACAGGGAAAATTGTAATCGGATCACCGGAAAGATCAGCGAGAGCAGGAGCAGGAGCAAAAAGGCAGCAATGCAGAGAAAAAATTTGGTATAAAGACTATTGTAAAACAACTCAGCCAATACCGTTTTATTATTACGATTCAATGCCACATCCCGCGCTCCTGTTTGTCCGTACCCGTATTCAGCCAGGGTAGCCAGGAAAAACACAATCACCTGGATCACGGCGATCTGACCATAATAATCCACCCCGATCCGGCTGATCACCAGGGGCACCAGCAGCAGCTGTATCAACGCATTGATGCCCTGTACCAGCCCGAGGGAGGAAAAATTGCGGATCAGTGTCCGGTGATTGATCGTAGCCATGATTCCTTACGAAGATAATAAGCTGCCCGGCCGCTAAAGCAGAATATTTCTGTAGGGAAACAACCCTTTTGCCCTGGAAACCGATTGAGAAAGAAAAGCTTATTGCATGACCACCCCACAACCAACAGAGGAGATCGACCTGTTGCGATTACTGGAAAGAGGCATCCGGTTCTTTCGTCAGTTCAAATGGATTTTCCTGACAGCCCTGCTTGCCGGCATTGTGGGTGGCTGGTTCATGTACAGTAAAGTAATACCGGTGACCTATAAATCAAGACTGGTACTGCATTCCAATATCCTGACCAATCCCGAACAGATTCAGATCGTCAATAACTGGAATAAATTATTAAAGCAACAGGAATACAGCAGTTTGGCACAGGCATTGGGGTGCGGGCCGGAGATACTTTATCGTACCAAGGGCCTGACCGCAAAAGAAATACAACAGGCATTTACACCCACCAACCCCAACGGTTTTACTATTGATGCTATTGTAACTGATCAATCCATACTGGACAGCCTTCAATCAGCCCTCCTCAATGGTTTTGATAAAGGGAGTTATATCAAACAGCGGCTGGAAATAAAAAAAGCGAACCTAACCGAGCTGATCATCAGAACCCGGGAAGAGATCAGCAAACTGGATTCCACTAAAAAAAATATGGAAGCCCTTATCGGCGGTTATGGACACAGTTCTTCCTCAGTAATTATTGATGGCACCAGTATCAACCGGCAACTGATCGAAATGCATGAAAAGCTGCTGGGCTACCAGGAAAGCCTGCGTTTCACCAGTGCCGTATATGTATTGCAGGGATTCAGTCAGTTCAATAAACCTGATAATCCCAAACTTTTACCCTGGCTCTTCATTGGCGTTTTTGTATGCATATCTCTGGCCATTGCCTTTGCTTTACTAAGCAGCCTCCTGAAAAAACTTAAAAACAGGTCAGCCGCCAGTCATCTGTGATACCCCAAAGCGATATGACTTTGCAAAGGGAAAATGGGTCCATTATAAAAACCCTGTTTTCGCTTTGGGTGCTATGCTTCTTTACAGGAATGATTTTCCATTTCAGGGCCGTCAGCAGTATCAGTACCGGATTATTGCTGATCACGGGACTTGCCTGCTATAAAAAGAAAGCCGTTTCCCTTCTTTTCAGATCCAGCCTTAGTCCTTTTTTGATTAGTTGCCTTTTATATTTTTTATATACGGTGATTAATCTTTTACTGAAGGACAATACAACCGTCATGCGATCACAGTTGGAAATGAAATCAGCCCTGGTACTGGTACCTGTTGCAGTTTCATTTACGGGCTTTGTGGGTAGCAAACAATTGAAAAGACTGATGCAGTTTTTTGTTTTACTCCTGCTGGCCGCCTGTTTGTATTGCCTGCTGATAGATGTAAATACCTGGATACGTACAGGACAGGAAACCATTTTCTTTTATCATGATCTGGTGAGTCCGCTAAACCAGCATGCGGTATTTTTTTCCTTCCTGTTATTCTTTTCCCTGCTTTATATACTGGAATACGGAACAGGATTTAATTTTTTACCCGGGAAAAAATTAGATGGCATACTGACAGTTTTCTTTTCGCTGATACTGGTACTGCTTGCTTCCAAACTAATCTTGTTTTGCTGGGTAGTGTATCTTGTTTATTATTTCCTGAAGAATAAAACCGGTAAAAAGAAACTGGGGTGGCTACTATTGCTCCTGGTTCCCCTGTTGCTAATCGCATTCACTAAAAACCCGGTCAGCAACCGGTTCAGGGAAATTGTACAAACAGACTGGGCCAGTCTGGACCGGGAACAGTTTGATGAAGCCGATTATTTAAACGGACTCCAGTTTCGTTATCTGCAATGGAAACTGGTACCAACAATACTGAGTGAAAAACAGGCCTGGTTGACAGGATTAGGGGAAGAAAAGGGGAAGGCTGGCTTACAGGATCAGTTCATACAACGGCATTTGTACCAGGGGCAGCCTGGAACAGATGATTTGGGATACCTGGCTTATAATACACATAATCAACTATTACAATCCATGCTCACCGGTGGCCTGGTTGCAGTGCTTTTATTTTTGATGATATGCGGTAGTCTGCTGTATTTGGCAGTTAAAGAAAAAAAGACCCTGATCACCATGACGATCATCAGCCTTTTACTGTTTAGCGGAACAGAATCCTGCTTTGAAACACAATATGGGTTAGTTTTTTTCAGCTTTCTGCCGGTTTTTGCCCTCATCCTCTCTAAACATCTTTCCTCCCGGACAACCACCGAACCCCTTCCTGCGATACAATAAAGTATCCGGTAATTATGTATAAAATCTCAGCAGTTATTATCACTTATAATGAGGCACTCAATATCGTCAGGTGTATTGAGTCTGTAAAGCCTGTTGCTGATGAGATCATTATCCTGGATTCTTATTCAACCGATCATACTGTGGAGCTGGCGAGGAGTTGCGGGGCCATTGTTTACCAGGAAAAATTCAGGGGTTATATTGGTCAGAAGAATGCAGCCATTGCACTGGCCTCACATGATTATATCCTGAGCCTGGATGCAGATGAGGCTTTGGATGCCGAACTAACGGCATCAATACTTGCTGTGAGGGATACCTTACACAGCCGGGCTTATTCCATGAACCGCTGTACTGCTTATTGCGGGCATTTTATTCGTCACGGGCTTTGGTATCCTGATAAGAAATTAAGATTATTTGACAGAAGAATCGCGCAATGGGGCGGATTGAATCCACATGATAAAGTGATTCCCGAACCCAATACTACGATTACACCTCTGAAGGGAGAAATATTACACTATTCGTTCAATAGTCCAGAGGACCTGGTCTGGCAGCATAACCGGCTCAGTTCGATTGCAGCAGCTTCACTATATGCTGCGGGAAAAAGAAGCAACTGGTACAAATTGCTGATCCATCCCCTTTGGGCATTTCTCAATGGATATGTCTTCAGGAGAGGGTTTCTCGATGGTGCAGACGGACTGGTGATTGCTGCCCAATCAGCCAACCAGGTTTTTTTGAAGTACAGCAAATTATACCGGCTGCAAAGATTGAAGCGGAAAACAACTCCCCTTTCAGGAATCAGAGAGACCGAAACTCAAACAGCAGCCCGATAAATTTATACATGCCGGCAAAAGCATCATCATTGATCCTGCTTACACCGGGCTTTCCGGAAAATGAATCAGACAGTACCTGTTTACCCTGGTTCCAGTGTTTTGTACGTCAATTGAAAAGCAGTTTTCCCTGTTTAAAAATCATCATCGTCAGTCTGCAATATCCCTATCAGCAAAAAAAGTATGTATGGGAGGGAATTACGGTTTACGCCATGGGTGGTCGCAACAGAAGCGGAATTGCCAAGCGGATCTTGCGATATAAAGTAAAGCAGGAGCTGGACCGTTTATGCAAACAGGAATCCATTGCCGGAATACTGAGCCTTTGGTATGGGGAAGCCGCCAGGGCTGCTGAAATGATATCGGTAAAGTATCAGTTCCCGCATTTTTGCTGGATTGCGGGACAGGATGCCAATCAGGATAACCCGTTTCCTGCAGCATTGAAAATCCCAGCGGAAAGATTAATCGCTGTGTCCGATTTTATCCAGGAACATTTTTATCATGAACATGGTATACGCCCCTTGCATGTAATTCCTTTCGGTCCGGATGAACAGTTATATCAATCGCCCCCTCCCGAAAAAGACATTGATCTGCTGGCCGTGGGATCATTGATTCCTTTAAAGCAATACAGTATTTTTCTGGAACTGGTATTTGCCATTAAGCAAAGTATTCCTTCTGTAAAAGCTGTTTTATGCGGCAGCGGGCCTGAAGAAGCATCCCTGCAACAGAGAGCAGCCACACTGGGATTAAAAGATAACATACGTTTCACCGGTGAATTACCCTATCCGGATGTATTGCAGTATATGCAACGGGCTAAAATTTTTCTGCATCCATCATTGTATGAAGGTTTTGGATGTGTGTGTACAGAAGCGCTGCTGGCCGGGGCCTATGTGATCCGGTTTACGCAGCCGATGAAAAAAAATATGCTAAACAGCATTACGGTCCCCTCTAAATTGGAAATGATCAACCAGAGTCTGGAGCTGCTGGAACAATATACAGTTCCTGAGCCGGTTAATGAATACCCGGTAAAGGCCATGACCGAAAAACTGGGTGGCTTATTTGGTTTTCACACTGCCGGCAATTTGCAGGAGCCGGGAAGCAATGGCAGCGGGCGACAACTCTTTGCTGAAAAAATCCCGGCAGGCAGCTGATCGAACGGGATGATCAGTATGATCGAGAGAACAAAGTACCCGGTACAAACCCACACTGTTTCCTTTTTCAAATAAGTATCCCAGTTTACCCTGTTGTACCAGCTGAATGGAGGCGGGAATATTGCTCATTATTGGTACACACCCGCAGGCGATGGCTTCCATTGGGGCAAACCCAAAACTTTCATAATGACTTGCTGATATATAATAATCGGCACTATTGTACCAGTCTTCTAATGCCGCATGATCTTTTTTTCCAATCAATAAAACCTGTTTTGAAAGCAGCGGATGTTGCCGGATCCTTTGTTGTACCGCTTCCAGTAAATCAAATTCCTGAAAGATCATGTATAATTTTTCATCAGCCCTGCCTTCAAAGTATTTTTCAAAGGCTTCGAGTACCGTAAACGGATCTTTATTGACATTGAGACGGCCGACCCATAGAAATTGTTTGCCATCTCCCATTCCTGTTTTAGCACGAGATTCGGATTTATCTTTTACATCAAATTGAGAAG
>ERZ795061.1413-NODE-1413-length-23298-cov-10.239685_pt1 | contig 23298 bp, 20 predicted proteins | sample MGYA00375145_ERZ795061 | MGnify/ENA primary metagenome ERZ795061 (study PRJEB30190, sample SAMN05720144) | anaerobic digester metagenome | isolation source: active sludge of municipal wastewater-treating anaerobic digesters | place: USA | collected 2014-12-22 ... | reverse complement strand
GAACTGCAATAACAGCTATAAATCTCTTTAAAAACATGTTTGCCCCTCCTTTATTGATAGAAAACGTTTTCATAAGTGATTAAAATAAATCTTTTAAAATGCAAGTTATACAGGTAACGATTGATATTTTTAAAAAAATGATTACTAATCTTTTTGTCTGCTGCAGTCACTTCTAATCATCGTGCTTTCACGTATTACTAGTTCATTTTTCAGGATTATACCGTTTTTAATCTTTTTATTGTTTTCGATTATTTTCAACAGTTTTTCTGCCGATTTACTTCCTATATCGTAGATAGGCTGCCTTACCGTTGTAAGGGAAGGAGAAAACATTCTGCTGAACATGATGTCATCATATCCCGTGACACTTATATTGTATGGCACGTTCACGCCACTGTTTTTAAGTGCCTCTATTACGCCATAGGCTATAAGGTCATTTCCGCATATAACTGCATCATATCCTTTACCGCAGTCCATTGCTTTTATAGCTTTATAACCGCTTTCATAATCATACTGAGCCTGGTATATGCGGTACTTTTCTATCTTTTTTTCTTTTACAAAGTCAGAAAAGGCTTTGGTTCTCTCCCCGGCACTCAGAGTATCTTTGTTGCCGCTTATGTATATGTATGAACGGTGATTTGCTCCATACATATAGTTCAAGAGGTCAAGCATGCCATTGTAACTGTCAGAAAGAACATAAGATCCGTTTGTTTTCACAAAAGCCCTATCCATAAATACAACAGGAAGCATGTCAATTACTTTTTCCTGTAGAAACTTATTGTGATTGGCACTTCCGGTAAACAAAAGGCCATCAATTTTTTTTGAAAGCAAAATATTTATGAGTCTTGTTTCTTCTTTCATATCCTGATTTGAATTACAGATAATAAGTGAGTAACCTTTTTTGCTGAGATACGACTCGGCACCTTTTACAAGAGAAGCAAAAAAAGGGTTTGATATATCCGGTATTATAAGCCCGATTGTTGATGTCTTACCTGTTTTGAGACTTTTTGCCATGAGATCTGGAGTATAGTTAAGCTCCTGTATGGTCTGCTGAACTTTTTCAGCCACTTCTTTCCTTACCGGATACGTTTTGTTTATAACTCTTGAAACCGTAGATATTGATACTCCTGATTTTTTTGCGATGTCTTTGATTGTAATTTTGTCCGACATGTCTCCACCTTTCTGAAAACGTTTGCGAAAACGTTTTCTAAATTATTGTAATCATTTTTACAAATTAAAGCAATCCTGATTTTCATGGTATTAACAAAGAATATTCTTTTTTATGTGTAATTTTCTCTTGTTTTCTTGAAAAACCGAAAATAAATACGGCCGCAGATTCGGCCGTATTTATTGAATTATGCACACATTTTCTTTTCCGTATATTTCAACAGATTCATTATAAAATTCCGGATTGTTCTTTTGGGAGAGAACAAACATAACCCGCCTTTTTATCACAGGTACGTCCACATATCCATCGGTAAATACTACTATTCCTTCGGGTCTTATCACGCTTTGGACATAGTCGACCGCAGGTTGCATATCTGTAGAACCTTTCCCCTTAAGAACTATATCTTTCCAGCTTCCTCTGCTGTACTGGATAACCGAACGCACATCCTGATCAGACTGTATCAAAAAAACCTTTCCTCCGGTTATTTTGGCTATAGAATCAATTTCCGAAAAGAAGCTGTTGTACTCTTCTTCAATTATAGAACCGCTTGTATCAAGTATTACAGCTATTTTCGGACCATATTCCGACTGCCATCCAGGCTGATCTTCATACCGTCTGTTGGGTTTTAATATGCTTCTGTATCTGTCCACCACGGTAGAGCTTCCGAAAAATCTGCGTAAAACATTTGCCCACGATACTTTGGGTTTTTTTATCATAAGCTGCACCGCAAACTCTATTCCGCTGGGAATATCGCCGGCTGATTTATCGTATGCCTGGGATATTACTTCGCTTACTATATCAACAGCCATTTCCTGAGAAATCTCCGAGTTAAAGTCGTGTGAATCTGTCTCGCTCCGTTTATCCTCCACCTCTTCCAAATCGGCCATCTTTTCATCTTCCATAAAATTTACTGCCCATTTAAAATACTCTTCTGCAGTCTTGTTGATATAATTCATAGGCGGTGCTACAAAAAGATTTTCATTATCTGATGCGCAACCTTCTTTTAATAATGCATCCATAGGCATGGAAAGTGCATCCAGCTCTGGTATATACTGATTAACAGCTGCATCCATACAGATATTCCATAAGCCTTTCTCCCGTTTGTTTTTTATTTTTATAAAAAAATGCCCGAATATAATGTGGTATATTTCGTGTTTTAACAGTGCTTTTGTAAAAGCAAGCCCTTTGTTTTGGAGTTTATAGGGATTATAGGTTATTCTGAAATTACCGTTTGGCGTTATGCTTACCTTTATGGTTCTGACAGCATCAGTAGCAAGACTGTCAAAATACATCTTAAGGTACGAGTAAAAAACACTCTCTTTTGAAAGCTCTATCCATGCTTTCTGTAATATATCGTCCATTTTCCCACCGCTTTATTTATAAGTTCTGAAACCAGCTTTCGTCGTTGAGCTCAATGGCTACAGCCTCAAAAAGTTTATCGTAAAATGCTCTTTTTAAACCAGAACTTTTTTGAATAAGGTTTTCAAGGTTTCTTAAAATAGCAAAAATAGAATCTTTGGGAACATATTCCGAAAGAAGCTTGATATTTTTGGCATATGTCTGATGTTCAGAAATATCAATTATTTTTATCATATCAGTCTCGCTTATATTTTCAATGTACTTATTTATTCTGAGAACAAGGGTGATTTTTTCGTCCTGATTCAATGACGAAAGCCTTTGTATGAACTTTCCTTCTTTAAGTATATCCTGCGCAGTAGGAAGGTTCTTTTTGTTGTTAAGGTGGTTGGTAAATGCTCTGGCCGCTTCTGACCCGATTATCGAAGCAGAAATAATATATCCGTAATCTTTAATTTCCTGATCAGAAAGATTTTCAAAAACCTTTGCAAGTTTGTACCAGCTTCTGGGACTAGGTCTCAAATTTAGTCTCATTGATACGTTAAGATCTGACGATAGGTATTCAGGATAATCGTTCACAAAATTAATAACCGGATCAGCAAGTTTATTTTCTTTGGCCCATTGCGTCCAGTCGCTTATGTCCGGTGAGATGTCAAAATGAAAGAATCGTGACATAAAAGCCGGATCTGTTATAAGGTCAACCTGGTCATACTCTTCATCCGGAGGATTAGCCGCCGCCATTATCCATGTACCAGGTGGCAGTATGTGATTATGGATACGCCTGTCAAGCAAAAGCTGCATTACTGCATTTCTTATCGAACGATGAGCTCTGTTGACCTCGTCTATCATTATTATTGTGTTCTCGTTATCAGGCCACCAGTCAGGCTTCAGAAAAACCGTCCTGTCCGAATCCATTCCAGATGATTTGTATCTGCTTGGCATACCTATAAGATCGCCAGGTTCCATCTGCGAAATGACCAGAATTATCAGTTCCCGTCCTGTCTGCTGGGCAATTTCTTTGGCTATATCAGTTTTTCCTACTCCGAAATGTCCCCATAAAAGAGGTATTTCGCCGCTGCTCATTACTTTTTCTGAAAGATATTTTATATCTTTTGGTCTCATTTCTGCCTCCTGATACTTTTTCTTATTTTGGATATTATCTTTATTTTAAGTCTTAAACACTGTTGCATTTTCATTATATTATACTACCTGAAGATATTTTTTTCTAACCGTATATTTTTTTCACCAAAATGATATAATTTTATAAAAATATTATTTTGAGGTGTCATATGAAAAAATCCTTATTGTTGATCTGTTTTTTGGTTTTTCCACTCATCCTAAGTCTTGGATACAAGACGGATATCTATCTTTCAAAAGGAGATTATATAAATATAAGCGATATGGACACTCCTTCATATATGCCTCCGGGCTCAATCTACGCAGATCGGAACTTCTTTTTCCGTGCGTCAAGCTCGCAGGCAACCTACACTCTTTTTACCGCACAGGACAGTTGGAATATCTTTATAAATGATCCTTCACGGGATGCAACTGTTCTTTTTTATGATTTTGACACTCAGCAAAAGAATCTTTCAAATATAAAGTACCTTGAATCTCTGATTGACGATGCTAAAAGATATATTTACATCAGCATCTATGACATAAACCACAGTACGATTGCAGATGCCTTAAAACGAGCTGCACAGAGGGGAATAGAAGTCAAAATGGTTACAGAGACTCAAAATCAAAATACTTTTACCTCTCTGTCTCTGCCACGTAATAACATTAAAGTGCTTTTTGACACAAACATCGCGCTTATGCACGATAAGTTCATTGTAATAGATGGGTATTGTCTTGTCACAGGAAGTACCAATCTAACCAATAACTGTCTTGAATATAACTCTAATAATATGATCTTTATTTTCAATAATGAGATTGCTGAAAATTATGTACAGGAGTTTAAAGAACAGTTTGAGCAAAAAATCTTCGGCAAAAAAGCAGGCACTGAAAAACCATTTCCTTCAGTTCTTACAGATATCGGAACCATAAGCACATACTTTACGCCTGAGGACAATCTTAAACAGGAAATTCTTAAAAACATCAAAGAATGTACCAAAAATATTTATATGATGATCTTTACCTTCACCGATCCTGATATTGCCCAAGAACTTATCTGTGCCTCTGAACGGGGAGTCGAAGTAAAAGTTATAACGGAAGAGTTTCAGTCCAAAGCTTCTTATGCTGCATATAATATTTTAAAGGGAAAGATAGATATCATTCTTGATAAAAACAGTAAAACCTTTCACCATAAGGTCATTATATTTGACGATAATAAAGTTCTTACAGGATCTTTCAACTTTACCGGTGCAGCTCAGGATAAGAACGATGAAAACTCCTTAATTATCGAAAGCAATTATATCAATAATGTCTATACAGACGAATTCATGAGACTATGGGATAGTTACACCAAATAGGTGAGTTGATATGAAAAAAATTTTTTATGTGTTCCTTGCTGCAATGATCTTTTTAGTATCCGGATGTCAGAATGACTCATACTACAAGACTTTGTACGAAAAAACCATAAAGGATTTTGGCTCTTTCAACAAAGATAAAATCTATAAAGTGCTTATTTTAAACTCTTACAGCATAGAGCATGTTTTTACTGTAAATGAAGTCAGGGGAATTCTGGATTCACTAAGGTCAAATCCGAATATAAACATAGAAATCTCTTATCTGTATATGGATACCAAGACAAATTTTGAAAGCACCTATCTGCAGGAGCTTCATAATCTTCTTATGGCAAAGTATGCCGATACTGTTTTTGATTTTATAGTGGTAACCGATAATGAAGCTCTGGAATTCGCGAAACTTCATAAAGACGGGTTCTTTAAAAGCCAGAATCTTATATTCTGTGGTATAAGCAACTTTAGTCCATCCCTTATTGAAGGTCTTGAGAATATTTCAGGTGTCATAGAGGCCAATAACCTTGAAAGAACTCTGGATATAATACCGAAAATACGTCCGATGACAGAAAATATTTTTGTCGTTACCGATCAGACAATCACCGGAAGTATGTACAGAAAACTTTTGGAGGATTATATTTCAAAGCAGGAAAATGGGCCGAAGATTATGCTGTTAGATATGGGAGAGCTGAAAATGGCCGAGCTGCTTGCCAGAATCTGTCTTATTCCAAACAATGATTCTTTAATAATTCTTCAAAATTTTGTAGATAAAGACGGAGTAATATACTCTGTAAATCAAGCAATGAAACTTTTTCTTGAATGCTCAAGAGTACCGATTTTTGTCTCAAGCGAAACCAGACTTGGAATGGGCGGTGTGGGTGGGAATGTTGCCAGCGGTTTCAAACAGGGACAGATCGCCGGACAGATAGGAATGAGGCTTTTAAACGGAGAGTCACTAAAAAATATCCCTGTCGTGACAGAAGACACCAATATTTTTTCGTTCGATCATAACGTACTCAAAAAATGGAATATTGATGAGAAACTTTTACCCAAGGATTCGGTAATAACCAATAAAATTACTATTAATTCAAAAGACTTTCTTATATTCATTATTGCAGCATTTGCAATATTTCTTGCAATATACTCAATCATAATGACTTTAAAACTCAGAAAATTCAGAAGAAAATCTAACTGATCTCTTTTTTTACTTTCTGGCTGTATAGATGTGCATATCTTGTCGGTTCAGGAAGTCGGTACTTTGTAATGGACATCTGTGAAAGTTTTATTGCCTCTTCCAAAGAGATTAGATTTCCACAGGATATATAGATAGGCTTGGTTTTCTCCTTTGAGCACATACTCATTCCTATTATACTGTCATTCGGATGTTTTGTATACACGTTATCGTAAATCGGATTCTGTGAAAACTTTTCTTTTGCAGGTTCAACGGTTATCCCGTAAAGGAGGGACTTTCCTATTCCTATAGTAGGTCTTTCAATAAAAAAAGAAGCATGGCTTGCAATTCCCAATCTTCTTGGATGGGCTACACCATGACCATCGAACATCACTACATCTGGCACATTTTTTATTTTCTCCCATGCTTTTAGAAATGCAGGAAGCTCCCTAAATGCAAGGTATCCCGGAATATAAGGCATAGAGACCTCAACAGATGAATAACTGTACTCAATAAGCTCCAACGAAGGAAATGCAAGACAAACAACTATTCCAACTGCTTTTTCTCCCATAAAAGAAACATCTACCCCTCCGATTATGGAGGGAGTTCTTATTTTTCCGCCAATCTCCACTTTTGAAGCCAGTTCATACTGAATTTTCTTCATCTGGCTAATCTGCAGGTCAAAGGAATGGACTTGTTTATATTCAGCCATAATTTTATAGGAACAGCTCTTGCCCGAGCATTATCCCATGAGATGTCGCATACGTTATCGACCGTGTCCAGCCGGAGCAGTCGCCTATGAACTTTATATTTTTATACTTACTGTTATCAAGCTTATTTCCATAAAACTTTACTTCAACTCCGTACAGAAGATTATCTTCATAAGTTATACCCGGTATTACTTTATTTAATTCTTCAAGAAAGTAAATTATAGACTCGACGGTTTTTCTTGGGAAAACCAAGTTGAGATCCCCAAGTATATAATTGTCGCTTTTAAGCGTGGGAAGCACCCTTCCTAGTTTTTTTGTTCTTTTGGCCTGTTTAAAATCACCATAAGCCTGAAGTATAATCTTGTTATTGCCTGCAAGAATATTCGAAAGCTTCGCAATATATGAGCCATATCCTACAGGATCATTGAAAGGCGAGGTAAAGGAGTGTGTAACCAACACAGCAAAGTTGGTATTGGTTGTTTTTTCCTTCATTCTGGCATGACCGTTCACGGTAACAAAATCATCATATTTTTCAAGAACAACCTCACCGGAAGGGTTATTGCAAAAAGTTCTGACCATATATCCAGTTTTGGTCTTAAGCTTTACTTTGAACTCGTACATTTCTTCGTTCAGTTCCTGTACTATATGGTCTGGAAGTTCATATCTTACACCAAGATCTACCGTGGTATTGGAAAGGACAACCTCCGGATGTTCCTGTATAAACTTCGAAGTGAGCTTGTGTCCGCTGCGCCCTGCGGCAACCACAGCCAGATCAAAAAGGATTTTTTCTCCGTTTACCTGTATTTGTGCTCCATACTCCGCCGGCTCTACACTTTCAACCCTGTTCCCAAAATAAAAATGCATATTATTGAACGTCTTAAATTCCGAGTATATAGCTGTAAGAATATCTCCGAGTTTATCCGTTCCTATATGGTAAAAGTCTGACTTCACAGGATCAAACCCATAATCATAGAATTTCTTATACAGTTCGGCATTTGAAAACGAATAACCGTACTCTATTTCATTTTTTCCCAGTGCTGAATGGTTTATATAGAAGTCTACAACTTCTTTTTGAAGTTTTATATCTACCGGCAGGTCTCCTCCCATACTTCCAGAGACAAAAAGCTTTCCGTCAGACCTGATACCGCTCAGACTTGATGAATATATATCCTTGGAACTTTCAAAGATATGAACTTCATGTCCGGTATTCTTAACCGTGTTCAAAAAACCTATAGATGCCGCACCAAAGCCTATTACTGCTATTTTCATACTCTTTCCTCCTTAAAAAACAGGTGTAACAAACACTGTGGAGTAGCTTTCGTATAAAACCATTCCCGGTTTTGAGCCTTTAGGTTTATAAACATTAGATTTTTTGGTATAATCAACTCCTACATTTGAGGAAAATTTGGCCCTGGAATATTTTGCCGCAACTGTGGCAGCATAAAGTATGACATCGTACGGAACTTCTTTTCCGGCACATTTTATTATGACATGTGATCCGGGAATTCCTCTTGTATGGAGCCATATGTCATCTGCCCGCGCATTTTTGGTTATCTCATCATTCTGCACATTGTTTTTCCCAACCAATATATCGAAACCGTTATAGCTGAATTTTCTGTACGGATTGTTTTTTTCGCTTTTCTTGACTGTTTTGTTTTTGGCATCAATCAACCCCTGCTGAATCATCTCTACTTTTATTTCTTCAAGAGTCTGTATATCCTCTGCCTCGTCAAGCATTGCCATAAGCTGATAATAATACTCAAGTTCTTTTTCTATATGCACTATCTTTTCAAGTGCATATCCGACTCTGTTTTTTATTTTTTTAAGCTTTCTGAAGTAATCCTGGAGATTCTGTGATGGTGTTTTTATAGGATCAAGCTTTATAAGGATATCTTCTCCGGTTAACCAATCTTTGGTTAAAATACTGTCATCACCCTTGCTTACTTTATAAACAAAGCTTTGTAGAAGCTCTGCTTTTTTCGATAGTTCAGGAATTTTTGACTGTTCGGAAATATCCTTTTTTAGATTATCTTTTATCTTTTCGTCTTTATCTACTTCCCTCTCCAATTTCTTTAAAAGTTCCTTACGTATGGCAAGAAATCTGGACTGGTTGGCTTTGAACTCAAAAACATCAATAATGGCAGCAGATGGCGTAAGTTTTTTTATATCCGAACCGACAGGCTTTAATGCCAAAAGATCTCTGTTCCCCTTTTCATCTGTATAAACATACAGATATGGACTTATTATCTCCTGTCTCAATTCCTGTAAAGTGTTGTAAAACATTAGTGAGCCCTGTGAAGTTTTACAAAATCCCTGAAGGTTTGAAGCAGCTTTTATATCTGATATATCCTCTTTCATTATATTTACTTTAGAATCATCAAAAAAGGGTATATACTTTATTCCGTGTATAAGTAGACGTGTTTCTGCAGTACCTCTTTTCATAGCATCTTGGATAACATTATCCTCGTTAACAAGAATAATATTTGAATTTCTCCCCATGAGTTCAAAGTAGAGTCTGTACTTTCTCAGATCTCCTATCTCATCATAACCCTGAATATCCATATAGCCTATCCTGTCTGTTCCTAACTGTTCAACCGAAAGAATCTTTCCTCCTTTTATTCTTTTCCTCAGAAACATTGAGAAATTATAAGGATTTTCCGGTATATCAGGTTTTTTTTCAATTACCAGAAGATACGATGGATTCTGCACGGAAAAAAGCAGAAAATCACCGCTGGTCTGTATAAGAAGCTGATCTTCCACAGGCTGGTATATATTTTTAATACTTTTATTCACAACACGCTCTCTTGCTTCATTGATAAGTTTACGAATAGCAAGTCCATCAATAGGCATAAATTATCACCTCACATTTTAATTTTATCATAGTAAGATATCTATATTGAAATTATTTTACAAAAAAACAGAAGTATAATTATTATGAGAAAAGTGTTCCGGCGTTTCATAACGTATATATATGATATAATGGAATATAATAAGCATAATTTTATCAAATCAGGAGGGATAAACGTGAATCTTTCTAAAGAAAGATACCTTGAGATTTTAAACATTGCACTTTCTCAAGGCGGAGATTATTCGGAAATATTTTTTGAAGATTACTATGCAACATCTATACTATACGATAACGGAAAGTTTGAGGGTTCAAGCTATTCAAAAAGAAATGGAGCCAGCTTAAGAGTAGTTATAGGCGAAGAAACACTTTTTGCCCATACAAGCAGCCCTGATTATGCTTCTCTCAAAAAAATTGCTGAAAACCTGAGCAGTATAGCTAAAACAAGATCCTCATCAGCAGAAATAAAAAAAGTACTTGATTTAAAAGAACTTCCAAAAAGAAATCTGATAAAAATAGATAAGGAGTTCGATAAAATCCCTGTTGAGGAAAAAATGGAAAAGATAAATATGGCTGTCAAAGTAGCCAAAGAGTATGATCCACGGATAATCCAGATAACCGTAAGATATGGAGATTCCAAAAGAACTGTAAGAATAGTTAACTCAGACGGCACTATTGCCGACGATGTAAGAAGCTATCCGCTTTTTTACGTTTCAATTGTTGCTAAAAGCGAAGATGGACAGATTTTTACAGGTATGTCAGGAAACTCTGAAAACAAAGGTTTTGAATTCTTTGACGACAACATGATAATACAGGCTGCCAAAGATGCATGCGGACAAGCCATAGCACAGGTTGAAGGCGAGGATGCTCCGGCAGGTGAATTTACAGTTGTAATGTCCAGTCAAGCCGGAGGAACTATGGTTCATGAAGCCTGTGGACACGGAATGGAAGCAGATCTTGTTCTCAGTGGTTCTGTATACAGGGATAAAGCTGGTCAGAAGATTGCTTCAGAAAAAGTGACAGTAGTGGATGACGGTACTATTCCTGGTAAACGAGGAACTCTGAACTATGACGATGAAGGTTCACAGACACAGAGAACCGTTCTGATAGAAAACGGAATTCTTAAGGGCTATATGCACACCAAAATAACCGCTAAAATGTTTGGAAAAGAACCTACAGGAAACGGAAGACGTGAAACATATATGAACCTGCCGATAGTCAGAATGAGAAATACTCTTATCCTCCCTGGAAATGATAATCCGGATGATATTATAAAATCTGTAGAAAAAGGAGTATTTGTAAAAAAGATGGGAGGCGGTCAGGTAGATGTAATCAGCGGCGATTTCCAGTTTAAAATAACCGAGGGATACAACATAGAAAACGGAAAAACAACTACTTCCCTGCGTGGTGCAAGCATAGTCGGAAACGGGCTTAAAGTACTTCAAAGCATAGATATGGTTGGAAACGACTTAGGATATGCAGTGGGAACATGCGGCAAAGATGGTCAGGGCGCCCCGGTATCAGATGCCCAGCCAACTATAAGAGTACCAAAAATGATTGTGGGAGGAGTCGTAAAGGGGGGTAAAGGCAAATGAAAGAAATAATAAATAAGGTTCTTGACTATATAAGTTCAAATAACCTCAAAGGACAGATTAATATCGGAACTGCTGTATCGAAAAAAGCTTCTTTCTCAAACGGAAAGCTTGAAGAACTTTCTCAGGGTGAAAGATCAGCAGCCGGAATATTACTTATGGATAATGACGGGAGAATAGCGGCCGCTAATACCAATCAGCTTGATCAAGGCTCTCTGCTTGAGGCTGTAAAAAATGCAGCAGCTTTGGTTAAGTATTCGCAGCCGGATAACGGAAACATGATATCTTCAGACAAGGCATTTACTTTTCTCGACTGGTGTTTTGATATCGATACCAAAAATCTGACTCTCGACGAAATAACAGAAAATGCAAAAAATATGGAAAACAGTGCTAAAAATATGGACAAGAGAATCCAGTTTGTAAGAGGCTCATCGTTTGAAACAGAGGTTACAAAAAGAGTTTTTGCCAATACCAACGGTGTTTATAAGGAATCAGTTTCTTCGAATGCTGCTGCCGAAATTATGCTGGCCGCTGTTCAGGGCGAAAGCTCATCTATGGGATATGAGTTTGACATAAGACAGAGCTCGAGACTTATCAGATCTGAAGACATAATAAAAAATTCAGTGGAGCTTGCCGTAGCAGGATTGAATGCAGAAGTTCTGCAGAGCGGAAGATACGATGTAATATTTAGTCCTACAGTTTCAGGCATGCTTTTAGGTGTTCTTTCCTCTCCGCTGTCAGGAGAAAATGTGTTTAAGGGAAAATCTTTCCTTAAAGATAAGGTAGGGTCGGTTGTCGCAAATAAAAAAGTAAGTCTGGTACATGATCCGATGAACGGTTCTGCTCCTTATGTTTCGTCTTTTGATGCCGAAGGAACCAATACAAAGAAGTTTGATTTCATACGCAATGGTGTGCTGATGACCTATGCCCACAATCTATACTCAGCCGAAAAGATGGACTGTAAACCTACCGGAAACGCTTTTGCTTCTCTGGGCGGAAATCCTTCGATAGGAACTATAAATATGCATCTTTTATCGACCAATACACGTAATGATATACTGAGCGGATACAAAAGTGAAAAGGCTTTATATATAACCCAGGTTATGGGACTGCATACTGCCGACCCGATTTCCGGAAGGTTCTCTATACAGATAAGCGGCCAGGTTGTAGAAAACGGTCAGTTCACAAAAAGCTTCAGAGGAATGACCATGGCAGGAACCCTTCAGGAAATGCTGGAAAACATAGTCATGGTTGGTTCAGACTTTAAGTACATGGGTTCGGTAGCAGGTTCAACAACTTTAATAAAGAATATGAGCATAGGCGGAAAATAAAGGCGGTTTTCCGCCTTTATTGCTTTAATGGAGGCTCATATGGCAGAAAAAACAGTTATATGCGGGACAATACAGGGTCACTCCTGTAGAAAACCAGGCTACATAGTATTTGACAAAGAAACCGGCATAATAGAGACTGTAGGTTCTGGCTCTTACACAACAGCAGCAAGTGAAGAGGTTGTGTATTTCAATGATGAATACACTATACTGCCGGCGGATATAAACGGTCATTCCCACCCGGAACAATCTATTTATACAGATATTGTAAAGCCGGAATGGGATTTGCCGCTATGGTGCAGAAATACTATCTACAAGTATTCGCCATACCTTACCACACAAGCTGTATATTACAGTTGTCTCAGGGCTTTTTCAAGGATGCTTACATACGGTATCGGTACAGTTTTTGTTTCTTTTTACTGCCATAACAAACTTGGAAATGCAATGGACCTACAGGTAATTAAGGCTGCAAAGGATATAGGGATACGATTATACTTTGGACGTATGAATTATGATATAATTTCAGAAAACGCGTATTATGAAAAAAAGCTTTCTCAGACATACTTTTTTGAAGATTATGAAACTGCAGCAAGAAACTACATGAGCCTTCTTAGCGAATCAACAGATCATATAATAGTAGCACCTTCAGTCCATAGTCTTCATGCAAGCACTCCGGCGGCTGTAAAAAAAGCTTACGAACTTGCCGCTATAACAGATACATACATACAGTTTCATCTCTCTGAAGATAAAAATGATGTTGATATATCTCTATCCAATTTTGGTGAGCGTCCTGTTGCTTTCTTCAAAAAAAATTTTGCAGATCACAGGATTCAAGCTCTTAAGAAATTCATTTTCTCTGATTGCATTTGGCTTGATGAAGAGGAGATTTCCGTGTTGAAAGAGGCCGGGTGCACAGTGGTATTTAACCCCAGAATGAATTATAGGATGAGGGTGGGACGGGCTCCTTATGAAAGTTTTATAGAAAAAAGTATTCCTTTCCTCTTAGGAACAGACGGGGAGTCCAGCAATCACGATTTATCCATCGAAAATGAAAAAGGATTTTTTGTTTCACAGCTTAATCTACCTGTAAAACACTATCAACAAAAATTCCCTTTCGGCTGTGCCTATGTAGGTTCAATCGAACCAGGATGTTTTTGTGATCTTAAAGTCAAAAAAGATGGAAAGGTCACAGACGTTTTTGTCGGGGGAAAGAGAGTATTTTCAGAAGAAACTTTTGTGTCAGCTGACAGTAAAAAAGTTGAGACTCTTGAAAAAGAGGCTTCTTCAGAAATTAAAAATTTTTTTCTTTATGCTGACAAAAAAATACAGGAGGGAAATTAATGCAGAAGGAATTTTTTATAAAAAAACGTGAACAGTTATTCGAAAAATTAGCTGATGATTCTATTGCTGTAATGTTTTCATCAAATGCTCCTCTGAAAACTGCTGATGAACACTATGCCTTCACTCCGAACAGAAATTTTTATTATCTGACAGGTCTGGATAGAGAAAACTTTATCCTGGTCATGAAAAAGAAGCAGGGAACAACCTCTTCTTCGATATACATAGAAAAGCATGATCCTATACTTGCTAAATGGGTAGGAGACAGGATGCTCGCCGATGAAGTGCAGTCCATAAGCGGTATTTCTGATATCCGTTATGTAGATGACATAAGTAAAGATATAGGTTCTCTGCTTGGTGGGTACGATTTCGAAAATGTTTACTTTGATTTTGAATACAGAGGATGGGATCGGACCTGCAACGAACAGAGAGTATTTGCAAATGAGCTTAAATCAAGATTTCCTTCTGTAAGTTTAAAAAATTTGTATCATATCTTATCATCTATGAGACTTATAAAAGAACCCGAAGAGATTCAGAAAATGAAACAGGCTATAAGCATCACTCAAAAAGGAATCCTGAACATTCTTGACAACATACGGCCTGGTATAATGGAGTACGAGCTTGAAGCATACTTTGATTTTACCTTAAAAAGCAGCGGCGTAAAAGATTTCGCTTTCAAGACCATAGCCGCCAGCGGCAAGAATGCAACAGTTCTTCATTACTCACAGAATAATTCTATGATGAACGAAAACGACCTTATACTCTTTGACCTCGGTGCACAGTTTGAATATTATAATGCAGATATATCCAGAACATTTCCTATAAGCGGAAAGTACTCTCAAAGACAGAAAGATGTTTACGATGTTGTTCTTCAGGCACAGCAAGCAGTAACTCAGGCTGCAAAACCAGGAGTTCCTTTTTCTATACTGAATGATACGGCAAAAAAAGTTTTGGCAGAAGGCTGCAGAAAGCTCGGACTGATAAAAGAGGATAATGAGCTTTCGGAGTATTATTATCACGGAGTATCTCACTACCTTGGCCTTGACACACATGATGTCGGTACACGCGATACTGTCTTGAAAGAAGGCATGGTTATTACCAACGAGCCCGGACTTTATATAGCCTCCGAAGGCATTGGGATACGTATTGAGGATGATCTCCTTATATCTCATGACGGAGCAGAGGTTCTTTCAAAAGACATTCTAAAAGATACTTTTGATGTAGAGGCGTATATAAAGAACAGATAGATAAGGGGGACATATGAGAAAAACTCTGTTTATTTCTCTTATCCTTTTTTTGTCGGTTTTTATCTATGCACAGAAGGTACTTATAGGCGTATATGAAAACTATCCGATAGTTTACAAAACTTCTGGTAACGAGCTACAGGGAATTCTGATAGACTGTTTTAAAATAATTTCCGAGAAGTCTGATTATGATTTTGATTTTGTATATAAAACATGGCCTGAACTTCTCGGAGATTTTGAAAACGGCACCTTGGACATCATAACAGGTATTGCCTACACTTCTCAAAGAGAAGAGCAGTATTTTTTTCTTCAGAGTACATATCTTCAGAATGGGGTCAGATTTATACAAACTCCGACTCTCCCATAACTTCTTATCTTGATCTTCAGAACAAAAAAATTGTATATATAAAAGACAGTTACTTTTTTGATTCGCCTGCAGGTATTCTAAATATTCTCAAAAGTTTTAGGATTGATGCAATATTTCTTTCCGTTGATACTTTTCAGCAGGCTTTTGATCTTGTAAGCAATAACTTGGCTGATGCTGCGGTAGCTACACGTTATCAGGGATATTTTTTCCGAAACACTTATAAAATAAAAGAAACAGCAATGATGTTCAGTCCAATAGAGCTTAGATATGCTGCAAAAAAGAATGACAGTTATGCCATAAAAGTTATTAATTACATCGATTCGCAGATGCACCTACTAAAAAGTTCTCCCGATTCGCCATATTACGCCTCAATAAAAAAACATTTGCCGAAAGAAATTGCTGCTTCGGATCTTCCTTTGTGGGTAGTTATCATAATTACTTTAAGTATACTGGCCATAGCGGTTTTATTCTTATTCTGGATTATCCTTAAAAAACAGGTTAAGGTTAAAACAAGAGAGCTGGAACAAAGCAATGAAAAACTTTATCAAAACTACCAGGAACTGGAGTCTTTGAATGAAGAACTTTCAAGCACTGAGGAAGAACTGCTGATATCCCATAATAGAGTAATTGCAAGTGAAAAACGCTACCGGAGCATTTTCAATCAGGCACCTGTGGCCATGATGACTTTGGACAAAACTCTTCATGTAACTGATTATAATATGGGAGCAGAAAAAATTTTCGGATGGAAGAAGGAAGAAATTATAGGAGTGGTTTTTTATAAATATATTTTTACCGAACATGATATCACTTTTTTTGACAATTTCCTTGCAGATAAGTCTGTTAAAATACCTGAATACTTTGTCACAGAAAACATGAACAAATCAGGAGATGTCATAATATGCGAATGGATAAACTCTGTCATTGAAGATCAGAAGGGAAACATAATTGAAATAGTTTCTATTTCAAGAAACATCACTGAAAACAAAAAATTGGAAGAATCACTAAGAAAAGCAAAGGACTCTGCGGAAAAAGCAAGCAAAGCCAAAAGTGAGTTCCTTGCCAATATGAGCCACGAAATACGTACTCCTATAAACGGAGTCATAGGAATAAGCGATCTCATTCTAGAAACAGAGCTTGATGAAGAACAAAAAAACTACATGCAGATGATAAAAACTTCATCCAGAAATCTTTTGAGAATAGTAAACGATATACTTGATATTTCAAAGATTGAAGCTGGAAAAATAGAACTTAACAATGTTTCATTTCATGTTCTTGAGTTAAAGGAAAATATTATGAACTCATTTTTCCATCTTATGAAGGAAAAAGGACTTGATTTTAAATTTTTTATACAGGAAAATATTCCTACCAACCTCAACGGAGATCTTTACAAGATAAACCAGATACTTTCAAATCTTGTAGGCAATGCTTATAAGTTCACTGACAAAGGATACGTTCATGTGAAAACGGAAAAAGTACACGAAGACAGTTCTTCGGTCGAACTTTTGTTTAACGTAACTGATACCGGTATAGGTATAAAACCGGAAAAGATAAATATTATATTTGATATCTTTACGCAGGGCGACTCTTCAGCCACAAAAAAATATCAGGGAACAGGCTTAGGACTTACAATAGCTAAAAGTTATGTTGAAAAGATGGGCGGAAAGATATTTGTTATGAGCACACCGGGCGAAGGCAGTTCTTTCTCCTTCATTATTCCCATAAAAAAAGATATTAGCTTTGCTGCTGAAAAACCTCCGGAAGATGAAGACACATATCTCCGTGACTATAAAGACAAAAAAATTCTTGTCGCTGAAGATAATCAGATAAACCTTTATCTGACAAAGAAAATTCTTTCAAAAAAAGCAATGGAAGTGCTTACGGCAGAAAATGGAGCCAAAGCGGTTGAAATTTTTGAAAAAGAGCGTCCGGATCTAATATTTATGGATCTTCAGATGCCGGAACTTGACGGATTGGGAGCAACTTTAAAAATTCGCCAGATCGAAAAAAATCATAACACTTACACCCCCATAATTGCACTTACAGCATACGCTACCAAGGAAGACAAGGAACGTTGCCTTGCTCAAGGCATGGATGGTTTTATTGCAAAACCTTTTACCCAGAAGGATATACTAGGAGCATTGAGAACTTTCCTTGCTTAATTTCATACATATAAAAATAGATACTTTACTATCTTTATACTCTGCCCATATTTTCCCTTCGTGCAGATGTATAATGCTTTTGGCTATTGAAAGCCCAAGCCCTGAACCTCCAAGGCTGCCTGAACGTGATTTATCTATTCTGTAAAACCTTTCAAATATATTTTTAAGATCTTCATCATTAATGCTATCTGATGGATTAGAAATTTCAAGAATAACCTCACAGTCCCGCTTGAAACTTACAACATCAATTCTGCTGCCGCTACCAGAATACTTTATTGCGTTAGATATTATATTTTCAACTACTCGTGCCATCTTTCCGGCATCGGCATTAATAAAAAATTTCTGGTCTTTGAGATTGGTTTCAAACTTTATATTTTTTTCAAGGGCAACAGGCATAATTTCCTGAATAACCTGCCTTGCCAATCTGTTGATATCAAAAACTTCCATATCAAGCTTTATATCAAAATTATTCAGCTTGGTATATTCAAACAAATCATCTATAAGCTCTTTAAGACTAATAGATTTCTTGTATGCAATATCTATATATTCCTGTGCCTGTTCGGCAGAATCATACTTTTTTTCTGTATAAAGCCTAAGATATCCCATGACAGAGGTAAGCGGCGTTCTTAAATCATGCGATACATTTGTTATAAGCTCGTTCTTTAGCTTTTCAGATCTTCTCTCTTCATATATTGACTTCTTTAATTCATCAGCCATGCTGTTAATATTTTTTGCCAGCAGGCCTATTTCATCGTCACCCTTCTGAGGTACTCTATATTCAAAATCACCTTTGGATATTGCCTGAAGTCCTTTGGAGATATCCTGTATGTACTTGAGCTTTCCCTGAGTAAGATAGATAAAAGAGACTATAAATCCGAATATAAAAAAGCCCAACTGTATTAAAGGACTAAGCACCGAAAGAAATCCAAAAGGATTTTCGACTTTAATATTGGTAACAAGTATGTACCTTTCTCCCATTAAAATAATATCTGCGGAATTATATATTCCTTTGCCCGAAACAGAGGTTACCACCTTAGGCAAAGCTCCATCCTTCGGAAATTCGGTATCTTCTTCATCCGTACTTTCCTTTTCATTGTAATAGGCGTCGGTAAGCTTTATCATTCCATTCTGGCTGAACTTAAGAAAGTACGTATCGTAAGTATAGTGACCGCTGTTCTGTACAATACTGAAAAGACCAGGAGGGAACGTATCTTCAAGTTCGCCTGAAGGATCGTATCTGTATACTATATTATTCTCATAATTAAGAATATATACTTTAAGAAAGTACGATTCCCATTTTTCAGATACTTCTTTTATTTCTTCCTGTATTTCATTAACGCCTGTTTTTTCATCGATTTCTTCTATCTGTGAAGCCACTTCCGAGGTTATTTTTTCTGAAATTTCATATCCATAGTTAAAGTTTCCGGAGAGTATATACTCACAAAAAACAGCAAGTATGCCTCCAATGGCTATACTTACTGCAAAAACTATTATTATTTGGATTCTTATATTCCTTTTTACGCCTGCCGACAGTTTTTTTAAAAAATTATTTTTCAATTTTATAACCTACTCCCCATACTGTTTTTATATACTGGGGATTTCTGGGATTAACCTCAATTTTTTCACGTATCTTTCTGATATGAACCATAACGGTATTTTCCGAATCAAAGCTTTCTTCCTGCCACAAACTTTCGTATATTTTTTCTGCGCTAAAAACCATCCCCCTATTCTTTGCCAGGAAAAAAAGTATTTCAAACTCTGTTTTAGTAAGTCTGATCTCTTTATCACCAACAAAAGCAGTGTGCATGCCTTCATCTATTGCAAGTTCGCCTATTTCTATGCGCTGATTATCTTTTTTTTGATAAGCTTTAGAAAACCCCCTGTACCGTCTTATCTGAGATTTTACTCTTGCAAGAAGTTCAAGAGGATTAAAAGGCTTAGTCATATAATCATCTGCTCCCATGCTTAGTCCTGTTATCTTATCCATATCCTGATTCTTAGCAGTAAGCATAATAACAGGCATATCGTGCTTCTGCCTTATGCGCATACAACATTCTATGCCATCAATTCCAGGCATCATAAGATCAAGTATGATAAGATCATACTTTTCTTTTTCTATCATCTGAAGAGCCTGCAGCCCATCGGCTGCTTTACAGACTATGAAACCGTCATTTTTCAAGTAAATCTCTACAAGACTTCTTATTTCATCATCATCATCAACTACAAGAATACGATCTTCCGAAATAATTATCACCTACCTGATGATATTATATCTTATATCTTTATATCTCTTCAAGCACTAGTTTTTTTTCAAGACTGTATTTCGTATTTTCAATTTCGATATAAGAGATTCTCTTCTTTTCTATAAACTTATTTTCGTTTTTTTTATCAAATATAAGTATGTCTTTCCATGAACCGGTATTGGCATAAAACTTTCCGTTATAATCTTTAAGGGCAGGAAGATGATTATGACCCATTATAATGCCTTGTACCTGGGATGTATTAAACTTTACTGCTTTATTTCCATATCCGAAAACATACTTTTCATCAATCAAAAATTCTTTGCATAGAAGACTTTCGGATTTTTTCATCAGATAGTTGGAGTTTTTGATTCTTTTTATCGCCAGAATCATTCTTGCAAGAAGATTTGAAACAGCTGTTCCTCCATATTTATTAACGGCTATCTTTAGTAATGCCCTTGAATCAGGGTAATTAATATCAAGCCACTGCTTAAGTTCCTGAGAATTACAGAAATCTACAAATGTGTTTACGAAAATTTTTTTCATCTTTATATTACACCTATATACTTTGGATAGATATGAAAACCATTTTGGAACATCAATTGAAGGATAAACATCTACATAATCTCTGAGAATCTCTTCTGGCACAACCTGACTCATCTCGCTTATAAAACCATGCGCAATATAATTGATAAGTCTTTCACCGACAGGATTAACAAGTTTTCCACTTTCATCCAATGAAAAACGGTTGAAAACATCAAACTGATTTCCGTGAATAGCAAATACTTTTGTCTTTTCATCATAATGATAAGGCAGAATATTTATATTTCCCATCATCTGCCTGATTTTTGAAGATACCTCCGGACACAGTCCTACCATGTAATCATGGTTCCCATAAACATAGCTTATCTCAATCTTTTCAGAAAGATTTTTAATTCTGTTAAAAAGTTCTGAATGTACTGAATATATCTTATCAAGGAGCTTTATATGCTCCTGTACGTCCCAGCTGTCAGCTTCAATACAAGTGCTGTCTATGAGTTCAAGAAAATCACCGACTATCACAACTTCCTGCAACCTATCATCAGTTTTCTTAAAAAGCTCAAGCAACTTTTCATCGTATATCCTGTCTGAGTTTTCGCCGATATGAGTATCAGAAATATAAAGCTTCATATCTTTTCTCCTTAATTCCTCTTTTCCTTTTTAATAATTTTTTTGGCTACAAATAAAAGCACCATCACCACAAGTATGCCTATGAAAAATATATTATATATTGAGATAAATTTGGTAATGTAAAGCTTATTGCTTCCTATTACACATCCAATGAAAAAAAATACCGTTTCATGCAGAAATGAAGAAAACGCAATAAGAGAGAGAGCAACTGATTTGTTAAAACCTATTACACCTCCCATAATAACAGTAACAAGACTTAGACCTGGAATAAACCTTCCCATAAAAAACATCAACCATCCATGTTTTTTAAAGTTCTTACGCGACTTCTCTTTTACCTCTTCATTTATTACAGATCCTACAATCTTGTTTTTATAAATCTGATCTTTATTCTTATAACTTACCAGAAAGAAGAAAAAACTTATTGAAAGGATTCCCATAAAATAACTTATAAAGATCGGTAAAAACCCACCGACCTTACCCTGAGAACCAAGATATCCTCCGAAAATAAATATTTCATCTCCCGGATATGGTGGAAAGATCATCTGTAGGACACCTGAAAGATAAAAAAATGTATATGCAACTATTACAGGCAAAGAGTCAAGCTGATTGACAAGTGAGTCTATGAGTTCGTTCATATATTACCTCCTCTTCAAAAAGAATTCTACGATGGCTTGCTTAATAAATCCCTGAGATAATTCTTAATTATTTCTTAATTACTCAAAAGTGCTATGATATAATATAAAGTAGAATTATTCTGCAGGAGGTGTATCTATGCCTTTTGTAATAGTTGAAAATGAAGTGATAGACTACTTTCTTGTCAAAAAGGATAAAAAAAACATCGGAATAATAATAAAACCAGATGGCACAGTTGTGGTAACTGCGCCTAGATATCTTTCAGAAAAACAGATAAACGATGTAGTTCAAAAGAAAGCAGTTATTATACGGAATAGGCTTTACCAGATAAAAGAAAATCTTGAGAAGAGTGTTAAGAAAAAGATAGAAGACGGAGAAAGTATTCTGTTTATGGGAAAAACATACAGAATACGAATAAAAGAAGATGAGTTTATACCAAGTTTACGAATAAATCTGATTGAAGATTTTATGGACATATTCCTTAACCCAAATATTCCGCTTGAACTTAAAAGCTCTCTCAAAAGGGAAAAAACAATTGACTGGTATAAACAACAGGCAAAAAACATCCTGACGGAAAGGACTTCTTCTTATGCAAGGCTTATGAAGCTTTCTTTCAGCAGTATACGAATAAAAGAACAAAATTCAAGATGGGCAAGCTGTTCAAACATCGGAAACCTTAACTATAACTGGAAGATAATTATGGCACCTGTTCCTGTTATAGATTACATTATAGTCCATGAACTGAGTCATCTTGTAGAGATGAATCACTCGTCTAATTTCTGGAACATTGTAAGCTCTGTGCTTCCAGACTACAAAGAACGGAAAGACTGGCTCAAAACGTTTGGACCTGTTCTTGAAATATAGATTCTCAACCATATAAAAAATATGAGAACACTTAATAGGAGAAAAAATGGGAGCTCTACTAAATATATTCAGAAAAAAGAAAAAAAGACCTTCTGATCAGTTTAACCGCAGTACAGACTACAGAAGGGAGTATCTCAAACATCATAGAGGGTTCTTCGGCATCTACATTTGCTCATACTGCGGGAAAGTACTAACCCGTTCACAGATGCAGGTCGACCATGTTTATCCTGTGAATAGAGCAACAACTCAATCAAGCGGAAGATTTTTTATTTTATTAAGAAATTCAATTACTTTCCGTCAAAGGAAAAAAGGAGTTAATGCTTTGTGGAACTTAACTTCTTCCTGTAAACGCTGTAATCATATTAAAAATGATTCCGCTGGTCTGTGGACAGTCAGAGGCTATATCGGCAGAATACTTTTTCCTCTAATGAATTTGGGATTACTAGGAATTCTGGTTTACGGTACGTATATGAGCATTACATCACAAAACCCGACAAAATTATACTATGCCCTTGCAGTAACGTTATGTATAAAGTTTTTATGCAGGATACTTCTCAGCCGCAAACCTCAAAAAAAGCAACGTTCCTGATAAACTTAACACTAATAAAAAATCGGTCATTAATGAAGTGAACCCCTTTAGTTAGACAAAATCTGACG
>ERZ795061.1412-NODE-1412-length-23314-cov-7.964960_pt1 | contig 23314 bp, 15 predicted proteins | sample MGYA00375145_ERZ795061 | MGnify/ENA primary metagenome ERZ795061 (study PRJEB30190, sample SAMN05720144) | anaerobic digester metagenome | isolation source: active sludge of municipal wastewater-treating anaerobic digesters | place: USA | collected 2014-12-22 ... | reverse complement strand
GCGGCAGGTCTGCTCAAGGGGCGGCGCGCGGCGTGCCACTGGGCTTATGCGGAGCTGTTGCCCATCTTCGGCGCGATCCACGATCCGGCGCGGGTGGCGCGCGATGGCAACATTATCACTGGCGGCGGTGTAACGGCGGGAATTGATTTCGCGCTCACCGTATTGGCCGAGATCGGTGGCGAAACCCTCGCGCAGACGGTGCAGCTTGGTCTGGAGTATGCGCCAGCGCTGCCGTTCGATAGCGGTCGTCCAGATCTGGCGCCGCCGCATGTGCGCGCGCGCTATGAGACATTGCGCCAGGCCTGGTTGCCAGAGCGGCGGGCAGACGCTGAGCGTGCTGCTCTTATATTGGCTACTGCGCCCGCGTGATCCTGCCGCGTATTGTGTTGTCCAGCGGGGAGCGCGTTTTGAGCCATGTTTCAAGCGACGCGATATCGGTGCCGATCGTGACGACGTCTGTTCCCTTCTGGAAGGCTGTGAAGCCGTCGCCACCGCCTGCCATGAAATTGTTGGTCACGACGCGATAGGTTTGACCCGCAACGATAGGCTGGCCGTTCAGCTTCACGGATTCAGCGATCACTTCGATCGGCTTGCCGGCAGGCTGGCGCCACGTGAAGGTGAAGCCGTCGGATATCTGCAGGATATTGTTGCCGCTGGGTTGATACTGCTGCTTCAACAGCGTCAGTATATCGGCGCCGGTCAGCGTGAGAACGACGAGATCGTTGCCGAATGGCTGGACCGCAAAGATGTCGCTGTAGGTCACCTGTCCATCTCTGAACGGCAGGTCTGTGCGTATGCCGCCGGGATTCATGAAGCCGATATCTGCCTTGCCGGCTTCCCGGCGACCGGCTTCGAGCATGGAGTCAGCGATGATATCACCCAGCGCGCTCTCGCCGTGATTGTTGCCGGTCCGGGTGACGGTTGCGGTAATCTGCCCGACCACGCGGTTCATCAGCGGCTCGGCCTGCTTCTTGTAGGCGCTGATAAGGGTGACCTGGGCGGGGTCTTCAGCGAAGTCGCTTTCGGCGACGATGATGTCGCGGGCCTTTGATCCGATCACGTCGCCACTCTTCGGATCGAGCAGAACGGAAATGTCGGTGACGCGTGTGCCGTAAGCGCCGGCGCTGGTCACGAGGCGGCCATCAACCGTGCAGATATAGATGCCGTTGGTATGACCGGTCACGACCACGTCGACGGCCTTGTCGAATTTCGGAACGATCTCGGCGATGGTTCCCGAAAGGCCGTGGCAATCGTCAAGCGCACCGGTCGTGTAGCCGCCTTCGTGTAGCAGCACGACAATCGCCTCAACGCCCTGCGATTTCAGCTTCGGGACGAGCGCATTCACGGTGTCCGCTTCGTCCTTGAAGGAAATGCCAACACGGGCGGCGGGCGTGATGACGTCCGGTGTGCCTTCGAGCGTCAGGCCGATGAAGCCGACTTTCACACCGGAGAAGTCGCGTATGGCGTAGGGCGGGAAAAGCGTCTCGCCATTGTCGAGATAGGTCGATGCGGCAAGATACTGGAATTCCGCCCCCTTGAACGGTGCAGGACCTTTGCAGCCATCGACAGGATGGCAGCCGCCGGTCTGCATGCGGCGGAGTTCCTGCCAGCCTTCATCGAATTCGTGATTGCCGACCGAGGTAAGCGCGAGGCCCATCTTCGACATCGACTCGATCGTTGGTTCGTCATGGAAGAGGCTGGACAGAAGAGGGGACGCGCCGATGAGATCGCCAGCAGCGACCATGATCGTGTTGGCCGGATCGCGCGCAGCAAGTTGCGCAACAGCGGTAGCAAGCCGCGGCGCGCCGCCTGCGGCCACCGTTCCCCATTCGCGCGGTGTCGCAGGGTTGAACACTTTGGCGCCGCTTGAGGGCGGCTCGAGATTGCCGTGGAAATCGTTGATTGCGAGAATGTGGATCTCGATGGGCGCGCCGCTGGATGCTGCCACCGACTCGCGGGTGCTGGTGCAACTGGCGAGAGCCAGAAGGCTGAAGGTCGCCACAAAACTGTTACGCATCTGACCCCTCGCAGTTTCACTGCCCGGTTAGGCGCGAAGTAGCCGCGATGGCAAGCCCGCTGCGAGGTGCAGCGTGAGAAAGCCCGACCGTATGACTTCAGTTGCCGGCTGGCGGAGCGGCCCTCGTTGCCGCGGCGGCGCGGAAGGCGGCGAGCTGCTGCAGCGCGGCCACCTGATCGGCCGGCAGGTTATCGATCTTGGCGCAGCGTGGATCCGTGTTCTGGATTGCCTTCGCCATGATCGGCGTAACCGGGATCGGCGCGCAGCCATGGCCCTGTTCACAGATCATGTCCCACTTCGCTTCGGCCTGTGCGTGGCAGCTGAGGCAGTTGCCGCCGAACTGGTTCACGACGTCTGTCGAGCCGCGCACTCTGATCTTGCTGCCGACCGGTTGAACGTCGAGTTCGAAAAACTCCCAGTCGTTCGTCTTGGCGTCAAAACCCGGCGGGTGTTTGACCATGGCTTCTCCGGGGACGAGCTGCACGATCGAGCCAACCGGATAAGGCGTGCCACCGCCAGCGTTCGCTGCGGCAATCGTGGCGTCCACATTGCCCAGCAGGTTGCCGACATAGAAGCCGCGCACCGGCTTGAGGTCGCGGATACAGGAGAAGCTGGCATCTGTGATTGTTAGGGTTTTTGCGGCGGGCGTCAGGGCCGCCGCCTGTTGCTGAGCTTCATCTGGCCCGGCTGCGGCGCAGGCCACAAGAGTGGCAGCCGCCACGAAAACAGCGATCAGTCCTGTAAGGCGCATGTCCCGACTCCCCGTCGAATAGCTCATTTGTATGCCTGTCCGCTCGCGGAGGCAAACAGCAGCAACGCGCGGGTATCATGGCAACGTGATCGTCTCATAGGGTTGATGGCGATGCGGTTCGCCCTCAGGCTGGTCCCTTCGCAGGAGCCGACATGAAGCGGCCATTCCGTCTTGCCACATTGATTGCGATCGCCTTCGCCGCGACCGCTCCGCTTTTGTTGGATGGTGATGCTACCGCGCAGAAACAGGCCGTAACCAGCGTCGATCTTGAGCTTGTGCTTGCGGTCGATATCTCCCGCTCGATGGATGAGGACGAGCACACGCTGCAGCGCGATGGCTATGTGTCGGCCTTTCGCCACAAGGACGTCATCAATGCGCTGACCGGAGGTCCAGAGGGCCGGATCGCGGTGACATACATGGAATGGGCGAACGATGCGCGACAGGTGATCCCGTGGACGATCATCGACAGCGCCAAGGCGGCCCATGATTTCGCGGACCGGCTGGCCGCCGAGCCGATCTATGGCGAAAGGCGCACGTCCATTACGAGAGCGCTTTACGAAGCCGAGCGCCTGATCCGGGAAAACGGCATCGACTCGCATCGGCAGGTGATCGATGTGTCCGGCGATGGCGCAAACAATACCGGCGGGGCGGTCGAGGAAGCGCGCGATTTCGTGCTGAAGCGGAAGATCAATATCAATGGCCTGCCGATCCTGCTGCACACCAACGGGCAGGGTGGCTATGGCGGGGGCTATAATCCCTGGGGCATCGATATCCCGAACCTGGATCGCTACTACAAGCATTGCGTGATCGGCGGCGACGGCGCGTTCATCGCGCCGGTGTTCGATCTCAAGCAGCTGTCGGCGACGATCAGGAAGAAGCTGGTGCTGGAGATTGCGCATCTCGAGATCGAGCCGGGCGCCGCGCCGGTCCAGTATGCTGATGCGCGTGAGCTTCCAGTTCCAGGAATAGAGCGCGCACAGCTCAAGCTGCCGACAGAGAAGTCCGACTGCTTTGCGGGGGAAAAGGCCCGGGCAGCACGTGAAGGCGGGAACTTCCCCTGAGGCGACGGGCGGCTATCATCCGCCCATGCGGAAAACGACGGCGCAGCAGAAAGCCGAGGCTGAACTCACGAAGTTCGGATTGTCGCTGCCCGAAACATCGGTAGGGCCGGGCTGGGCCACGACGCGGGTGCTGAAAGTCCGCTCGAAAATGTTCTATGTTTTCGGGGATCGGAACGAGCAGCCGAATGAACTCACGATCATCGTGAAATTGCCCATATCTGCCGGGATGGTTCAGGACCTGTACTTCGTTCGCGAGAGCAAGGGCTGGTTCAAGCAACACGATTGGGTGATTGCTCATTTCGACGCAGAGGACGATGTCCTTGCAGAACTACCGACGCTGAAGGGCTGGATGACGCAAAGCTATTGCGCCATGGCCCCCAAAAAGCTCGCGAAACTCGTGCGTGGCGATGCATAGCCACGGTTTTCGAGGCTTGCGCTTGCCCCCCTGAACGGGGTGGAGTGCGGGTTCGCGGGAAGAGGTTCCCTCGGGAGGATTGATGAAACTGTCTGTGAAGCGTTTTGCCGGGTGGGTCGCCGCCGGGTTCGTGGCGATTGCGGCTGGCGGGGCGCTGGTTGCGTCTGCGCAGAACCAGACGATCCAGTTGAACCAGACGGCTCCTCCGCCCGCCTCGCAATGGGCGCGTGATCGCGGCGATCTTCCCCACGATTCCGATTACATTCTCGGCACGCTGCCCAATGGCATGCGCTATCTCGTGCTTCGCAACTATACGCCGCCGCGCCAGGTCGCGATGCGCATGGTCATCGACGCGGGCTCCATGCAGGAGCGCCCGGGAGAAGAGGGAGTGGCTCACTTCCTCGAACACCTCGCCTTCCGCGGCACCACGCTTTACCCGGATGGCGAACTGAACCGCGTGCTCGAAGGCCTCGGTCTCCAGATGGGCGCAGACGTCAATGCCTCGACCGGGCCGGACCGCACCACCTTCCAGTTCGATCTCGCCCGCAATGACGCTGTCTCCATCCAGACAGGGCTTTCGATCATCCGCCAGATCGCGAGCTCGCTGACCATCGCTCCCGAAATGGTCAACGCCGAACGTGGCGTTGTGCTGGCTGAAGAGCGCGCACGGGCCGGCCCGATGCTTGAAGCGTCGATGGCGATGCTCAAGCTGCAGCTCGGTGACCACCCCTATGGCCGCGCGCCGATTGGCTTGCGCAAGACGATCGAAACCGTGACGCCGGAAACCATCCGGGGCTTTTACGACGCCTACTATCGGCCCGAGCGCGCCATTCTGCTCATCGTTGGCGATATCAACGCCCAGGCGCTGATCCCGCAGATCAGCGAGCAGTTCAGCGACTGGAAGGGTCGTGGCCAGCCGGGGGGCGATCCCAAGCCCGTGATGGTGAAACCGCCATCGCCGGATGTCGCCATGCTGGTGACCGCGGGCGCGCCCGATACGGCCGTCACGCTGCGCTGGTTCGAGCCCTATCAGGAGCGGACGCCCACCAAGGCGGAAGTTCGCAAGAATCTGGTCGAGCAGCTTGGCGCCGGCATTGTTGCGCGGCGTATGCAGGGTATCAATGAAGCCGCCGGGAAGCCTGCCGCCTTCATTGGCAGCGCGTCGCCTTCGGCAATCACCCATGTCTGGAATGGCGAGATGGCGTCATCCGGGCGCGTGACGGACGTGGCCAAGACAATTGACGTGATGGTGAAGGCTCACCGGCAGGCGATCGAGTTTGGCGTGACGCAGGAAGAGCTGGATCGTCAGATCTCGCTGCGGCTTGACGCCTCGAAGCGGGAAGCCGAGCGCGGACGGACGGGTACATCGGTTTCGCTGGTGGAATCGGCGCTCGATTACATCGATGCGGATGTGCCGTTCGTCTCGCTGCAGCAATCCTATGCGCTGTTGGTCGAGCAGGTTCCGACGATCACGCTGGCTGAGGTGAACGCGGCGCTGAAGGCGCGGTTCACGGACAAGCCGATGCTGACCTATCGCGGCAGCGAGGCGCCCAAGGGCGGCGAAGCAGGACTCCGAAGCGCGTTTGCAGCCGCGATGGCTGCGCCGATTTCGGCCTACAAGCCAGATGCTGTGAAACCATGGCCCTATACCGATTTCGGCAAGCCAGGTGTCGTGGCCTCGCGTGAATTGGTTGCCGATCTCAACGTGACAAAGGTCGCGTACGAGAATGGCGTCAAGTTGACGATCAAGCCGATGCCGACCAACAAGGACCTTATCAGCGTCCGCGTCCGCATGGGCTGGGGCAGGCTGCAGATGCCGATGAATGTCATCGATGCGTCTGACATGGGCCTTTCGCTGTGGTCGTCGGGCGGTCTCAACAAGCTGACGGTTACGGAGCAGTCGCGCACCCTGGCCGGTCGTCGTGCGGCGGCTGTGGCGCGCACGCTGGATGATGCCTACGCGCTCGACAACCTTAACGTAGCGACACGCGAGGACTTTCCGCTGCAGATGCAGATCATGACGGCGATGATCACGGACTCGGCCTATCGTGCTGACGACTGGGCGTCGTGGATGCAGGCGTCTGACGCGTCGGATGCTTCACTGAAGCTGACACCGAGCGGCGTGCTCGAGCGGGAGCTCGATCAGCTGTTGCACTCGGGCGATCTGCGCTGGACGATCAACACCAAGGCGGCGCGCGATACGTGGAAGCCCGCGGACTCGATCAAGTACATCAAGCCGATCGTCGAGAACTCGCCGATCGAAGTGGTGGTGGTTGGCGATATCGGCGTGGAGACGGTGATCGCAGAAGTCGGCAAGACGCTTGGCGCGCTGCCTGCGCGCAAGCCGATCGCCGAGCCGAAGGGTATGCGCGACGTGAAGTTTCCGAAGCCAGGCACGAAGACGTTGCCGCACAAGGGCCGCGCGGACCAGGGCTATGCCCTGATCGGCTGGCCGACCTATGCCGGCGCCTTCAAGAACATCCGCGAAGAGCGCATCGGCTTCGTGCTGGCGCAGATGCTGCGTGACAACGCCACGCGTCTGTTCCGCAGCGAGGGCGGGGCGACCTATTCGCCGATGGAGACGATCGACTTCTCGACCTTCCTGCCGGACTACGGCTTCATCGGCGTCGCGATCGAAGTTGCGCCAAACATGATCGATGAGGTGCAGAGCAAGATCCAGGGCATCGCCACGGATCTGGCAACCAACCCGGTGCCTGAATCAGAGATCCAGCGCATCACCGCGCCGAAACTCGAGCAGTATCGCCGCGCTTTCACGACCAGCGTTGGCTACTGGATGGAGCTGCTCGGCAACGCGCACGACGGCGGCAAAGGTCTGGAGTATATCCGCAGCGAAGGCTCGGATTATGCCAGCATCACTCCTGCCGACATTCAGGCTGCCGCGAAGAAATGGCTCAAACCTGAGACGGCGTGGAAGCTGAAAGTGGTTCCGGAATAAGCTCGGCCCAGACGACGTAACGCATCGGCCCGGGCGTCTTCGCGTCCAGCGGCCAGCAGGTGACGAGCGCGATACGTGGCGCGCCGCCATCGTGTGTCTGGATGCCCGATGCGTCCCAGCGGACGATCTGCGAGCTCGTGACGCGGAAACGGCGGGCGCCGTCCGGCAATTCGACGGCAATCTCGTCGCCGGGCTTCACGTCTTTCAGGAAAGCGAAGTGCGTGTCGCGGTGGGCGGCAAACACGGCGACCCCGCGCGCGCCCGGTTTCACGGATGCTGCCATCAGGGTCGGGCCGAAGGCGAGGCTTTCACCAGCGGCGTCAGTGACGGCGAGGACGGTGCGGTTCTGCCCCGGAAAGCTGAGCTTGGCCGTGGGCGTGAAATCCGCCCACGGCCAAGGGCGAGCGGGATCGCCGGTTGAGAGCTGATGCTCCCAGGCGTTGGACATGAGGATCTGGGCGACTTGCGCCTTGGCCGGGATGTACAGCGCCTGCGCGGCGATGAGCGCGCCTGCAATCAGGAGGGCGATGGCGGTGAGTGCGCGCGGCGAGGCGTGCCGCGGCGGCTTTGGCTTGGGCGCGATGGGTGGCGCGTCCTTCGCTGTCGCTAGGAAAGCCTCTGTACGCATGAACCAGTCACACATCACAACACTCCCAGAACAATACTGGCAGAAACCGAGCCCGCCCTCCCGGAGGCGGAGGCAAACAGGAGGGCGGGCCGCCGGTCAGCTCACGCGATCACGGGCAGACGTTGCGCGCACCGACCCGACACTGGCTGGCAAAGCCTGTCCCCGGAGGCCAATGGCGGAACGTCCGCGCCGCAGCAGCGCAGCGCCGAACACGAAGAGCGATAGACCGAAGGCAAGCATCAATTCCCAGCCCGAGGCCGTTCCGGGCAGGGCGAGGTCATGCTCGGCTTTGGGTTTCTCCTGCGTGGCGCGGGCGTTGATCTTCTGCATCACGCCGTCAGGCAGCTGGTCGAAGCGCAGGGCCCGGGTTTCAGCAGCAGCTCCGAAGACCGCGCCGAAGTCCCAGCCTTTCGGCAGCATGCTGGCGATCTGGCGCGTATCGAGCTTTTCGCCAGCCGGGCGCGCCGGCGTCTTGTCGACGGCGACCAGGCTGGTGAGGCGCGAGACGAGATGAAAGTCGAGCGCGGTCTTGAGGACGCCCGCATCGACTTGTTCCATCGTCATGCCGGTGTAACGGCTCTCCTCGAAGTTCGCGATCTTGGCGCGCGCCCAGAGCTGGGCGACGCCGGTCGTTTGCCCCGCAGCCGAGACCGGCAGCGTCATCGTCCACGACTTGCCATTGAGCTTGCCGGAGAACGTGAGATCGCCGGTCACGTCCTTGGCGCGCATGACCATGGTGACCGGCTCGCCGGCGTAAAGATCAGGCAGGGGCGCAGGGAATGCGTCTGCCGTGTCGGCGGGGAGTTTCACTTCGAGGTCAGTCATCACCGGATTTTCAAGCGCCGCGAAGAGTTTCGCGGATTGCTCTGCAACCTTGGTGACATCGTCCATGAAGGTGAACGTGCCACGGCCCTGACGGGCGGCGTTCGCCATGAAGTAGGCGTTGGGCGCAGACCCGATGCCGACCGTGAACAGACGCGAGCGGCCAAGGCCATCATGGATCGCGGCAAACAGTTGGTCCTCGTTGCCGATCGCGCCGTCCGTGATGAACACGACCTGGCGAACTTCTTCGGTATTCTTGCGGTCATTGTCGACCAGCGCGGCCTGCAGGGCAGGCAGCATTTCCGTGCCGCCATTGGCCTCAAGGTTCGAGACAAAGCGGCGCGCGCGAGCGAGGTTCTGCTCGTTGGCGGGCACGGCGGTCTGGAAGACCAGTTCCATCGTGTCATCGAAGCGAACGATGTTGAACTCGTCGGTGGGTGCAAGACGATTGAGGGCGAGCAAGAGACCCTGTTTCGCCTGGTCCATCGAGTCGCCAGACATCGAGCCCGAATTGTCGATCACGAAGATGGTCTCGCGATCGCGGCGTTGAGCGGTGGTCTTGATCGCCGGCGGGTTCACGACGGCAAGAAGATAGTCCTCGCCATTGCGCTGTTCGCGGAACAGGCTGGCCGTCGGCGCCGTGGCAGGCTCAGGCTTCCACGACAGGACGAAGTCGCGGTCCGCAGGAACTTCACCGTCCTTGAGGTGAATACGCGCGCCGTCAGCGCCGGACTTGGTGACGACCAGGCCGTGCGTTTGCGAAGAAATGTCCGCGATAGGTACGCCGGCTTCGAGCGAGATGTCGAAATTGACAGGCAGGCGCAGGCCTTCGGTGCCGGTCGGTTCGTGCGCCGGGTGCAGGACCGGCGGCGTGATGCGGTCGCGATCTGGCACGGGATCGGTCACTGAAAGCGAACGGCCAGTGCGGTCAGCGGTCAGGCCGAAAGTCGGCTTCGGATTGTAACGCGGACCGATGACCAGCGGGAAGCGGGTGGACCAGACGCCATTGTCGAGACGGGCCTTGTCCTGGAACTCGATCTGGACCGCCACCGTTTCGCCTGGGCCGATATTGGCGAGCGAGGTGGTGAACAGGTTCGGGCGCTCTTCTTCCACAAGGCCGGCGCGCTGGCCGCTGGCGGCAGCTTCCTCATAGATGATGCGGGCTTCCTGGCGTTCCTTGATATCGCCTTCGATGAAGCGATCACCGATAACGATCTTCAGCGTATCCACCGCCGCGCCTTCCGGCAGCGGGAAGGCATAGACGCCTTCCACCCATTGCTGGGTCGGGTTGGTGAAGCGCTGGGTCAGCTTGGTTCGGATGATGGGGCCAGCGATATCCATCTTCACGTCGGCGGCGACCAGAGGCGCTTCGACATAGCGGCCCGGCGTCGACGACTGGAGAAGGAGAGAGCCGGACGAGACTTCAGACTTGCTGACAGTTCCGTCTCGCGGTTGCTGCGCGTAGGCCGCAGGCACAAGGCACGTAGCAGCGAGCAGCGCGCCTGCCAGAGCGGGGCGCGTGCGCAGTCCATTATTTGTGAGGGTGATCATCTGTTCCATCAGGGGTCCCAGCCCCTTCGAAGCAGACAAGACAATGTGACCACGTTCGCCTGTTGATCGCGCCATGACGTTGTTACGGCGACTGCGGCGGAGCGGCGGCGCCCGGCGTTGGAATTGTGGCGGGGTTGCGCGAAGCGTTAAGTGGAAGACACGTGGACAGGTGTGCTAGCAAGCTATCACCCTATCTGGAAACGCATGCGTATTCGCTTTCCGGGGCTGACTTAACGGGAGACCGCCTTGGGCATCACTTCGATCCGCATCGTTTCCGGGATTGCGCTCGCGGCGCTTGCGGCCTGCTTCAGTGGATGTGCGGGCACGCTGGGAGACACGCCCGAGCCCGGTGTCGCGCAACAGCCGAGCCCATCGGTGCAAGCCGCTCAGGCGATCGAGCCGGTCGCTCCGCCGCCGCACATGCCGAAGGATCTCGCGCCGGACACCGTCAAGGCGGCGGACGAGTTCCTGTGGTTGGAAGACGTGAACGGCAAGAAGTCGCTCGATTGGGTGAAGGGGCAGAATGCGAAGACGGACGCCGTGTTGAAGGCTGATCCCCGTTACGAGGCGTTCCGCAAGGAAGCGCTGGCGATCCTGACGGCGCAGGACCGGACACCGGAACCTACCTTCCGGGGAGATGGCGTCGACAATTTCTGGCAGGACGGGAAACAGGTTCGTGGGCTTTGGCGTCATACGACGCTGGAAAGCTATCAGAGCGACAAGCCGAAATGGCAGACGGTTCTGGATATCGACGCGCTGGCCAAGCGCGAGAAGGCGAACTGGATCTACAAGGGCGTCGATTGCCTGCCGCCCGAAGAAACCCGCTGCCTCGTCAGCCTGTCGGATGGCGGGAAGGACGCAGTGGTCGTCCGCGAGTTCAACACGGTCGAGAAGAAGTTCGTGTCGAACGGTTTCAATCTGGCGGAAGGCAAGCACCGCATTGCGTGGATGGACAATGACACCATTCTGGTAGCAACCGATTTTGGCCCGGGCACGCTGACAGAGACCGGCTATCCGTTCATCGTGAAGGCGCTCAATCGCGGGCAGAAGCTGGCCAACGCTGTTGAGGTCTTCAAGGGCTCGGCGCGGGATGGCGGCTATGGCGTAAGCCCGGAGGTGATGCGCAGCAGCTCGGGGCAGGTGATTGCGGTGATCATCTCGCGGCCGCTGGATACGTTCCGGCAGGAAACCTACGAACTCGTGGGTGTCAGGCCGGTGAAGCTCGATCTGCCACAACGCGTGAATGTACGCGGCGTGCTGTCGAGCGGGCAGCCGCGACTTGTTTTCTCGATCGATGAAGCGTGGAAGGTGAACAATACCACGGCGACCGCCGGGGCATTGATGGCTGTGCCGATGGCCATGCTGAAGCCGCCGCCGCCGGGCGTCGGTGCGGTGCTGACCAACAAGGACATCACGATCTTCGAACCCACTGCCCGTCAGTCGGTTGAGGAAGTCGCTGTGTTCGACGATCGCGTCGTGGCGGCATTGTACGACAATGTCCGTGGCCGCGCGGCGGTATTCTCGGACAAGGGCGAGTTTGGCGGCTGGAGCGAAACAGCGCTGCCGGCGCCTGAGAACTCTGCAATCCACCTTGGCTCATACAGCCGGGACAGCCGGCGGCTATTCTATTCCTACGAAGGTTTCCTGACGCCTTCGACCTTAAGCCTAGCGAACGTCGATGCGTTCACGGCTGAGGTGGTGAAGAAAGCGCCTGAACGGTTCGACGCGTCGAAAGATGTGGTTGAGCAGTTCGAGGCGACCTCGCGCGATGGAACCAAAATTCCCTACTTCGTCGTCCGCCCGAAGGATGCGCCGCTGGATGGTTCAACCGCGACCATGATGTTCGGCTATGGCGGTTTCCAGGTATCCTACCCGCCGGTTTACAAGCCGGAGCTTGGCAAGCTGTGGCTGGAGAAGGGCGGGGCTTATGTCATCGCCAACATCCGTGGCGGCGGTGAGTTCGGTCCGGCCTGGCATCAGTCCGCGCTGAAGGGCAATCGTCAGCGGGCGTTCGATGACTTCGCGGCGGTTGCCGCTGATCTGGCGGCGCGGAAGATCACGTCGGCGGAGCATCTGGGCATCTATGGCCGCTCGAATGGCGGCGTGCTGACGTCGGTTACGCTGACACAGCACCCCGAACTGATTGGTGGAGCGGTGATCGAAAGTCCGCTGGTGGACATGCTGCGCTATCACGAACTGCCGCCGGGCGCGTCGTGGATGGGCGAGTATGGCGACCCGCGTATTCCGGCAGAGGCCAAGTGGATCGCTGCCTATTCCGGTTACCAGAACATTCGCGAGGGAGCGAAGTATCCCGAAGTCTACATCACCACGAACACGCATGACGACCGCGTGCATCCCGGCCATGCCCGCAAGCTCGCGGCGCGGCTGCAGGCGATGGGTCATCCTGCGCTGTATTTTGAAGAGACCAATGGTGGTCACTCCAACGACTCGGATCCGCTATTGAACTCGCAGCGTTGGGCGCGTCACTACATCTATCTGGCGCGGCAGCTCGGGCTGAAGTGACGGCAGGCTACAAACGCAAAACGGCCGGGCGTCCGAATGGCGCGCCCGGCCGTTGTTGTTGTGACGTCGCTGCTACGGGAGCAGGGTCGAGATCAGCGTCCAGTTCTTGGCGAGTACAGCCGAGCCATTGTCAGACTTGATCGTGGCCCACGTCGCGCGTGCGGCGTCTTTCTGGCCAGAGCGGCTTTGCGCGATGCCGAGGTGAAGCTTGGCGATATCCAGCTCGCCCGCGTCCGAGATGCCGCGTTCGATGCCTTTCTGGATCAGCTCGATAGCCTTGGCGTTGTCGCCATGGCTGAGCATCGCTTCGCCGATGTTCGCGAGGCTGAGGCCGGTGCCTTTGGCCATCGCGTCGGCAGCTTCTTTCACCAGACCGGTCTTGTCGGTGGCGAGCATGGCTTTCGCGTCTTTCAGGTTTTCCTTGTCGTCGGCTTCAGACAGTTCGCCGCTGGCGATTGCCGGTTCGAGGATCTGAATGGCTTCGGCCGGCAGGCCGCGCTTGAGAGCTTCGGCCGATGCCGTGCGTTTCTCTTGCGCGGACAGCGGAATGTTGGCGGCCTGCATGGCGCGGAACATGTCGAGCCGGATCAGACCACCATAGCCCGGCGCGTCCTGCGTGCGCGCCGCGATCAGTTCCTTCCAGTACAGCTCCTTCGGATAGACGCCGACGAGCTGTTCTTCGACCGCGTAATATTTGTCCATGTCATTGGACTCTTTATGCGCGCGCATCAGCAGGTGATAGTAAGGCTCGGGCGCCTTGCCGCCAGTTGCCTTGACCGCATCGATCGCCTTGTTGCCGTAGGTGATCGCGGTCGGGAAATCTTTCTGCTTCAGATATTCGTTGCCGACAGCGGCATATTGCTCGGCGGTGCCGCCGTATTCGTCGATGAACTCGCGGAAGGCGGCGTTGGATTTCTGTGCGTCGCCGGCTTCGGCATAGACGCCTGCAATGGCGCCTTTGTATTGCTTCTTCTCGTCCGGCGTCAGCAGGCCGCTGGACAGCATCGCCTGGAGCGAGCGGATCTGCTCGGCCGAGTCCTTGGTCTGGGTCGCCATCACGATGGTGAGCTTTTCGATCGCCAGCTTGTCGGTCGGCGTTTTCGCCTGCGCGGTGGAAGCGGCGAGCTTGGCTTTCGCGGTCGGCCAGTCCTTGGCAATGATAGCTGCCCGCGCTTCGTTGAGCGGCGCGATGATCTGCTTGGTCAGCGGGATTGGTTGCTGGGCAAGCGCCGGGGCCATCGTCAGGGCGGTCAGGACGCCGGTCGCGATGGCAGTTGCGCCGAGCTTCAGGAATTGCATGCGGTTCCTCCGTTTTCCTGTCGATACATATGAGATGGGCCGGAAGACAACGCCTCCCACTGTAATTTGACTGCGTGACAGTGCCACGAGAGGCAGTTGGGGCAGGCGTACGCGCCGTTACTGCCATTAAATTGCGAACAGATGGCCGCGCGCCTCGATCTGGCCCTTTTTTCCCCGGTCGGAACAGCGTATCAGCCGCGCCATAAAACTGGAGAAACGTCCATGTCCGCCCCCGTCTCGGAAGCGCTCAAAAGGATCAAACCCTCGGCCACCATCGCCGTCACGCAGAAGGCGAGGGAGCTGCAAGCCAAGGGCGAAAACGTGATTGGTCTGGGCGCGGGCGAGCCGGACTTTGATACGCCTGAAAACGTCAAGCAGGCCGCGATCAAGGCGATTCAGGACGGCAAGACCAAATACACCGACGTCGACGGCATCCCCGAGCTGAAGCAGGCGATCTGCGCCAAGTTCAAGCGCGAGAACGGCCTCGAGTACAAGCCAAGCCAGGTGAACGTCTCGCCGGGCGGCAAGCCGGTGATTTTCAACGCTTTCATGGCGACGCTGAACTTTGGCGATGAAGTCGTGATTCCCACGCCGTACTGGGTCAGCTATCCGGAAATGGCGCTGATCTGCGGCGCGACGCCGGTGTTTGCGCAGGCTTACGCGGCCGACAACTACAAGCTGAAGCCGGAAGCGCTGGAAAAGGCGATCACGCCGAAGACGAAGTGGCTGATTCTCAACTCGCCCTCGAACCCGTCGGGCGCGGCTTACACGAAGGAAGAGCTGCAGGCGCTGGCCGATGTTCTGCTGCGCCATCCGCATGTCTGGATCCTGACGGACGATATGTACGAGCACCTTGTGTTCGACAACTTCAAGTTCTGGACGATCGCGCAGGTCGAGCCCCGGCTTTATGAGCGCACGCTGACGATGAACGGTGTCTCGAAAGCCTATTCGATGACGGGCTGGCGCATCGGCTATGCGGCAGGCCCCGAAGCCCTGATCAAGGGCATGGCCAAGGTGATGAGCCAGACAACGTCCAACCCGAGCTCGATCTCGCAGTGGGCGGCGGTTGAGGCGCTGAACGGAACCCAAGACTACATCAAGCCGAACCAGGAGCTGTTCAAGAAGCGTCGCGACCTCGTGGTCAGCATGCTGAACCAGACCGAGGAACTGCACACGCCGGTCCCGGAAGGCGCGTTCTACGTCTACCCGGATTGCTCGCGCGCCATCGGCAAGACGACGGCAGGCGGCAAGAAGCTGACCAACGACGAGGATTTTGCAGCGGCGCTTCTGGAAGAAGAAAAGGTCGCGGTGGTGTTCGGTTCGGCATTCGGCCTCAGCCCGGCGTTCCGGATTTCCTACGCGACGTCGACAGAGAAGCTGGAAGAAGCCTGCCGCCGCATCCAGCGCTTCTGCGGGAATCTGAAGCGCTAGTTATTGGCGTTGCGGAAAGCATGGGCAGACGCCGCGGCAAAAGCAGCGCTGCCCATAATCCTGTTTGACTGAATCTGCGGTCTGATTCACCTCTAGCAGCGCTGGGCTGTTGGAGGGTGAATCGATATGAACGCCGAAGTTGCGATGGTGTTCCCCGCCATCATGCTTTTTTCCGCGAGCCTTGTTCTGACGGGTGTTTCCCTGTGGCTGGGCGGCAAGATGGCCCCCTGGTTTCTCAAGGAAGGCTTCGAGCCGCCAACCGTTCGCAGCTATTTCCTGGATCTGAACGCTGACACCGAGATGACGCGCGGTCGCGTTGTGACCGCGCTGATCGCGCTGGCGATTATGCTCTCGGCGCTGCTGGTAATGGCCATTGCTGTGAAGTTTGGCGGGATCGCGCTGCTCTAGGCGATCGATCCGGTTCCGAAAAGAAAACGCCCCATCTTTCGCCGGGGCGTTTTTGTTTGTGCGTGACCCCGCTCTCTATTTCAGCGTCGCTGAGTCGAGGTTCAGCTTGTCCACGGCCAGGCGTTCCATGCCCGCGCGCTTGTCCTTGATCTGGTCCCAGAACTGGGCGGCGTCGCCAACCACGATCAGCGATGCATTTGCGGGATCATAGTAAGCCTTCGCTGCGGCGCCGGCCTGTTCGGCGGTGACCGCGTTGATGTCTGCCGAATAGGTTTGCAGCTTTTCAAGCGGTAGGCCGAACTGGGCGAGGGCCGAATACTGGCTCGCAAGACCCGCCGTGGTTTCGACTGAGCGACCGAAGCCGCCAATGATCACGGCCTTGCGCGCGGCCAGCTCGTTCGCCGGGATAGGTTCGGCGCCGAGGCGGGCGAATTCCGACATCATAAGGTCGACAACTTGCGGCACCGCATCATTGCGCGTCTGCGCCAGAGCGGTGATCGGGCCGGGCTGCTTCCGACCCGTGAGGCCGGAATTGGCGCCGTAAGACAGGCCGCGCTTGATGCGGATCTCCGCGTTGAGACGCGCTGAGTACCCGCCGCCGAGCACGTTGTTGGCGACCACGGTGGGGAAGTAGTCATCCGCCATGCGCGTGGGGCCGGCGCGACCGAGGAACACGACGGCCTGACCGATCTTCGGCATGTCGACGGTAAGGGCTCGCGGGGGCAGGGCTGCGCCCGCAGCAGCGGCGGCGGGAACCGGCGTTGCTGGTTTGGCCCAGGCGCCAAGGGCGCTTTCGGCGAGAGCAAAACCGTCTTCCGGCGTGATGTCGCCCGCGATCACGAGCACCGACGCGTCGGGGCGCCAGTTGGTCGCGTGGAAAGCCGTGAGTTGTTGCGTCGTCAGCGACGTTATCGATTTCGCGGTTGCGACGCCGCCATAGGGGCCGGCGCCGAAGACAGCGCGTGTCATGGCGAGGCTGCCGACAGAGCGTGGCGCGGTGAGCGCAAGCTCGAGGCCGTCAAGCGTTTCACGTTGGGCGCGCGCCAGCTCCTCGGCCGCGAAGGCCGGGTGTTGGACGACGTCCGACATGATGGCGAAGGCTTCCTTGGCCTTGTCCGAGCGTGTGGAGATCGAGACGTCGGTGGCGTCAGCGCCAGCACCGGCGCCGATGGCGGCGCCAAGGCTTTCGATTTCGCTGGCGATCTGCGTCGCCGAGCGGGTCGTCGTGCCGCGCGTGACAAGGTCTGCCGTCATCGAAGCGAGGCCCGACTTGTCAGCAGGATCAAGCGCGCTGCCTGCCGAGATGCGCAGGCTGGCGCTGACGAGCGGCAGGCCGGGCTTGCTGGCGACGATGACGCGCAGGCCGTTGGCCAGCGTTTTCTCGGACGAGCCGGGCACTTTCGCTTCGACCGGGGCGCCAGCCTCGGGCGGCTTGGCGCGATCTGCTTCTGCCGCGAGCGTGTAGGTCGGAATGTCTGCGGCAGCGATTTCGATCTTGGAAGTCTGGATCGTGGGAGCGTCAGCGAATGTCGCTTCAGCGGCGCCTTTCTGGTCTTCTTCCGGGAGGTATTTGATGGTGACGGACTTTGTGTCGTCGAGGATGGCCTTGGCGACGCGTTGAACATCGGCCGCCGTTACAGTTTGCAGCTTGGCGAGAATTTCGTCCGACGCCTTGGCGTTCTTGTAGAGAATGACGCTGCGCGCGAGATCATCAGCGCGGCCATCGGATGTTTCGCGGCCCTGAAGCGCGCCAGTGATCAGCTCGTTGCGCGCCTCATCCAGCTCGGCTTGCGTGACTTCGGTGTCGCGCAGGCGGGCGACTTCCTTGTTCAGCGCAACGATGCCGTCATCCGCGGATTTTCCGCCGGCAAGGATCATGTAGAGCCCGTACAGGCCGGGCTGTGCATTGATCTCGAAGGTCGAACCAGCGTCGGCGGCAATCTGCTGTTCGTAGATCAGCGACTGATACAGGCGCGAGGATTGGCCGCTCGTAAGGATGGCGTCCATCATCATGATGGCGGCGACATCCGGGCTGTTCGCGTCGGGCTGCGGCCAGGAAACCGCAACGGCAGGCAGCGACACGTTCGGCTCGTAGACGGTGTAGGATTTCGCTTCGGTACGCGGCGGTTCAATCGCGGTCACGCGCGGGATGGCGCGCTCAGGGGTTTTCAGGCCTGCGAAATATTTCTTCACATAGCCATCCAGCTGCGCCTCGGTGAAGTTTCCCGAGACGACGAGGATGGCGTTGTCCGGCCGGTAGTAGGCGGCGTGGAAAGCGCGCACGTCTTCCACGGTTGCCGCGTCGAGATCTTCGATCGAGCCGATACCGGGGCGGCCATAGGGGTGAACGTTGAAACCCGACTGGTAGAGATAAAGCCCGAGCAGTTTGCCATACGGGTTCGAGAGGATGGACTGGCGGAACTCCTCCTTCACCACGTCGCGCTCGGATTTGAAGTTGGCGTCGTCGATGACCAGCGAGCCCATGCGCTCCGCTTCGCCCCAGAGCACGCGCTCGAGATGGTTGGCGGGGACGCTCTCGTAATAGTTCGTGAAATCGTTCCAGGTGGAGGCGTTGTTGAAGCCGCCTGCATCTTCCGTCAGCCGGTCGAAGGTTTCCGGCGGCATGTTGGTGGTCGACTTGAACATCAGGTGTTCGAAGAGGTGCGCAAAGCCCGAGCGGCCCTGCGGATCATCCTTCGAGCCGACATCATACCAGACGGCGACGGAGACACTGGCCGTGTTCGCATCCGGCATCGCATAGACGCGCAGGCCGTTTTCCAGCTTCTTGCAGGTGAATTGCAGCGGCTGGATCGAGAGGCCGCCGCCGGTCTGCGCTGCGGCTGGCGCATCATTGCCGCCACACGCTGCGAGCTGACCGTCTTCGGTGGGACCGCAGGCGGCGAGGGCGATGCCGGCAAGAAGGGCGGTTGCGGCGAGGCGGAGCTGGATCATGGCTCGACTGGTCTCTCTGCAGATTGAATTTGCCCGAGGCATAGCAAGGCCCGCGACAGGTGGCGAGGCAATTTATCGTTTATCGTGATGGGCTGGAGCGGTTGGCTAATAACAAAGGCTCCAGCCTGACGTGCGCTGCACCCCATACGGCGTTGCTGGAGCGCAGATCAGTTCGGTGCGGCGGGAGCGGCCGGATCGGGCATCGCGTTGAGGCGCTGCATCATCTTCTGCATGACGCTCATTTGCAGCGGCTGCATCGTTTCCATGACCTTGCCCATGTATTCGGTCATGACTGCGGGCTGTTTCTGGACAATCGATTTGCCTTCGGGCGAGCCGTAGAAATCCTTCATCACGGCAAGCTCTTCGCCCGTGTATTCGCGCGCCATGATTGCGCCAAGCTGCTGCATAAGGTCAGGCATCATCGTCTTGGCTTCGTCCATCGTCTCGGCCATGACCTGCTTGATGATGGGCTCGGCAGAGGACATGCGGGCCTGGCACGCTGCGATCTGATCCGCGGGTTCCTGAGCGCACATCTGCGGCATGACCTGCATCGCCTGCTGGCCCATGCCGTCGAACATCTGATCGACCATTTTCGGGTCTGACATCAGCGTGGCGATCTCGTTCGCAACCGCAGCCTTCTCGGCGTCGGTCTTCGGCGCAGCCGTCTTATCACTTGCGCCACTGCATCCCACGAGCAGGGCAAGGGCTGCAGTTGAGAGTATCAAGCGCATGAGCATGTGTCCGTCCCTGAGTCTGATGTTCGTGGAACAAGACTAGAGGGTCGGACAGCTGCCGTCGATCAGATCGTCTCGCCTTTGTACCTACGGCAGAAAGCCGAGATTTGGCGTACTGAACCGGGAAAGGTTCGGCATGACCGTGCTCAGCTGCGCCGTGCTCGCTCCAAACCAGCGTGCGAGAGTGGCGCCATACTCATCAAGCGCGGTGGTTGGCACGAGCGCTCCGTTTCCAGCGTCCTCTGCGCCACCAAGCGCAACGGTTGGCCATGACCCGTAAACCCGCCGTCCCTGAACTGCACCGCCGACAATGAAGTGGTGCCCGCCCCAGCCATGGTCTGATCCGCGGCCATTGTGTTGCAGGCAGCGGCCAAATTCGGAGGCCGTGAAGCTGGTCACGCTGCTGGCGACGCCCATCTCGACAGTAGCCGCATAGAGCGCGCTCATTGCTCCATCGAGTTGGCTCAGCTGCCCAGGGTGTTCATCTACAATCGAGCCGTGGTTGTCCCAGCCGCCGGAAGAGATCAGGAAAATCTGACGCCTTTGTCCCAGCTGCCTTCGCGCGCCGATCAACCGAGCGACCATTTTGGCCTGGTTTGCGAGTCCCGTATTTGGGAACACGGTCGTCAAAGGCGGTTGGGCGGCCAGTGCATCTTCGATCAGGCTGGCATTGTTCAAGGCCCGCGTACTGATGTTCGTCAGGCTGTTCTCGAAATTGCTCGTTCCTTGCCGCGTCAGCAATTGGCGCAACGCGGCGCCACCTGCTGCAGAGCCGTAAAGCGCACTGGTATTTTGAACGCGCTCCACGCCGGCTGCCGAGATCTGGTATTGAATTGTCTGATCGCCGGCGAGCATCAGGCTCGTGCCCGCAATCGACATCGTCAGCGAAATCTGACTGTTCGGGTTGAATGCCCCGGCGGTGAAGTCTCCCAACCTGCCCAGCCAGCCGCTTTGAGAGGTACGGTCAGGCAGGCCAGATTCCCAGATCGTATATTGATCGGAATGCGAGAAGAGCTGACGCGGTACACGCCTGGTTCCGGCGCGCCACTGATCGCGCGTGATCGGCTCTACCAACGAGCCAACGTTGGCAAGCACGGCGCAACGTCCTTGCTCGAACAAGGTCCGCAACCCCGGAAGCGTCGGAGCAAAACCCAGTTCCGGTCCAGCAAACCCGGTGGGGGTGATCGGAAGCATCGAGGTCGACGAAAGCGCCAGTGTCGGACGAGCCGTCTGGTAGGCCGTGTAGGCGGCGCCAGACCGTGGCATGATGGTGTTGGACTGGTCGTTCCCGCCGAATTGGGCGACGCATACCAGAGCCTTGTAGTCATCAGTCGTTTGCGCGGACGCTGATCCGCTCGCGATTAGCGGCGTGAGCATTGGTACGCCGACAGAAGCGGCAAGGCCGAGTGTCTTCAGGGCTTGACGGCGTGTTGCCGCGCCATGGCTACGGTCGGAGGAATCGAAATCGGATGGTGAGGACATTTTAAGCTCGCTCACTTCTGAACGATGAAATCGGGGGAGACCATGCAAAGTGCAATTGCTGTTTGCACCCGGCGCAGCGCGGCATTCGTTGAGCCAATTGCGATGGCCTCGATTGCAGTCTTGATGGTTGCGCGTGTCGCTGATGACAGCTGTCCGCCCATCAAGAGCAGGTTGAGACGGTCCAGCAATGCATCCGGCTGTGCTGCAAGCGTCAATTCGGTTGTGTAGTTGCCAGTGATCGGTGGATTTTCGGGGTGATAGTATGTGACGTCAAAGCCGGTTGAGACGACAGTGCCGACAAAATTCGCGTACGCTGTGATCGAGCTTTCGTGCGTAATCTGGAACTCGGGCGCGACGATACCGTTGGCGCGAATTACTCCCGGTGGTGAATAGTCCGGTCGAAAATAATTGAACACCGATGGCGGCTTCAGCGTCGGTTCGGCCATGTTGTTGAGCGGGTCCGTATAACCCCACAGCGAAAGACGTCCGAGCGAGTTTGAGGCATTGAATGCCCTCAGCCATGCAGAAAACCGCAGGATCGGTTCGCGCAACTTGCCCCAGTTCGGATCCTGCACCTTGGCCGGGTCTCTCGCTTCGGGATCCATAAGCACGGCTCTGATCACCGCGCGCATATCTCCCCGCACGCCAGCGCCATTGTTGGCGAAAGCGGCGGCAACACGTCCCACATAGGGACGGCTTGGATTGGAGGTCACCAGCCGCTTGATCAGCTGTTCTGCGAAGAACGGTCCCGCATTCGCATGGTTGAAAAGTGTATCGAGTGCGATGCGAAGACTTTCAGGGCCCGAGGTATTCGCGGGGATCACAACGCCGCTAACGATCCGCTTCTCGCTGGTGGAAACATACTGAGGATAGTGAACCATGGGGCGTCCGAAGTCGTAGCCACCCCAGCCATTGGCCCAGCTCAGTCCGGTGAAGACGCGGGACATGCCGGCGATTTCCGCCTGGCCGTAAGTCGGAATGGGCTGGCCAGCGCTATCGACACGCCGCGATCCATCCTGATTGAGCTCCCACAATCCGATCGTGAAGAGCTGCATTACTTCGCGAGCAAAATTCTGATCGGGAATCCGTCCGGTGACGGGATCTTCCTTTTCGTTGGCCAGATGAGACAGGAAATAGCCCATGGCCGGAGAGCGGGCCACGCCCTCAATCAGCGTCCTGAAGTTTCCGAACGCATTTTCTGCCAGCATATCCAGGTAAGCAGCCAGCGGTTCAGCGCGAAAGCTCAGCTCGGCATTAGCGGCAGAGACGACAAATATTTCAGACAACGCGAATGTCACGCGTTGACGAAGTTGGTCTGAGCTGCGGATCGCCTGCGTCCAGAAGCTTTCGACTGTGCCCCAAAGCGCCTCGGGCGAACGGCGCGGAAAATCCCAATGAGTGCTGGGTCTGGGTATGTTGAACTGTGCGTCGATCCAGGCAGGAAATCCATTGCTGGCGACGTTTTGGACGTCGGCGATAGTCGCGCCGAACGCTGCCTGCACGAGGAATCTGGACGCTTCCAATTGTGACACGGGACCTACCGGCGAAGGAGGCGAGGGCGGTGGAGGAGGTGGTGGCGGCGCCAGCGGGTCGGGCGGCAGTGGCGAAGCAGGTGGCGATACCGGTGGTGAGGTGCCGACTCCGCCGCTGTTTGTGGTTCCGCCGTCACCACCGCCGCCGCACGCGGAAACGGCGAGCGTGGCAAGAAGCGGCGCGAAGGCGCGCACGCCGATGCGCCGTGTTACACCGAGTGGCGACGCTACCGGGGCCTCAGAAGGTATGTACACGGAAGAATGTAGCTGCTGTGCAAGCACGCGCTCGTCGGCGGATTCGTCATTGTCAGCTGTCATGCTGGTGACCGGGCTCCGTATAGGCGCTCTTCCGAAACGCTACTGCCCCGCAACTCAGAAGTGAGCTCTTTTAACTAGGCGCACGAAGAATAGGTAGAGCGGAAACCAAGAAAACGCAGAACTTTACATTAAAAAATGGAATACCCGCCGTCAATTACGAAGCTGTCGCCTGAATGATAGGCAGACGCCTCGGAGGCGAGGTACACCGCAATACCTCCGAAGTCCTTCGGCTCGCCCCATCGGCGCATCGGCACGCGCGGAATCACTTTTTCCGCGAAAGCGGGGTTGTCCTGCGCTCCTTGAGTCATGTCGGTAGCGATCCACCCGGGCAGGATGGAGTTGGCGCGGATGCCATAGCGGGCATGTTCGACGGCGATCGATTTGATCATGGAAACCACCGCGCCCTTGGTGGCGGCATAGGCCTCGTTGCGGGC
>ERZ795061.1399-NODE-1399-length-23398-cov-7.434006_pt1 | contig 23398 bp, 17 predicted proteins | sample MGYA00375145_ERZ795061 | MGnify/ENA primary metagenome ERZ795061 (study PRJEB30190, sample SAMN05720144) | anaerobic digester metagenome | isolation source: active sludge of municipal wastewater-treating anaerobic digesters | place: USA | collected 2014-12-22 ... | reverse complement strand
TAATATAAAATTAGGAGGAAGGACATGGAAGAGCATATAAGTACACAGCAAAGCAACCTTGCTCAATCCTTTCAATCAGCATTTGGGAACGAGGATCTGCTTTTCCAGCTTGTTGATCTTTTTCCCATTCCTATTGAGATTTTTGCACCGGACGGAACTACGGTTTTTGTCAATCGAGCCTGCTGTGAATTATGGAATGTGCCCGGGCCTGAGCATATTATCGGCAACTACAATATCATAAGAGACCCGGTGGTTAACGATGAGCTTGGACTTAGGGAATATGTGCGACGTGCCTTTGAAGGTGAAACTCTCAGTGTATCAGATGTTAAGGTGCCCTTGGACGACCTTTCCAATAGATATGAAGCAAGGGACAGCTCCTTTGATGTGTTCGCCTTATATACCGACATTACTTGTTTTCCCATTTGGGACAAGCATCAAAAAATCGCATATATAGTAAATATATTTATCACAAGCAGCCTATATCAAGGTAGTCCGGATATTGCAAGGGCCAAAGAATACATGGACAAGCACTGGCTGGATGAGTTTGAACTCAGCAAGGTGGCTGAGGCGGTAAACTTAAGTATATATCATTTTGCGCGCCTGTTTAAAAAACACACAGGGGAAACCCCGTACAGCTACTATAAAAAAATCAAGATTGAAAAGCTTAAGGAAAAGCTTCGCGACAAGAATCTCTCTATAACAGAGACCTTTACAGCCTGCGGCGTGGATTACAACGGAGCTTTTGCCAGGATATTCAAAGAAGTCGTAGGGATGTCGCCCTCGGAATATCGTGAGTCGGTCATGAAATAATAGAAAATGGCAACAAAAAGAGCAACCATAACCATATTTAGAGCAATGGTTAGGGTATGCTCTTTTGTTTTTGTTTTGTATGATGGGATTACCAACAAATATAGAGGAAAGGAGGTTATGCCGTGAGTGAGAATAAGACAAAGGAGCAGCTGCTGATGGAGATGATTGAATCTCAATACTTTCCATATCCTATTGCAGTATTTACCAGAGATGGGGTAATTAATACGGCGAATCAAATGTTTCTTGACGAAACAAATAGAAGCCTTAAAGATGTGTCTGAAGGCAAAATAAACATGCATGATCGCTTGACTACTGAAAATTATGAAATTTTAGAAGCTGTTCAAGATATATTTTCAGGAGAGACAAAACTATTAAAGAATCTTTCATATCCACTTTCCATGTTTGTTAGGGATGACGACGAAAAATCTCCGGCAAACTTCGGAGGTGCTATTTTCTTTCCTCTTGTCGAGGATAACGGGCAGATTGCCTATGGGGTAGTAATGTTTATAAAATGAAAAATGGAGGGAATATTCTATGAAACGCAAAGTAATTGCATACTTGACACTGCTGGCACTGGTGCTGGCAATGATTCCTTTGACAGTGACGGCTGACTATACTCCGCCTGCAAACGTTGGAGCACCGGAAAGCTTCACTGTTCAATACCGGGAGGATGGGATTGAAAAGACCTGGATCGGATTTGATGCCAATATAAGTGCATCGGATGAATTGCGCGCTTTTGTGGATGTAATTGGAGCAGATGATTCTGCCTTTTATGAAGCAGGATTTAGCGCCTACGAGCTAATGGCACAGATTGATTACAAGGTTGATAACGGCAGCTGGCATTACAAAAGCGAATGGGATGATGAACGGGGGTATAATACGAATAAAAGCATTTGCCGTATTGAAAAAGGTACTTACTCATCTTCAGTCGTATTCGATGAAGGGCAATTTGAGAGTATTTCCGATGGTGAGACACTGGCGGTAAACAAGTCTTTTTTTGATGCTCATACGATGCATTTCAGAGTACGTTTTGTCGTGAATTACCAGGATGAAAACGGTGAATACTTTGGTTTCTTTTCTCCATGGTCCGAAACGGCATCATATGGCAATAATCAAAAGGTTGAAGACCCTGCCAGGCTGATTAATCATGCACCTGTATTGAAGTCGGCAGAGTTAAAGAAATCTTCTGATGGTTCACCCTACCTGAATATAAGGGCAGATAAGGCTCATGAGGAAACTCAACTTCTGAATAATATCAGTAATGGTTGGGTAAATGCCGACGTTTGGCTCAAAGTCAACAATGGTGAGTGGAAGTCTTGCCACAGTGACAGTTTTGTCGAAGAATTCAATATCGGGGCAGAGGCTTATTTTGGACTTAAAGATAATTATGATGCGGCGGTATATGAGATAAAGTTCAGATATGTCTTTGATAATTATAATTATCCTGCTGCCGGAAAGTCCGGAGTCATATATAGTCCCTTCTCCAATATTATTTCCCATGGAATGGCAGCTTACTCCAATGCATCAAACTGGGCAAAGACCGAGCTGGATAAGGCAGCTGAATATGATCTGATACCGCAATCACTAAAGGGTGCAGATATGACAAAGCCGATTACCAGGGAAGAGTTCGCCGAATTGGCAGTCAAGCTATATGAAAAAACAACAAGTACGGCAGCTGAAGCAGCTTCACCAAATCCTTTCGGCGATACGAAAAATCCGGAGATATTAAAAGCCTTCAAGGTTGGTGTAACCACAGGTACCTCTGCTACTACATTTGCTCCAAAAGAGCTTACCAACCGTGAGCAGGTTGCCACGATGCTAAGCCGTGCAATAAGAGTAATAGCACCGGGTGGTGATTTCTCAACTGCCGGTGCACCGACCTTCGCAGATCAGAAGGATATTTCCTCCTGGGCACTGGAGCATGTAATGTTCATGAGCAAGAGCGGAATAATCAAAGGTACAGACGGCAAATTCATGCCAAAGGCTGTTACTACGGCCCAGACAGCAGCAGGTTATGCCACTACTACAAGAGAACAAGCCATTGCGATGAGTGTGCGCTCCTTTGAGCAGTTCAAGTAGAAAGCAGCGGGGAAAGCAGCGGGGACGGTTCTTTTTGCTTTAATGAGAGACCTATAGAGGAAAGAAGGTAGAGTTGATGAAGTCAAAGATGTATAGAGTGCTGTCTTTATTGCTGATTGCGTGTTTGCTGGCAGGCTGCAGCAATCAGGTTAATACAGGTGAAGCGGCAGCAAAGGAGCTTCTGAAAAAGCCGATAGAAGCACCGGTCCCTCCTTCAATATCATTTAAATGCCATCATGACACAGAGGCCCAGGATGATGCTTTAGTGAATCAATTTATTGATGAATTTAATAAGCCGGAGCTGGAGATTCTTGATACTCTGCTTTCAGCAGCTAAAGATACTGAGCTTGCAACAGGTGAATTACCTGATCAGGAATTCAGCCTGGAGTTAAGGGTATTGAACAGGCTTATGAAAAAAGCAAATGCTTTGATTGATGAATATAGAGGGCAGGAAGATAAGTATATTGCTGTTTCCCGGGCAGCTTTGGCCGCAGAAAAAAGATATCAGCTTTTGGCCGGCTCCGGCGGCGATAATTCACTTTTACCCAGACTTGCAGCCTGGGCAAAAGAAATTGCAGCCAAGTACTTAAAGGAGCTTAAAGAAAATCACGAATATAAAAATATCCATCCGATACTGAAGATCACAAGAGAGGCGGCCTTTCTGGGAGCAGATATGGATAAATATATTAATGAAGAGCTGAGGAATGCACTTAAGTTTAAAGTTGAATATACGAATAAAATGAATACCGGTAGAGACTGGGGCTTCGCCTTTGAGGTAAAGGGTGAAGCACCCTTGGATCTTAGCCTTGCTACACAGCTAAGCACTTTTGAAGGGGAAGGCACCGGTGCGTACACAAGCTTCAAGGTAAATGGACTTGAAGGAGGAGAGGCGGTTATGGATAACATCGCAGAGACTTTTCCTATAAAGTTCATTATAGAAAATTTCAATGCTTGTGAATCTGAGACTTTTAATATATATATAGACCGCTTTGGAGCACAAAGCGAATCAATTACGCTAACGCCTGATGAACCTGATATTCCGCCTAAGACCGTATCCGGCGGAAGTGTTCAGGGTGGAACTGCATACAGCTTTGAGGATGTCAAACAGGATGGGCGTTTTAAATTTGCAGTTGACTTGAATAATGGGTCGGTAAATGCGGCAGAGCAGACCTTTACAAGGGACAATGAAAGAGTTGCAATAGAATTGACTTTGAAGCTCATTCATACTCCGGAATGAAGAGGCGATTTTAGAGGCAAGAAGGGTTTGTGCTTTTAAGGCTTTGGACTCCTGATTGCCTCTGTCAGCCTCCTGTCAATCTTTATATCCAGCTCCTGCTCCAAATGCTTTTTAAAGCTGTAATATAATTTCACCGCCTTGCTTCTTCTCCCCTGGGACATATACAGCTTTAAAAGCTCCAGGCATACGTTTTCGTTATACGGCTCCGCTCTCAGGGCACGTCTCAGGATTTCTTCGGCCTTTTGCTGTTCTCCGCGCTTCATATATATCAACCCTAGCTTTTGGCATGCTTCCATAAAGATGGATATGAACCTTTCCCGTTCGTGAAGCACCAGGTCTCCGTAGTCACTGTTTTCCATCAGGTCCCCTTTATATAGTTCGATCATTCTTTCCAGGATTTTTGCCTGTTCCTGCCCCGTCGATAATTGGTCATAAAGGTGCAGGAATTCGTGTATGTCAAGCTCCAATGCATCATTCTTCCTTATTTGCAGGCCTTCCGGTGTTTCATATATGAAAGCGTTGTCTCCCGTAACCGACCCATTATATTTTGACAGTATTTTTCTGAGATGATAAAGCGCGGTACGCTGTGAGGCAATCGAGGATTTGTCATCGGATCCCGGCCAGAAAATCTCTGCCAGAAGCTCCTTTGATATGGTATCGCCACTGCACAGCAGCAGATATTCGAAAAATCCCTTAACCTTTTTGGTTTTCCATTCAGTATCGGGAATTTTTATTCCGTTTATCGAAATCTCGGGCTTTCCAAACAGAGCTGCCTTTACAAAATAAAGCTGTTCGGGCCTGTCTACTTTGTATGCGGAGACAAAATTTCTGATAAAAGCCGTTATTTGGCTTTCGTCCATGCTTTTTATTCTTTCACCCAGATACTTTACTGTATTGCTGTCATAAAACCTGTTCAGCAGCTCAATTGCATATTCGGGACAATAGCCGTACCGTATACCCCGGAGAGCCATTTCAACAAGAGTAGGAATATGGATATCCCAGAACATGAAATACCTATTGACCGCCGCCAGCTCCATGGCCTGCTTAAGGTAATGGTGCCCCTGCCCGGTATCGCCGGCCGAGAAATATAGTCCGGCTGTATGGAAGTATGAGCCGCAGAGTACCTGGTATCCCTTTTTTGCCTTTGACTCTTTTATAGATTCAAGCAGAAGTTTTTCTGCCAGGGGATAATCCCCTGACTCCCGGGCAATAGCTCCCAGTATGGATAGGGAGGATTCATAGACCATCATGCCGGGGCATGACTTGCGGATAAGTTCAATATCCTTGCGGGCGTCCTCAAGAATCGGAGCGGGACTGCTGCCGCCTATGGTCCAAAGACATCGGAGCAATCTGCAGGCTGCAGCCATTGCCGTGTTGTTTATCCTGAGGAAGTGGAAAACAGCATGATCGAGCATTTCAGCGGAAGCCGGCCCATTAAAGTCCAGGTACTGTTCAAAAGCGGCAAGCCGCCTTCCGTGAGCAGACAGATAATCATAATCATATTTTTCGCCTATGGCGAGAACTTCCTCAATGTGAGAGGCCAGGCATTCCTTTTTATTTTTTAGTGTCAATACGATGGAAAGGAAAAGAAGTATAAACCCCTTGGAGGGCTCGATATTCTTAAAGCTATACAGTTCCAGCGCCGTTCTCATGCAGCGCTCCCCGTGGTCAAGCCTGCCCATGCAGTAATAGATGATGCAGGAAAGAATTAAATAAAGCCATTGGCTGTCCTCGGGAAGAAGGGCATACTGTATGCTTTCGCATTGTTCTTCCGCTGCGGCAAAATTTTCTTCAGCAATCAACCGTACCATTTCAATAATAGCCAGAGTGTTTTTTAGTGACGGGGATAAATTCTGCAGCTCTTTGGGATTGCCCTCCGCCATTTCCCACAGGCCTTTCATGTTGTTGCCGCACATATATATATAGATAAGGACACTGGCTGCATCATAATAAATTGCAAGATTGTTATCCTGCAGCGACAGCTTCAGGACTTTTTTCAGGGTGTCTACAATTTCCGGCTGCCTGTTGTTGGGCATCAGCTGCGCCTTAAACAACAATAAGACCGGATTGTCCATGATCATATCCTCCGGAAGCAAATCCAGCCAATCCTTCAATTGTCCGTTTTCTCCGATCATGAACTTGTTAAAACCCGCTTTTGTCACCATATCCATGGCGGTAGCGGAATTGCCGCATTTTGTCAGATGCTCCGCAAAGCGTCCGTATGCGGCATGTCTCATATAATATTCAGCCGCTTTCAGATGAATTCTGGCAATATGTTCTTCAGGATAGCGGCTTTTCAGTTCTTTTAACAGAAATTCACGGAACAGGGAATGGAAACGGTATACAACGGCCTTTCCGGGAATCCTCTGTATGAACATGCCGAACCCCATACACTGCCTTATCAATGATGTTATGTCGCTTATTTCAAGTATTTCCGATGCCTCTGCCTCAGAAAACTCCTGAAGCAGGGCAAGAAGGGCAAGGGCATTCTGGGTATCGTCATCGACTGATTTGAGAACTTCAAGGGACATATACCTGAACAGGGCATCCTCATGCCCCAGCTTTCCCGCTTCAAAGGAAGTGCTGTTGGGGCCCTTGCTTTTAACAGCCTGGTACAGAATTATGATACCGGCTATCCAGCCCTCAGTGCTTTTTTCAATGATGTCGGTAAGGTTCCTGTCAGCGGAGGCTTGTCCCATGCTGAACAATAAATCTTCTATTTCGGCATTGCCAAAAGAAAGATCCCGTGAATCTATTTCCAGAATCTTTTTTTCGAGCTTCTGCTTTTCTGTGAAAACATTAAGGCTTGCCCGGCTTAATATGAAAAGGGTACAGGAGGGAGGAAGGTTGTCAAGCAAATATCTTGTTATATCGCATATATCCTGAGCCTGAGCTACATTCTGAAAGTCATCCAGTACGATATATGTCCGCGTATGGCTGTGACGTTCCCACATTTCACGGCATATCGCGGAAACGGCATTATGGCTTTCAACAGCTTTCCTTGACGCTGCAAACTCAGGAGCTTCCGATGGGAATATTGCTTCCAGGAGGTGAGTAATGAACACCGACAGATTTTTATCCTCAGGATCCGGACGATACCAGCATACTCTGTAGGATAATGCCTGCTTGGCATAAAAATATGAAACCGCCAGTGAGGTTTTCCCGTATCCGGCCGGTGCGCATACGGTAACAGCCCTGCAAGGTTCCATGCTTTTATGAAGCCCTTTCAGACGTTCCGTCAATAGAAAGCTTTGTGACAGCTCCGGCATAATCAGCTTGCTTTTTAAAACAGGGGTGCCGTTCATATTATTGACCTCTTCATTAATAATTAACTTAATTTTACCATATAAAATCAATAAAAGGAAAGAGTTCTTTTGTTGATTTTTCAAGGAGTCCCGGCACATTTTTGCCTTGACTTGCATTTTATGTTTTTTTGATGGTCGTATTGTAAAATTAGATGGTATAATAAAGGCGAAAGTGAGGGGGTATAATGAAGGCTCGGGCATTGTGTCTGATGCTGATTTTTCTGATTCTTTTAAGCTCTGTGGGCTGCAGTACAAAAACCGTACTGAATCCTAAAAGACCCGTCACTTTAACCATGTGGCACAACTACGGCGGGCAGATGAAAAACCTCATGGATGAGATGATAGATGAATTCAACCGTACCGTGGGAACGGAAAAGGGTATTATAATAAGTGTGACCTCAATCTCCGGTTCAAGTGCGCTGCATGACAAGCTCATATCGGCAGCCTTCGGCGACCCGGGAGCCCCTGAGCTTCCTGATCTTGCCGTCGTATACCCAAAGACTGCGCTGAAGCTGGTCGAAAAGGACCTGCTGGTGGATTTATCCGGCCGGTTTACAGAGGAGGAGCTGTCGGCTTATGTGCCGCGTTTTGTGGAAGAAGGCAGGCTGAAGGGAGGGCTCTTCGTTTTTCCCATAGCTAAATCCACCGAGGCTCTGTTTGTAAACAAAAGCATCTTTGACCGCTTCGCGGCAGATACCGGCTCAACCTATGACGATCTTTCCACCTTTGAGGGCATTATGAAGACGGCGGATAAATACCATGAATGGTCGGAGGGTAAAGCTTTTTATATGCCCGACTCGGTGTTTAATATGGCAATTATAGGCATGGACCAGCTTGGGGAGGATTTTGTACAAAATAACGGGCTGAATACAGCCGGCCGGGTATATAAAAAAATATGGGATACATATTTCCTTTCCGCTGTCAAAGGAAGCACGGCCATTTTCGACGGATACAGCACTGACCTGTTCAAGACCGGCGATATTGTCTGCTCCACAGGCTCCACTGCCGGAGTATTGTTTTACCCCCCTACCGTAACCTATGCGGACAATACCAAGGAAAACGCGGAATACGCTATTTTACCCTATCCGGTATTTGAAGGGGGCAGGAAGGTCGCCCTTCAGAGGGGCAGCGGGATGTGCGTCATAAAGTCCGACGAACAGAAGGAAATTGCGGCAGCAGTATTCCTGAAGTGGTTTACGGCACCGGAGCAAAATCTGCACTTCACAGCCTCAAGCGGCTATCTGCCGGTTACGGAAAAGGCCTTCGGCGATTCCATGAGCAAGCAAATGGAAGGCATATCTGAGGAAAACATCAAAAAGTTGCTCGGTACAATTATGGTAATGCAGGAGGATTACGACTTTTTTATTCCGCCTCTTACGGATAATTACGACGAACTGCAGAAAGGATATGAGGCAAGGCTGAAAAAAGCCGCCAAAGCTGCCAAAGCGGAATTTGACGCTCTTGACGAAGCAGCAGATAAAAGCGCTGCTCTTGAAACGTTATCAAGAAGTATGTATGAGGATTTCATCAAATAAAGCGCAGGTGAGATTGTGAACAGGCTTTCTGAAACAACACGCAAAATCCAATATCATGTCCGCCGGGAAAGAGCACCGGGAATATCAATGCGCTATAGGCTGTTTGGATTTTTGTTTGTGCTTGTCCTGACCTTGCTGAGCTTTGTTTTTATCATATTGCTTTTAACGGGAACCTTTACCGCAGGGCTCAGGGAGGCCGAGGGCTTCTATTCAAATGAGCTTAAGAGAATATCGTCAGCGGTGGAAAAGGAATACGGTCATGTTTCCGCTTCAGCCGTGGGCCTGTCCTCTTCCCTGTCCCAAAGCATGGAGAGGTTCCTTTCGGAAAAGGGACTCAGTACCGCTGATCTGCCTGAAGCTCCGGAGGTTTTGGAAGAGCTGCTGGACAGGGAATTTGACCGCCTGTTGTTTTCTCTGGAAAAGACCGGCGCCAGCGGTGTTTTTATTGTTTTGGATGCCACCGTCAACAGGCAGGCGGAGTCTGCGGAGTTTTCCCGGGCAGGGCTCTATCTGAAAAACATGGAGCCCAATATCATCAGTTCCGCTTCGCCTACCGTCACTATTTTAAGGGGCTTTCCGGATATTGCAAGGGACCGCGGGTATTCTCTCCATGCGCAATGGGACATGGAATTTATGATAGACAGTCCTTCGCATTTTTTTCTGCCCTTTGAGAAGGCGAAGGAAAAGCCACGTCCTCTTTCTCGGCTGTATTACTGGAGCGGGGCTGTGACACTGCCAAAAACCAGCGAGGATGCAATGCTCTGTATTGTGCCTCTTATTGATTCAAGCGGAAATGTTTTCGGAGTATGCGGCTACGAAGTGAGCGCCATGCTGTTCAAACTCAAATTCATACCCGACAGCTCCGCTTATCAGCGCATATTCTGCATGCTTGCCCCGATTGAGGATTCGATCCTGCGGGTGGGGAGTGCGCTTTTCTCCGGAAATTACGATGCCTTTGGCGTTTCCGGGGATAAAAAGCCCCTTTTTATAAAAAACCAGGGCCGATTGCTCTATTCCTATGAGCAGCAGAATGGATTAAGCCTGGCGGGATTGCACAGAAAAATCCGGTTGTATCCTGAGGATTCGGCTTTTGCGGGAGAACATTTCGCTGTGTCTATTTTGATGCCCCAAGAGGATCTGGGCCGGCGCCTGGCTTTGATGAATATCCGCCTTATGGCGCTGTGTGCGTTGTTTTTGCTTGCCGGTGCCGCTGCTTCGGTATTTATAGGCAATAAATACATGAGCCCCATTATGAAAGGGCTTAATGCCATAGGCTCCCAGGATATCGACAGCATAACCAGAACCAACATAACTGAAATAGATGAAATTATCGGGCAGATAAAAGCCCGGCGTGCAGGAAAGGCTCCGCTGCCCGACGATATATTCACCGATTTCATCGGGAGGGTGAAAACCCTGACACCTACCGAAAAGACGATATTCCAGTATTATATTGAAGGAAAATCCACCGGCGAAATACTTGAGCTTATGTATATCAGTGCCAACACTTTGAAAACGCATAATAACCATATATACGCAAAGCTGAATGTATCCTCACGGAACGAGCTTTCCTTATATATAAGCCTTATGGAAAAAAGCGGCAGGCTTTCCGAATTGAAATAGGCTCTAAAAGCTTGACCATTCCCTCACCTTAATCAGGTGGGGGTTTTTTATTTGGAATTTTTGGAAAATCACCCTTGGGGTGATATACAGTTGAAGACTTATTTTTCATAATAGAAGTAAGCTTCAATAAAGGCCGGAGGTGGATAAAACATGTTGGGACCAATTACCAGGCAGATCAGTGACCACTCTACGGAAAAAGAATTTTGCTTCACATTTTATTGCGATATCTGCAACGGTCTGTGGGAGAGCGTACCTGTAAAGGGAAGCCTTGATAACAGCCGCGGCTGCAGTGCGGAAGCAAAGGCCCTGATTTGGCAGAGTGAGCATGATGCGGCCTATGAGAGGGCAAACCGGGAGGCGGTGAAGCATTTTAACCGATGCCCAATATGCAAGCGTTTCGTATGTGATGATTGCTTTGTGATTTTGCCGGATCAGGATCTTTGCATTGAATGTGCTGAAAAAAGGAAGGGAAATGATTTTTAATGAATTGGGGGCGGCAGGGAGTGAAGATGGGTTGTGCTGTGGCTAATCGGCCTGTATTGATTATTTTGGTTTTGATGCTGCTTTTTTGCACTGCCTGCAGCGGGCAGGAGAAAGAGAATAAAGAAGATGACCTGCTCCTTCCCGGAGGGCCGGCCCAGAGCAGTACGGGAAATGAACAACAACCGGAAAAACCTTCTGGCGAGACGCAGACTAAAAGTACAATATACCCACCCAGCATCTTTGTCATTGAAGCCTCAGGCAGCTGGCGGCAGGAGCTGACACAGGGATATTACGCCGATTATGAATGTGAATTCTATGCTGATAAACTTGACGAAACCAGCAATCAGTCTGCATCGGGGCAATATACCGGGGTTTTCTGGATGAAGACCAGACTGGACACGGGAGAATATCTGAAGGAGCTTTTGAAGGACGCTCCGGTGAAGATGAATTTTGATGCAGGAGGCGAAGGCATCTGCGATTACATCAGCGTAATACTGATGAACGGCTTCGAACGCCAGTCAATAGGCGGGAACTATACCATGCCGGATAATAACGGCGAAACCCTGACCCCCTCAGGAGACACTTTGGCAGCAAGAGGCAGTTTCATAGCCGAGGCCACCGACGCATACCTGGATGTAAAAGCCCGGGGTACTGCGGGTGAGACGGTTGAGCACCGGGACAATAAGACCGGAGGTACAGAGATAGAATTTGTAATACATGTAGCACCTGATCCGGACTTTACGGCAGCCGAACGCAAGGTTAGCATCCATTTCAGCAGTGCCGAAGGTATGGCCGTAACCCTGGAAGGCGTACTGCGCCGTCTGCCCGGTTACTCGGAGGATTTAAAGGCTTATACCAGCCAGGGCAAGCGGGAAAAAATACTCAACAAGCATCTTGAATAAACACCGGCTTCAGTTTTTCCCGAAGAAATTTAAGGAGGTAGTTTAAATGATGCGAAAGGTATTATCAGTCATATTAACACTGACAATTCTTATCAGCGCATTATCATTTGCCGTAACGGCGGAGATAGAGCCGCCTACCACATTAGGTGCCCCGGAGCATTTCGGGGCCAACCACAACAGTCGAGATTATGTCAAGTTCGCCTTCAGTGCACCGGATGACCTGCGCAGCTATGTTGAAAAGCGTGCGGCAGATGATCCGGAGAACAAGCAGACCTTCTCAATATATTTTCAAATAGATTATAAGATAGACAACGGGAGCTGGCATTATACAACTGCATGGGACTCGCCCAAAACCGTACCTGATAAAATTGATGATCTATATTTTACATTTAATAATGGAAAAAGGTATGCTGATAGCTATAGCTGGAGTATGACTTCTTTATTCCCGGAGGATGAGGCACTGAAGGCTTTATATGAAGGCGGCTGGGATTATTTGAACAGCCATTCAATTACCTTCAGGGCACGTTTTGCGCATTCCTTTGATAACGGCAAAACATATGTCCTCTCCCCCTGGTCGAAGGAATATACCCTTTCAGCCAATGCAAAGGCTGACTACGACAAGCTCATCAACCATGCTCCAACTTTGCTTTCGGCAGATGTGAAAATAGCAAGAGGGGGAGAACCGTATTTTGAAGTAAGGCTGGATAAGGTTCCGGGAGAGATCCAGGATCTTAGTTCCATGTCCGGAAACTCTTTACGAACCGAGATATGGATGAGAAGGGCCGGAGACAAGGAATTCAAGTATATTCATTATCAGTGGTCCAATCATGAATATTTTGAGATACAGGCAAGCGACTATTTTGAAGGTGCAACACAAAGCTACGATGCGGAAGGCTATGAGATAAAGACCAGATATGCTCTGGACTTGAGAACCTATCCTCAATCCGGCCATAAAGGCAGCTCCAGTTCCGTAGATATATACGGACCATTTTCAAATGTAATCTCCCACAACATGCCCGCCTGGAGCGAAGCCTCCTCTTGGGCAACGGGAGAATTGACAAAGGCTGATAGTACTGGGTTGATTCCCGACATTTTAAAGGGAGCAGACCTGACAAAGCCCATTTCAAGAGAGGAATTTTGTGAGCTTGCCCTTCTGCTATACGAGAAGAGCACAGGTAAAAGCCCTGCACCTGCTTCTCCCAACCCTTTTACAGACACAAAAAACCCTCAGGTGCTGAAGGCCTTTGTTCTCGGCATAACCACAGGCACCAGCGCTACTACCTTTTCGCCCCAGGTTTTGATAAACCGGGAGCAGTGCGCTACCATGCTGTACAGGGCTCTCAGGGTCATTGCGCCGGATGGCGGTTATAGTATAACAGGTGTGAAGGACTTTCCGGATCAGAAGAATATATCCTCCTACGCAGTTGAGGCAACTAAATACATGTCGAAGTTGGGGATAATCAAAGGGGACAATAACGGCAACTTTATGCCCAAGGCCACAACAACTGCACAGGAAGCCACAGGCTACGGCGCAGCCACTCGGGAGGCGTCCATCCTTATGAGCGTGCGCTCCTATGATCAGATACAATCCGGAGCTTTGGGAAACCCTACCGGAGAAGGCTCTGCGACACCGGCCCCTACACCTACACCTGCACCCGCACCGCAGACAGAGGCGCCAAAATCCTCAGGCAGCGGTATTACTGGGATGTGGGAGGGATATGTTTCCTACGGTAGTGTAAGCTATAGCCGTTATATTGATTATGTCTTTAACAGTGACGGAACATTTGTCAATCTTATACACAGCACAACGGATCTTTCCTGCACTGTGTACAAGGGGAATTATTCCATTTCGGGGAGCACCCTGAATTTCACAAACAGACTGCGCGCAGAGTTTGATTATATATTTGATGATAACGATTACGGCACCAGATACAACAAGATAGTCAATCTTGCAAAACAATCTGAAAATGCTGCATTTAGTCCGGCTGAAGATGCAGAATTCCAATTCTCTCTTACTACTGATTCAGATGGGCAGCTTCTTAAAATCGACAGTTTTGAATATAGGGCGGTTAGCACTCCGTAATTATTGGAGATTGCTCCGGCTATTGTCATTAAGCGGGATCATGCGTTTGAATCCACCACTAAATTATTAAAGGAGGAGAAATAAATGAAAAGAATATTGGCATATTTACTGGTGTGCAGCTGCTTATTGGCAGCAATACTGCCGCTTGGCGGATGCGGCATAAAGAAAAAGGCAGAACAAGCTATAACTGAGAAAATAGTTGAGAAAGCACTCGGCGACAATGTGGACATCAAAGGTGATACAGTGACAGTCAAAGGGGAGGACGGAGAAGAAGTTACCATCGGAGGCGGAAAGTGGCCGGACTCGGATTTGGCAAAGAAGATTCCGGAGTTTAAAAAGGGAAAGATAGCAACCTCGGCTACCGTTGACAATAATCTCATGGTCTTTATGGAAGAGGTTAAAGCCGATGATTTTGAGGCTTATTTAAAGGAAATCAAAAAAACATATACACAGGATGTTTACGAATCAAGAACCGATAATATGGTTACTTTCGGAGGAAACGACGGGAATCAGATTACAGTTGCCCTTAACTTCATGATCAAGGAAGGATCCATGGGAATTTCAGTTGAAAAAAAGGATGAGTAGGGATTAATCCCAATTTTATTTACAGGCGGAGAGTATATATTCCCCGCCTGATTGGCCGGAAGGTAGACTATTCTGACGGGGTAATCTACCCATCAGCTGTAAATATTCGGAATTATGCCCGGATGTACAGGTTATCGGCATTTGAATAAGGGTTATTGGGTTATAGCTCATAGGGAAAAAATTAACTTAAGGAGGAATAATAATGGGACGTAAATTTCCGGCAGTTTTACTGGCATTAATGATTCTTATCTGCGGGCTGCCTGTCACGGCATCAGCGGATATAGAGGCTCCGGTGACGCTGGGCGCACCCGAACACTTCGGGGTAGGCCATTACTACAATGATATAGTATATTTCACCCTCGGCCTTCCTCAGGATATTCGCAGCTATATAGAAAAACGGGCGGAGGATCCTGATAAGCAGAGCCTATTACTGCATTTCCAGGTAGACTACAAGATTGACAACGGAAGCTGGCATCATACATCAGCCTGGGATTCACGCAAGACAGTTCCTGACGGACTGGATGATATGTACATGAACTTTGTCGATGGTAAAGTGTATATCAATAGTGAAAGATGGAGTATGACATCCTTATTCCAGGAGGATGAGGAGCTGAAGGCTTTCTACGAGGGCGGCTGGGACTATCTGAAAAATCATTCCATCACCTTCAGGGCGCGCTTTGCAGAATCCTTTGATTATGGAGAGACCACTGTATTGTCGCCCTGGTCTAGGGAATTCACCCTTTCTGCCAATGCAAAGGCTGATTACAATAAGCTCATAAATCATGCACCCACTCTCTTGTCGGCAGAAGTGAAACTCTCACCAAGCGGAGAGCCTTATTTCGAAGTAAGGCTGGATAAGGTTCCGGGGGAAGTCCAGGATCTGAATTCAATGGCCTCCGGTTCCATGCGTACAGAGATATGGATGAGAAGAGCCGGGGACAAGGACTTTAAGCAAATTCACTATGAATGGGCAAATTGGGAGTACCTTGAAATACGGGCAAGAGACTATTTTGAGGGTACAATACAGAGTTTTGAAGCAGCCGGCTATGAAATTAAGACCAGATATGCCCTGGACTTGAGGGAATACAAGCAGTCCGGTATTGACAGTACATCCGATGTGAATATATACGGCCCATTCTCCAATGTGATCTCCCACAACATGCCCGCCTGGAGCCAGGCTTCTCAATGGGCAACGGGGGAATTGACAAAGGCAGACAATGAAGGGCTGATTCCCGACATTTTAAAGGGAGCAGACCTGACAAAGCCCATTACGAGAGAAGAATTCTGCGAGCTTGCTCTTCTGCTCTACGAGAAGAGTACAGGCAAAAGCCCTGCACCTGCTTCTCCCAACCCCTTTACAGACACGAAAAACCCTCAGGTGCTTAAGGCCTTTGCTCTCGGCATAACAACAGGCACCAGTGCTACTACCTTTTCACCCCAGGTTTTGATTAACCGGGAACAGTGTGCTGCCATGCTGTTCCGTGCCATTAAGGCCATTCACCCCAACGGGGATTACAGCGTAGCGGGTATCCCGGACTTTCCCGATCAGAAGGATATAGCCAACTATGCGGTTGAGGCGGCAAAATACATGTCAAAGCTGGCTATAGTCAAAGGTGATGCCAAGGGATATTTTATGCCCAAGGCGATAACAACTGCACAGGAAGCAGCCGGCTACGGCATGGCCACCAGAGAGGCTGCAATACTGATGAGCGTGAGGACTTATGGGCAGATGGATACAATAAAAGCGACACAGGGGAGTAACAATCCGGCAGCTGCGGCTCCGACTGCTTCAGCTTCCGTCGTCGGGTCATGGGTTCTCGGTAATCTTTCAGGGGGGCAATTCAACGCAGCTACAGGAAAGTACGAAGGCGGTGCATCAGGCCTTGGACAAATATATACATTTAAGGAGGACGGAACCTACACAGCATTGGTAATCTGGTCAAATGCAACGTATTTCACGGGCAAATACAATATAAAGGACGGAATGCTTACGCTTACCGACAGAGCCGCTGAGGAGAGCAATGACGGCGGCAAGACCTGGGGAGCAATAGAAACGCTGCCTGACACCTCTGCATATTTCATCGCGGGAACAGATGATTCAGGGAAGTATCTGCTGCTTGGACAGGAAGGTGCAGTACCTCCTCTGGTTGATAAGAAAAATGCTTTGAAATACAGCTTAAAGAGTAAATAGTATATCCCACAGGCAATACCGGCAGGGATAATCTTAAACAAATAAATCTGATTTGCTTGGATAAATTAAGCTATAGCCCCGTATGGAAAAAGAAATAAAACATGGGGAGGAATAATAATGGGACGTAAATTTCTGGCAGTTTTACTGGCATTAATGATTCTTATCTGCGGGCTGCCTGTCACGACATCAGCGGATATAGAGGCTCCGGTGACGCTGGGCGCACCCGGACACTTCGGGGTAGGCCATTACTACAATGATACAGTATATTTCACCCTCGGCCTTCCTCAGGATATTCGCAGCTATATAGAAAAACGGGCGGAGGATCCTGATAAGCAGAGCCTATTACTGCATTTCCAGGTAGACTACAAGATTGACAACGGAAGCTGGCATCATACATCAGCCTGGGATTCACGCAAGACAGTTCCTGACGGACTGGATGATATGTACATGAACTTTGTCGATGGTAAAGTGTATATCAATAGTGAAAGATGGAGTATGACATCCTTATTCCAGGAGGATGAGGAGCTGAAGGCTTTCTACGAGGGCGGCTGGGACTATCTGAAAAATCATTCCATCACCTTCAGGGCGCGCTTTGCAGAATCCTTTGATTATGGAGAGACCACTGTATTGTCGCCCTGGTCTAGGGAATTCACCCTTTCTGCCAATGCAAAGGCTGATTACAATAAGCTCATAAATCATGCACCCACTCTCTTGTCGGCAGAAGTGAAACTCTCACCAAGCGGAGAGCCTTATTTCGAAGTAAGGCTGGATAAGGTTCCGGGGGAAGTCCAGGATCTGAATTCAATGGCCTCCGGTTCCATGCGTACAGAGATATGGATGAGAAGAGCCGGGGACAAGGACTTTAAGCAAATTCACTATGAATGGGCAAATTGGGAGTACCTTGAAATACGGGCAAGAGACTATTTTGAGGGTACAATACAGAGTTTTGAAGCAGCCGGCTATGAAATTAAGACCAGATATGCCCTGGACTTGAGGGAATACAAGCAGTCCGGTATTGACAGTACATCCGATGTGAATATATACGGCCCATTCTCCAATGTGATCTCCCACAACATGCCCGCCTGGAGCCAGGCTTCTCAATGGGCAACGGGGGAATTGACAAAGGCAGACAATGAAGGGCTGATTCCCGACATTTTAAAGGGAGCAGACCTGACAAAGCCCATTACGAGAGAAGAATTCTGCGAGCTTGCTCTTCTGCTCTACGAGAAGAGTACAGGCAAAAGCCCTGCACCTGCTTCTCCCAACCCCTTTACAGACACGAAAAACCCTCAGGTGCTTAAGGCCTTTGCTCTCGGCATAACAACAGGCACCAGTGCTACTACCTTTTCACCCCAGGTTTTGATTAACCGGGAACAGTGTGCTGCCATGCTGTTCCGTGCCATTAAGGCCATTCACCCCAACGGGGATTACAGCGTAGCGGGTATCCCGGACTTTCCCGATCAGAAGGATATAGCCAACTATGCGGTTGAGGCGGCAAAATACATGTCAAAGCTGGCTATAGTCAAAGGTGATGCCAAGGGATATTTTATGCCCAAGGCGATAACAACTGCACAGGAAGCAGCCGGCTACGGCATGGCCACCAGGGAGGCTGCAATACTGATGAGCGTGAGGACTTATGGGCAGATGGATACCATAAAAGCGACACAGGAGAGTAACAATCCGGCAGCACAAGCCTCAGGCTCCAATGGATTGTCAGAATGGCTGGTAGGTTTGTGGGGATACAGTGATTCCAATGGTAATGTGAACTTTGATACAATGTATGAATTTAAGGCGGACGGTACCTTTTATAAAATTGCATCAACGATGATATTGGGAGGGCGCAACGGTACTGAGTTTAAAGGCAAATATCGGATATCAGGCAATAAATTGACGCTTTTCGACCAGTTAAAAAGCACAGGGCCTGCATCCAGTCATGATTTCAGCACTCACAAAATCTGGTATTTGACAATGGACAGCTATGATACCAAGGATGTTCCCTTTGAGGATACAGAGTACGAAATCAGCAGAACGGACAACGGTATGCTGAAGATTGGAGATACCGAATATAACCGCGGTCAGTATTAAAACAATTCTTAACAACAGTAACAAGGAGAGATTACAATGAAAGTATATAAGCATGCAATTTGTTTTGCCATGGCTTTGATAATCCTTATTACTCCGGTATTCGCCGTGAATAATCCACTGCTGTCAGCCACGGCGGTTCCCCAGGCATCTGCGCCAATCAAGCTGGCAATCCCGGCTTTGGCGAAGCCGAATCCGGCAAAGGTACTTGCCTTAGCAGAGAAATACTATAATATGGGGATGTCAAAAGCAACACCCCATGAAAAGCTATATATTCCGACAATAATTAACTGGAAGCCGGATTTTAAGGGCAAGGCCCAGAATCCTGCAAAGGCAGCCCAGTACTTGACTTCCTCGGCATATATGACCGCTTTTACCGAACTGAAAGGCATATATCTGCCCCTTAATGCCGCCCTTTTTGCCCTTGACACCGGCAATGCAACGATAGCGGGGAATCTGGCATCGGCAATAGCTGCGTATTCGGAGGATACTTTAAAGATGCCCTTGGGAACTGCGTTGGGCATTAATAAAGAATCAAAGGCTTATGCCGATGATGCGTCGGCTGTCTATGAGTATGCCCTGGGCCTCAAGCTGTCAAAGCCAACAATAGATATAAGTGCTTTGCCCCTGCTCTTGAACTACGGTTACTTAAGCATCGACAGAGGCATGCTTGATTCAGCCAAGGTAGTGCTTGAAGCAGCATACAACCTCGCCCCGGGACATATGCCTGCCATTGAAGGAATGGCTGCCTACTGGCTTGCCAAAGGGGATAACGCCAAGGCGAAGGAGCTGCTGGAAGGTGCGAATCTGTCTGTCATGGTCAGGAACTTGAAGAAAATGAAAGACAACGTAGATGAGCAGAAGGTTCCTCTGGTTAAGCATGGGGATTCACATGAAGCCGCTCAAAACAAGCTGAGAACCATGGATAAGCTTCAAACGGTGCTGGCTTCGGATTTTTATGAACAACTGGACCCGGCAGGAGCGCAGGCGGCAAGGAATCTTGTAAACCAACTGCAAAGCAGCATCCATTATACAGCACCTGATTACAATTATTTATCCCAGTATTCCACACTTAAGAATTTTCGCTCCCAGGGGGGGACTTCTGCATATGAAGCCTTTTGTGAAGAATTGAATGCATTGGAGGAGAAGGTCAATTCCAAAAGAATGGATGAGGTGGATATAGACGCATTGGAGCAGCTGCTGGGACAGCTGGAGAGCAATCCCGACATGGATCCCGCACAGATTGCCGCTATGTTTACTCAATCGGACTTTACATCCAAGACAGCACCTGAGTTGCTTATTTTATCTATGGAACCGGATAATTATGTAAATCCAACTGATATCATAGCCCAGCAGTTTAACGTACTGCAGTTAAAGCATAAATGGGGGAGTTATACTACCTATCTTGCAATTCAGTTTGGTGAATTGAACGAAGCTATAAGAAATGCCAGCGAGGATATAGTAAGAAAGATGGTGCCCTTAGAGGAAAAGATGCGTGCAGAATTGATAGAACTGAGTGAGGAGCACGGAAAGTCTCATAGAAAATCATACAGTGAATGTAATGCGTGTATCATCAAAAGGCATAAGATCCATTCAACCTATGATCCCCAGCTGAATAACCTGGCAGAAACTGCGTGGATGGATATTACCAATTTTGTAAGCACCCGGTATGTGCAGCGCATAAAGCCTAACCTGGAGGCCATGTATGTGGAGTGTATGAAAAATATACTGCTTATATCAGACCCGGCAGTGAGGGCAAAGGTGGAAGAAAATCTGAAAACTGATATTGAGGAATTCATCCTGGTTGCATTTCAACACGTCGAAGATGCATATTCCATCAATATTAGAGCGTATCCCTACGAATGCGATTGCAATGCAGAGGATATAGCGGCTGCATATGAGCGCCAGCAAAAGGAAATGGATGCAGCGGAGAACCAGAAAATTGCCATGCACATGAAGGCCAAACAGGCTTTCGAAGCAGGAGAGATTCCTGAAAACAGCCAACTATATCAGAATCTTGACAAGTACTCAGCAAATTATAACCTGATGTTCACAAAGATTAAGATGCATCCTTTAAAGACAGAAGTATCCCTTGATGTAAAAGTCCCCGGCTCCGATATCGGGGTAAGCGGTAAAATGGTGGAAAACCACATCCGAGATACTACTGGCTACAGCGGGGATATTACTGTGGGGGTTGGCAAAGCAAGTACTGCCGGAGGTGCGATTGGAGCTTCGGCATCAGTTTCCCTTAAGGGTGAAATGACTGTAGACGGAAAGGGCAATGTGGTAAGCACCGATGTTGCCGGCTCTGCCCAAGGGAAAGTAAATTTGGTTGGATTGGAGGGCAGCGCTACCATAGAGGCATCGACACAGCGAGGCTGCAAATTAAGCGGAGAGGTTGCCAAGATTCAAAGCGATTTCGTTAAAGTTAAAACACCTGAGGAATTGGAGGCCTTTACGCCTGATAAGCCTGAACCGGTCAAAAAGGTGCTCTGGCAGGGAGAGTATCAGGTCAAATAATTGAAAATACATGGTGAAAGGATGAATAATTCATGAAAAAGCTTATCCCAGCTTTACTCATCTGTATATTGATCGCAGCATTATTATCCGGCTGCGGCGGAAAGCCTGAGATAGACCAAAACAGCGGGGCGACGGAAGCAAAGGCTGCAGAAGCCCAGGCAGCGGAGGATACCCAAAAGGCAGTGGATAATGCAATGGAAGTTATGGAAACACTGACAAACAAAGAATGGCCGGCGGATAAGGTTCCTTCAGAGATTCCGGAGTATACGGGCGGAGAAATTGCCAACTCAGGGGGGGACAGCAAGGATTTTATTATCAAGATCAGTAAGACCGACAAGGATGCTCTGAGCGCATACCTGGGAAAACTCAAGGATCAGGGCTGGAGCGTTAAGGAAGGCAGGGAGTCCATAGCCACCAAGGGAATATATGAGTTAAGGTTCAACTGGCAGGGGGAGGATCATATACAGATGAATATATATACCTCAGAAGTCGGATCCTGGCCTGCGGATAAACTGCCCCCGGATATAATACCTCCCGCAGAAGGCACCTTAATCGGAGAAGTAGAGCTTTTAGAGAGTATACCGGGACAGATATGGTACACCAATTACACCTATGGCGGGGTCAACCAGGAGAAAGCCAATGCCTATATGGATATGCTGATAAGTAACGGTTGGGAGGGAGACACTTCAATGGTGGGCAAGGATATGGAATGGAAGGGGAAAAAATATCGTGCCACTATAGAATTATATGAAACAGATGAAAATTCCTCCACCTTCACTTTGAACTTAGAGCTTATACAGTAAATAAGACAGGGGGACGTTTCTCTTGCCCCGCTTGCGGGACAAGAGAAACGTCCCCCTGTCTCAATTGTTATACAACTTAATTAGCCTGCACTTCCTGAATCTTTATCTTGGTCTCTTCTATTTCCGCATACTTTGCTTTTATCTCTTCTCCGATGCGTGTTACTTCTTCAGCAGGGAATTCAGTGTCTGAGGCAAATGCATTGTAAACCAGCTCGCCCATATTGAACTTCAGTTTTTTGATATCTCCCTCAACCTGTGTAATATGAAGCTTCAGCTTGCTTACCTCCACCATGTCCTGTGATTTATCACCTACTACTTTTGCCGTACTAACGACTTTTTCCGAAAGATTTTTTAAAAAACTCATATTTCATCCTCCTTTTATTTTGGAGTTTATTTTACTGATTAATTCGCTATTTAACAGGAATATCCTGCTAATTAACAATAATTATTCATATATTTATCATGATATGCTTAAAATTTATTTAATGTTACTCTTCTGCTGAACTTGTTTTTCCAGCCAGTCTTCAATTATTTCAGTTAACAGGATTCTCTTATCCTGAAAGGAATGATCGGAATCAATCATTTTATATTCAAAGTTTTCGGTATTATACTTGAGCATTTTATTTACCAGGGGGTAGTAGTGAAGCTCCGGAATGGAAAGGTTGTCCCTTTTGGCAGCTATTAATAAGAGCTTATGTTTTGCCAGCTTTTCCGCGTTGTTGATGAAGCTCCATTTATTACCGTTTGCCATCGCCTCATTAATCAGTTCCTCAACTGTATTACCCTTAAGGGGGACAATACACTCCTTGAACATTCCCTGCAAAAATCTCAGAGCTTTATCATCTCCTTCGGAGTTTTCCCCTATAGCGCCGAAGTCAAATGGGGCTATTGCAGCATATGCCTTGATATCCATATCATCAGCGGCAGTCAGCAATGCGGCAAAGCCTCCCATGCTGTGTCCGACAAGTACTATATTATCTCTGTCAATCCGGTATTTTCGGGCAGGTTCCTCTGATTTTACGAACTCTATCGCTGCTTTTACATCATCCAGCACGTTTTGAAAGGAGAAGCATCCTTCGCTGCCCCAGGAGCCCCTGTAATGAAACACAAGGGTGTTCCAGCCTGCCCGCCTGAAAGCATGGGCCATATCGAGATTCCTCTCG
>ERZ795061.1397-NODE-1397-length-23417-cov-5.873769_pt1 | contig 23417 bp, 11 predicted proteins | sample MGYA00375145_ERZ795061 | MGnify/ENA primary metagenome ERZ795061 (study PRJEB30190, sample SAMN05720144) | anaerobic digester metagenome | isolation source: active sludge of municipal wastewater-treating anaerobic digesters | place: USA | collected 2014-12-22 ... | reverse complement strand
CAGCTCAGCTCGCCAAACTGTCGAGCACCAATCTTAACAGCCTCGAATCGGCTGATTTCCAGGCCCTTTCGGCCACTCAGATCAAAGCGCTTACTACTGCTCAGATACAGGGCCTCTCTGATTCTACCAACAATCTGGTTGCAGCTCTAAGCACCTCACAGGTCTTTGCTATGACCAGTGCCCAGATAACCAAGCTTGCGATTGCCTATCTGAATACCTCAAGCCTGTCTTCTCTCTCGGCAACTCAGATCAAGGCACTTTCAGCCAGCCAGATTCAGAGCATCACTCCGGCCAAAATTCCTGCTCTGACTGCCAGTCAGATTGCTTCGCTGACCACCAGTCAGATTAGGGCTCTTACTACTGCTCCCAACCAGCTTGGGGCATTGACCTCGACTCAAATCGCTGCTTTGTCTCCTGTTCAGGTTGCCGCAATGACCACCGACCAGATTGCTTCGCTGAACTTCTAACAAGCCAGTATCACAGCAAAAAACCCCGACATAACTGTCGGGGTTTTTTGTTGTGCGGCACAATGCCTTAATCGGAAAGTGGTTGCAACGAAAGAATCTGTCGCCAGATCAGGTTGTTCGGGGAGTCATTTTCGATGAGGCGACACGGAACAGTTATACTGACCTGGCGCCCTGATCTTTTCGCGGCCAGAATTCGCCGCCTTTCGATTTCAATGTCATACCCCTGCAGTGCGGCAAACCTTTGCATGCCAGCAAGCGGGTCAGCCTGAAAATACGACGAAAAACTCTGGCGATACTCGATAAACTCATGAATAATCGCCTGGAGCCATTGGCCGGCATTTTCCCGGGGTTTTCGGGCAAAAAAGCGTCGGCCCGGCAATATGAACGGCCAGGCTGGAACAGGTGCCCCTGCAAAGGCCTGCAGCAGTTGAATGCAGAGATTAAGGCACGTCGCCCGCTGATTTCTGAGGTGAAGAAGATGGATTTTAAGCAGCCAGGCGGAATAGTGGGCACCGCCGGGCTGCTGCAGAAGAATTTCAAGCTGCTGTTCAGCAAAGCCAAGAAGAGCAACCCTTTGAGCTGCTTCCAGCGACTTGTCATGCAACATCAGGCTGGCACACAGGGCCTTCTGGTAACTTTCGGGAATGCCCGCAGCGGCGGCCTGCCAGTCATTAAAGCATTTTTCAAACCATGGGTAATGCCTGAGCAGGTCGGCCCAATTCCTGCCGGAAATTATTTCGGCCGGAGCAACCGCATTGATGCCGGTTGTCCTGGCCAGAAAACCCCGTCTGGCCAGTTCTTCGGCCCGGTCAGGTTTACAGGCGAAAAGGTTCAGGATGTCGTCCTGGCCGGTGCGGTCAAATTCGACAAGAATATTTATGTCGTTCAGCAGTCGATATATCTGATAGCCAAGTTCTTCAAAGGCTTCGATAAGGCCATGATTAACCTCGTTGCCGTGTTTGAGCTCAAACATCACCAGGGGGCTCTGGCGGGCAAAGAATTCATGGCCGCCTTTGAGAATTTTGATTTCTTCGCCCTCGGCGTCAAGTTTAACAAAAGATATATCTCTGGCAATTCCATTGGCTTTGATGAAAGCATCGAGACTTTCGAGTCTGATCGTTTCGCGACTGCCCGATTGCCCATACAATGAATTCAGTTCACTGTTCATCGAGGTGGAAATTTCGACATTTGCCGGTTGGTCAGAGAGGCCGGCATGCACCCAGGTGATTCTCGAGGCGAAGCCATTCAGTTCAATGCTCTTTTCGAGCATTTTACCGGGGGCGACGGTGGGCTCAAAGGCCCATATATGGCCAGTCTGCATTCTGGCGGCAATGCTGAGCGCGTAAACTCCGTGATTTGCACCGATGTCGAAAGCATACATTTCAGGGGTTACCAGTTCTCTGACAAAACTCATTTCGTCTTCGAACCAGTCTTCCTGTTCGAGCAATACATAGCTGCTCATCTGCCCCACGGTTGGCTGTACACAAACTGTGACATTCTCTTTCAATCTTACCGGCCAGAAATCTTTCATTATTTTCATGTGTTTTCCTGATTGGATTAGGCTTTAAACATAGGCTGCCCGTCAATGCAAAAGACTATGGGGTTATTGAACAGAAAGGTGATCTGGTGCTTCACCTTTCTGTGATTTTTCATAAATCATCCGGTATGCCTTTTCGAGGTTGCGGCAGTAGGTTGTGGTATCGAAAAGAACAGAGTTCTGTATATTGCCGGCGAGCTTTTTTCTTATCTCACTGAGGCGCTGCGGATTGGTTGCCAGTTCCAATGCCAGGTTCTCATACGCATCGAGGCTGGTTGTTACAAGCTCGGGGAGCCCGACGAGTTTGAGCAGACTGCCGGCAACCCGGCCGGCAAAAGCTTTTGTGCTGCACGTCAGCAGTGGCAGCCCGGCGCGCAGTACGTCGCTGGCGGTTGAGTGGGCATTGCACGGGCTGGTATCAAGGAAAAGGTCTGCCATGCAATATCGCGCCAGGTGGTCTTCAATATTGGCAACCCGCGTTGCAAAAATGATTCTTGACGACTCAATACCGCGTTTTTCGGCCTCTTGCAAAAGGTTGCGTTCGGCTGACTCATTAAGCTTCATCAGCCAGAGAACGCTGCCCGGAACCTTGTTCAGCAGACGCATCCAGATGTCGAACATCGGCGGGTTAATCTTGTAATCATGGTTGAAAGAGCAGAAGATAAAGCCTTCTGATGGCAACCCATAAAATTCACGGTGTGGAATATTTTCGGCAATCTTTACCGAGGCATCGGTCGGCAGGTAAGTGTCGGGCAGGTAGACGACTTTTTCGCTGTAGAACTGCCGGCATTCTTCGGGGATGATGTTGCGGTCGGCAATTATGTAATCGATGAAGTCGACGCCCATGGTGCTTGAATAACCGAGGTAGTTAACCTGAACCGGTGCCGGCCGGCAGGCAAAGATATCGCTGCGTGAGTCAGCGGTATAGCCTGCCATGTCGACAAGAATGTCTATTTCCATAGATCTGATAAGTTCAGCGATATCCTTAGACTTCATCATGCGAATGTCGATAAATTTGTCGAAAGCCTGGCGCATGCGTTTTTGAATTACGCTCTGATCGTCGATTCCGAGGGAAAAGGCGGTCAGTTCAAACTGGTTTTTGTCATGGCTTTCAAACAGGCCGGTAGTGAGGTGCCCGACCGGGTGCTCGCGCAGATCCGGTGAGACATAGCCAATTCTGATCTTCTGATGTTTATAGCGTTCACCCAGCCATACCGGTGGTCGGGCCGGGCAGTGGTGATTGCCGAAGGTTCTGGCGCATAGAAGGTGATCGTTCGGGTCGGGTGAAATTGCCGTGATCGGAAGCGTCTGGGTCATTTTTCTGCCGGCTCTGACGCCTGCGATAATTTCGGCAGAAAGCTGGTCGAGGTTTTCCCATTGGCAGGCGTGCATTTTGGCAAAGCAGAGAAGACCGGCGGCGAAATCGTAATTCGGGTCGAGGGTATAGAGTCTTTCGAAGGTATGAATGGCCAGATCGTGAAATTTTACTTCGGAAAGCAGTATGCCGCGATTGCAGAGGGCTTTGGTATTGGAAGGATCGTGTTTGAGAAGCTCTTCGTAGGTAAGCAGGGCGTCTTTGTGTCGCCGCATTTCTGCGAGAAGACTGCCCTTGTTCTGCATTGCTTCGAAATATGCCGGGTCAAGACTCAGGGCCTTTTCGTAACTTTCAAGGGCGGTATCGAACTGCTTCAGGCTTTGCTGGACAATACCAAGATTGAACCAGATCGGCGGATAGTCAGATTTGACTGCCAGCGCCCGCTTGAAATATTCGAGGGCCTTTTCGGGATTGCGCCGGTTGTGCTCGACACCGCCGAGTGAAAACAGGCACGGAACATCGTCAGGCGTTGTTTGAAGTATTTCGAGGAAGATTTTTTCGGCTTCATCGAGTTTGCCGGCGTTCTGCAGGTCAATAGCTGATGCCAGCCGGTCAGAGTTTATTGTGGCGAGTTTCATGCCCCCCTGGTCGAGGGCCCGGTTTTCGATTTCTGCCGCAATGCTGTTGCGCAGAGTTCTGGCTTCGGCGTAGCCTGAGTCGAGCTTAAGGGCTTCATCGAGAAATGTCAGAGCCTGCGGGAACTTGCCAATCTTGCCGTTGATGAGACCAAGATTATACCAGAGTGGTGCAAAAGCAGCGTTTATGCGTGCCGCAGTTTCAAAAAGATTCAACGCCTTTGAGGTGTCGCCATTATTGAAGGCCTCAACCCCTGCCGAATAGAGAGCGACAAAGTCGCCCGGGGTTCCTGTGGCGGGGGAGGCTTCACCGGTTTGTTTCTGTGTCTCTTTCAGTGTTTCTTTGGCAAGCTCATTGACATAAATTTTCGCAAGGTTTTTGCCGGTGCGCCTGTCGAACTCTTCGAGCATTATGCAGGCGATTTCTACCGAGGAGTAGAGATCGTGCACGATTATCGCCATTTTCAGCAGCTGCTGGTCATTGAACAGGTCGAGTCTGGAAAAGTCGCGCATAAAGACGACATCTGACCAGAGCATCTGTTCGCCAGTGCCTGCAGTGGCTTTTCCGCTGGTGAGTTTAAAATGGCGACTGCCGTAACCAAGTATTTTATGGAGTATGAAGCCATGAGTGCGCAAAAAAGAATCGATTTCTGCGAAAAGCGGCTGGTTTTTATAAAGCTCGACCCATGCCACTTCGGTGTGTATTACCAGAACATCTTTAAGCAGCTTCCGGGTGGCACCCTGCAGCGCCTGCAGTTCTGCTCCCTGAATATCCATTTTTATGTATTCAACAGGAAAATCGATTTCTTTGATGTCGTCGAGCCGGTGGGTAGCAACTTTTTCGACAGAAACGATCTGCAGGTGCTCTGAAAGGTTCTCGAAGAGGTCAAGAAGCTTGAAATTAGGCTCGAAAAGAGATGCGGTCATCGAGTGGTTTGTCAGATAGAAGTTCTGATTGTCGCCATTCCCGATAAAATAGGGCAGAAAACGCATACCACTTTTCTGATAGCTCAGGTTAAGGCGCTCGCATTCTTTGGCAACCGGTTCAAAACCTACAACTCTGGCATAACCTCTGTCGCTGATACTGCAGTACTCTTTTGGCATGCCCTGGAGCATCATGGCGCCGATATCGAGAATGCCTATTTTTTCAAGATATCCGGCTGCTGCGGGTTGCTGGTTCAGAAGGTCTATAAGCGAAAACATAAGCTCTCCTTAAAGGTATTCCTGTTACATTTTCTGGTTTAGTTCGGTGCACCTGTGCCCCGGCAATAATATCACATTTTTTACTAGGTCAATATGGGTAGGAGAGTTAAAATTAACACAACGGAAGCAAAATCCGGTTTCGAAGATTTGGTGCACAGGAGTCATATATGAATTTCCGGTCGATGTTTCTGGCAGCAGTTCTGGTGATTTGTCTGGTATTACCGAAGAATGCCTTCGGGGCAGAACTTTATGAAAGTGACAACCTGCCGTTGGCGCTGAAAGAGACAGTGGTTCATCTTCTTGCTGACAATTTCGATGACGCTGATGAAAAATTTCGTTTTATCGAGCTCGCCGCCGACTCTTACATCATTTTTACCGAAGGCGGCATTTATTCTCTGAGCAGCATGGCGCCGATGACCCTGAAAGAGCTCTATCGAACCGGTGATACGATCGAGTTTCTGCAGCTGCTCTATGACAACGAAAGGGAAATGGCGCTCGTTTTTGCGCATCAGAACATGCGTGCCGGCATAGTCTCAGAAAACTATGGCATGCTGCAGGTCGATAAAAAAGCAGGTTTTTCTGCCACATGCTATCTTCTTTACACTTTTCAGCATGATTCTGAGAATGGCGGCAACGGAACCGACGAGGGCGAAAAAGTCGATTCAATAAAATTACTCGATGAGTCCCATGATGAAGACCCAATGATAGGGTTCAATGTTGAATGCAGTAATTATACCAATGGCAGCAGTTGGAAAGAACTGGTTGTATTCCGAAAAAACGGGGATGTTTTCCAGCTTCTGACCAGGCAAAAACTGCTTCGTTGAGTAAATATTTAATAATCTTTATCCCGCGCGCTGCCCGTTTATTGTGAAAAATTTGGTCGGTACCCTTGTGGGTTTGGGCTGGGTCATTATAATTAGACGCAATATAGCTTTGTTTAATGTGATCTTTTAGAAAATACCTTTGACAAACTTCACGAAATCATAAAATTCTTCTCTAAAAGTATTGCGGAAAGCAAAACTATCAGTAGAATTAAATGAAAGCTCGCCGGTACCCCGGTGGGTTTGTCGGTTAAACAGAATTTGTGTCCGATGTTTCCAGAAGGAGAAAGAATATGAGAAAGAAAACGCTTAGAGTTCTCAGCAGTCTGATGTGTCTCTTCTTTCTGGCCAGCCTGTTCCAGGCACCTCTGATGGCGGCGGTTGAAACCATACCGGTCAGAGTCGGGAATCAGACGTTGAACGTCACCCCGGGCCAGTGGGTGTCGGTGCGCTCAGGCACCCAGATCACCCATTACAATGTGCGCTTTGTCGATGGCAAACCCGTTGCCCTCGAAATGAGCCAGTACACCAAGCTTGTTTTTGGTGATGCCGGCGTTGCCGGAAGTGCCGGTTCGGTAGCTGATGATGTCGCCCAGGCTTCATCCGGCTCAAACAAGCCTTCGACCAGCAAACCCTCGACCAGCAAACCCTCGACCAGCAAGCCTTCTGGCAGTTCAAATCAGAGTTCAGGCTCTAATGTGTCGGCTGGTTCAGTGGCAGATGATGTTGCCCAGGCCGGTTCTACTCAGGGCTCAGGCTCAAAAGTTTCAAATTCTCAGGGCAGTTCAAACGTTTCAGCCGGTTCGGTAGCTGATGATGTCGCTCAGACTTCAGGCAGAACCCCGCAGCCGAGAGACCCCCAGACCGGTCGCTTCATTTCACGCGATGCCGCGCAGGGTAGCTCAGTAAGCGCCGGCACTGTGGCTGATGACGTGGCCGCCGCCGGTTCAACCGGTGCCAACGCCCAGTCTCCCGTTTCATCTTCTCAGGGTAGCGCAGTAAGCGCCGGCACTGTTGCCGACGACGTGGCTGCCGCCGGTCAGTCTTCGGTTTCAACCAGCAAGACCACGACCACTACTTCTGAAACTACTACCAGAACCTGGGACCCGGCAAGACACCCCAGAGATCCGCAGACCGGCCGCTTCATTTCACACGAAGAAGCTATCAAACGCGGTCTGATGGACCCGCCCGCCGGTGGTTCAGTCGCTGACGACGTGGCAGCTGCCGGTTCAACCGCAGATGACGTAGCCGCTGCCGGATCAACTGCTGACGATGTTGCCGCCGCCGGTTCTACCGCAGACGACGTCGCTCAGGCCGGTGCTCTTGGTGCCGGTTCGGTTGCTGATGATGCCGCTCAGGCCTCTGGCAACAAAGCTACTGTTGGTGACAAATTCAGAGCCGGTTACGAAACCGGTAAGGGTATGACCAACCAGGGTTTCCAGAACGTTAAAGACAGCCTCAAATCTGGTTTCAGTGCCAAGAATATTCTCATCACCGCCGGTATCACCGTTGGTGTTGACCTGGCCACTCAGATCATGCGCGGCGAAAAACCCAGCATGAAGAAAGCCCTCAAGACCGTATGCAGCGCCGAATTTGCCGGTGGCGTCGGTGGTGCCGTTCTCGGTGCAGCTGCAGGTTCATTCTTCGTTCCTTTCCTGAGTGCAGTGCCGGTTGTCGGTGGTGTTCTCAGCGCCCTTGCTCCGTCGTTCGGTTCAATCGTAGGTTCTTCAGTCGGTGCTTATGTCGCCGGCGATCTGAAGAATGGTAAATTCTCGATCCGCGAAGCTTTCAAGAGAATTGACTGGGTTGGCGTAACCGGTCAGGCTATCGGTTCTACCGCCGGTGCCGCTCTTGGTTCGTTCCTCGGCCCCGTGGGCACAGTCGTCGGTGGTATGGTCGGTGGTTACCTCGGTAACTGGGCCGCTCAGAAAATCGCCGGCATGTTCCGCAAAGATGGCCCGGCCAATATGCCCGAAATCGCAATGCCCACCGGCGCTGGCGTACCGGTTGGCGGTGGTGTGATCACCATCGGTGGCGACGAATCAACTCCTGCCCCGACTGCCAGCCAGAACGATACGGTCACCATCAGCGGCGAAGTTGTTGGCGACTACGAATCAGAAGTTGCACTTGCCTACAGCAAATACCAGGAACTCTACAAACTCTATAACGAAATGTTGCGCCAGGGTCGCCAGGACGACGCTCTCAAGGTTGCTGATGCTATGAACGCAGCCAAGAAGGAATATGACACCCTGCGCACCAGCAAGTAAGTAAGTTTCCGTAATCTCTAAGCGTTAAGTTGAAATTTGGGGCCCGGTTTTCCGGGCCCTTTTCTTTCGCCTGATACATGGCGTTTTGCCCCAGCGCTCCTGTCTACATAAGAATTGCATAAGTCCCCGGGATGACGTAATGAATGTCTATTCTTGAACTCAAATGTGACAGGTGACCGTCGGCTCACGCGGCATCGCTCGCAGGGAATTTGGGGTGCTGGCGGCGGTTTGAGAGTCAGAGTTTTCTGATGATTACCAGAGTGACATCGTCGGGATATGGACCGGCGACCCTGAAAGCGTCGAGCTCGCGCATCATTTCGCGCAGAGCTTTTTCTGCCGGAGTTTTTTCGCGCATCAGTCGTTCGAAACTGTCGCTGAAGCGGTTGTAGCCATACATGTCGCCGGTGGTGTCACTGCATTCGATGATGCCGTCAGAATACAGAATAAGTGCATCGCCAGACTGCATCGTGCGGGTTTCGATTTTGCTGCGGCGCTTCTTCATGGCACCGAGTGGCATGGTTGGCAGTTCGATTTCCTCTGAGCGGTCTTCGGCAGCCTTGTAAAACCTCGGGTATGACTGCCCGGCGTTGTCGACCTCAATTTTGCCGGTGACGGGGTCGACAACGATCGTTACCAGGGTCATAAACTTGTGCCGCGGTTTGAGTTCGCGGTTAAACAGCGCGTTGAGCATGTCCATGACTCCGACCGGAAACAGTTTGCCGTCGGCCGCGGCGTAGTTTACCGTGGCCTTGGCCATTGCCATCGCCAGGGCTGCCGATATGCCATGCCCGGTGACGTCGCCGAGAACGATTGCCAGGCGCCCGTCGTTAAGCTTGACGCAGTCATGGTAGTCGCCGGCCAGGTCGGTTGCCGAGGTATTGAAAAACGCGATGTCATAGCCTTCGGGAACGATTGCCGCACGGGGAAGCAGGCTTTCCTGAACGATGCGCCCGTATTCGAGCTCTTTAAGCTCGCCGATGACCTTGTTAAAAGCGTTTGCCAGGGCGCCGAATTCATCATCGCGGCGGAAAGGAATGCGGAAATCCTGGCGCCGCTCCCTGATGGCAGTTATGCCAGAGCTCAAGTCGCCGACCGGCAGAATTATCAGCCTGGTAATCAGCATGGCGCCGAGCAGAGAGATGATCAGGGCGAAAATGCCACCGGCCATCAGACGCCATTTAAATGGTTCGAGGGCCTTCAGACGTGCCGGCTGCGAGATCAGGTGCATAAAAACGTGCGAGTTTATATTTTTTTCGGGTTTACAGGTCAGCCACCATTTCTGTCCGGCGGCTTCGATTTCACGGAAAAGCACCCGGTTGGTGCGAAAGCTGGTTATGGCTGCCTGCAGCAGTTTATCGACCGGCAGAAAGCTGTAGTCAGGAAAAACCCGGAAGCTGCTGAAGCGGTAATTCAGTTCGGTTGCCAGCTGCAGTGTGTCACTGCTGACGCGGGCTTTGCCGAGAGTTTCTTCGACCTGTTTGAGGTAGATTTCGAGAAGCTGGTTGCTCTGGCACATGAAGCCGGGGCCGCTGGCTATTTCTGGGTAGACATCCCAGAACCAGGTTGTCGGGAAGTTGCCCATGTGGAAGTGCCACTGTCGGCCGCGCAATCGCATGATGGTCGCCATGCCGATTTCGTCTGTCGACATTACCGACTCGCTGACAATTTCAGCGGGTGAAACCCTGGTGGCGGCGGCCGGGCTCATTCTGTGGGGGGAGTGCAGCTTGATGGTCATGCGGCTCAGAATGTCCATGGCTTCGGCTACGCCGTGAACCTGGCGGTCATCGGTCGAAAATATCGTCTGGCCGTCGCCATCTCTGACCTCGAGGCGGGCAAGAAATCTCGGTAGCGAATGTTTTTTGAGGTAACGCTGCAGCATCTCTTCTGAGGGTGGTTCGGTGAGAAGTGCCTGGCGCAGGTCGCGTCCAAGTGCCTCTGACTGGGCTATGCGAATGTTATACATCTTTTCGAGCGGTTCTACGGCCGAGATTGATTCGGCAATCACGCTGTTTTCGATGACTTCGTGGCGGTCAGTGAGCGAAGTGGCGCCGATCAAAACTGAAAGCAGAACCGGAAAAACCGATGCCATCGAGAACAGCCCCATGAGTCGGTAGCGGATCGACAGCGAATCGAGCCATGCGGCAACGTCTGCCCCGGGTTTAATGCCGGCCAAGGCGGTCAGATAGAGAATGAATGAGACGAACAGCATTATTTCGGCAATGCGAAGCAGGCGATCGGCCCAGACGGGGCGGCCCGCTTCGGCTTCGTTCATAGGCATTACCCGGCACCAGAAGCTGCCGGTTTCGTCTTCCTGGAAAAGCCAGATGTGGTCGAAGGCTTCGGTGTGGTTCTGACCGTTGAGTTTGGCTTTGATATGAGCGGCGGCGGTTTGATCTGCCGTGAGCCCTTCTGGCGGAAAATATCGGCCGGTTGCAGGGGTGCCGGCCCCGAAGTTTCTGCGTTCGGTTGCAATTCTGGCGAAGCGCCCGGAAAAATCAGGAAACCCGGTAGCGATGATAAAAACTCCGAGTCCGTCTGGCCAGCTGTTCCAGTAGTAGAAATAGTCAGCTTCGCCGAATTTGTAGCGTTTCTGGGTGCCACGGGCGGCGTTCATCAGCTCAAGCCTGTGGCCTGAGCCGAAGTTGTCGAGAAGCGCCTGGTGCACGCGGCGCTGCGCCTCTTCAAAAGCGGTGCCGGTCTGGTTGAGATCTGCCATAATTCTCTCAAACAGGGGTGCTTCAGCTGCCGTGGCGTTAAAAGATCGCTGCAGTTTCATGTTCTGGTAAAAAAATGCCTTTACCGGAACTCTGAAGGTATCTGAAGAGAGTAATACGGCTTCGGCCAGACGGGTGCCATCGATGCCGCCGTTTCTGGCGGCGGCGACGAGAGAGCTGATGCGGTTGAAAACGTAGGATTCGTCAGATGTGGCGGCAATCAATGGGTCGAGACTGAATTCAAGGGTTTTCAGCAGGTGTCTTTCATGTTCGCGCTGCAGTTTTTCAGCGGTCTGAGATGCGGTCAGCGAAACGAACAACAGAAGAATGCCGGCAAAAATAAGGCTGAGCCGGCCAAAAGACGCAGAAAGGTGTCGTTTGTCAGCTGACATGTTCTGCCTCCGACTGGCGTTTCAGGGCAAAGATCGAGATGTCGTCAGACTGGCGGTTGTCACACCAGACTTTAAACCTGGTTTCCAGGGCCTGCACCCAGCTTTTCGCATCGTTGGCGGCGGTAGCGACGGCCCATTCTTCAATGCCGTCAAACCCGATGGTGCGTAACTGGCGGTTGTAAGCTTCGAGAAAGCCATCGGTCATGCACAGCAGGCCGTCACCTGGATTCATGGTGAATCTGATCGAGGTTGCAGAAGTCTGGCGGGCAATTCCGAGCGGATAAGCCGGCAGGCCTTTCCAGGCGCAGGTGCCATCTGCCGAGACCTTGAGTGGATAGATGTGCCCCTTGGTTACCAGTTCAACTTCGTGGTTTTCGGGGTTGAGAACGCCGCAGATGATACCCATGAACATACGTTCGGTACGGTTCTCGCGCAGCATGTTGTCGAGCTGGTCTACAAGGCTGGCCGGTGTGAGATTGCCTTTCTGGCTCCAGTGAAAGGTGACGGCCCGGGCAAAAGCCATCATCAGGGCAGAGCCGACGCCATGACCGGTCAGATCGCCGACGAGAAACAGCAGATGACCGTTGGGGAGGAGAAAGCAGTCGAGGCAATCGCCGCCGAGGTCAGATGCCGATTGCAGCATACCAAAAATGCTGTAGTCAGTTATTTTCGGAAATTCACTGGGTACCAGACCTTCCTGGACGCTGTGGGCGATCTGCATATCGTAACTTTCGGCCATCATGTCGTTAAAGGCATGGAAAAGTTGTGCAAGTTCGTCTTTGCCGGGCGGTACACTCAGGCGGGTTTCGAAGTTGCGGGCCGCCAGAGCTTTGATGCCGGATTCAAGATTGCCGAGCGGACTGATCAATTGTCGGGAAATCCAGGTCGCCACCGAAATCAGCAAGATAATGGCGATGACGGTGCCGGTGAGGATCCGGTTTTTCATGCGGGCCAGGGCTTCGTCGAGTGGTTGAGCTGAACTGAAGGCCACGAGGCAGTTTCCTGCAAGTTCTGAAGCGGGAATACATAGAGCGAAGCCATCGACGTCGCCTGTCAATCTTCTGAACTGAGCCTTGCCGGTTACGTATGCGGCTTCGGCGATCTGTAAAACTGGCTTCTGGTGCTGTGCCGATGGGGGCAGCGACCAGCGGTAGCCTTTCGGATAGAAGGCCGAGATGGTCATGGCGTTGTTGTCGACGCTGGTGGGCTGGCGGCTGACGGTTTTGAGGTAGCGTCTGACGGTGGCGCTGGTCGACAGTTCGATCTGAGCGATGGCTGCCTGACCTTTGGATGCCGGCAGCAGTCGGTAAAACAGCAGCATTTCCGAATTGCCGGTTCTGACGAACTGCAGGCGGTTCGGGTAATTCAGCAGGGTACCGAAGCCCATGTCGTCTTTGCGAACCATAGAATCGGAAAACGGGTTGCCATTATATCTGTGTTCGTCGAGTCTTTCGGGGATATAGCGTTCGACCAGGCGTCGCGATATTGATTTGAAAACCGTTTCGCGGCCTGAGGAAAAGTCGGGGCTGTTGGAAAAGATAAGGTCGCCGGCAGAGTTGCGCAGGGTGACGCGGGCTTCAGGGAAGGCGGCGGTGATTGCACTGTTCATCTGCAGAGTTAGCTGGTCTTTATTGCCGGCTCCGGGGTTTTCGGTAAGGCGAACCAGGGTTGCAGAGCTCGATGCCAGGTATTTGTTGAAGTTCTGCACCATGTTGCTCAGGGTCTCTTCTTTGGCGGCTCTGGTTTTATTGTTGTGAATCTGGGAGAAGACGTCGAGGTTGTCGAGAGTTGTCGAGGCGATTCCGCTCAACGGGATTAACGAAGAGGCAAAAAACATGGTGATAACGAGTTTTTTAAGACTGATGGCCATTCTGGTGCCGGCGATGGCAAAAAAGAGCATGACTGCGAGAGCGGTCGCGGCGATTATGAGCCTGAGAAGCTGCAGGGCGCGGGTGAATGGGCAGTGAGTCATCTGAAAGGCCGCAAAAACTCTGCGGGCGCTGCGGGTGTTGACAAAAAACCAGTGATGGCCAGCGTAAAGACCTGAGTCGACTCCGAGGCGCGCCAGGAAGGCATGGGCCTGTCCGGCGAGGGAGCGTCCATTGTTAACGGTTTCGAGAATGCCGGTCTGGACGAGGGTTGGGTCTGCTGCCGGAATCTCGGGGCGGAGGCGAAAAATTCGCCGGGCTTCCGGTGCTTCGCTACAGGTTATTATCAGGCCACCATTGGGTCGACTGGTCCAGGCGAGCATGCCTTCTTTGTCGCCTGAGGCAGTGTTGATTATGGTTTCGGGGTTTTCGCGGATAGAATTGAGGTCTTTGCCGAACCCGAAAGCAAATTCGAGTTTTTTGTCGAGGCCTTTGCGGGCCTGTGACACCTTGCGGATATCGGTTTCGCGCAGGCTGGTGAAAAGGTTGCGCATCAGCCACAGATTGGGAGCACGGGCCGGAGCGGTTCTGGTCAGCTCGCCGCGGGAGTCGAACTGATACAGGGTCATATCGAGGTGGTTTGTCTGAAGATGGCGGGCCCGTAGTTTTTCGAGGTCTATATGCGGATTTTCGCTGACCTGGCGCAATATTGGCAATATGGTGCGGGTGACAAAGAGATCTGGCTCTGTGGCGGCGGCGATAGTTTCGGTGTGCTGCCGGCGCCGGGTCTGCAGATCGTTTCGGCATGCATTAATACGGGTTTCGAACCATGATTCGAGACCCCATAAAACTGTCGCAAATATGGCAGCGATCATGAAAAACAAGGTGAGTTTTTCGGTCAGGCTGCTGGTAGAATGCTGACTCTGCATAACACCTCTCTGATCATTATCTCATGTCAGAGCCTGTTTGCCAATCAGACTTTAGAAACAGCGGGTCAAATCGGTTTGCGGCGGATGGGCAGGGTCATGCAGCGGCAGCCACCGCCACCGCGTGCCAGTTCTGAGCCGTCGATGGTGATGACGCAGCGGCCGTATCGGCTGAGGTCGACCTTGTTTTCGATGACATCGGTGGCGTCGATGATGGCAAAGCCTTTGCGGTCGAGTTCTTCAATGGTGTTGATATTGCGGCGGTAGCCGATGATGCGGCCGGGGCCGAGGGCAAAGAAGTTGGCGCCGCTGTGCCATTGTTCGCGTTCCTGAATCCAGGGGTCGGAAGAGCCGCCGCACAGGATCGGGGTCATTGGCATGCCGAGGCGGTCGAGAGCAGCGAGCAGGTTGCGTTCTTCCGAGATTTTGACCTGGCCGTTATCTATGGTTATCAGCACGGTTTTATAGCGATTCGGCTGCATGATCACCGGTTCGTAGATCATGCAGGTGTCGTGGTCGAGCAGGGTGAATACCATGTCGAGGTGAATGAAGGATTCGGGAGTCATCGGGAGCTCCTGAACGAGAATGTGCTGCGGTTTTTTAAGGGCTTTGAAATGTTCGACTAGCAGGTCGACGGTTTCAGGGGTGCTTCTGGCGCCGATGCCGATCATGAGGATGTCGTGCCTGGCGACGAGAACGTCGCCGCCTTCGATGTGAGCGGTGTCGACCGTCTGCATGTTGAGGGTTTTAACCGCAAACATCGGGTGGTAGTCGAAAATCGCTTCCATGATCATGGCTTCGCGGCTTCTGACCTTGTTTGCCATGCGGGCAATCATTACCCAGTCATTGATTGCCACCGCCAGATCGCGGGTGAAAAAGAAATTGTGCAGTGGTCGCAGTGAGTAACGCTCGTTGCTGAGAAAGCGCGAAAGGTTGTCTTTCTTCATGAGAACGCCTTCGAGCAGACAGCGGCACAGTTCTTTTTCTTTCATGGCCTGGAGTTCAGGCATTATGTCGAGGGCATTTTCGCTGCGGCAGATGCGCTCTATGAGGCTGGCCCTGACTTTGGAATTATGGAGAACCTGTTCGAGAAGCTTTCTGACCTGAAAAACATTCGTGTGTTTTTCGAGAACGATGCGCAGCTGATCGTATTCAAGCGAGGCGACCGAGAGATTGAGAACGTCGCTGTACAGGGCGCGTTCGGCATTACCGGGGGTCATGTTTTCGATTTCGAGGCCGGGCGTGTGCAGAATAACCCCTTCGAGTTCGCCGATTTCTGAAGTGATCGATACATCAAACTTATTCTGCTGTGATTTCATAGTCATCCTTTTCGGTTTCTCTAATCTGTGGGTAAACATTGTATAATAAAGGCGGGGGTTGCGCAACCCCCGCCTGAACTGCGATTTTGCCGGTGAATTATCTGGTGAAATCAGCCATGAATGATTTGATAAAGCTGATGATGTTTTCGGCCATGATGAAAATGGTCGGAACGAAAGTAAGAGTGATCAGGGTCGAGACCAGCAGGCCGCCAGACACAGATATGGCCAGCGGCTGGTAAAAGTCAGCACCCGCACCGATGCCCATTGCCAGAGGGAACATACCAAGAAGGGTCGTCATCATGGTCATGAGAATCGGTCTGAATCTGAGACTGCCGGCTGCCATGGCCGCATCGAAGTCGCTTTCGTTCAGATCGCGCCGGCGTTGCAGAATGAATTCGATCAGAATGATGCCGTTGTTGACGGCGATGCCGGCAAGCATGATGATACCGATCATTGCGGTAACACTGAAGGCGAAGCCCATGACCTGCAGACCAGTCACGACGCCGATATACGAGAGCGGGATGGTGAACATGATCAGGAAGGGGTAGAGCAGAGACTCAAACTGCGAGGCCATGATCATATAGACCAGAAGAACTGAGGCCAGCAGCGCGACAGCGAGATATTTAAAGGCTTTGACCATTTCTTCGTTTTCGCCGCCGAAGTTGATGACGTAGCCCGGTGGCATTTTGATGTCTTTGATTTTTTCGTTGATGTCGTTGGTAATCGCGCCAATTGGGCGTTCATCGGGATTCGCCTGAACAATCAGGCGGCGTGCGATATTTTTACGTTCGATGACGCTGTAACCGGTTGCCGGCAAAAATTTCGCCACCTGCCCGAGTTTGATGAACTTGCCTTTTTCGAGCGATATCTCGAGGTCTTTGAGTTTGGCGATTTTGTCCTTCGAGAGATCGGCGGCTTCGACGCGAATGTCGAATTCGTCGTTGTTCTCGCGGTATTTACCGGCGAGTGTGCCATAAACATGGCTGCGGGCCATTTCGGCAATTTTAACCAGGCTGAGGCCCATATCGCGGATCTTCTCGCGGTCAAAAACGAGTCTGAATTCGGGGCGGCCGGTCTTGACACCATTTTCAAGATCTTTAAGGCCGGGGATGTCTTTGATGCGGTCATAGACCTGCAGACAGATGTTTTCAATTACTTCGAAGTCGTCACCCATAACTTCGATCTGAATCGACTTGCCGCGTGAAGGTGCGCCCATTTTGGGTTCTTTGTAATCAATGGTGCGGATGCCCGGGATGATATCGACCTTCGGCCGAATAATGTCGATAATGTTTTTGGTTGACAGGGTGCGTTCTTGTTTGGGGGTCAGCTTGACCGAGAGAGTGCCCTTACCAACGGCCGAGTTGGTAATTACCTTGCTGATCTCAGGAATCTGCAGCAGGGCCGCTTCGATCTGCTTCGTGATTTCGTCGGTTTTTTCGACACTGGTACCTTCTGGAGTTTCAAATGAGATGGTCATTTCACCTCGGTCCATGTCCGGGAAAAAGCTCATCGCAGGCTGGTTGAATATTGCCATGAGAAACAGGGCAAAGATTGCTGCGCAGTATGCCAGGCGCAGATACCAGTGTTTCAACAGCGCTTTTAGAACCCGCAAATACAGGCTGCGAAAAACATTCATGATCAGTCCGTCGATAACCGGAAAGAGAATTTTTGCGGTGAGAAAGTTAAAGACCTTAAAGAAGGCAGCAATTAAAAGAGGCAGCAGCAGAATTGTCAGAATAATCAATGCTGAAGCAAGCAGACTGTCAAAACCAGGACTGAAGGCGCGGCCGGCCAGAGGTGTTTTTTCGAGCAGCCCGATAACTGCCGGGTTACTCAAGCCAAAGTAGAATCCGAGCGCCGGCAGAGCGAAAAGGCCGGTCAAACCCAGGATAGTTTTTACCTGGTTTTTAAAGCCCCACTGAATAAGGGCTTTATACATTCTTACGATGATGGTTTCAATGAAAAGACCGTCAAGAACGAGAAATCTTGAACACAGCATCGGCAGAAAGGTTATTGCCACCAGAAGTGATGCCAGCAGCGAATAAATGATTGCCAGCGACATGTTAAAGAAGATTTCACCAACAACTGCCGGAACAAAACCGATTGGCAGAAAAACCGCGACCGTGGTGGCGGTCGAAGCAAGAACCGGCATGAAAACCTCTTCAGATGCTTTGGTTGCCAGCTCTATACGGTCGCCTTGCGGGTTTTCTGTGTAGAAACGATAGATGTTTTCCATGACGACGATGGCATTGTCGACCATCATGCCGATGCCAAGGGCGAGACCACCGAGAGTCATGAGGTTGAGTGAGATGTCTTCATGAAACGACAGGAACCCGAAGGTCGAGACGATGGCCAGCGGAATACTGGTTCCGATGATGAAGGTCGAGCGATAATTCTGCAGAAAGATGAACAGAACGATTATGGCAAGCATGCCGCCGATAAGGGCGTTATCTTTGACCATTTGAATCGTGTCTCTGATGAAGCCGGTCTGATCGTTGCCGACAGTGATGGTCAGGCGCCCCTTGTATTTTTCTACAAGCTTCGGAATCAGGCTCTGAGCAGCGTCAGATATGAGAACCGGGTTGGCGTCAGCGGTTTTCTTGATTTCGAGGGTAACTGAAGGCTGGCCGTTGATGCGCGAGGTTGATTCAATTTCTTTGTATTGATCATCGATCGTGGCTATTTCAGAGAGGTAGATCGGGCGGCGATTTATTTCCTTGATGATGATGGTGCCGAGCAGTTGCGGGTTTTTGACCTGACCTTCGGAGCGCAGCAGGTATTTGAACGAACCCTCGTTAATATTGCCAAGTGGCGTGTTCTGGTTGTCTTTGCTTACAGCCGTTATTACGTCATCAATGGTCAGTTCGTAGGCGAGCATGCGTTCGGGGCTGATTTTAACCCTGATTTCACGCTGCAGACCGCCCTTGACTTCAACGTTGGCGACGCCGCTGATTTGCTGAAATGCCGGTTTGATTTCGCGGTCGGCGATGCGGCGCAGTTCGACGAGGTCGTAATTGCCACCCAGAGCGATGTTAAGAACCGGAAAAGCATTGATGTCGACCTTTGAAACCGTGACCTGTTCCATGTCACGGGGCAGATTGCGCTTGGCCTGGTCGACCTTGGCACGCAGATCAACGGCGGCCAGGTCGAGGTCGGTGCCGAATTTAAAGTTGATTACGGTCTGCGAATAGCCTTCGGCTGAGTATGATTCAATTTTATCGATATTTTCGACCGAGTTGATTTCGTCTTCGAGCTTTTTGGTGACGATGGTTTCGATTTCGGCCGGGTCGACACCGGGGTAGGGGGCCTGCACGAAAGCGACCGGAATATCGATATTCGGGAACAGTGCGACGTTAAAGGTGAGGAAGGCACCGAAGCCGATCAGTGCCATGCCAAGCATCAGCATGGTGACCGAAATGGGGCGATTGATCGATGTTCTTGGTATGCTCATATTATGCTTTCAGATTCAGTTGTTTGCAGCATCGCCGTCAGCTGGTTTCTGGTGTCCGTCGCCATTCCCGTTACCATTGCCATTGTTTCTGACGATTACTTCGCTGCCGTTGTCGAGGCTGTCCTGACCGACAGTGATGATTTCGCTGTCGAGGCCGATCTGGTCGGCATAGCTTGATTCGCTTTCCTGGGCGATCAGGCTGATTTTATTGCGAACCGCCTTGCCGTTTTTGACGGTAAAGACGTAGAGGTCGCCACGGAAATTACGAATGGCCTGTGACGGAAAAAGTGGCGCGTTATCGAACTGTTCGAGGGTGATGCTGCCTTTAACGAACATATTGCCGCGAAAAAACAGGTCTGGGTTTTTCACTCTTATGCGCACTTTGAATGAGCGCGAATTGTCGGCGTAGAGATCTATATGCTCGACGGTACCTTCATATTTATCTTCGATAAGGCATTTCTGGCCTTTTCTGATATTTCTGATTTCAGATTCTGGGATGCGGGCATCGACGTAGATGTCGTCGAGATCGATGACCTTGCCCATGTTCTGGCCGCGGGCCATCGCCTGACCGAGTTCAATCGAGCGGTCGACGAAATAGCCTGCGATTGGCGCTCTGATAACGCAGCGGTCGAGATCGAGTTTTGCCTTGTCATAATCTGCCTGTGCCTGTTTCGCTGTGGTTTTACCCTTGATGTAGTTGGTCAGGGCTGCATCGAGGCTTTTCTGGGTGATCGCTTTGCTATCGAACAGCGTTTTATTGCGTTCATAGTCTTTTTCGTCATCCTGTAGCTGTTGTTTGGCGCGTTCGAGGGCGGCTTCCATCTGACGCAGGGTGATGGCAAAGCGAATGTCGTCGATTTTACCGAGAGGCTGGCTGAGTGCGACTTTCTGCCCGTCTTCAACCATGATCTGCGAAACGGGGCCGTTGACGTCGGCGGCGGCATAGGCTTCGACGACGGGTCTGGTTTCACCGGTGAACTGCAGGAGTTTTCGGATTGTGCCTGACTGCGGCTTGACGGTTACAACACTGGTTTGCCCAAAAGCGGCCACAGAGGCCAGCATAAGTGAGAAAATGCAGGCGATGATTCGAGGCTTCATTTGTTTTCTCCAATTTTAAGGGTTTGCATGAGAAAGTCGGTGTTAAGAATCGAGGCGTTCTGGTCAAGATTGAACAGTTCGTCAAAGCGATGCAGCAGCAGCAGAATCTCAGCGAGACGTTCACGCTCGTCATAGAAAGCTTTTATGGCGGTCTGCGAAGAGTTGGTCAGGAGGCGCTGGGCATCGATAAGCTCGACGATCGACGAGGCCCCTTCCTGATAGCGGGTAAACACGATGCGCATGTTCTCGATACTCTGTTCGACCATCTTTTCGGCAAAACTGATACGGGCGAGGGCTTCGTTGTAATCAGCAACTGCCTTTTCGAGCAGTGCCTTTTTGGTGTTCGAAAGATCCTGAATGCGAAGTTTTACGATTTCTTCAGACTTCTGCGCGAGTCTGACGGCGTTTTCGATGTCGTTGCCGTTATAGACGGGCGTGCTGAGGATGAAGGTGGTGGCAAAGTCGCGGGTGCCCTCGATGGGGCCTACTTTTCGGCCATGGTTGTATGAGGCATCGATGGTCAGGGTTGGCAGGTTGGCGCTGCGGGCCGATCTTACCGTTTTATTGAGAATCTGCAGGTCAGTGCGGGCGAGATTGATGTCGTTATCGATTTTAAAAAGGTCGGGAAGCAGGCTTTCAGTGGTATGGCTGGCGGGCGCGAATCTGAGCCCCTTCGCCAGGTCGAGCTTGATTTCTTCTGGGTTCTGGATGTCGAGAACGGCGGCGAGATCGTATTTGAGGTCACCAAAGCTGTTGCGGGCCTTAACCAGTTCAGAATTAGAGTTCAGCTGTTCTACTTCGATTCTGAGAATGTCGTTACGCAGCACCAGCCCGAGTTCTTCGTTGAGTTTGGCAACTTTCATCAGTTCGGCAATCAGAATCAGGTCGGTTTCGTGGATCTTCATCAGTTCCTGATCGCGCACCATCTTGAAGTAGATGCGGGTAAGGTCACGCAGCACCCTGATTTTCTGGTTTTCTTTGTATGTCTTTTTCATGTCTGATTTCAGGGCAGCTATTTCACGCTGAATCACCGGGATTCTGCCGAGGCCAGGGTAACTCTGGGTGAGCTTGAGTGAGTAGCTCAGCATGTTATCGATGCTGGCCGGGCTTTTTTTCTGGTAATCGTCCTTAAAATCCTTGTGGGTTTTGTTGATATTGAAGTTAACGTCTGGAATCAGGGCGTTGAGGGCTCTTTTTTCTTCGATGAAGCTTTGCTCGATTTCGAGATCGGAAATATGCAGGCTGAGATTGCGAGAGAGTGCTGTTTGAGCCAATTCTGCCAGATTTGCTGACCAGCCTGCGGTCAGATGCAGACAGAAGAGTATGAGGGTGGGAATCAGTTTGCGGTGAATCATTGTGGCAGTACTCCCTTGAGAATTATTTCGACGGTTTCTTCGAGTTCCTGGGTAGTGGCCGGAAGGCCGAGTTTGTAGTCACGGAAAAGATAGAAATGAGCGGCACCGAACAGGGTCGAGGTTATGGCTTCGGGTTTGAAAGGTTTGATTTTTCCCTGTTCAATCTGGTTTTGCAGATATTTGTGCAGATAGGCAATACTGGGCAGGTGTTTCGGGTGGCAGTTGGCGGCGCGGTCGCCAGTCTGCTGGTCACGGGCGAATTTTACGAGGCCGAGGCGCTGGTGTTGTTTAAAAACTCTGATGGTGGTCTGCATGGCCGCCTGCATGAATTCGGCAGGTGGCATGGCATACGGGCAGCTGCTTTCGAGTTCAGCAAGAAGGTAATCGCGAAAGCGGTTTTCGAGAGCCTCAAAAAGAGCTTCTTTACCGGTAAAGTAACGATAAAATGTGCCCTTGCCGCAATTGGCGCGGCTGACGATGTCGTCGATCGTGGTGCGTTCGAAGCCCTTTTCGTAGAAGATATCGAGGCCGGCTTCGAGCAGCAGGTCTTTTTTGGTCGGTTTGCGTGCCATTTAATAAATCTTTCATAAAGAATCAAGACTGACTAGTCAGTCCGTTTTAGATGAAAATTCGAAAAATGTCAATAGTGCCCGTAGCAGCGCCGAGCAAACGGCAACCTTTTTTCGGGTGAAATTCAGATAAAAGCGTCCGGTGCCTTCGTGGGCAAGAGCAGGGGGGGCGTTGAGGTCATTGATTTTGCGCGGGCAACAATGATAAAGGGGGCAGGAAAGAAAAATAAGAAAATGTTTGGCTGACGGCGGTTGTGCATTTATCATTACAGAGTTAAATCAAACACTTGAGTTCAGGGAGATTTCAATGGAACAGGGTAGGGGCAGAATGTCGTTTTCACGGGCCCTGGCGGTCATCATTTTTCTTATCATATCGCTGGTCGGTGGTCTGATGTATCTGGGCGCTTCGCCGCATATTCCGATTCTTCTGACTGCGGCTTTTGCTGCTGTGGTCGCCATAAGGTCAGGCTTTTCGTGGTCTGAGATTGAAAAGGGCATTATGACCACAATTGGCATGGGCATGCAGTCGATTCTGATACTAATGATTATTGGCTGTATTATCGGCGTCTGGGTGCTTGCTGGTATTGTTCCGGCGATGATTTATTACGGTCTGAAGATCATTTCGCCAGGCATTTTTCTTGTGGTAACCTGTATTATCTGCGCCATCGTTTCGCTGGCGACCGGCAGTTCCTGGACTACTGCCGCGACCGTCGGCATTGCTCTGATGGGGGTTGGCTCAGGACTTGGTATTCCGTCCAGTATGGTTGCCGGCGCCATCATTTCGGGAGCCTACTTCGGTGACAAGATGTCGCCACTTTCTGATACAACGAATCTGGCGCCGGCCATGGCCGGGGTAAAACTGTTCGACCATGTGAGGCACATGATCTGGACAACTGGCCCGAGCATGCTGATTGCGTGCGTGCTTTATGCAATAATGGGCATGAGCTTCGCGGGCAAGGAACTTGATGTTACCGGTATCAACACGATTCTCGATACGCTGGCAAAAAGTTTTACGATCAATATCTGGCTGCTGATTCCGCCGTTGCTGGTCATCGGAATGGTGGTCATGCGCACACCGGCTCTGCCCGGGTTGTTCGGCGGGGTAGTGCTCGGCGGTTTGTTCGCGGCAGTTTTTCAGAACGCCGGTATGGCAGCAATCATCAAGGCCGCACACTCCGGTTTTGTCTCAGAAACCGGGATCGAGGCTGTCGATAAGTTGCTCACCCGCGGCGGTCTCGAAAGTATGATGGGCACGATTTCGCTGATCATGATCGCCCTTTCCCTTGGCGGGGTCATGGAAAGTTCGGGCATGTTGCATTCTATCGCTTTGCGAATTTTAACCTATGCCCGTTCGACCGGTTCGATGGTGGTTGCGACCTTTTTTACCTGCGTGTTCTGCAATCTGGCTGCGGGCGATCAGTATCTTTCGATTGTCATACCGGGGCGTATTTATAAAGATGCCTTTGCAGAAAAGGGGTTG
>ERZ795061.1391-NODE-1391-length-23513-cov-6.751599_pt1 | contig 23513 bp, 15 predicted proteins | sample MGYA00375145_ERZ795061 | MGnify/ENA primary metagenome ERZ795061 (study PRJEB30190, sample SAMN05720144) | anaerobic digester metagenome | isolation source: active sludge of municipal wastewater-treating anaerobic digesters | place: USA | collected 2014-12-22 ... | reverse complement strand
TCCGATCTTCATTATGCTCTCGTTGGTGCGCAGCGGAATACCAAGATCATCGGTATCTTCACGCGGTTGTGGAAGCGTGATGGGAAGGAGCGTTACCTCGACTTCTTGCCGCGCATGTGGACACTGCTCGAACGCGATCTGGATCATCCTGGGCTTGCGCCGCTGAAAAGCTGGTTCGACACATATATCCCGCAGGAAGTCCGCCGGATCGCCCCCAATATGCTGGCGCCGGAATGAGCCATCATGTGAACACCGCCATGATCATGGCGGCGGGCAAGGGGACCCGGATGATGCCGTTGACGGCAGACCGGCCCAAGCCGCTGGTTGCGGTCGCGGGCACCGCGTTGCTCGACCATGTGCTCGACCACCTGCGCGACGCAGGCGTCGGCCAGATTGTCATCAATGCCCATTATCGCGCGTCGCAGGTCGAAGACCATATTGCCGACCATGCCGCCGATTTTAAAGTCGCCATCTCGGACGAGCGCGATCTGCTGCTGGATACAGGTGGCGGGCTGGTGCGGGCACTGCCGCTCATTCCCGACGACCCTTTCATTTGCGTCAATGCCGACAATTGGTGGGCTAATGACGGCGAAAACGCCTTCACCCGGTTGATGGCGGCATGGGATGACAACGCTATGGATGTCCTCATGCTACTGATCCCCTATGCAGAGGCAAATAACACCCAAGGGCAGGGCGACTTTGATCTTGATGTGGATGGACGCTTGTCCCGCCGGAAAGCCGACCAGCAGGCCGCTTATGTCTGGACCGGAATCCAGATGCTGTCCAAACGCCTCATTATCGATCCGCCGTCGGAAGTATTTTCCACCAATGTCTTTTGGGATCGCGCCATTGCCAAGGGGCGTTGCTATGGTTTGGTGCATGAGGGACTGTGGTTTGATGTCGGATATCCCGACGCAATCGCAGCAACCGAGGCTAAATTGATGAGCCATGCCCAGCGCTGAACCCGCACATCGGGCGACACGCGTCTTCACGGTTCCTCTCGGCTCGGATTTTTGCGACGCGACGGTCGGATTTGTTCTGGCGAACTGCGGCGATGATCCGCTTGGCATAACGCGGATGACGCTGCTGTTGCCGAACAACCGCGCGATCAAGGCGATGACCGAAGCCTTTGTGCGCACGGTTTCGCCGGGATTGCTGCTGCCGAAAATGGTGGCGATTGGTGACCTCGCACTGGACGAAGCGTTAGGGCCGATTTTGGACCCGCTGTCGGACGATGATGTCGTCTCGCCGGTTATCAGCCCTGCCAGCCGCATTCTGTTGTTAGCCGATCTGGTTGTAAAGAACCGCCCAACAGGGCAATCGGTCACCGCGGCAGAATCCCTGCGGCTTGCGCGCAAATTGGCGGAAATGATCGACGAGCTGGAAATCGAGCAGGTCGATTTTGAACGGCTCAAGTCCCTAGAGGCGGTGGCTGAACTGCCCGAACATTGGCTCAGCGCGTACGGGCAGATCAGCGAAATTATCCCTGCCTACCGAACCGAGCTTGCCAACCGAAAGCTTCTGGGCCCTGCCGAGCGCAGGAATATTTTGCTCGGCAGGCTCGAACAGCGTTTGCGCGAAAATCCGCCGTCTTCGCCCTTGATTGCCGCGGGTATAACAACATCGGCTATCGCGGTGTCCAATCTGTTGCGCCGTGTTGCCCGCCTTCCGAACGGGTCGGTGATCCTGCCAGGCGTTGACCTGAATATGCCTGAGGCAGATTGGGATGCGCTGCGTCCACCGAAGAGCGAGGATGGTGTTTCCAAGCCCCGTCGCAATGCCGAAGTGCATCCGCAATTCCATCTACGCCTGTTGCTTGATCGCATGGCGATTGCGCGGGACGAAGTTGCAACGATTTCATCCGGTGCAGCGCCCGCAATGGCCGACAGCATCACCGATATTTTCTGCCTTCCCGAACGAAGCACGCATTGGCGTGAACTTCCGCCCAACCGGAAAAAATTGGCGCATGTACGCCTGATCGAAGCCGACGATAGCGCGCAGGAAGCAAAAATCATTGCCGTCCATATTCGGCAAAGGCTCGAACACCCTGGACAACGCACGGCATTGATTACCCCTGATCGTGAAATTGCCGCACGGGTAACATCACAGCTGCGTCGCTGGGGCATTTCCGTCGATGACAGTGCGGGCAAGCCTTTGCTGCAGTCGCCCGAGGGGGCCTTGTTTCTGGGGCTGGCTAATGCCGTGGCACGACGTTTTGCGGCGACCGACATATTGGAGATCGCGAAGCATCCGCTTGTCCGAATGAAAATGGACCGGCTGGAATGGCTAAATCAGGCGCGCTCTCTCGATGCCCGTATGCGTGGGCCAAGTGTCGGCGTCGGCATTTTTGCTTTTGCGGATGAAATTGCCAAGGCGGCGGATGACGCGTTGAACCTGTGGTGGACGGACTATAGCGCTCAGCTCTCAGCGTTGGACGATGGTGCAAAGGGCGGGCTGGTCGCTGCGCTCGACGCCCTGAAGACGGTCGCCGACACGTTGACGGACGGCCAGATCTGGAAAGGTACCGCAGGCCGGGAGCTGGCGAGGGCCTTGGCCGAATTGGGTGAGTGCAACCTGTCCGCCATTCCCATGGACGATAGCAGCGCGTTGCCTGCAATTATAACCGAACTGCTTTCCGGTGCTGTCGTTCGTCCACCCTATGGTGGCCATCCACGGGTCGCCATATACGGTTTGCTGGAAGCCCGCTTGCAACAGGCGGATCTTGTCATCTGTGCAGGCCTCAACGAAACAGTCTGGCCGCAAATTGCGCAGCCGGATCCTTGGCTGGCACCTGCCATCCGTCGCCATTTGGGTCTGGCCACGCTCGATCGCAATGTCGGCCTTTCGGCGCACGATCTGGCGACCGCGCTCGGCGCAAAAGATGTGGTGCTCACGCGGGCACGCCGTGATCGTGGAGGGCCGGGCGTTGCATCGCGCTTCCTGCTTCGGATGCGTGCCTATCTTGGTGAGGCGTTGCAGCAAGATGCAACCACGCCGCAACTTGCCGCGCTATTGGACGATGCGCCTAAAAAGCTGGACTTCGCGCCCCGGCCCAAACCCATGCCGACGGCGGAGCAGCGTCGCGTCCGCATTTCGGTGACCGATTTCGACCAGCTCAAGTCGGACCCCTATTCCTTTTACGCCAAGCGTGTTTTGCGGTTGCGTCCCATGGACCCGGTCGATGCCGAACCCGACCATAAATGGCGCGGCATCCTTGTGCACGACATATTGGAAAAATGGTTTCGCGACGACAAGTGCGCCCCGGAAAAGCTGGTCGCACGGGCGGAAGCCTTGCTGACCAATGGCGCGCTTGATCCCATCCTCCGGACGCTTTGGCAGCCCCGTATTGCGGACGGGCTGCGCTGGATTGCCGAACAAACGCAAAAGCTGCGCGACGAAGATGGCCGACAGCTGTTGATCGCCGAAGAAAAAGGATCGTTTGAACTGTCCGGTATCACCATTACCGGCCGCGCCGACCGTATCGATGCCGCCGCCGATGGCAGCCTGATCATCATGGACTATAAAACCGGTGGATCGCCCAAGCCGAAGCAGATTTATGCGGGCTATGCGTTGCAGTTGGGGCTGATCGGTTTGATGGCCGAACGCGGCGCGATAAAGGGCGTACGCGGCGAGGCGCTGGGCTTCGAATATTGGAGTTTAGGCAAAGACCAGAAGCGTGGTGCCTTTGGATATATCGCCCATGCCACGGCAACGAAGGCTAGCGACAAAAAGAAGGCTGCCGATGAATTTGTGACCTTCATTGCGGGCCAGGCCGAAGAAGCGTTGAACATGTGGATATTGGGTGAAGCACCTTTCACGGCTAAACTGCACCCCGAATATTCCAACTATGCCGACTATGACCATTTGATGCGTCTTCAGGAATGGGACGGTCGCCAGTCGATTGCAGAGGCAGACGAGGCATGAGCGAAGACACGTCCCTTAAGCCGCTCTATCCGCTCATCCCCGCGCAACTTGCTGCGGTGCAGCCGGAGGAGAATATCTGGCTCAGCGCATCGGCTGGCACCGGCAAAACGCAGGTTCTTACAGCACGCGTTATCCGGTTGCTGCTCGAAGAAGGCGTCGAGCCCGAAAATCTGTTGTGCATCACCTTCACCAAGGCGGGTGCTGCGGAAATGGCCGAACGTATCAACCAGCGGCTCGCCTCCTGGGTCCAAATGGAAGATACCGCGCTGTTCAGGGACATGGAGGCAATCGGGGCCAGGTCGGGCCCGGAATACCGCCAGCGCGCCAGCGAATTATTCGCCAAAGTATTGGACGCGCCGGGTGGCGGTTTGCAGATTTTGACCATCCACAGTTTCTGCCAGTCGCTTTTGGGAAGCTTTCCCGAAGAGGCCGGTCTGGTCCCCGGTTTCAAGCCGATCGAAGGAGCCGAGCAGCAGGCGCTTTTGCGCGAAGCGCTTGCCAGCATGGTCATCGCGGCTGAAGACGCAGATGATCAGGACCTGATCCGAAGCCTGCAAAAGCTGAGCCTTGCCATGGGCGAAGAGGCGGCGGAGAAATTCCTCGCCAAATGTGCGGCGGTTCCGGATGTTATGGACACTATTCCCGAAGGGGCAGGGGCCATTATTTGGGCGCGGCGCGTGGCGGGGGTGGAGTTTAATAAGCCGTTAGACGAGTGGATCGCATCGGCGTTGTCCGATGACGCGATAGACCGCAGTGTGCTAGAATCCGTCGTTGCGTTAAACAAAGTCTGGGGAACCGCGACTGGTTTGAAACGTGCTGCCACCATATCGGAGTGGCTTGAATCTGATGTGGCACAACGTGGTGCGACCCTTGAAAAGCTGCATTTCTGCTGGTGGAACAAGTCGAAAGACGAACCGCAGACTCAAACAAAAGGTCAGGTTCCTCAAGTCGATGAGTATCCTGAATTAGCTCTCGACCTGGCAAACTGGACCAAACCGCTGTTGGAGACTCTGACACGCGCTGACTATGCCGAACGTCTCGCCAGCGCCTTGCTCGTCGGGAAGAGGCTGGCCCAATTTTACACACACGCCAAGCATGCGCGGGGTGTGATCGACTTTGACGATATGATCCGGCGTACGGCCGCGCTGCTCAACAGCGGCGCGATGGCGCAATGGGTGCGGTTCAAGCTGGACAAGCAGATTGATCATATTCTGGTCGACGAAGCGCAAGATACGAACAAGGCGCAATGGGACATCGTTGCCGCGCTCGCGTCCGACTTTTTCAGCGGTCTCGGTCAGCGGTCGGAAAAAATCCGGACCATTTTCTCCGTCGGCGATTTCAAGCAAGCCATTTACGGGTTTCAGGGCACCGCGCCCGAACGCTACGAAGAGGCAGGGAAGAAATTCGGCGAGGATATAAAAGGGGCAGGAGGCGAACTTGCCCGACTGACCCTCTCGCAAAGTTTTCGCTCAACGACTCCGGTTCTGCAATTCGTCAATGCGCTGATCGATGAAGTGGGACATGCGCATTTCGGTATCTCGGACCCGGTCCCCGACCATTATAGTCGCATGCCGGCCGAGGTCGGGATGGTCGAACTGTTGGCCCCCGTATCGCCGAAGTCCGCCGACGAAGAGGGGGATGATGACGAGGAAAGCTGGGTCCCCAATCAAAAGCGCGACCTTGCCGAAAGGCTGGCGGATTATGCGAAGGAGTTGATCGACCAGAAGCCGTGGCTTGCGACGCAGAAGCGGCCGTTGGAGCCTAGGGATATCATGTTCCTCCTGCGCAGCCGCGGCGATGTGGCCTCGCTGCTTGTCGCGCAATTGCATGAGCGTCGGGTTCCGGTCGCCGGTGTTGACCGCCTGCGGCTCGCCCAGCCCTTGGTGGTGCAGGACCTGCTCGCGGTCATCCGCTTCGTGCTGCAGCCGCTCGACGACCTCAGCCTTGCGTGCATCATGGTGTCGCCGATCATCGGCTGGACGCAGGAAAAGTTGCTCGAATATGGCTATCGGGGCGACCGGAAGGTCAGCCTGTGGCAGCATCTGCGGGGGCAGGAGGCAATTGCTGATGAACTGGAGCCGCTGCGCGCCATGCTGGATGCGGCGGATTTTGTGACCGTCTATGATTTCCTCGAACAAATCCTGTCCGGCTCCATCGGTGCGCGCCGGAAGTTTGTGGCGCGGCTGGGGACCGAGGCGTTGGTGCCCATGGAGGAAATGCTCAACACCGCGCTGCTGTTCCAGCAACAGCAGGGCGGCGGGCTGCAAAGCTTTCTGCACTGGTTCGAAAAGGGCGAGAATATCATCAAGCGCGAAGGCGAGGGTGGTGCGAACGAGGTGCGGGTGATGACGGTGCATGGCTCCAAGGGGCTGCAGGCACCGGTCGTCATCCTGGCCGACGCCACCTCCGATCCGCGCAAGAAGCCCGACCGGACGTCGGCGTTGGTCATGGATGAAGGCAAGAATGTGCCGCTGCTCGCCATCCGTAGCGCTGAAAAATCCGGGCGGTTGCAGGAGATTGTGGAGCTGCAGGAAACCCGCGAACTGGAAGAGCACCGCCGCCTCCTCTACGTCGCTGTCACCCGCGCCGAGGAGCGGTTGATCATGGGCGGCGCGTTGAGCGGACAGAATAAGGGCGTTCCCCCGGCGGACAGCTGGTTCGCGATGATGGAAGGCGCGATGCGCGCCCTCGGCCATGAATGGGAGGATGACGCGCGCTGGGGGCAGGCCATGCGGCATGTGGGTGAAGATGGCGTCTCGGCCGCGCCGCCCGCCACCCGCGATCAAAGCGCAAAGGACGACCCCGCACCGCTGGAAGCACCATCTTGGCTCTTCACCCCAGCTCCGCAGGAATCCCGCCCGCCAAGGCCTCTGGTGCCCTCTCGGCTTGAGGATGACGACTATGGCGACGCCCCGCCCAGCCTCGCAATGCAGGCGGCGGCGACGCGGGGGAAATTGTTGCACGCGCTTTTCGAACGGATAACGGACGAGGCGTCCCTCGATGCTGCGGCGAAATGGCTGGACATCACGGTGCGCGACGCAGCCATCGACAAGCGCCAAATCCTCGAAGCGGTGACGGCGGTGGTTCGGAACCCCGAATGGGCGGATTTCTTCAAACCCGAAGCGCAAGCAGAGGTGCCCTTGGCGGCGCTGGTCGGCGAAACGGTGATTACAGGCCGGATCGACCGCATGATCGTTGAGCCGGGACGCGTGCGCATTATCGACTTCAAGACCGGCCGCTCTGTCCCCGAAGATGCGCAGGGCGTTATCACACCGTATCTGCGGCAAATGGCGCACTATGTCGCCGCATTGGAGACGATATTCCCGGATTCCTCGGTGGAGGCATCACTGCTCTTCACCCACACCCCGCGCCTGGTCCGCTTGCCGGATGCCGTTTTGCAGCCCCACAAACCCGCCTCTACCGTTTAAAAGCAATTCTATCGCGCCGCTGCCTTGTCAGTCCGCCCTGCAACGCATAGATTGCGGGTCAACAAAGGAGATTATTATGGCTACCAAATCCGTAGGCGATAGCGATTTCAGCGCTCAGGTGCTGCAATCCGAACGTCCCGTTCTCGTCGATTTCTGGGCAGAATGGTGCGGCCCGTGTAAAATGATTGGCCCCAGCCTCGAAGAAATCAGCGAAGAACTGGGCGGTCAGGTCGATATCGTGAAGCTGAATATCGACGACCATCCAGATACCCCAGCCAAATATGGCGTGCGCGGTATTCCGACGATGATCCTGTTCAAGGGCGGCGAAGTTGCCGACACCAAAGTTGGCGCCGCACCCAAGGCGCAGATCAAAGGCTGGCTTGAAGCCGCACTTTAGAGAAATTTGCGGCATCGCGGGGTTATCCCTTCGATGCCGTCAAATAGGGTTTCGACCCTAACTTCGATAATCGGCGTTGATGCTGATATAGCCGTGGGTGAGGTCGCACGTCCACACGCTCGCCCGGCCCGTGCCGAGCCCCAGATCAACGCCGATTTCGATTTCCTGCCCCTTCAGATGCGCTGCCACCGGGGTTTCATCATAACCGTCCACCGGCAACCCGTGCCGCGCGACCTGGGTTGAACCAAAGCTGATCGACAGCAAGTCACGATCCGCAGGTTCGCCCGCTTTCCCGACCGCCATCACGACGCGCCCCCAATTGGCATCCTCACCGGCAATCGCTGTTTTAACGAGCGGCGAATTGGCGATAGCCAAACCGACGCGGCGCGCGCTGTCGTCATGTGCGGCACCGCTGACATGGATCGCGATAAATTTCTTCGCCCCTTCGCCATCGCGGACGACCAGATGTGCAAGCTGTAGGCAAATGTCCCGCAGCGCGGCGGCGAAGGCATCGGCACCTGCATCGGCATAGGAGCCAAGCGGCGCGTTTCCGGCTTTTCCGGTTGCGAAGGCGAGCACGGTATCGCTGGTCGACGTATCGCTATCCACCGTGATGCAGCTAAAGCTTGCGCTATTTGCTTCGGACAAAAGCTGTTGCAAAAAGGGTGCCTCGACGGCGGCATCGGTGAAGATATAGCCCAGCATGGTGGCCATATCGGGCGCGATCATGCCCGACCCTTTGATGATCCCCACCAGGTTCACTTTGACCCCGTCAATCATGGCGCTGGCCGTGGCACCTTTCGCAAAAGTATCTGTCGTTCCAATGGTATTGGTCGCATCTTCCCATGAGCAGGGTTCGGCGTTGAATACGGCGTCCAGACCCGCTTCGGCTTTGTCTTTGGGCAGAGGAACGCCGATGACGCCCGTGGACGACACAAACACCGCGCCTTGCGCACATCCCAGATGCGCCGCCACTTTGGAGGTAATTGCTTCGACGGCTTCCAGACCGCGCCGTCCGGTAAAGGCGTTGCTGTTACCGGCATTGACGACCAGCGCACGCGCCTGTCCGCCCTTGATATTCTGGCGGCACAGTTCGACTTCGGATGAACAGCAGATATTCTGGGTCGTCACACCGGCGACTGTCGTGCCCTCGTCGAGTTCGACAAATGTCAAATCGCACCGCCCCCAATCCTTGTAACCCGCCCGCGCAATACGCGGCGTTGCCCCTGCAATCGATGGCATCGCAGGAAAGGGCAGGGCGAGAGGCGATTTTGCTAACACTTCCGGAAACTTTCATTAAATATCAGGCATCGAAAAGGAGTATCGAATGTCCATTTACGTCCTTGTGGCGCTAGCAGCAATTTCTGTCGAAACAAATGTCGAAACGACGGTGCCACCGGCTCCGCCGCCACCTGCGCCAGTGGTGCGGACAGTTGAGGTTCCAATGCCTGTAACGCCTGGACCCAAAAAGGGTGTCGAAAGCCCGCCTATTCCGAAGGGAAACCCCGGCTTTTGGGCAAGTACAGTGGATTATCCTTCTCTTGCCCTTCGGGAAGAACGCGAAGGGACTGCGGCTTTTCGGGTAACCGTCGGTAAGGATGGTAGCGTCACAGGATGCGAGATTACCACGTCGAGCGGGCATAGCGATTTGGATGAAGTAACCTGCGCAAATGTGACAAAACGCGCCAAATTTCACCCGGCGCAGGATAAAAAAGGAAAGATTACGACTGGAACCTACGCCAACCGCATACGTTGGCAGATTCCCGTTATGGCAAGCTATGCGAGCAGTCCATTGCGGTCGGAGAGTTACCCTCAGGCGCCGCAACCACTTAACTTGTCAGAGCTTCAAATATCGAAGGAAGATTATCCCACATCCGCCTTGGCCGCTGGCGAGCAGGGAACAAGCAAGTTTACGCTCGACATTGATGACGCAGGAAATGTGCAGGGGTGCAGCCTCACAACCTCAAGCGGTTCTTTAGCGCTTGATCAGCAGGCGTGTGTGGTTTCAGCGCGTTGGAAATTTCAACCTGCGCGCGATATCAACGGAAAACCTACATTTGGGCGGACGAAGCATAATCTCACCTGGCGTCTGCCAAAAGGAACTCCTCGCGTTACGACCGCCCCAATCCGGACTGGATTTAATCCATTCGAAAAGGCGGGGTCCTTCACGCTGACGATGGATTTTGACCCTCAGGGCAAGATGGCCAATTGTGCGTTGGAGCAAAAGGGTGAGTTTTTATCGATGGCGATTGCACCGAATTTTCTGGGGCGTGCTTGCCAGGAAGCGCCTAAACAAATCATCAAGCCCTTCGTCGACGCCGAAGGCAAGCCAGAGGCCCGAAGAGTCATTTTCCGCATGGGTGTGGAACATGCCGATGCCGTTCTTCCCGAAAAGGCGAAATAGCATTTCCGCCTTCGGGATAGACTTTACTGCGGGGCATCCCTATATGCGCCAGAGCACGAAACAGGGCCCACCATGCGTTTGCTGATTTATCTTTTAGCGATGTTGACCGGATTTTCCGCGGCGGAAGCTGCGCGTCCGGTGTCAGCAACGCCTGCTACGCTTGGGTCGGCGGTCTCTTCGGCGGCAATCGTTGCCGCATCCGTGTCGATTGCGGAGCGTCACGAAACAACACGTCCGCTGCGCACCTATGAAACAACTGTGCAGAGTGCGAAAGCTATTGTCTGGCCCGCGTTTGATCGCGACGTCTTCAGCTTTCCGACCCCGGTCACGGCACATGATGTTTTGCGGCTTTAGATAGCTGCCTGCGCGGGGTCACTCCGCGCCCCACAAAACCAATTCTATTGTCGCTGAAAAAGCGACGCAATCACATGTAAAATTAAAAGGAAACACCCATGCTCGGTGGAGTTGCCAAAGCTTTATTCGGATCGTCGAACGACCGTTACGTAAAATCGGTCATGAAGATCGTACAAAAAATCAATGCGTTGGAGCCTGAAATCTCCGCAATGACGGACGAACGTCTGACGCAGCAAACACAATTGTTCCGTGACCGTTTGACGGCGGGTGAAACGCTGGACGATATATTGCCGGAAGCATTTGCAACGGTACGTGAAGCATCCAAGCGCGTCATGGGGATGCGCCATTTCGACGTCCAGATGGTTGGTGGCATTGTGCTTCACCGTGGTGAAATTGCCGAAATGCGGACTGGTGAAGGTAAGACCCTGACCGAAACCCTGGCCTGCTATCTGAACGCCCTTGAAGGCAAGGGTGTCCATGTTGTGACGGTCAACGACTATCTGGCGCGACGCGACGCCGAATGGATGGGCCGGATATACGGGTTCCTGGGCCTGACCACGGGTGTGGTCGTTCCCAATGTATCCGAGCATGAGCGTCGTGCCGCCTATGAATGCGACATCACCTATGCAACCAACAACGAACTGGGTTTCGATTATCTGCGCGATAATATGAAATATGAACGTGCCCAGATGGTGCAGCGCCCCTTCAATTTCGCCATCGTCGATGAAGTCGACTCTATCTTGGTGGACGAAGCGCGCACGCCGCTGATCATTTCAGGTCCGACCGACGACAAGTCCGAATTATATATGCAAGTGCATGCGGTCGTGCTGCAGTTGGACGACGGCGATTACGAAAAGGACGAAAAGAGCCGCAACGTCACCTTGACCGAAGACGGCACAGAAAAGGCAGAACGCCTGCTGGAGTCCGCTGGTTTGCTGACTGGTTCCAATCTGTATGATTATGAAAATACATTGGTTGTGCACCATCTTGACCAGGCACTGAAAGCCAATGTCATGTTCAAGCGCGACATTGATTACATCGTTAAGGACGGCAAGGTCATCATCATTGATGAGTTTACCGGCCGCATGATGGATGGCCGCCGTTGGTCGAATGGCCTGCATCAGGCGGTTGAAGCCAAGGAAGGCGTCCAGATCGAGCCGGAGAACCAGACGCTAGCGACGATTACCTTCCAGAATTATTTCCGCATGTATCCGAAATTGTCCGGTATGACCGGAACCGCCGCCACGGAAGCGGGCGAATTTTTCGAGATTTACAAGCTGAACGTCGTTGAAATCCCGACGAACCTGCCTGTGCAGCGCATCGACGAAGACGACCAATTCTACAAGAATACGCAGGATAAGTTCGGGGCGATTGCCAAGACGATCAAGGAAGCCAATGATCGCGGCCAACCTGTGCTCGTCGGTACGGTTTCGATCGAAAAGTCGGAACTTCTGTCCGAATTCCTTGAAAAGGAAGGCGTGAAGCATAGCGTTTTGAACGCACGTTTCCACGAAAGCGAAGCGCATATCGTGGCGCAGGCCGGACGGTTCGGCAGCGTGACCATTGCAACCAACATGGCTGGACGCGGCACCGACATCCAGCTGGGCGGCAACTATGAATTCCGCCTGGAAGACGAAATTGGCGATATGCCCGAGGGGCCCGAGCGCGATGCCGCCGTTGCGGCCTTGAAGGCTGAGATTGCCGCCGAAAAGGCAAAGGTCATCGACGCCGGTGGCTTGTTCGTTCTGGCGACCGAGCGCCATGAAAGCCGTCGTATCGATAACCAGTTGCGCGGCCGTTCGGGTCGTCAGGGCGATCCCGGTCTTTCGCGTTTCTATCTGTCGCTGGACGACGATCTTTTGCGCATCTTCGGTTCGGAAACACTGTTCTCGCGCATGATGAATTCCAGCCTGGAAGATGGCGAAGCGATTGGCGGCAAATGGCTGTCAAAGGCGATTGAGACTGCGCAGAAAAAGGTTGAAGCCCGTAACTATGATATCCGCAAGCAGCTTGTGGAATATGACAACGTCATGAACGACCAGCGCAAGGTCATTTATGACCAGCGCAGCGACATCATGGACGCCGAAGCTGTCGATGACATCATCGAGGATATGCGCAACGATACGGTCAATATGCTTGTGGGCGACCATTGCCCCGTCGGCACCTATCCCGAACAATGGGATATTGACGGCCTGAAACAGAAATGCGCCGAGGTTTTGGGTCTGGCACCCGACATCGACAGCTGGTTGCAGGAAGAGGCAATCGAGCCCGAGATCATTGAATCGCGTTTGGCCGAAATGGCGACGGCGAAATTTGCCGCCAAGGGCGTTGAGCTTGACGAGACCGTCTGGCGTCAGGTTGAAAAGAGCATATTACTGCAGACACTCGACCATCACTGGAAAGAGCATCTGTCCACGCTCGATGCCTTGCGGCAGGTGATTTACCTGCGCGCCTATGCGCAAAAGAACCCGATCAACGAATATAAGCAGGAAGCGTTCGGTCTGTTTGAACGCATGCTTGCCGCTATTCGTGAAGGTGTCACAAAAACCATCGCGACCAATGAATTCCGTGCCGAACAGGAATTCACGCCGCCGGAATTGCCTGAACTGCCTGACTTCCTTACCACCCATATCGACCCCTTTACGGGCGAAGATGACAGTGATGATGTGGATGGCGGGTCTTTGGGCCTTGTGACGACGCGTGCGGTTCGCCAGACACCGGCGCCGCAAGGTGGTGATCCTTTCGCGGGCAATCCCGATATTCGCCGCAATGATCCTTGCCCCTGTGGTTCCGGGGACAAGTACAAGCATTGCCATGGCGCCTATTGAGGAATGATGGGGCGTTCCGCCTGATCATCCCGCATCCCGGTTAGGCCGGGATGGAAAAGCATAGTTGCAGGACATCCTGAAAATGGTTCAGGATGGCCGTGCCGATATGGGGGAGGGCAGGAATGTTTTGGCTAACCGGATTATTCGCCATCGTTGCGTTGGTATACGCCTCGGTGGGTTTTGGTGGCGGTTCGACCTATACAGCCCTGCTGGGTCTCTGGGGCGTTGACTATGCCCTGATCCCTATCATTTCCTTGCTGTGCAACATCATCGTTGTAACCGGTGGCAGCGCGCGCTTTGTACGGGCGGGGCTGGTGAAGTGGCCGCAGGTCATGCCGTTGTTGCTTGTTTCTGCGCCGCTGGCCTTCATTGGCGGGCTTGTGCCGCTTAAGCAGTGGCTGTTCCTGATGATATTGGGCACCGCGTTGCTGTTGTCGGCGGCGGCGTTACTGGTGCAGCCCGATAAAATGGCGCCGCGGCGTATCTCCAAGCGGATGTTGTTGGTCCTTTCGGGCGGCGTGGGCTTGCTGGCCGGCCTGTCCGGTATTGGCGGCGGTATATTCATGGCGCCGGTGCTGCACCTGATCCGTTGGTCCAATGCCCGCCGGATTGCGGCCTTTGCGTCATTATATATCCTGATCAACTCGGTCACCGGATTGGCGGGGCAGCTTATCAAGGCTGGGCCGCAATCGCTGGCGGAACCGGCGGGGCAGTATTGGCCATTGCTGATCGCTGTTTTTGTGGGCGGCCAGATTGGCAGCATGTTGGGGATGAAGATCCTGACACCGCGCCTGCTCAAGACTTTGACCGCGCTTCTGGTGGGCTATGCCGCGCTGCGTCTGCTGTGGCAGGGCTGGGGCCTGATGTAGGTGAAAATGGCTCCCCGGGAGGGATTCGAACCCCCGACCAATTGATTAACAGTCAACTGCTCTACCACTGAGCTACCAGGGAGCAGCCCGATTGCTCGGGCAGAGGCGCGCCTATAGCAGCGCTTTTTAAACTTTGGCAAGCACCCTTTGCCAATTCAGACAATAAATTGTTCCATCGCAATCCGGTCGTCCAATGCATGTTCCGGATCGAACAAAAGTGTGAGTGCGCGGTTGCGGTCGAGGGCTACCTCCACATGCGAAATGTCGCGGATTTCCCGCTGATCGGCGACGGCGCTGACGGGGCGTTTGCCGGCCTCCAATATCTTCAGCTTGATGACATAGCGGTCGGGCAAGATCGCGCCTTTCCACCTGCGGGGCCGGAACGGACTGATGGGGGTGAGCGCAAGCAGCGACGAATCAAGCGGCAGGATCGGGCCATTGGCCGACAGATTATAGGCGGTTGATCCTGCGGGTGTGGACACCAATATGCCGTCGCAAATCAGCTCGGGTATGACTGCCCGGCCATTCACCGAAATCTCCAGCTTCGCCGCCTGCCGGGTTTCGCGCAGCAGGGATACTTCGTTGATCGCGGGCAGGGTGAAGCTCTGTCCACCGACCGTCGTGATCGTCGCGACCAGCGGTCGGACCTGAAAGGCCTTGGCGCGGGACAGGCGGTTCAACAGCTCGCCCGGCTGCCATCCGTTCATCAGAAAGCCGATGGTCCCCCGGTTCATGCCGTAGGCGGGAATGTCGCGCCGATCCTCGTGCAGCCGGTGCAACACCTGCAGCATATGTCCATCGCCGCCCAGCACGATTACCGCTTCCGCATCATCCAGCGGGACAAAGTCGATCTGCTCGCGCAAAATAGCCTCTGCCTCCCGCGCGGTGGGTGTGGCGGACGCGAGCACGGCGAGGCGGGTATAGTCCGTCATCCGCCGGTCGCATTCATATGGCGGGACAGGCGCAGTTCGGGATCGGCAAGTTGCCGTTCGAAATCATGCCGCGCCGGCTTCAGACGCAGCGCCTTTTGCAGCAATATGTCGACCGCCGCCATGCCATCCTCGCGCAGCGCCTTGCGGAAATCGACATGCATGGAGGACCCCAGGCACATATAAATCTTGCCATCGGTCGTCAGGCGCAGGCGGTTGCAATCGTCACAGAAATTATGGCTGAGCGGCGTAATCAGCCCCAATCGCAGGCCCAGCGGCGCGACATTCCAATAACGCGCGGGGCCGGAACTGCGATGCGCCAGCGGCGACATTGTATAGCGTTCGCGCAACGGTGCGATGAAGTCATCCATGGCGATATAGCGGTCTTGCCGGTTCGCGACACCTTCGCCCAAGGGCATGGTCTCGATCAGCGACAGGTCATAGCCATTCGCAGCGCAAAATTCGGCCATGGCGAGCAATTCGGTCTCATTCTCGCCTTTCAGCGCCACCATGTTGATTTTGATGCCTATTCCCTGCGCTGCTGCCGCCGCGATTCCTTCCAAAACCTGAGCCAGATCACCCCCGCGGGTGATGGTGCGGAAGGTTTCGGGGTTCAGGCTGTCGAGGCTCACATTAATCCGGCGGAAATGCGCCGCGGCCAATATCGGTGCGAATTGGGCCAGCCGGCTGCCATTAGTGGTCAAGGTCAGCTCGTCCAGACGGCCCGCCGCGACATGCCCGCCAAGCTCCTTCAACAATATCTCAATATCCCGCCGAACCAGCGGTTCGCCGCCTGTCAGGCGGATTTTGCGGATGCCGTGGGCGATGAACCGGTTCGCCAAAAGCGCGATTTCGCTATAATCCAGCAGGTCGCCATGGGGCAGAAAGGTCTGCTTTTCGGGCATGCAATAATGGCACCGGAAATTGCACCGGTCAGTCACCGAGATACGGAGATAGTCGATGTGGCGCCCTTGACCGTCAATCATGCTGGTCATGTAAGCGGAAATCTAAGGGCTTACAAAGCCGAAATGCGAAAATCGCAAGAGTTGCTAAAGATATTCGCGCTAAAGCCGCAGGATGCACTCTTTGCGCGACACACAGACCAAGATACGGCCGCATGGCGCACTTACGATGCGTCGTGCACGCCATGTGCGCGAATGGCTGGCCGAAGCGTCGCAGGAACCGGTGACTGTGCTGCTGCTCGGTATCAAGGATCTGAAGCAGATTAATGACCGCTTGGGCCGTGCCGTGGGCGATGCGGTTATCCGGCGTGTAGGCCAGCAAATCCGCGCCTTTGCCGAGCAACAGCTATCGCCGATCCGCCTCATGGCCAAGATGCCGGGGCGGGAATTCATGCTGGTGGTCGATGGCAATGCGGGCGGGAAACAGCTTGAGCTCGCCGCGCAAAAACTGCTCGAAATGGTATCGGTTGATCTGGGCGAGGGCGATGCCCCGCTGCACATCAACGCGCGTTTGGGAATCGCCTTGTCGCGGCCCACCGAAAGCCGCCCAAACCTAGCTGCCCGTGCTGCCGACGCGCTTGCCAAAGCCTATGGCCGCAAGGGCAAACGCTATGTAGTTGCCGAGGCGCAGACCCCGTTCAACCCCGCCATGGAGCAGGTCGATGTCGCGCTGCGTTCGGCGCTTGCGGCGCGCGAGATCGTGATATTGCTGCAACCGCAGTTCGAAGTGTCGTCCGGTCGGCTTGTCGGCGCCGAGGCACTTGCCCGGCTAAACCATCCCCAATTGGGGGAAATCAGCGCCGGCGACCTGTTCGCCTCAGCGGACCGGTGCGATTTGCGCGAGGAATTGTCGCATCTGATACAGGACAAGGCCATCAACATCGCCGCCGCATGGCCTGCCGCGTTGAGCGACCTGCGCCTTGCGGTCAATCTGGGTGCGGAGGAGCTGACCGAATATTATGGCGCGCACCTGTTGGAATTGTTGGCTCAAGCCGGTTTTGCACCCGAACGCTTAACGCTGGAGTTGACCGAAGAAAGCCTGATCCGCGATCTGGAGCGGACGGCAGCGCAGTTGGAATTGCTGCGCGCAAAGGGCATGCGGATCGCGGTTGATGACTTCGGGACCGGCTATTCCAGCCTGGCGTATCTCAAATCCTTGCCGCTTGATTATCTCAAAATCGACAAGGGCATGACGCCGGATATTGTCGGCACCGGCAAAGACCGGATCATCATGCGCGCGATCATCGCGATGGCGAAGGCGCTCGGAATGGCGATTATCGCCGAGGGCGTGGAAAAGGCCGAGGAGCTGGAGATGTTGAAGGCCGAAGGGTGCGACTATTTTCAAGGATTCCTGAGGTCGCCTCCGCTGGCGCCAGCCGAGTTCGAGCGGTTTGCGTTGAGGGCGAACTGAGGTTGGGGATTTAAGGGGACAGTCCCAACGACATTCCCTCTCTCCTTTAGGGGAGAGGTGCGAGACTTGGCGGCTTGCCGCCTAGTCGCAGCGGAGAGGGGCTGGACGGTGAGGTTTGTGCCCGAACTCCCCCTCACCAACTTCGCCTAAGCCTGACGGCTAAGGCTTCGTATCCTCTCCCCTAAAGGGGAGAGGCTAGGCATTGGACCCTATCCCCAACGCCCGACTACCCCGCCTTGCGCGCCAGATTGGCAAGGCCCTTCGACAGCTGCAAACATCCGTTCAACCGTGACGCAGGGTCGCCCCACACGCGGTTGATGACGAGTTTGCTGTCGGGTCGCAGCTTTGCCGTTTCGCCCAATTTGGCGACATAGGCGAGCAGGCCCGGAACATTGGGCGGGGTGTCTTCGTGGAAGCTGACCAGCGTTCCACGTGCGCCAACTTCGATCTTGGCGACCTGTGCGATAAGCGCATTTTGTTTGATCTGGATAAGCTTGAGCAGATTTTGGGTCGGTTCCGGAATGGTACCGAAACGGTCGGTGATTTCGGCGGCAAAGCCTTCGATATCCTGACCTTCTTCCAGTTCGTTCAGGCGGCGGTACAGCGCCATGCGGACTGAGAGGTCGGGGACATAATCGTCGGGGATCAGGATCGGTGCATCGATGGTGATCTGCGGCGAGAAGCTGCCGCGCGGTTTGGCGAGCCCTTGCGAATCCGCCCGCGCTTCCAAAATCGCATCCTCCAGCATCGACTGGTACAGTTCGAAACCGACTTCCTTGATATGCCCCGACTGTTCGTCGCCCACCAGATTACCTGCGCCGCGAATGTCGAGGTCATGGCTGGCAAGCTGGAATCCGGCGCCAAGGCTGTCCAGATCGCCCAACACCTTGAGCCGTTTTTCCGCCGTCTCGGTCAACACGCGGTTCGCCTCATGCGTCATATAGGCATAGGCACGCGTCTTGGACCGGCCAACGCGTCCGCGTAACTGGTAGAGCTGCGCAAGGCCGAAGCGGTCGGCCCGGTGGATGATGAGTGTGTTGGCGCTCGGGATATCGAGACCGCTTTCGACGATGGTCGTCGACAGCAGGACGTCATAACGCTTTTCGTAAAAGGCGCTCATCCGCTCTTCGACCTGCGTTGCCGACATCTGGCCGTGCGCGGTGACATATTTGATTTCGGGCACTTCGGTGCGCAGGAATTCTTCAATCTCGGTCAGGTCGGCAATCCGCGGCACCACGAAAAAGCTTTGCCCGCCGCGATAATGTTCGCGCAGCAATGCCTCGCGCAGGACAACGGGATCCCATGGCATGACATAGGTGCGTACGGCGAGCCGGTCGACCGGCGGGGTCTGGATTACCGACAATTCGCGCAAGCCCGACATCGCCATCTGCAAGGTCCGGGGAATGGGGGTCGCGGTCAGGGTCAGCATATGGACGTCGGTCTTCAGCGCCTTCAACTGTTCCTTATGATTGACGCCAAAGCGCTGTTCTTCATCCACGATGACCAGACCGAGCCGCTTGAACTTCAGCGATTTGGCAAGGACAGCATGGGTACCGATCACGATGTCGACCGTGCCATCTGCCAGACCGTCGCGCGTGGTGGTGGCTTCGGCGGCGGGCACAAGACGCGAAAGCCGTCCGAGTTTCAGCGGCAGGTCGCGGAATCGTTCAACGAAGTTGGTATAATGCTGCCGCGCTAGCAAGGTTGTGGGCGCTATGACGGCAACCTGATGCCCGGCCAATGCCACGGCAAAGGCGGCGCGCATCGCGACCTCTGTCTTGCCAAAGCCGACATCGCCGCAGACCAGACGGTCCATGGGCTTGCCCGCCGACAGGTCTTCCAGCACCTCGTCAATGACGCGCAACTGGTCTTCGGTTTCTTCATAGGGGAAACGGTCGACAAAGCTGGCATAAGCCTGATCATCAACTTCGATGACCGCACCGGGACGCAGGGCCCGTTCGGCAGCGGTTTTCAGCAGTTCGTGCGCAATGGCCCGAATGCGTTCTTTCAGCTTCGACTTGCGCCGTTGCCATGCTTCGCCGCCCAATTTGTCGAGCGTAACATTCTCGCTATCCGAGCCATAGCGCGACAGGACATCGATATTTTCAACAGGAACATAGAGCTTGTCCCCACCCGAATAGCTCAACGCCACACAGTCGTGCGGGCTGTTGCCGACGGGGATAGATATCAGCCCTTCATAGCGGCCGATCCCGTGATCCTGATGCACAACCAGATCGCCGGGGCTGAGCGCAGCCAATTCGGCAAGGAAGGCATCTGCGGATTTCCGCTTCTTGTGACGGCGCACAAGCCGGTCGCCGAGCATATCCTGCTCACTGATCAGCGCGATATCGCTCGACGTGAATCCATGGTCGATGGGCAGGACGACCATGGCAACGGTACCGCGTCCACTGGCCGGGGCAGCGAGTCCGAGCGCCGCTTGCCAACCATCGGCATCGGCAAGGGGCGGGGCACCATGATCTTTCAGCAAACCCTTCAGCCGTTCCCGGGCGCCGTTGGAATAGCTGGCGATGATAGGGCGGCTTCCCGCCTTCAAAATTGATTTCAGATGGCCAGCGACAGCCTCGTACACATTTGCCTTTTGCGTACGTTCGGGGGCAAAATCGCGGGCGGCGGCGATCGCAAAATCGATCGTCCGGTCGGAATCCGGCTGCGCGAACGGGGTCAGAAGATGTGCGGCATTGTCGGCCAGCACCTTTTCAACTTCATCCCCTGAAAGATAGAGCATTTCGGGTGGCAAGGGACGGTAGCTGCCGGGTTCGGCGACCTGCGCCTTGACGCGGTTGTCGTAATAATCGGCGATTGCATCCAGCCGTGATTGCCCTGCGGCGATAGCGCCCGCATCGCGGATAACCAGCGCATCTGCACCTACATGGTCGAAGATCGTCGCCATGCGTTCTTCGAATAGCGGCAACCAATGGTCCATACCGGACAAGCGGCGGCCTTCGGACACGGCCTGATAAAGAGGATCGCCGGTGGCAGTGACGCCGAATCGTTCACGGTAGCCGACGCGGAACCGCTTGATTGCTTCCTCGTCCATCAACGCTTCAACAGCGGGCAGGATATCGAAATGCTCGACCCGATCGATACTGCGTTGGTCCGACGGGTTGAAACGGCGGATGCTTTCAATCTCGTCGCCAAAGAAATCGAGGCGCAGGCCAAATTCGCTGCCCGCCGGAAACAGGTCGACGATACTGCCGCGGATCGCAAACTCGCCCGCTTCGGCAACGGTATCGACGCGGAAATAGCCGTTGGATTGCAGCAGCGAGGCCAGCCGTTCGCGTGTGATCTCGCGTCCTGCCGTCAGCCGCTCGCCCGTTTGGCGGATGCGGAAGGGCGTCACATATTTCTGGATGACCGCACCGATGGTGGTCAGCACCAACTGCTTTTTGGATGTCGGTTGCTGCAAAGCTTGCAGGGTGGACATACGTTGCGATGTGACCGCGACGGAAGGCGAGGCGCGGTCATAGGGGAGGCAATCCCACGCCGGAAGCTGCAAGATTTCGACTTCGGGGGCAAAGAAGGGAACCGCATCGGCAATGGCGCGCATCGCGCTATCGTCGGGCGCGATGTACAATGTCCGCCCTTTTGCAGCACGTGTCAGATCGGCAAGCAGCAGCGGCGCGAAGCCGGACGGCACCGACGACAGGGTGAGAGGTGACTTGGCCGTTATGATTCTTTGGATGTCGGGCATGAAAACCTATCGAACCGCATCAATCTGCAAATCAAGCCAGTCGCACATCACTACGTCACCCTGAACTTGTTTCAGGGTCTTAGTATTTTGCCAGGTTGTAAAATAAGATGCTGAAACAAGTTCAGCATGACGGCGAAAAGCGGGGGAAATCATTTCCCAAGTCCTTCCGGCAAAGAGATGAAATCGAGCCGTTGGAGCAGGTCCATCATCGGCCCTGCCAAATTGGGGTCTGGTGCTGCGGTTTGCAGGGCCCAGGCCATGATGTCGACATCCTGCTCTTCCAACAGCCGCTCAAACCATGCGAAATCCGCCTCGCTCCACTGGGCGTGGTAAGTGTCGAAAAAGCCACCGACCATGGCGTCCGCCTCCCGCGTGCCACGGTGGTGCGCGCGAAAGTGTAATTTGCGAAGATAGGGGTCGGCGTCCATCGGGCGCATCCTTTATGCTTGTGCTTTTATGAGGGTTTCCGGTTATAGATGGCCCTAGCCATGCGTCCAGATATTCTCAATCCGTTATTTGCAGAAGTGCGCGCGATGAAAGGCGTTGGACCGGGGCTGGCCAAACCGCTTGAGAAGCTCGGTTTGGTGCGGATCAAGGATGTGCTGTACCATTTTCCCGCAAGCTGGACCTACCGCAAGGCTGTCCAGCGGCTCGATGTTGCGGATGTTGGCAGCAACATCATTCTCGCCGTCACCGTGATGGACCATCGCAGCAGCGGCAGCGCGCGGGCACCTTTGCGGATCTATGCCGCCGATGCGGAGGGCAATTATATCACGTTGACTTTCTTCGGCCGAAATGGAGGCTGGGCGCGCAAGCAGTTACCGGTGGGGGAAGCGCGGATCATTTCCGGCAAGCTCGACCGCTATGGCGATGAATTGCAGATGGTGCACCCCGACCATATCGTTGCCGTGGGCGAGGCTGGCTCCCCCGGCCTTGCCGAGCCTGTCTATCCGCTGTCGGAGGGGCTGACGAACAAGCGGATGGGGCAGCTTGCGACGGCGGCGCTCGAGCATTTGCCAGACCTGCCCGAATGGATTGAGCCCAGCTTGCTGACGGCGCGCAATTGGGCGGGGTGGAACGCCGCGGTGAATCAAGTCCACCATAAGGATGATGAGGCCAACCGGGACCGGCTGGCCTATGATGAACTGTTTTCCAACCAGCTCGCTATGCGGTTGGTGCGGGCGGCGATGGACCAGCGCAAGGCGGTGCCGATCGCGGGGACGGGGCAACTTGTGGACCGGCTGCAACTGCCCTTTGCGCTGACCGGCGCGCAGCAGCGGGTGATTGCGGAAATAGAAGGCGACATTGCCCAATCGCGACCGATGCTGCGGCTGTTGCAGGGCGATGTCGGCGCGGGCAAAACGATGGTCGCGCTGCGTGCGCTGCTCCGCGCGGTCGAGGCGGGGATGCAGGGCGCAATGCTCGCCCCCACCGAAATATTGGCGCGGCAGCATTTTGCGGGCTTGCAGAAATTGCTGGCGGGGTTGCCCATCAATATCGCCATCCTGACCGGCCGCGAAAAGGGGAAGTTGCGTGAAGCGACGCTAATGGGGCTGGCCGATGGCAGCATCCATATTTTGGTCGGCACACACGCGATATTTCAGGAGGCGGTGACCTATAAGGCGCTCGCGCTCGCGGTGATTGACGAACAGCACCGCTTTGGTGTGTCGCAGCGGCTGATGCTGTCGCGCAAGGGCAGGGGCGTGCCGCATCTGCTGGTGATGACCGCGACGCCCATCCCGCGCAGCCTTGCGCTTGCGGCCTATGGCGAGATGGATTCGTCGCAGATTGACGAACTACCACCGGGGCGCACACCGGTGGAAACACGGGTGATTTCGCAGGAACGGCTGCCCGAGATTGTTGACGGTGTGGCAAGGCATCTTTCGGCGGGGAAGCAGGCTTTCTGGGTCTGTCCGCTGGTCGAGGAAAGCGAGAATAGCGACCTCGCCGCCGCCGAACAGCGCGCCGAAATGCTGCGGCTGCGCTTTGGCGAGCAGGTGGCGGTCGTGCATGGGCGGATGAAGGGGCCGGAAAAGGATGCGGTCATGGAACGCTTTATCCGCGGCGAAACCCGGTTGCTGGTGGCGACCACGGTGATCGAGGTCGGGGTCGATGTGCCAAATGCCAGCCTGATGATCGTCGAAGCCGCCGACCGCTTCGGCCTTGCACAGCTGCACCAGTTACGCGGGCGAGTGGGGCGCGGGGCGGAGAAATCCGTGTGCCTGCTGATCCGCAGCGCCCAGATTGGCGAGACGGCACGGGCGCGGCTGGCGCTGATGCGCGAGACCAATGACG
>ERZ795061.1386-NODE-1386-length-23542-cov-6.033508_pt1 | contig 23542 bp, 19 predicted proteins | sample MGYA00375145_ERZ795061 | MGnify/ENA primary metagenome ERZ795061 (study PRJEB30190, sample SAMN05720144) | anaerobic digester metagenome | isolation source: active sludge of municipal wastewater-treating anaerobic digesters | place: USA | collected 2014-12-22 ... | reverse complement strand
AGCTTCAGACACAGTCCCTTCGGTGCTTTCAAAGCCTCAAGCTTTCTCGTGCGCGGACACGCAAAACCAACTCTCTCCCGGAAATTACTGGGTTAAAATGCAGGCCCCAGCCCTCGCACCGGGTGACGGCCGAAACCTTATCTTCCGCACTGCCAGTCTCTGGGACGAAGGTTTCGAACTTTGGACCATCCACAGTGATGGCCACATTGAGCATTACCAGCCATTTCAGAAGCAGGCGATCAGCCCCATGCGGTTGGGTGCGACCACGATCGTACCGCTGCGCAATCATCCAGCCCCTATCAGCATGCTTCTGGCGAAAGTTTCGGACAGCGGCGCGGTGCGGGGCGTGATGTTGCAGTCACAGATCAGTACAAGCGAATCCGCAATCACCTTCGAAATGATTATGAGCGTCTTTTATGCAGGCTTTGCAGGCGTTTGCATCGCCCTGCTGGTCTACAATATCGCGCTGTGGAGAGCCATGCGTGAACCTTTCCTGCTCGCCTATTGTGCGATGATTGTCGCAACTTTGTCCTATGGTTTGTTTACTTCGGGCGCATTGCACTATTTCGTAGCAGGCTTGTCGGGCCCTGACCGACTGCGCATCACGATACCGTTGTTGGCGTATAGCGCCAGCGCAGCGCTGATCTTCATCCGCTTTTTCTTCGCCAATACCGAGATTCCATCGTGGTTGGTAAGAACGACATATATCCAAGCGACAGCAATGGCGGCAACAGCGACGATCTATGCGATCCTCGCTCCATGGCAAATCAAGACGCTCGATGCGATCTACGTTTACAGTTTCACACCAGTTCCAGTCATATTCGGGGTGTACGTCTGGAAAGCTTGGAAAAGCAAAGACCGCTTCCTCGGCTACTTCCTGTTGGGCTGGAGCGGCGTCGCGTTTTCAACATTCTTACGGATGCTGCATGCCTTTGATATTGTCCCTTACCATATCCTGATCGAAAACAGCACGTTGTTCGGGCTGGCATTCGAAGCATTGGTCAGTTCACTCGCTATCGGTTACCGCGTTCGCCTGCTCGCAAAGGCACGCGACCGTGCCGAGATTGCGGAGGCGCATGCCATGGCGATCGCCGATACGGACCCCTTGACCGGGCTGCTGAACCGACGGGCATTTTTGCGCGCTTTGCTTGAAAGGCACAGCCATTGGACCTTGGTTCTGCTGGATGTTGATCATTTCAAGCGGGTTAATGACAGCCTCGGCCATGCCTGTGGTGACGAGGCCTTGGCGCTTATTTCGGAAACCCTTCAAGAGGTGGCACCGCAAGGAGCACTGGTCGCACGCTTGGGCGGCGAAGAGTTTGCGATTGCCTATCGTGGAAACCTGTTGCTGCTTGAGCCGGAAGATCTGCTGGCGTCCGTCCGGCAAATCAATCTACCTCAAGGCTATAGAATTACCGCAAGCATCGGGATCGCCAACCGCATTGTGACGTCCGAGGATGACTGGAAAATACTATACCGCGCTGCCGACATGGCCCTGTACCGGGCCAAAACCGGCGGTCGAGATCGGTTCATTCTGATCCGGCCGCAGACCGTTGCGGCGTAGCGGGACCATAATAGCGATCCACTAACCTCCAGATGTTTTTGAGGCTGGCGGAGTTGTTACGGTCTGCTGTGGCAACGGTGCAAAGGCCGGCTTGGGCCCATGTTTCATATTCCAATCCGCAAGATCACGTTCATATTGCGCATAGGCGTCAAAAAAGCGGATGAAGATGCCGTCGATATCGGTCAAGCCGCCCATGGCATACTCCGGCAAGGCAGCTACGGGAACCGAGTTCACCTCCACAACCTTGCGCAAAGCGGTATCGCAATATTCCGAACGAACCGGCGGTAACGCGAAATAATTATACAGGTCCGTCAGTTTTGTGTCGCGCACACGCAGGCCGTTTTGGCCAGGATAGCGTGCCACATATTCGCGGTCCACGGTCTTGCTGCTCTTTGAAAGCTGGACCTTATGCGTAATGATGAATTTGTTATATTGCGTCGCGATCTGCCCCCAGACAGGACCTTGGCAGTTAAGCGCCGCGACGTTTAGTGCAGCCCGGAAATGCCAGATTTGTTCGTCGCGGCTCAGCCCCCTGTTGGGAGTAACCCGCACGCCATCTAATCCGAGCGCCGGGATTCTCATCGAAGCAGCCGCGCCACCAGGGGGCAGCGGCATTACAGGCGGCGGGGGTGGCGGAATATAGACGGGCGGAGGCGGAGCAATGACCACAGGCTTTGGCGCAGGTGCACAAGCCGATATGGCGGTCACCGTAAAAACGATTGCTGCCACATTTTTAAATCCGCGACGCATTATTATCCCTCCAACCAAAGAGCGCCTTTCCAACAGGATTTTTACAACAAAGAAAAGTCTTCTTCGGTAAGCTGCGTAAAGAAAATGGCCCAGCGGTTTCCCGCTGAGCCATTGTTAGCGTTTCAACCTTAACCGCAGGTGACTTTTAGTCGCGGTTACCCAAGAAGCTGAGCAGGAACTGGAACATATTGATGAAATCCAGATACAAGTTCAGCGCGCCCATAATGGCCGCCTTGCCCACCATGTCGGAGCCCCGGATCTGGAGATAGATGCTCTTGATCGTTTGCGTATCATAAGCGGTAAGGCCTGCAAAAAGCAGAACGCCAACCGAGCTGATCACCCAATGCATCGTATCGGACTGAAGCCAGATATTCGCAATCGAAGCGACAATAAGTCCAACCAGACCCATGATCAGGAAGGTTCCCATCCCGCTCAGATCCTTCTTGGTTGTATAGCCCCAAAGGCTCAAACCGGCGAAGGCAGCGGCAGTTGCAAAGAATGTCTGGGCAATGGATTCACCTGTGAACATCATGAAGATGCGCGACATGGAAAGGCCCATAAGAACTGCGAACGCCCAGAACATCGCCTGAAGTGCGGATGTGGAAAGGCGGTTTTGCCCAAAGCTCATGATCAACACGACCGCCAAGGGCGACAAGATGATAACCCAGCTCAACAAGCTGGGGTTGGTCATCAGATTCTGCGCCAACTCGGTTTGCGCAAACAACATGGCGACAATTCCGGTCAAAAGAACGCCGGATGCCATGTAATTGTAAACCTTGAGCATGTGCGCGCGAAGGCCGGCATCAACCGCAACGTCGCCAGCGCTCGTGCCTACACCTGCAAGACTTGACTGGGTCCCGGTTACCCGTGGATCGGACCACTGTGCCATGACTTATTTCTCCTCAAAACACGGCACCATAGCCGCATGGACGTAATATTGGAGGGAATCGCTCCAATTTCAAGCAAAACACGACACAGCAGTGCCGGATTTTGCAGTTCCCGGCTTAACCGGACAATTAATTATCCCGAAAAGAGCTTTATTGTTCCAGCTTTTTCAGAAAATGTTCCGTTGCGGACTTCACCTGCTCCCAGCATTTTCCGAAGTCTGCATCGGACCCATAATAGGGATCGGCAACAGAGCGACCCTCTGCTCCCGGCAAATGGTCGAGCAGAAGAGAGAGATGAGCACCGGATCCTTCGGGCATCATCGCCTCCAAATTTCGTAAATTGGAGGAGTCCATCGCCAGTATAAAATCGAACTGGTAGAAATCGAAACTACAGACCTGCCGGGCCCGCAGATCGCGAATGTCCACACCCCCAAGGCTTAGTGCAGCGGCACAGGCCCTCGGATCAGGTGAGCTTCCAATATGCCAATCGCCAGTTCCCGCAGAATCGATGCTAATCGCAAATCCTTTGTTTTCCGCCGCTTGGCGTAATGCAGCCTCCGCGAGTGGTGAGCGGCAAATATTGCCAAGGCATACCATCAACACCGACGGCGCAGAGTTCATTTTGCTGTTGTTCATTCTCGCCCCGCCAAGTTGAATAGTAATTCAGGTTGCGCCAAAAACATGTTCTGCTAGCCATGATGGCACGCGGCGACAACAGCCAAGAACAGGGAGACGGATGTGAGTGATACGGTCGAAAGCGCCAAAGAGAACGCTGGAACCGCGCCAGAAACACCCGCACGTGAAGCCACTGGATATAGCTGGTATGTCCTTACCGTACTGGTCGTTGTCTACATTCTCAATTTCATCGATCGCCAGATCGTCAGCATATTGGCCGTCGATATCAAGGCCGATCTAGGACTGACCGATTCCGATATGGGCTTTCTGGGCGGCGCGGCTTTCGCCGTGTTCTACGCCCTTTTCGGCATCCCACTGGGGCGGCTTGCAGACAATTGGAACAGGGTTCGACTGCTGTCGATTGGCTTGGCCCTCTGGTCGTTGATGACCGCGCTTTCCGGATTTGCCCGAAACCAGGTCGAATTGACCTTGGCACGCATGGGTGTCGGCGTAGGGGAGGCAACGGCGAGTCCGACGGCATATTCGCTAATCTCCGACTATTTCCCCAAACGGCAGCGGGCAACTGCGCTAGCGATCTACTCTTCCGGTCTCTACATCGGTGGCGGTGTGTCACTGTTTATCGGCGCTCTTATTGTGCAGGCCTGGAACAAGGCCTATCCCGGCGGCGGCCCCCTCAATCTCGTGGGTTGGCAGGCGGCATTTCTGGCCGTCGGTATTCCCGGAATCTTGGTTGCTTTCTGGGTATCCAGCTTGCGTGAACCGGTGCGCGGCGCGATGGACGGCCTTGCCGCGACAAGTCACACCAACCCGTTCCGCGCTTTTCTCAGCGATCTTTCGATGATTGTACCGCCCTTCACTCTCTATGGTGCGTGGCAGCGCGGGCCGGTTGCGCTTGCAATAAACCTGCTGACCGCGGCGGCCATTGCCGTATTTGCCGCATGGATGATACGGCTCACGGGTAATTTCCCCCAATGGTCTGCAGTTGGCTTTGGCTATTATGCCGTATTTTCATGGGCATCGACTTTGCGGGCGAAAGATCCGGCGACGTTCCGCCTGATCTGGGGCACGCCGGCCTTCATTTGCACCACCCTTGGCTACGGACTGGTATCGCTGGCTGCCTATGCTCTGTCTTTCTGGTCGGCACCTTATGCCGAAATCGTGCTCAAGCTGCCGAAGCAAGAGCTTGCTTTCATACTGGGCGCCAATGGCGCGTTGGCTGGCTTTCTGGGTGTAATCATCGGGGGTCGGGTCGCCGACGGTCTACGCGCGAAATACCCGGCGGGGCGCATATTGGTCATCATCCTCGGCGTGATCGGGCCCGTTGTTCCGATCTGGATCGGCTACACGACCGAAAATTCAACGCTGTTCTACGCGATGAATTTCTTGGCAGGTATGTTGGGTGCAACCGCCCTCGGCGCTGCGGCGGCCACCACACAAGACCTGGTCCTGCCCCGCATGCGCGGTACGGCAACGGCAGCTTTCTTTCTGGGCACCACCCTCGTCGGATTGTCGTTCGGACCCTATATGGTCGGCCAGATTTCGGATCTTGCAGGTACGATGGTCGACGGAAAGCTTGTCGGTAACTTGCGAGTAGGCATCTTGGCACTGATCGCGGTCGCTCCCATTGCGCTGGCACTTCTCGTCTTTGCACACCGCCTTGTCCCAAAAGCCGAAGCGAGCATTGTCGAGCGCGCACGGGATGCCGGAGAAGCCATTTAATCGCTCGATTAAATTCTGCTTGACCCTAACGTAAACTTGGTGTCTCTACATGGTATCAACGATATCAATTGGAGAGTCCCATGTCGCTCGATACCATCCCGCGTTCCGCCTATAATGAAGACCATGAAGCGTTCCGCCAGTCGGTAAGGCAATTTCTGCTCAAGGAAGTCGCGCCGAACGCGAAACAGTGGCAGGAAGACGGTATTGTCCCTAAATCGATCTGGCCCAAGGCAGGCGAAGTCGGCATGCTCTGCCCCACTGCTCCGGTCGAATATGGCGGCCTCGGCCTCGATTTTGGCTACAACGCAATCGTGGATGAAGAGTCGGCCTATTATGGCGGCGCCGCCACAGGTTTCTCGCTGCAATCCGACATCGTCGTCAATTATCTCGTCAGCTATGGCAGCGAAGAGCAGAAGAAGCATTGGCTACCCAAGATGATTTCCGGCGAGGTCATCACGGCGATTGCGATGACCGAACCCGGAACGGGCTCTGATTTACAGGGGATGAAAACCACCGCACGTAAAGATGGCAACCATTATGTCATCAACGGCAACAAGACCTACATAACCAACGGTCAGAATGCCGATCTCATCCTAGTATGCGTAAAAACCGACACCGAAGTGCAGCCTGCGTGGAAGGGCATGTCCATCGTTCTGGTCGAAGCAGACCGCGAAGGTTTCAAGCGCGGCCGTAATCTCGACAAGATCGGTATGGACGAAGCGGATACCTCCGAACTCTTTTTCGAAGATGTCCGCGTGCCTATGACCAACTGTTTAGGTGAAGAGGGTAAGGGCTTCATCTACCTGATGAGCGAACTGCCGCAAGAACGTCTTTCCATTGCCGTTTCCGCGATGGCCAGCACGCAGAAAGCGTTCGACGAAACCGTCGCTTTTGCCCGCGAACGCATCGTTTTCGGCAAGCCGTTGCTGGATTTCCAGAATACGCGTTTTGTACTCGCCGACATCAAGTCGAAGCTGCAGGTTGGCTGGGCCCATCTCGACTGGGCCCTGAACCGCCATTACAAGAAAGAACTCACCGCCGAAGAAGGTGCTGCTGCCAAGCTTTGGCACACCGATCTTCAATGGGAAGTTGTCGACGCATGCCTACAGTTACACGGCGGCGCGGGCTATATGAACGAATATCCGATCGCACGCATGTGGCGCGGTGCACGTGTCACCAGGATTTTTGGCGGCACCAATGAAATCATGAAAGAACTGATCGGTCGCGGCCTATAATCGCGAAACTCTATATAGCGTTATCTTGAATCTGGCGGGCCCCGGCCCTGACATTTTCGGATAACGCTCTATAGGCATGCTCGCCGAACCAGATTCGGGGAGCAAAAATGTTGAAAGTGTTTTAAATGCCCAAACCCCAGTCCTGGCAACTTGATCCTTCAAGTTATCCTTTTAGCCACCGTACCGAAACGCGCTTTGCGGACATGGACGTGCTGGGGCACATCAACAACGTGTCTATGGCGGGTCTGTTCGAACATGGCCGCGGCATGTTCAACCACGCAATTGAAGTTCAGCGTAGGGCCGCGGGTCAACGTTGGCTGATCGTAAGCGTATCGCTCGATTATATCGCAGAAGCCCATTTTCCAGAGCATGTCGATGTCGCGAGCGGCATCCTGAGAATTGGCAACAGCAGTTGGGATATTGCGTCCGCCGCTTTCCAAGGCGGAGAGTGCAAAGCGACGTGCATAACAACAATCGTTTTGACCGACGCCAATGGCCCCACTGCAATCAACGAAGATTTGCGCGCGGAATTTGAACGGCTGACCGTTCGCCGGTGATTAGTCCTTAAAATTCGCTGCCCTTTTCAACATCTGCGACATTACAGCTTCGATCTGGTTGGGTGTGCGTATCACACGGTTCTGGCGGACGCTTTCCGCCATCAATATCGCATTTTCGTCCAAGTCCGCATATTCGTTGAACAGAGCTTTTGCTTCACGCATGGCTTCCGGATTGCGGTTTGCAATTTCCTGCGCAATCGCCATGGCGCGCGTATGCGGATTCTCGTCGACATAGGTCGCAAACCCCAGCGCCAGCGCATCTGACCCCGAAAACTCCCGATTGGTGTAAGTCAGTTCCCGCAGCACATCTTCGCGTACCATGCCGCGCCAAAGGGCATAGCCGCCCATATCGGGGATCAGGCCCCATTTCATCTCCATCACCGCCATTCGCGCATCGGGGGCAACGACCCGGATATCGGCGCCACTCGCTATTTGGAGTCCTCCGCCAAAGCACACACCATGGACAGCGGCGATGACCGGCATGGGTAATTTACGCCAAAGCATGGCCACTTGCTGGAAGGTATTTGCATTGCCATGCGTGCGGTCAGTCAAGCTTTTGATGCCGCCGCTCGCGCTTGCGCCACCGCCTTTCATGCTTTCCATATCAAGACCGGCACAAAAACTCCGGCCCTCACCAGATAACACGACGGCCCGAATACCCTGCATCGCCGCGAGTTCTTCGCCGGCGGCGATGATCCCTTGAAACATGGCGGGGTCGAGGGCATTCATCTTGTCTGCCCGTGTCAGTCGCACGTCGGCGACATGGTTTTCGACGGTGATGCTGACACGTTCATTCATGCGGGCGTTTCCTTCAATGCAAATTCTACCAGTGGCAATTGGTCGTTACCAAAATACATCTTTGTTGTGTCGACGAAAATAGTGGGCGATCCATAACCGCCGCGCGCAATTACCTCTTCGGTGTTCGCGCGAAGCAACATTTTCACCTCGTCCGTCTGCGCTGCGGTCCGCATGGCTTCACCGTCCAAACCTGCCGCATTGGCTACCGCGACCAGAGTATCGGGATCATCGAGATTTTCTTCGCGTCCAAAATAGCTCTCGAATGCCGCCTTCGTAAAAATGGCAAGCGCGGCCATATCATCCCCTAAGGTGCACGCCATACGCATGGCATTCACACTTTTCGCCGGATGATATTGCGAAGGAAATCGCAACTCTACACCGGTTAAAGCGGCCCAATCTTTCAGAACCCGCCAACTATGCTTCAATTTGCGGTTGTCGGTGGCTTCACGCGCGGCATAGACGGACTGGTTTACCGCATTAAACACGCCGCCCACCAATATGGGACGCAAACGCGCTGTCGCACCCGTTCGTGCCAGCACATCTTGTAAATTGGTGAATGCCAGATAGGTCCAAGGGCTGGAAAGATCATAAAAAAATTCAACGCGATCGCGTGGCATAGCCGCCTCTCTTTCACATCGATTCATAGCATTCGAACGTTTTTAATGAAGTGATTAATTATCGGCGCCTGAAATATTGCAATTGTTCCCGCGCTTGTCGGCGAATTTACACATTTGGCCGCATGTAACGATAAACGAACCACGTCTTAAATTGACTTTAACCATATCGCGTCACAGGGGATGGGGGATAAAATTCCGTCCAATTCGGATTAGGACAGGGGTCGCTGATGTTTGAAGGCAAAGATATGCGCTTTGCCAGTGCTGGGGTAGGAGGCAGCGTCGCGCTTGCGGACGCGATGATTACCCCATTGCGCCAAACAACCATCCGTTCTTGGGTGGACCGTATTTCCGAACTCAACCTGGTGCCCGATTTGGGCGAAGATATTGGCTCAATTCGCTGGTTCCGTGGTCTAGGCACTCTGACCGTTCTGAGCGTTTGTGCACTAGCTTTACTACCTGATTTTGGACCTGTGTTCGGCGCACAACCCGCGTTACCCACAGAGGCCGAGTTTGAAGAAGCGCGCGCACAAATGATCATGCCAATCGCTTATGGCAGTGACAGCGGCAAACGCATGGCAGCGACCGACACCGTTATCGCGCTGGCGGGTAGCCCGGAACGCCCACGGATCGAATTGACCGCTACACTTGGACGCGGAGACAGCTTTTCGCGCGTTCTGCAGCGTGCTGGCGTCGGCGGAAGCGAAGCCAGCTATGTGACCTCACTGGTTTCAGGCGTGACATCCTTGGGTGGTATTGAGCCCGGCACCCCGATCGACATCGTGTTGGGCAAAAGAACCACTAAGAATATGGCTCGCCCCCTGGAATCCGTTGCCTTCCGTGCCCGTTTTGACCTGAATTTGGAGATCAACCGCAACGGCAGCAGCTTGCAACTGGTTCGCAAGCCGATCGCGGTTGACGAGACACCGTTACGGATAAGGGGCGTCGTCGGCGACAGCCTCTATCGCTCCGCCCGGGCTGCTGGTGCGCCTGCAAGCGCTATCCAGGATTATCTGAAAGTAATCTCGGGACGAACATCGCTCTCATCACTTCGACCCAGCGATGAATTCGACATCATCGTGGATTACAAGCGCGCCGAGACAGGCGAAGTTAAGGTCGGGAATCTTCTTTACGCTGGCGTAGATCGCGATGGCCGCTCCGCAATCCAGATGCTGAAATGGACCATGGGCGAAACAACCCAATGGTTTGAAGCGTCGGGCGTAGGCGAATCCAAAGGCGCGCTCAGCCGCCCGGTCAACGGAGCGATCACGTCAGGCTTTGGCATGCGCCGTCATCCCATATTGGGCTATAGCCGTATGCATAGCGGCCTCGATTTCAAGGCAAGTTACGGCACACCGATTTATGCCGTGACCGATGGGACAGTGGCATTCGCTGGACGCAAGGGCGGATACGGGAATTTTGTTCAGCTGAACCATGGCGGCGGCCTTGCTTCGGGCTATGGGCATATGAGCCGCTTTGCGGTGTCATCGGGCACACGTGTCCGTCGTGGGCAGATCATAGGATATGTGGGTTCAACCGGCCTATCGACCGGACCGCACCTGCACTATGAGCTGTATCGCGGTGGCCGGGCGGTAAATCCGATGTCGGTCAAATTTACCCAACGCGCGCAGCTGTCCGGAAGCGATCTTGCCCGCTTCAAAGGACGTCTTAACAACCTGAAATCGGTTAAAGCCGGTGCGGCGCTGGCTCCATTGCGGCCTACCGAGCGCATCAAGGAAGAACCCAAGCGGGAAATCGACCGGTTGACGCAAAATATGGATGGTCGCCCGCCACGCGGATAAGCCGTTGAGCATAGTGCAATGCTTCGCTAGACAACGGTCATGAGTGACAATGCAAGCTTTCCGAATACCCGCATGCGCCGCAGTCGCGCCGCATCGTGGAGCCGTAAAATGGTGTCGGAAACGACCCTCAGCCCCACCGATCTGATCTGGCCCTTGTTCATTACGGAAGGCGAAGCCGTTGAGGAGCCCATAGCTGCTTTGCCCGGTGTGTCACGCTGGTCGGTAGATAATATCGTCGCGCGCGCCGGCGACGCAATAGCGCTTGGTATCCCATGCATCGCGTTGTTCCCAAACACACAAGCCGACCGCAGAAGCGATGACGGTGCCGAAGCATTGAACCCGGAAAATCTGATGTGCCGGGCGATCCGCGCCATAAAGGCTGCCCATGGCGATGCGATAGGTATTCTGACCGATGTCGCACTCGACCCCTATACGGCGCATGGCCAAGACGGGTTGATTGATGAATCAGGTTATGTCCTCAATGACGAAACCGTAGCTGTCTTGGTCGATCAGGCGGTGAACCAGGCCGACGCTGGCGCAGATATCATTGCGCCAAGCGATATGATGGATGGCCGCATCGGCGCAATCCGCAAGGCACTGGAGATGAACGGACATTCCAATGTGCAAATCATGTCCTACGCGGCCAAATATGCGAGCGCCTTTTATGGCCCGTTCCGCGACGCGGTCGGATCGCGAGGGCTGCTAAAGGGAGATAAAAAGGGCTATCAAATGGACCCCGCGAACAGCGATGAGGCATTGCGCGAAGTGGCAATGGACATCGCAGAAGGCGCCGACAGCGTCATGGTCAAACCGGGCCTGCCCTATCTCGACATTATCCGCCGTGTGAAGGATCGCTTTGAAATACCTGTTTTTGCTTACCAAGTTTCTGGCGAATATGCGATGATTGAAGCAGCCGCCGCTGCGGGGGCTGGCGATCGCGACGCCCTGGTTTTGGAAACCTTGACGGCCTTTAAGCGGGCGGGTTGCTCGGGCATTCTGACGTACCACGCAGCACATGCGGCACGGCTACTCCGGGCCAAAGCATGACCGCAGGCACCACGGGCAACAGCAGGGCGCTGTTCCTCATCACGATTTTGACCGGCAGTTTCCTGCTCTTCTTAGTACAGCCAATGATCGCCCGCATGGCCTTGCCACGTCTGGGCGGCGCGCCTGCGGTCTGGAACAGCGCCATGCTCGTGTATCAGGCCCTTCTGCTGGCGGGATATGCCTATGCCCATCGCCTGACACAGACATCGCCACGACGACAGGCAATCATTCACATCATTCTCTTTGCAGTCGCCATCTTATGGCTGCCCATCGGCCTTGCGAATTTGCAACCCCCGGCGGATGGATCGCCTATATTCTGGGTGCCCTGGTTGTTGATTGCATCGATTGGCCCCTTGTTCTTTGTTGTCGCCGCGCAGGCTCCATTGATGCAGCGCTGGTACAGCATGTCCGGAAATCAGGGTGAGCCCTATGCTCTCTATGCCGCGTCCAATATCGGAAGCTTCGGCGGGCTGATCGCCTATCCCATTTTGGTTGAACCGTTTACAACCCTCCAGAGCCAGAAGTGGATTTGGAGCGGTATCTATCTGGCCTTGATGGCACTGGTCGGTATTTGTGCCATCCAGATCTGGCGCACAGCAGGTGCCAACACGACACCCACTGAAGCGGCAGCGAACGAGGCGCCCATCGGTTGGCGTCGGCGGCTGTACTGGATTATTCTGGCGGCCGTTCCTTCGGGCCTGATGCTGTCCACAACTTCGCATCTTACAACCGACCTCATGGCGATGCCGCTTATTTGGGTCATACCGCTTGGCATCTATCTTCTTAGTTTCAGTGTGGCCTTTGCCGACAATCAGAAACCCGCCTATTGGATCAGTCGCTTTGCGCCGATCGTATTGATCGTCTCTGCTGCCTTTGTCTTCGTTGTTTGGGGGAAGGCAGCAATCGGAGGGCTTACAGCGAGCTTGAGCTTGCTGTTTATCGTCGCGGTCGCGCTACATAACGAAATGTACCGGACGCGTCCGGCCCCTGCCCAGCTTACGAGTTTCTATCTCATGATGTCTGTTGGCGGTGTTCTGGGCGGATTTTTCTGCGCAATCGTTGCGCCTTTGCTGTTCGATTGGACGTGGGAACATCCGATTCTGATCCTGATGGCAGCCGCGCTGCTTCCGGCGATCCCGCTCCTACGTCTGAACGAAAACGACAAGCGCTTACCTCTTATAATGGTCGTAATCGGAATGATCGCACTCGCGCTCGGCCTGTTCGGCGGCATTTCGGAACCGGTTGAGTCCAGCTTCACCAAAATCCTTCTGGCCGCGACGATTATGACGTTGGGCATTGCGGTAGCAGGGTTCCGCATTCCTTTTCTGCTCGCGGTAGCCGGTCTCCTCACGATCAACGGCGGCTGGTATAGCGTCCAGCAGAGCCTCGATGGTGTCCGGATGCGCAGCTATTTCGGCACTTATACCGTCAACGCCAGCGAAAGCGGGCGCGTGCGTTGGCTCAACCACGGTACGACCATGCACGGGATGCAATTGCTGGACGATCCCACACGTCCGATCAGCTATTATCCCGACACATCCGGCGTCGGGATCGCCATGCTAAATGCCCCCCGGCTTTATGGGCCAGAGGCGAGCATAGGCGTGGTAGGTCTTGGGACGGGGACCTTGGCTTGCTACCGTCGGCCCGGACAATATTGGCAGTTTTTTGAAATTGATCCGTTGGTCATCGAAATTGCCCGCGAACGCAAAATCTTCTCCTTCCTTGAAAAATGTGCACCGGATGTTCCCATCACATTGGGCGACGCACGCCTGACCTTGGCCGCCGTTCCGGAAGGGAAATTCGACATTTTGGCGCTGGACGCTTTTTCGTCCGATTCCATCCCGCTTCACCTTTTGACCAAAGAGGCATTTGCAACCTACCGCAAGGCGTTGAAACCTGACGGCATATTGCTGGTCCATATCTCCAACCGGTACATCGACCTGAACCCAGTGGTTGCAGCCGAAGCAAAGGCGAATGGCTGGAGCGCAGCCTTGCGCCACGACAGCCCGACCGAGCAACTGATAAACCGCGGCAACCGTGCCTCGCAATGGATCGCCCTCAGCCGCGATCCCGCCAAGCTCGCTGAACTTACCGGCAAGATCGATAAGGTGAAAAGCCGCTACTATAATTCAGAGCAGTGGCTTCAACTGGACGCGCCCGGAAAAACAAGCCCGTGGACCGACGATTATGCGTCCGTTTTGCCCCATCTATCCCTTTGGAAAACCCTATGACCCTTCATCGACCAGACGTCAGCATCATTTCCATAAATGGCAAGACGCCCAAAATTGATGACCGCGCTTTCATTGCGCCCGGCTGCCGCATTATCGGCGACGTCGTCATCGGTCCGGAGTCGAGCATCTGGTACAATTGCGTGGTTCGTGCCGAGGTCAATCGCATTGTCATTGGCGCCCGCACAAATATCCAGGATGGCAGCGTGATACATTGCGACGGCCCTGCCCCAGGCTTTCCAGACGGATTTCCGACATTGATCGGGGACGATGTGCTCGTTGGACATAATGTACTGCTGCACGGCTGCGTGCTGAAAGACCGGGCATTTGTCGGCCTATCGGCCACCGTGATGAACGGTGCAACAATCGAAGGCGACGCCATGCTCGCCGCCGGGGCCATGCTGACACAAGGCAAACATATCGAGAGCCGTCAGCTTTGGGCAGGGTCACCAGCGCGCTTTGTCCGCGATTTGGATGATGCTGCGGTGATGGGTATGCGCATGGGCGTGGCGCATTATGTAGAAAACGCCAAGGCCCATGCCGCGGCTATCGCGCAAAGTTAGAATTTCGCCCGGATCGTGAAACGTCCATTAATGGGCGCTCCGGTCGAAATATTATTGTTGTTATGGGCGTCCGAAAAATAGGTCGTATCGAATAAATTCTCGACATTCACCTGCACTTCTACCGTATCGCTGAGATCGTAATAAAGCGCAGCATCGACGCGTGTGAATGCAGGGAGGCGCGTGGTATTTGCCGCCGTACGAATGGCGGCGAACTGGCTTGATTGATGAATGATGCCCACGCCAGCCGCAAAGCGGCCGCCGAAATCATAGCGGTTCCACAAACTGGCCTGATGCTTGGGCACCTGCCCCAGTCTGATCAGATCGTTGCCGGCAAGAGTCGCATCCTGATAACTATAGCCGCCATGCACCTGCCACTTCGGCGTAATGCGACCGGTTACTGCCAACTCAAGGCCCTTGGTGGTGGTTTTGCCCACATTGATTGTCGCCACCGGATTGAGGGGATCCGGCGTGGTCGCGTTGCTGCGGTCGAGTTGGAACAGGGCGAGCGTTAGATTGAGGTTCGGCCGCACATCCCATTTTGCCCCCACCTCGTAGTTCGTGAACTTCTCCGGTGCGAGATTTTCTTGCGTGGTGCTCAAGGACAAGAACTGGTCGCCGGAGCGCGGCAGGAAGGATTGACTGAAGCTGCTGTAAATCGACACACTCTCGACAGGTTTGAATATCAACCCAAGCCGCGGACTGACTTTGGTATCCTTTCGTGCGAAAGGTCGGTCCACGACGGGGAACAGGTCTACGCCCTCAATGTCGAAACTGTCGTAGCGCAATCCGCCGACAATATCGAAATGTTCCCCGATACTGATCTGATCCTGCACATAGGCCGAAAAGAAAGTCACTTCGGAAACGGTGTTGCGTGCCGGTGCGTTGAAGACAACGGTCGGGAAAACGGGATTGGCCAGATTGAAGGACGCGTTTGACAATGTCCCGTTCGTGCGTCGATTTTCACTCTTTTGATCGCCATATTCGATGCCGACCAAAATCTTGTGCGCAAGCGGACCCGTTTCGATATCCCAAACCAGATTACCCTGGGCAATGAAATTGGTCCGCTGCGTAGGATCGCTATAGGCGGCGAGCGCCACGGTGCCATTTGGTCCGCTCGCAGGACCGTTGGCAAACACATTGTCGTAGATCTTGTCATAGTCGCCGTACAACATCGTGCCGTTGAACTGCAGGTTTTCGGCCAATTGCCCGTCCAAACGCAATTTGCCAATCTGGGCCTCCAGCGTTGTTCTGTTTACGCCCGGAATTCCAAAAAACTGATCGCGCAAGCCACGCAGAGGTGCATTCGGTTGGCCAGCGACCGTTGCCACCGAAGGAATGCCACGATCGGTTGTGCGATCATCATAAACATATTCGTACGAAACGCCGAGATTCCAGCCATCACCCAGTTTAAAGGCGACGTAGGGGTTCCAGGCATAGCGCTCGCCACCCACAAAATCGCGATGGCTATCGAGATTTTCATAGACTGCATTCAGTCGAATGGCGGCGGCGTCATTCAGCGGTGCATTCAGGTCAGCGGAAATATCGAATGCACCGAAGCTGTTCACACTGGCTTGGCCTGCGTAGAAAATGTCGGTCTTTGGCGATTTCTGCACCCGGTTGATAATCCCGCCGCCACCGCCACGTCCGAAAATCAGAGCATAAGGTCCCTTCAATATTTCGACCCGCTCTATGTTATAGATACCGCGATAATATTGAACGTCGTCGCGCACACCATCGAGAAAAAAGTCCGCCGTCGTGTTCTGACCACGCAGTGTGATCTGGTCTCGATTGCCTTCCCCTTGGCCGACAGTTGTCCCCGCGACATAGCGCAGCACGTCACTCAACGAATGATGGGCCTGATCTTCCAGTTGTTCGCGCGTCACCACATTGATGCTCTGGGGGATATCGAGCAGCGGCGTGTCGGTTTTGGTGGCCGTTACAGAGTTGGAGGCGACATACCCCTCGCTCTGGCCTGTGACGATAATGGTCCGGCTATCGTCATCGGTTGCGATTTCCTCAGCGAAAACGGGAGTATGGGACACGGCAGCCAAAACCATTGCCACCGAATAAGAAATTGAATGACGCACTATAATCCCTTGAAACTTTATATTGAGAATGAGTCGCAACGATAGTTCGGCGTTATTGCGAATTGTTCTCATATGCAAATTTAATTTAGGTTATATGCGAAAAGATTTTTGCAACTCTGTGGGTGGCGCGATAGCAGGCAGATATTGGACCATGGCAACTAGGAAATAGCGATGCATGCAACGATCTGGCACAATCCGAACTGCGGCACATCCCGCAAAACATTAGCGATATTGGAAGCCACGCCGGGTATCCAGCTTACGGTGATCGAGTATCTTCGTCATCCCTATAAGAAGGAAAAGCTGGTACAATTGTTTGAGGACGCCGGTCTTACAGCACGTGAAGCGCTGCGCACGCGGGGATCGAGGGCTGAAGAATTGGGCCTGATCGAAGGCGCTTCGAACGAAGTAATTCTGGAAGCAATGGTCGCGGACCCGATGCTGGTTGAGCGTCCATTTGTCGAAACCGAAAAAGGCGTCCGCCTGTGTCGCCCACAAGAAAAGGTCGGCGAGATCCTTTAAGCGCAACAATAATCCCTGTCTTGGTCAAGGTCAGGCGACGTTGCGTCGAGGACCTTTGAACAGCTCCAGACTATCCGCGAACACCATCGGGCGTCCGAAATAATAGCCCTGGATTTTCTTGCAGCCGAGTTGCTGGATCATCGCCAACTCGCTCTCGGTTTCCACGCCTTCGGCCGTCGTTGCAATGTTCAAACTGTCGGCAAGAGCAACCACCGCCCGGATAATGGCCAAGCTCTCCGCCTTGTTCTTCGCCGCGCCCTGAACAAAGCTGCGGTCGACCTTTATGGTATCAAATCGCACGTTCCGCAAATAACCAAGCGAAGAATAACCAGTGCCGAAGTCATCAAGCGACAGCTTGATCCCCAACCCACGCAAGCGATCCAATACTTGCACAGCGAGCGTGCCGTCGCGCAGGAAAATGCTTTCGGTCACTTCCAACTCAAGCCGCCACGCGGGCATGCCGCTGTCATGAAGCGCTGAAATAACAGTCTCCACGAAGTTGGTGCTCGTCAGCTGGTCGACCGAGATGTTTACAGCGACACGGGTCGATTCCGGCCAGCTCATCGCATCTTTACAAGCCCGGCGCAGAACGAAGTCGCCGATCGGAACGATCAGCCGGGCATCTTCTGCAACCGGCACGAATTTGGCCGGAGACACATTGCCGAACTTGGGATTGTTCCAACGCAGAAGCGCCTCGAAACCGACCAATATGTTATCGCCATCCGCATTCACGACCGGCTGATATTCCACATGTAGCTGTTCGCGCTCGAGGGCGTTGCGGAGCTCGAACTCCATCAAGCGCCGCTCTTCCGCATTGGCATGCAGCTTATGCTGATAGCTATGGTGCGTATTGCCGCCTTGGTCCTTGGAACGGTACAGAGCCAAGTCCGCACTGCGCATCAGCAACTCTACGGTACGCCCATCAATTGGACCCAAGGCGCTTCCGATACTGGCGCCAATATATAAAGTGTTCTGGTCAACCTCATATGGGCGTGACAGGCTTTCGATGATGCGTCGTGCCAATGTCGCCACATATTTGCTGTCGTTGGCGTCTTTGATGACGACGGCGAATTCGTCACCGCCCAACCGGCCGCACAGCTCATTATCGGACATGATCAGTTGAAGGCGCCGCGCAACTTGCGCCAATAGTCGGTCACCAACCGGGTGGCCCAGCGTATCATTAACTGCCTTGAACCGGTCCAGATCGATCATCATGAACCCGCACCGGCGGCGCCACTTGTCGGCATCAGATAGAGCTTCGGCAAGCGTTTCGGTCAATTGCAGCCGGTTCGGCAAACCGGTCAGCGTATCGAACCTGGCCAGATGCGAAATCTTGTCAGCCGATTCCCGCTGTTCGGTCACATCGGAACCAACACCCCGGAATCCGAGAAAGCTTCCATCTTCGGAATGGCGGGGCGATGCTGACAATTCCCACCAGCGGGTAATTCCCTTGATCGTCACCGGGACAATCAAATTGCTGAAGGACTCGCGCCGTTTCAACCGATCCGCAAGATCGTGAAGAGCCTGCGGATATTGACCTTTTTCCCATGCGTCGCCTGCAATGAGCTTGAGCAGTGGCTGGCCTTCAATGGCCTTAGCTTCTTCGCCCAACGCATATGCGAAGCGCGGCGACACATGTGTTGCACAGCGCGAGGTGTCCGTCTGCCAAAGCCAGTCTGCGCCGCTATCCTCAAACTCGCGTAGCAATAAGCTCACGGTTTCGGACTTTTCCTGGACGATGCTGTTGGCGACCTCGAACAATATTTGCGCGCGCGCCGACCGCAAACAGGCCATGATGAGAAGTGCACCTATGCCACAGGCGGCAACGGCGAGATAATAGCCGCTGTGAAAAACAAACCCGATGCTTGCGCACAGGCTCGTAACGCCGATGAAAATGGTCGCGGCCATGGGCGCGGTCGGCAGGAGAAGCGACGCATAAACCATCATGCCCAGCACGATGGACCACAGCCCGATCAACTCCATGAGCGAACCACTCGTGCCCAAAAACCCGAATGCCGAACCCCACATTATGGCGGTTACGGCGGAATGCGTGTTCAGTTTGCGTACGTCTTCCCGGTTTATCTGCGGTCGATCCCACACCCATTTCGTACCAAATTGATGGAAGGTGAAAAGATGAAAGGCACTGAACAATATGGCCCAGGACGCCAAGGCCCAAGTCGGGGCAACGCCCTTGTACAGAAATATCGCCATGATGGCGCAAACGAGGTTCAACCCTACACGCAAGGTCGTGCGTTGACGCATCGTACGCGCCTGAATGCCGCGCATGACATCGCCATCCAAGCCGACAGGCTCGGCAAGGCCCAACAGCGCCTTGAACGACAGTTCATTTGGCAATTCTAGGGACGCGTCTTTTTTTATCACGCACGACGTTTAGCGCGGGAACCTTACTCAAAGGTAATCAGGCGCATCAATTCGGCGTTTTTATCCACATAATTTACAAATAAAATCAACCGTTACCGAACTTTACCGGATATTCACCATAAGGGCTTTGCGATGCCCCTACAGATGTAGCTTACGACCCTCGAAACAAGCAGTCCGGTTAAGCCGCCACGGCATAGGGTTGAATTTCACCCGAGAGATAGAGATTGCGTGCCTTAGCGCGGCTCATCTTGCCCGAACTGGTGCGCGGGAGCGTCCGCGGCGGGACCAGTTCAACCACGCAATTCATGCCGGTTACCGACCGCACCTTATCCCGTATCTGTTCACGCAGTTTGGCACGCTCGACCTCGTCCGTCGTCCTGCATTGGACCAATACCGCGGGTGCTTCTTCACCGCCGGGTGTCGTCACAGAGAAAGCAGCAATATCACCGGCCTTGAAGCCCGGAAGTTGCTCCACCGCCCACTCGATATCCTGCGGCCAGTGGTTTTTGCCATTGATAATGATCATGTCTTTGGCGCGGCCGACAATATAGATATAGCCATTGGACATATATCCCATATCGCCGGTGTCGAGCCACCCATCAATCAGGCACGCATTGGTCGATTCCGGATCGCGGAAATATTCTTTCATGAGCGAAGGTCCGCTGCACCACACTTTACCAATGACCCTGTCGGACAAGGGCGTGCCATTTTCATCACGGATTTCGATCGTCATGTCTTTGACCGCTTTGCCGCAGTTAACGATGGCGCGGTAACGCACAGGCCGATCCGCTGCACCCGGATGACCGGTCAACTCGGTTTCCTCAACCAGTTCTACTTGGATACCTTCGCCCGGGGGCATGATCGAGACAGCTAGGGTCGTTTCAGCAAGCCCGTAGCTTGGCAGGAAAGACGATGCCTTGAACCCTGCGTCGCTGAACGCGTCGACAAAAGACTGCATTACATCGGGACGGATCATATCGGCCCCATTGCCAGCCAAGCGCCATTTTGAAAGATCGAAGCGGTCGTTGACATGGCTTTGGCTTGAAATCCGGCGCGCGCAAATGTCGTAGCCGAATGTAGGAGAATAGCTGATAACCGTACCATCCGCCGCGCTGATGACATCCAGCCATGCAAGTGGGCGCCGGGCAAAATCTTCGGTCTTCATATAGTCCGTCGAAACCTGATTGGCGACGGGCGATAGGAAGCATCCGACGAGGCCCATGTCGTGATACCAGGGTAGCCACGAAACGCAGCGGTCATGCTCATTTACTTGCATGCCATGGGAGTGCGCAGACAGATTATTCAACAAAGCCTTATGCGTCACGGCCACACCGTGCGGGAAGCGGGTTGAACCGCTGCTATATTGCAAATAGCAAATTTCATCCGTGTCCGCGCTAGGCAGGTCGGCTTTCAGCGGAATTCGATCCGCAAAACTATCCCAATCCAGCCCTTCCACACCACAGGCGCTCGCGGCGTCGCCCGCCATGTCTGCCAATTCCGGTGGATAGAACAATATTTTGGGATCGCAGCTTTTGAGTTGGACCGACAATTGGTCCACATAGCTTTCCTTACCGCCGAAAGATGTCGGCAGCGGAAGCGGAACCGGCCATGCGCCCGCGTAAATGCAGCCGAAAAAGAGCGACGCGAATTGCGTGCCTGTTTCGGCGACCAAAGCAACCCGATCACCCTTCACAATGCCATGGCTGATCAACCGATACGCCATGTCCAAAGCATCGGCCCGCATTTCGGAGAACGGATAGGGGCGCGCCAAGCGACCACGCATATCGTGAAAGTTCAGACCACGCTGGCCAAGAGCGGCATAATCCAGTGCTTCACCCAGGGTAGCAAAATCCGAAAACCGGCGTTCCAAGCGGTCCAGCGTAGGCGTGCTCGCGAGTTCGCTCATATTTCATCCCATTATTGAGGGCGGCGGCCCTAGTTGCGTTTATTTTATGGCGACATTTTAGGCGCTGATACCAGTTCAAAATTCGACCCGACTGTGGCAAGAATAGGGCGTAATGTACCGTACATCTGTCAAACCGTCCCCTCCTGCGCTGAACGAAGAGCGAATGCGAGGGTTAGCGCTGCATTATGTCGGAAAATATGCAACGACCCGCGCCAAGCTTGCCACCTACCTCAACAGGAAAATTCGCGAGCGTGGCTGGGACGATGAAAAACAGGCGGACATCGAAGCACTTGTGAACAGCTTTTCGGAGCTAGGATATATAAACGACACGCAATTTGCGGAAGCACGCGGCCGCGCGTTTGTCAGGCGAGGATATGGAAAGCGGCGGCTCGACGAAGACCTGCGCGCAGCCGGAATAGAAGATGGGGATTCCGTATCAGCTCGTGATTTCGCAGAGACATCGGAGTTTATCGCTGCGGAAAACTTCGCCCGACGGAAACGCATCGGACCATTTGCGCAGGAAATCGCTTCAGAGGAAAGGCGACGGAAAAACATGCAAGCATTTTTGCGGGCGGGCCATGGATGGGAATTGGCCCGCCTCTTTGTGAATGCCGATCCGGGGGACGTCATAAACGAAAACTAAGGTGTGGAACAAACCCCACACTAGGGTGTTGATGTGCGCGCAAATGCCAAAAATTTCGTTGTTAACAACCGCCAGGGAAATTTCTACGATTTGGCCGATATTTTCTGAAAACTATCGATGCAAACGTTAGTAATGGCAAATTTTAACATTAAATAAAGCACAGCCCGAAAGATGCGTAACATTATTATGATTGTATATCATTATCCTACGCCAGATTTTAAAAATCGGGCCGAAAATTGTTAAAAGTAATTGTAAAATTCACTTGGAATCCGTTAACCTTAGGACGTGGGCATCGAACAGGGACATCCGGTCACTCGTCTTAGCGCCGTTCAAATCGAAACGTTGCGCCTTGTATACGCACATAAAAACTCCAAAGAAATCGCACGGATCATGGGCGTGTCCTCCCACACCGTCGATGAGCGCATTCGCACGTCCATTCGGAAGCTCGGAGTAGACTCCCGAACGAAGGCGGCGATTTTGGTCGCCGAAACTCTCGACCCCAACACCTATCAACCGTTGAGTTATCAACCGTCCGTTATAGGTTTTGAAACACAATTTGAGCAACCCAGTGGCCTTGACCCGGAAGACCTGCAGTCGACGCCAATCTGGCTGAGGCCGCCCTTCCCAACGAAAAGGAGGCCACACAACACCGATTCATTTGGAGAGCGTTTGCTGTGGCCTGTGCTGATTGCAATGGGGACGATCATGGCATTTGCCGCTCTCTACGCCGTAATGCTCGGACTGGGGGCAATGCTATCCTGACCGGGCTTTCTTAAAAACGATCCGAGCGAAGAGAGAAATCGTTCGGCAGCCAAGGGAAACAGGATAATGTTGAAACAAAGAGTGGTAGCAGCCGAAAAAATTGCCACGGAACTTCACGAAGCTGAAGACGCGATCGACCAAGCCATTATCAAGTTGGCCAAATTAGCCGGGACACTTCCGGTGGCGCGTTTTGAAACAAATATGTCCGCTATCGTTGGGCAGGATGCTGTCGCGAAGGTAACGCAAGCCGTTGCCGCCGCCGGACAGGTTCGTCAGATGGTCGCAGAAGCGCATCAGGCGCTGAGCGAAACGCAACGGCAGGTTGGACTTGGTGCACGGATGTTCGGTGCCGGTACGGAAAAGCCAAAGGGTCAGTCGGTAACGAACGACCGAAACGCTGCGAACGAAGCTGAATTGCAAACTCGGGCAGTCGCTTGAAATAATGGAACCGCACGTCGCCACATATTATGCGGTGCTAGTTGCAACGGTCGTTGCGGCACATTGGCGCGGCAAATCATGTGAAAAGGCAGGCGCCTGGATTGCATTATCCGGTTCCCTGTTGACCAGTGCAGTGCCCTGGGGCGGCATCTGGATGACGTTCGCGGTTCCAATATTTTTCATCGATCTTATGGTCTTGGCAGGGTTTTGGTCCCTTGCATTATTCAGCAGCCGTTTTTGGCCCTATTGGGCAACAGGATGGCAATTGGTGGGTTTACTCATCCATATTCAACGGATGATGTTCGATGATATTCTGGAAAAACCTTATGGTCTTCTTTCCATGTACATCGCGTATCCCATCCTTCTGGACATTCTGATCGCTTCATTGCGGTCAGGCGGCGCTGT
>ERZ795061.1380-NODE-1380-length-23632-cov-7.455698_pt1 | contig 23632 bp, 25 predicted proteins | sample MGYA00375145_ERZ795061 | MGnify/ENA primary metagenome ERZ795061 (study PRJEB30190, sample SAMN05720144) | anaerobic digester metagenome | isolation source: active sludge of municipal wastewater-treating anaerobic digesters | place: USA | collected 2014-12-22 ... | reverse complement strand
TCGCCCAGCAGCGCGCAGCGCAGTTCATAACTCAGCACCTGCACCGCGGCGGCCAGGTTGAGCGAGCTGAAGGCAGGATCCGACGGGATGTGCACCGCGGCGTGGCAGAGCTGCAGTTCCTCGTTGTCCAGGCCGGTGCGCTCACGGCCGAACACCAGCGCCACCGGCCCGCCCGCGGCCGCCAGCACCGCGCGTGCCGCGGCATCGCGCGGGTGCAGTTGTTCCAGCTGGATGCGCCGGCTGCGGGCGGTGCAACCCAGCACCCAGCGGCAATCGGCGACCGCCTCGGCCAGGGTGGCGAAGACCGGCGCGGCCTCGACCAGGTCGTCGGCACCGGCGGCCATCGCGTGGGTGTCCCGGTCCGGGGCTTTCTCCGGCGCCACCAGCACCAGCTTCGACAGGCCCATGGTCTTCATCGCCCGTGCCGCCGAGCCGATGTTGCCCGGGTGCTGGGTGCCGACCAGGACGATGCGCAGCTGCGATGCAGCGGGGTGCGCGGGCGCGGGCGGGTCGCCCGCGGCGGAATTGGATGGATCACTCATGTGGCAATGGTAAACTTCGCGCCCCGGCCCGCGCGCCGGGTTCGCTCTTTTTCGCCGTTGCCCCGCTCCCCGAGAGCCTTCCTCATTCCCCTTCGAGGCGCTTCACCATGCAGAAACCCGTGGTCAATGTCATGGTCAAGGCGGCCCGCGCGGCCGGCGGGGTGCTCCTGCGCAGCATGCACAAGCTCGACGCCATCAACGTGGTCGAGAAAGACCGCATGGACTACGCCAGCGACGTCGACGAGCAGGCCGAGAAAACGGTCATCAAGGAACTGCGCAAGTCCTACCCGGATGCCGCGTTCCTGGGCGAGGAAGGCGGCGCGCAGGGCAAGGGCAATGCGGTGTTCGTGATCGACCCGCTCGACGGCACCAGCAACTTCCTGCACGGCTTCCCGCACTGGTGCGTGTCGATCGCCCTGGTCGAGAACGGCGAGCCGCAGCACGGGGTGATCTTCGACCCATTGCGCAACGAGCTGTTCACCGCCAGCCGCGGCAGCGGCGCGGTGCTCAACGACAAGCGCATCCGCGTCAGCGAGCGCAAGGACCTGCCCGGTTCGTTGCTGATCACCGGCTTCCCCCCGCGCGAGCGCGAGCGCGCGCCCGCCCACCTGGAATGCGTGCGCGAACTGCTGCGCAGCGCCGAGGACATCCGTCGCACCGGCTCCGCCGCGCTCGACCTGGCCTACGTGGCCTGCGGCCGCAGCGACGGCTATTTCGAAGCCGGGGTGAAGCCCTGGGACATCGCCGCCGGCGTGCTCCTGGTGCGCGAGGCCGGCGGCCGCGTCTGCGATTTCCGCGGCGCCGCCACCGGGCCGATGGACAGCCGCGGCGTGCATGGCCGCCACCTGGTCGCCGGCAACCAGAAGCTCAGCGCGGAGTTGCAGAAGGCCATCGTCCAGTCCGGTTACGCGGCCGTGTTCAAGTAAGCCGCCGGTTCGCGCCAGCGAAAAGGCCGCGCAATGCGCGGCCTTTTCGTTTGGATCCTCATCGGGCCGGCACGGGGCCTGCCCCTCCGGGGCGGTTACGGGCGGCGTGCCAGGGCTTCTTCGTCGCGCGACTTCGGCAACAGGTCCTGCTTGCTGACCTTCAGCATGCCCATGGTCAGCAGCGGGCATGCCACGAAGATCGACGACACCGTGCCGATGATGATGCCGATGATCATCGCCTCGGCCATCCCGCGCAGCGAGTCGCCGCCGTAGATGTACAGCGAGAGCATGCTCAGGAACGCCACGAACGACGTGATCACCGTGCGCGACAGGGTCTGGTTGACCGACTTGTTGAGGATCGTCACCGGATCCGCGCGCATGCCGCGGAAGTTCTCGCGGACGCGGTCGAACACCACGATGGTGTCGTTGATCGAGAAGCCCATCACCGACAGGATGCCGGCCAGCACGTTGAGGTCGAACTCGTGCCCGCTCAGGGCGAACCAGCCCACGCAGATCAGGACGTCATGCAGCGTGGTGATGATCGCCGCCACCGCGAACTTCTTCTCGAAGCGCAACGAGATGTACCCCAGGAACCCGACGAGCACGAACAACACGGCGTAGATGCCGTCGATCGCCAGGTCCTTGCCGACTTGCGCGCTGATCACCGCGCTGCTGCGCTTTTCCGCCGGGTTGCCGGCCAGGGACGCCGCCTTGGCCACCGCATCGCCGATGCTGCTGGCCTTGTCGGCGCCGGCTTCCTGCTTGCCGTCGGCCTGCAGGCGCACCAGCAGGTCGTCGCCGGAGCCGAAGTTCTGCACCTGCGCGCCGTGGAAGCCGGCGCTGGCAAGCTGCTCGCGCACCTTGTCCACGTCCGGCTTCTTTTCATAGCGCAGTTCCACGCCGATGCCGCCGGTGAAGTCCAGGGCGAAGTTGAAGCCGCGGGCACCCATCGCGCCCAACGCCACCACCATCAGCAGGAAGGCAACGCTGAGCGACACCCAGCGCATGCGCATGAAGTCGATGTTGCTGTCGTAGGGGAATACATTGAATGGTTTCATTGGTCGGGCCCCTCAGATGGCCACGGACTTGAGCTTCTTGCGGCCGCCGTAGATCAGCGTGGCGATGCCGCGCGAGACCGACACCGCGGTGTAGGCGGAGGTGGCGATGCCGAGCATGGTGGTCATGCCGAAGCCCTTCAGCGGACCGGAGCCGAAGGCGAACATCGCCAGGCCGGCCAGGAACGCGGTGACGTTCGCGTCCAGGATGGTGCCGGACGCACGCTCGTAGCCTTCCGCGATCGCCTTTTGCGGAGGCAGCCCCAAGCGCAATTCCTCGCGGATGCGCTCATTGATCAGCACGTTGGCGTCCACCGACATGCCCACGGTCAGCGCGATGCCGGCCAGTCCGGGCAGGCTCATGGTCGCCCCCAGCACCGACATCAGCGCGAACACCATCAGCAGGTTGATCAGCAGCGCGATGCAGGTGATCAGGCCGAACATCCGGTAATACACCAGGAAGAACAGCAGGGCGAAGACGAAGGAGAACGCCACCGCGGTCAGGCCGCGCTCGATGTTCTCCTTGCCCAGGCTGGGGCCGATGGTGCGTTCGTCGACGAAGTCCATCGGCGCCGCCAGCGCGCCGGCGCGCAGCAGCAGGGCCAGGTCGGCGCCTTCCTTCATGCTCTCCAGGCCGGTGGTCTGGAAATCGCGATTGAGCACGCCCTGGATGGTGGCGACCGAGATCACCTGCTCGTTGACGCGGGTGGTGCGCACTTCCTTGCCATCGACGAGCTTCACTTCCGGCACGCGCTCGATGTAGACCACCGCCATCGACTTGCCAACGTGGTCCTTGGTGTAGTCGTACATCCGCTGGCCACCAGCGCTGTTCAGGCGCACGCTGACCGCCGGGGTGCCGCTCTGCGAATCGAAGAACGAGGTCGCGTTCTGCAGCTGCTCGCCGGAGGTGATGATCCGCTTGTTGAGGAGCACCGGCAGCGGCTTGCCATCCGGCCCGATGGTCTTGCTGTTGTAGATGCGCGCTTCCGGGGGGACGTTGCCGGACTCGCGTGCTTCGACGGCATTGCCTTCGACCACGCCGCGGTATTCCAGTGTCGCGGTGGCGCCCAGGATCCGCTTCGCCTGCGCCGTGTCCTGCACGCCCGGCAATTGCACTGCGATACGGTCGGCACCCTGGCGCTGGATGATCGGCTCGGCCACGCCGAGCTCGTTGATGCGGTTGCTGAGCGTGCCGATGTTCTGCTGGACCGCATCGGTCAGCATCTTGTCCAGCTCTGCCTGCGGGATGCGCACGCTGATGCGATCGGCGGTGGCTTCGATCTGGTAGGTCGGCATGTCGCGCGCGAGCAATGGACGCACCTTGCTCAGGTCCTGCCCGGGGCTCAGGACTGCGACCACGGTATTGCCCGCGCCCGGCTCGACCGAGTTGTAACGGATGCGGTTGTCGCGCAGCAGGACGCGCATGTCCTCGGCGGTGGCCTCGAAGCGCTTGGCCAGCGCCGCCTCGCGATCGACCTGCATCAGGAAGTGCACGCCGCCGCGCAGGTCCAGGCCCAGGAACATCGGCCGGGCGCCGATCGCGCGCAGCCAGCCAGGCACCGTGGACGCCTGGTTGAGCGCCACCACGTAGCCGCTACCCACCTCATCGCGGACCACGTCCGCAGCGCGGGTCTGCGCGTCATCGGTCGCGGTGCGCACCAGCAGGTTGCCGTCCTTGCCGATCTCGCTGGACGCGAACGGCACGCCCTGCTTCTTCAGCGCGGCATCGACACGCGTCTTGAGCGCCGCATCAACCTGCGAACCCCGGTTGGCGGTGACCTGCACGGCCGGATCCTGCGGGAACGCGTTCGGCACGGCGTAGACCACGCTCAGCGCCAACACCAGCAGGATGACAAGGTATTTCCAGCGGGAATATTCGAGCATCACGACACCCCGCGCACGACCATCATGGCCGGCGCTTGTTGCTTCAGGAAAAGATCAGGCCGACTTCAGCGTGCCCTTGGGCAGCACGTTGGCGATGGCGGCGCGCTGCACGCGCAACTGCACGCCATTGGCGACCTCGACGGTCACGAAGCTCTCGCCGATCGCGGCCACGCTGCCGGCGATGCCGCCGCTGGTGATCACCTCGTCGCCCTTGGCCAGCTTGTTCAGCATGGCGCGGTGCTCCTTCTGCCGCTTCATCTGCGGGCGGATCATCAGGAAATACATGATCACGATCAGGATGATCGGGAACAGGAAGGTCTGCAGCCCGCCCATGGGCGAGGCGGCGGAAGCGCCGGCCGCTTGGGCATGGGCAACGGGAATCAGGAAATCGAGCGGGTTCATGCGGGAATCCGTGTAGGCGAAGCGGATGGGTTGGCCAAGGCCAGCCGGGAATTATGCCACGTGGGCCGCCGCGAGGCCTTTCAGGGCCGGCGGGCCGCGTAGAAGGACTCCCGGAACGCCGCGAAGGTTCCCTGCTCGATCGCGTCGCGCATCCGCGCCATGAGCCGCTGGTAGTGGCGTAGGTTGTGCAGGGTGCCGAGGATCGGGCCCAGCATCTCGTTGCAGCGATCCAGGTGGCGCAGGTAGGCACGCGAGTAGCCTCCGGCACAGGCGACGCAGTCGCAGCCCTCCTCGATCGGGCGCAGGTCGCGCTCATACTGCGAGTTGCGCACGCGTACGACGCCGGCATCGGTGAAGAAGTGCCCGTTGCGGGCGTTCCGGGTCGGCATCACGCAGTCGAACATGTCCACCCCGCGCGCCACCGCTTCCACCAGGTCCTCGGGGCGGCCGACGCCCATCAGGTAGCGAGGGCGATCCGTGGGCAGCTGCGGCGCGGTGTGCTCGAGCATGGCATTGCGCTCGGCTTCGGTCTCGCCCACCGCGAGCCCGCCGATCGCATAACCGTCGAAACCAATCTGCTGCAGGCCTTCGGCCGAGCGCGAACGCAGGTCGTGGTGCACACCGCCCTGGACGATCCCGAACAGCGCCGCGTCGTTGCCCGCATGCGCCTGCTTCGAGCGTTCCGCCCAGCGCAGCGACAGTTCCATCGAGCGTTCGACCACGCGCTTGTCGACCGGCGCGCCATCCACGGTCACTGGCGGGCATTCGTCGAAGATCATCACGATGTCGCTGCCCAGGACTTTCTGGATGTGCATGGATTCCTCGGGACCGAGGAACACCTTGCTACCGTCGGTCGGCGCGGCGAAGGTCACGCCGGCCTCGGTGATCTTGCGGCGGTTGGCAAGCGAGAACACCTGGAACCCGCCGGAATCGGTGAGGATCGGGCCGTCCCAGCGGGCAAAGCCGTGCAGGCCGCCGTGCGCCTCGATGACCTCCAGGCCGGGCCGCAGGAACAGGTGGAAAGTGTTGCCGAGGATGATCTGCGCGCCGAGGTCGCGGACCTGGTCGGGCAGCACACCCTTGACCGTGCCGTAGGTGCCGACCGGCATGAACGCCGGCGTTTCGATGGTCCCGCGCGGGAACGTGATGCGGCCGCGTCGCGCGGCACCGTCGGTGCCGAGCAGCTCGAAATCCATGCGGCTCATGCGCAGCACCACGCATGTTCGCGGCACGGGCGGCGGGCGGAAGGGGCTTCGGAAAGCGCGCCATGGGTGAGCACGCTTGGCTTGCATCGCATGCGATGCAAGCGTGCGAACGCCCGGCACCCTGTGCCGGGCAGGGCCGCGACGCGGGCGCGCGGCGGCGCATCGAACACGGACGTTCGCATAAGCCGGGTAGAAGCCCCCGCCGCCTGCCGCGCGTGCTTCGGCAATCTGCCCTTACTCATTGCGATGCCGCCTCCGGGAACAACAGCATCGCATCCCCGTAGCTGAAGAAGCGGTACTGCTCGCGCACTGCATGTTCGTAGGCGGCGAACACGCGCGCCTTGCCGGCGAACGCGGACACCAGCATCAGCAGCGTGCTTTCCGGCAAGTGGAAATTGGTCAGCAGCGCATCGATGCTGCGGATGCGGTAGCCGGGGAAGATGAAGATGTTGGTCTCGCCGGCGAACGGCTGCAGTTCGCCATCGACCAGCGCACTCTCGAGCGCGCGCAGCACCGTAGTGCCTACGGCGATGACGCGCCCGCCGGCAGCGCGCGTACGCCGCACCTGCTGCACCAGCTCCGCGCCCACGTTCAACCATTCGCTGTGCATGCGGTGCTCGCGGATGTCTTCGACCCGCATCGGCTGGAACGTGCCGGCACCGACATGCAAGGTGACGTGGCCGAACTGCACGCCGCGTTCGCGCAGGGCGTCCAGCAATGCATCGTCGAAATGCAGGCCGGCGGTGGGCGCGGCGACCGCGCCGATCTCGCGGGCGAACACGGTCTGGTAGCGCTCGGCATCGTCCGCGCCCGGCTCGCGCTGGATGTAGGGCGGCAACGGCAGTCGACCGGCGTGCTGCAACCATTGTTCCAGCGACTCGCCGACATGGAAGCGCAGGTGCCAGAAGCTGTCCTCGCGCCCGAGCACTTCGACCTCGCCGCCTGCGTCCAGGGCGATCCGGCTGCCGGGCTTCGGCGGCTTGCTGAAACCCAGCTGCGCACGCGCCTCGTTGCCGGGCAGCAGGCGCTCGATGAGGAACTCGACCCGGCCGCCGGTCGCCTTGGTGCCGAACAATCGCGCCGGGATGACGCGGGTGTCGTTGAACACCAGCAGGTCGCCGGGCTGCAGCAGCGATGGCAGGTCGCGCACGCCCAGGTCGGACAGCGCGTCATCGCCCGGCGGCACCAGCAGCAGGCGGCTGGCGGAACGCTCGGCCAGAGGTGCCTGCGCGATCAGCGCCTCGGGCAACTCGTAATGGAAATCCGATTTCTTCAAGGCAAGCGGGGGCAAGGCGGGGCGCGCATTGTAGCGGGCCGGCTCAGCGCTCGAACTTGGTCGACAGGATGATCGAGGTGGTGGTGCGCTCGACCCCATCGATGGCGCCGATGCGGTCGGTCAGCACGTCCATCTCGCCCACATTGGCGGCCACTGCGAACGCCACCAGGTCATGGCCGCCGCTGACCGAATGCAGTTCGCGCACTTCGTGCATCGCCTGCAGCGCCTTCACCACCGTGGTCATCTGCTTGGGCCGCAGCATGATCAGGATGTGCGCGCGGATCCGGCTGCGCTCCAGTTCGTCCTCCACCCGCACCGTGTAGCCGCGGATCACGCCCTCCTGTTCCAGCCGGGTGATCCGGTTCTGCACCGTGGTCCGCGACAGCCCCAGCCGCCGCGCGATCTCGGCCGTGGACGCGCGGGCGTCTTCCCGCAACAAAGAAAGCAGGAGTTCGTCGGCCTTGGAAATGCGCATATCGCCGGATCATACCGTCGATCCGCCGGATATTGCCGGCGAACTGGACGAATCCGCCCTTTCGACTGGCGCCGATCCCGCGATAATGGCGGTTTGCACGCTGTCCGGCCGCGGACGCGCATCCGCTGGAGAACCCGCCATGACCCTGCTCGACACCCTCGCCCCGCTGCGCTCGCACGGCCAGGTCCGTACCCACGGCCTCGACGACGCCACCGTGCTCGACTTCGCCGGCCGCGACGCCAGCCTGGCCGCGGCGATCAATGCCGCCGCGAGCGAATACGAGCGCGTGCGCGCCGACTTCCCGGCGCTGCTGGACCTGGACGAGGACGCGCAGGTGCGCGAGGTGCAATCCGGTTTCGTCAATTTCTACGCCGAAGACGCCGCCAATCCTTACGTGGCGCTTGCCGCGCGCGGCCCGTGGATCGTGACCCTGAAGGGCTCGGTGATCTACGACACCGGCGGCTACGGCATGCTCGGCCTGGGCCACGCTCCGGCCGCGGTGATCGAGGCGATGGCCAAGCCGCAGGCGATGGCCAACATCATGACCCCGCATGTTTCGCAACTGCGCTTCGCCCGGGCGATGAAGGCGGAGATCGGCCAGACCCGCGGCGGTTGCCCGTACGCCGCCTTCCTGTGCCTGAACTCCGGTTCGGAATCGGTGTCGCTGGCCTCGCGCATCGTCGATGCGAATGCCAAGACGATGACCGACCCGGGCGCGCGCCACGCCGGCAAGACGATCAAGCGACTGGTGGTGAAGGGCGCCTTCCATGGCCGCACCGAACGTCCGGCGTTGTATTCCGATTCCAGCCGCAAGGCCTACGTGCAGCACCTGGCCAGCTACCGCGACGAGACATCCGTGCTGACCGTGCCGGCCTACGACATGGACGCGCTGCGCAAGTTGTTCGCCGATGCCGACGCCAACGGCTGGTTCATCGAAGCGATGTTCCTGGAACCGGTGATGGGCGAAGGCGATCCCGGCCGCAGCGTGCCCGTGCCGTTCTATGAACTGGCGCGCGAGCTCACCCGCGCGCACGGCGCGATGCTGCTCGTGGACTCGATCCAGGCCGGCCTGCGCGCCACCGGCTATCTCTCGATCGTCGACTACCCCGGCTTCGAAAACGTGGCTGCGCCGGACCTGGAGACCTATTCCAAGGCACTCAACGCCGCGCAGTACCCGCTGTCGGTGCTGGCCGTCACCGCCGAAGCCGCGGCGATCTACAAGCGCGGCCTGTACGGCAACACCATGACCGCCAACCCGCGCGCGCTGGACGTGGCCTGCGCGGTGCTCGCGCAGCTCACCCCCGCCCTGCGCGCGAACATCCAGCAGCGCGGCAAGCAGGCCCTGGCCATGCTCGACGCACTGAAGGCCGAGCTCGAGGGCCGCATCACCAAGGTGCAGGGCACCGGCTTGCTGTTCTCCTGCGAACTGGCCCCCGGCTACAAGGGCTACGGCGCGGGCTCCACCGAGGAATGGATGCGCGAGCACGGCATCGGCGTGATCCACGGCGGCGAGAACTCGCTGCGCTTCACCCCGCATTTCGCAGTGACCGAAGACGAGCTGAAGCTGGTGGTGGCGACGGTCAAGCGCGCCCTGCTGGAAGGCCCGCGCCAGCAGGTCGACGCCGCGGCCTGACGCACACCCGCGATCGGCGACGCGACGGGGCGGCCGGATGGCCGTCCCGTCTGTTTGTGGGCTAGGCTTCGCGCATGAAGATCATCGAAGTCCGCCACCCGCTGGTCCAGCACAAACTCGGCAAGTTGCGCGATGTCGGTACCGACCCGGTGCTGTTCCGCCAGTTGGCCAGCGAGATCGCCGCGATGCTGGCCTACGAGGCCACCCGCGAGATGCCGGTGGAAACCCGCAACGTGCCGACCTGGGCCGGCCCCCTGGACGTGGCGCATGTGCGCGCCGAAAAAATCACGTTGGTGCCGATCCTGCGTGCGGGCCTGGGCTTCCTGCCCGGCGTGCAGGCGATGCTGCCGGCGGCCGCGGTCAGCGTGATCGGCCTGCGCCGCAATGAAGTCACCCACCAGCCGGAAACCTATTACGAGCGGCTGGCCGACCACATGGGCGAGCGCACCGCGATCCTGATCGACCCGATGCTGGCCACCGGCGGCAGCGCCCTTGCGGCGATCGACATGCTCAAGGCCGCGGGCTGCCGGCAGGTGAAATGCCTGTTCCTGGTCGCCGCGCCGGAAGGCCTGCGCGCACTGGAAGCCGCGCATCCCGACATCGAGGTGTACGTGGCCTCGGTCGACGAGCGCCTCAACGAAGACGCCTACATCCTGCCCGGCCTGGGCGATGCCGGCGACCGGCTGTTCGGCACGCCGGTCGATTGATCGCGCGCCCTCAGCGCATGGCCAGCCACAGGCCGGCCAGCGCCATCGCCAGGAACACCAGCCAGGTCAACGTGGTGCCGGCGAAGCGGCCGAACGAATAACCGCCGCTGCGCGACAGGCCGAGCGCATGCAGGATGCGGCCGAGCAGCAAGGCGCCGCCGAAGCCCCACAGCCATGTCGGCGCGAGCCCGCACAGCTCCAGCAGGGCCAGCACCAGCAGCGCGAACGGCACGTGCTCGATGAAGTTGCCGTGCACGCGGATCCTGCGCGCCAGCAGCGTGTCGCCGCCATCGCCCAGGCCGATCCTGCGCGCGTGGCGATGGCGCGCGATGGGCAGCACCAGGCCCAGCATCAGCAGGGCATGCAGGCTGGCGAACAGCAGGGTGATCTTGGGCATCGTCGCGATTCGGGCTGGCGGGAGCAGGCACCATGCACGCGAGTGCGGTCGAATGCCAGCGCTCAGGCCGCCATCGCGCGGGCGCGCAGTTCCGCGTGCTCATGGGTGGTGCCGAACCTGCCCTTTTCGTCGCGCACCACCCGCGCCAGCGCGCAGCCGGGATCATGGGTGAAGAACAGGTGCACGTCGCGGGCCAGCTTGTCCTGCAGGAACGCGCGCTTCTCGTCGATCAGCAGTTCCGCATTGCGGTCGTAACCCATCGTGATCGGCACATGCACCCACGGGCGCCCCGGGATCAGGTCGGCGCAGAACACCACGCCGCCGTGCGCCTCGCCCTGCACCAGGTCCGGGCCGACGATCTCGGCCAGCAGCAAGCCGGGCGTATGGCCGTCGCTGTGGTGGAAGCGCACGCTCCTGCCGAGCGCTTGCGACCAGTCGCCATCGACCAGTTCCAGCCGACCGCTGGCTTCCAGCAAGCCGGGCAATTCCGGGATGAAGCTGGCGCGGTCGCGCGGATGCGGTTGCAGCGCCCGCTGCCAGTGCGCCTGGCCGACCACGAAGGTCGCGTTGGGGAACAGCAGGCGCGGCGACTCGCCTTCGCGCCACGCCGCCAGCAGGCCGCCGGCATGGTCGAAATGCAGGTGCGACAGCACCACCACGTCGATGTCCTCGTGGCGGAAGCCGGTTTCATCCAGCGAATCCAGCAGCACGTGATGCGGCTCGACTACGCCGTAGCGCTCGCGCAGCGCCGGGGGGAAGAACGCGCCGATGCCGGTCTCGAACAGCACCGTTTTTCCTTCGATCGGGCTGGCCAGCAGCGCGCGGCAGGCCAGGTCGATGCGGTTGGCCTCGTCCACCGTAGCCCAGCGTTCCCACAGCGCCCGCGGGGCGTTGCCGAACATCGCGCCGCCATCGAGTTTTTGCGAGTTGCCGAGGATCGACCAGAGCTTCATGGCGTTCGTCCCTGTTTGGCGCGGCACGGCTTGCAAGGCCGTTGTCGCAGGAGTAGTACGGGATGCCGTGGGCAACCTTCTTCCGGAGGAGCGATGAGCGCACGGATCCTCGGCCCTCTATTGTCATGCATCTGCGCTTTGCTGGTGGCGCAGGGCGTCGCGGCGCAGGCGAGACGGGGGCACTTCGACGACATCGGGCGGATCCTCTGCGCCGAGGGCGCGGAACGCTACCTGCCCGGCGACTATTATTTCTGCGCCGCGAACAAGGCATTGCAGGCAGGCAAGTCTGGCAAGGCGCTGGCGCTGTACGAGGAGTCCGCCGCCTGGGGCGACAAGCGCGCGATGTTCAACCTCGGGCTGCTCTACCTGCGCGGCGATGACGTGCCGCGAAACGAAGCCCTGGGGCTGGCCTGGCTCGCATTGTCCGCCGAACGCGCGGGCAACCAGTTGCATCGCGAAGTCCTTGCCGGTGCATGGACGGCCGCCTCTCCTGAGACGCGCTCGGCCGCCGACGCGCTGTGGAACCGGATGAAACCGAAGTACGCGGACCGGGTCGCCCTGGTCCGCGCCAAGCAGCGCTACGACCACGAAACCGCGCTGCTGCGGCGCGAACTGCTGCGGGACCCGACGATCGACAAGTGGATCGACGGGATGAAGCCGGCGCGCGGTGGCAACGTGCTGGACGCGCTCGACGAAGCTGCGCAGGAAACCATCCTGCGCCCGATCAAGGGGCTGGATGGCACGGTGAACGTGGGCAATCCCGAAACCGTCCGCGACCCGTCAACACCGCCGACGCCGTGAGCGCGTGCCGGATCGCGATCAGGGCGACGCCACCACCCGTGCCTTGCCGACGTTCGAGCGAGGATCGCTGCCACCGCTGAGCGTGTTGTTGCGCTTGTCCCACAGCACGGTATTCATGTTGCCCCAGGCATCGCTGGAGCGACGCCCCTGGTTGTCCTCGCCGGGCACCACGACGACGTGGCCCATCGCCCTTAGCGCGGCGATCACATCGGCCGGCAATGCATTGCGTTCGATGCCCAGCGCATCCGGCATCCACTGGTGGTGGTAGCGCGGCAGGGCCGCGACCTGCGGCGCGTCCAGGCCATCGGCATAGCCGAGGATGCCCAGCAGCACCATGGTGATGATCCGGCTGCCGCCCGGCGTGCCGATCACCGCGACCTTGTCGGCATTCGACATGAACGTGGGCGTCATCGAGCTCAGCATGCGCTTGCCCGGCGCCGGCGCATTGGCATCGAAGCCCATCACGCCGAATGCATTCGGCGTGCCCGGCTTCAGCGCGAAGTCGTCCATCTCGTTGTTGAGCAGCACGCCGGTGCCGGCCGGGACCAGCCCCGATCCGTACAGCAGGTTCACCGTCTGGGTGACCGCGGCGCGATTGCCATCGGCGTCGATGATCGAGAAATGGGTGGTTTCCTCGTCCTCCAGCGGCGTCGGCGCGCCCGACAACAGGTCGCTGGGCGTGGCCTTGTCGGGATGGATGGTGGCGCGCAGGCCCGCGGCGTAATCCGGATCCATCAACGTCCTGACCGGGATCTTCACGAAGTCGGGATCGCCCAGGTAGAAGGTGCGGTCGCGGTAGGCGCGGCGCATGGCCTCGGTCACCAGGTGCACCCGCTCCGCCGGCGGCATCTTCGCCAGGTCCCACGGCCCCAGGATCTGCAGCATTTCCGCCAGCGCGATCCCGCCCGACGACGGCGGCGGCGCGGTGACCACCTCCCAACCGTCGTACTGGAAACGCAGGGGTTCGCGTTCCTTCACCCGGTAGCCGGCCAGTTCCTCCGCCGTCCATTTGCCACCGGCGGCCTTGACGCCCGCCAGCAAACGCTTTGCGGTGGTGCCACGATAGAACCCGTCGAAGCCGCCAACCGCCAATCGCTCCAGCGTGGCCGCCAGCTCGGGTTGGCGGAACAGATCGCCCTCTTTCGGCGGCTGGCCGTTGCGCAGGTAGACCTCGCGGGTACCGGGGTAGCGTTCCATCACCTCGCGGCGCTCGGCATAGCCGCGGGCGAGGCGCGCGTACACCGGGAAGCCCTCCCTGGCGATGCGGATCGCCGGCGCAAGCGACTGCGCGAGCGGCAGGCGACCATGGCGCTGCGCCACGTGCACCAACGCCGCCGGCAGGCCGGGGATGCCGGCCGACCACGGCCCGTTCTCGGCGCGGTCACGGTCCAGTTCACCGGCCTTGTCGAGGTAGGCCTGCGGAGTGGCCGCGGCCGGCGCGGTCTCGCGCGCGTCCACGAACACGTCCTTGCCAGTCTTCGCATCGTGCAGCAGGAAGAAGCCGCCACCACCCAGCCCGGAGCTGATCGGCTCCACTACCGAGAGCACCGCGGACACGGTCACCGCGGCGTCGAAGGCATTGCCGCCGCGCGCCAGGGTCTCGAACCCGGCATCGGTGGCCAGCGCGTGCGCGGAGGCGATGGCCGCGCCCGGCGGCTTCGCCGGATGGCCGGATGGCTGGGCGAACGCCAGCAACGGCGCCAGCAACAGGATCGAGGACAACAGGATCTGGAACCGACGCTTCATGCCGCCTTGCCTCCATGCAATTGCAGCCCGGCCAGCTTGGCCAGCAACTGCGCGTTGGTCTCGGGATGGTCGGGATCGGGGTCGATGCACTCGACCGGGCAGACCGCCACGCACTGGGCTTCGTCGTAGTGGCCCACGCACTCGGTGCACAGGGCCGGATCGATCACGTAGATGTCCGGCCCCATGCTGATCGCCTTGTTCGGGCAGACCGGCTCGCAGACGTCGCAGTTGACGCAGAGTTCGTTGATCTTGAGCGACATGCTTTCCGCTCCCTCCCCCGCGTGCGGAGGAGGGCTGGAGGAATCCCCGCGCTTACTTCGCTTCGACGAAGATGTACTTCACGCCGGCCGGCTCGACCGCCGTCCTGACGCGCTCGCCCAGGATCGGGCTGCCGACGAAGACGACCTTCACGCCCTTCATGCTGCCCGGCGGCACCGCCTTGAACGCGGTCTCGACCATCTCGGTGGTCTTGTCCTGCGCCGGCGATGCGAACACCAGCATGTTGCCTTCCAGGATCCCGCGACCCAGGTCCTGCTCAAGCTTTTCGAGCAGGCGTTCGTACAGGCCGCCGAACCCTTCGCTCTTCTCGCCGGGCAGGAAGTACACGAACGGGCTGTTGGTGACGCCGTCCATGTTGCGGGTGGCGACATCGTTGACGTAGGCGCGCCATGCGGTCACGTCGTCGGTGGTCGGTGCGGACAGCGGCGCGGCGACTTCGGCCTTCGGTGCCTCTTCCTTCTTGCACGCGGCGAACGACAGGGCGAGGCAGGCGATGGCGAGCAGGCGGGTGATGGTGTTCATGGTGTTTCCCCTGGTACGGCGATCTGATTGGACGAAGGTGGCGGCGCGCGGGTTCAGCCCGACCGTTTGCGCCATTGCGCCTCGAGCGCGGCGGCGACCGCCGCCGGCACGAAGCCGGACACGTCGCCGCCAAGGCGCGAGATCTCGCGCACCAGCGACGACGAAATGAAGCCGTATTGCTCCGCGGGGGTGAGGAACAGGGTCTCCACCTCCGGGATCAGGTGGCGATTCATGCTCGCCATCTGGAACTCATACTCGAAGTCGGAGACGGCCCGGAGGCCGCGCAGGAGGACCCCGGCACCGATCTCGCTGACGAAATGCGCCAGCAGCGAATCGAATCCGCGCACCTCCACGTTCGGACAATCCGCCAGCGCTTCCCGCGCCAGTCGCACCCGCAGCTCGAGCGGCAGCGCAGGGCCCTTGGACGGGCTGGCGGCAACGCCGACGATCAGGGTCTCGAACAACGGCGCCGCACGCTGGACCAAGTCCACGTGCCCGTTGGTGATCGGATCGAAGGTACCCGGATAGACCGCGGTGCGCGTGGCCACGCTCATGTCGTCTGGGGATCGCTGCTGGTGTCGATGCTGGCGAGTGTAACCCGCCGGTACAAGGCGTAGCGCACGTCGCGCGTACGGTTTTCCCGATGCAGTGCCCATTCCGGCGAAGGCACCGGGGCATGGTCGGATGGGGACTCCACGTACAGCCATGCTTCCGGGGCCAAGACCGCCGGCAATGCCGCGAGCACCGGCTCCCAGAGACCCGCTGCGAACGGTGGATCCACGAAGGCGATATCGAAGCCCTGCGCCGGTTGCCTGCCAAGCCAGGCCAGCGCATCACCCGGGTGCACCGCGACCTCGCTGGTCGCACCCAGACGCGCGACCTCGGCCTGCAGAGCACGCGCAAGCCGCGGGTCGGCTTCGACCAGGGTCGCCGAGGCCGCCCCCCGCGACACCGCTTCCAGGCCCAGCACCCCGGTACCGGCGAACAGGTCGAGCACCCTGGCGCCGGGCAGCACCGGCTGCAGCCAGTTGAACAGGGTCTCGCGCACGCGATCGGAGCTGGGGCGCAGGCCGGGGCTGTCGGCCACCGGCAGGCGGGTGCCGCGCCAGCGTCCACCGATGATGCGCACGCTCCCGGTCGATGCCGGGCGCGGCGGGTTGCGGCGCCCGTTCATCGGGCCGGGCCAGGGGCGGGTGGTAACATGCGCGCCATTCTCGCTCATCGCCTGCGGCACCGTGCCAGGCGCCCCGCAGGCACGCATCCCCCGCATGGTCAGCTGGTTCCGCCGCAACAAACCCGAAGCCGAAACGCCGCGCCGCCTCTCCACCGAGGACCTCGCCGCCGCCTTCCCCGACAGCCACCAGTCGCAGCCGCCCGCCGCGGCACCGCCGGTGGCGCCTGAAGCGGCTGCGGCGCCTGCGCCGGCACCGCGACCCTTGCCGGTGCCCCCGCCCCCCGCCGTCGAACCGGCGGCCGTCGTCCCGGACGTCGACGCACTGCCCGCCCCGGCCGCCGCCGGCAAGCCCGGTTGGCGCCAGCGCATCACCAGCATCCTCACCCGCGACATCACCGAGCTGTTCGGGCGCAACCCGAAGCTGGACGACGATCTCCTCGACGAGATCGAAACCGCACTGCTCACCGCCGATGTCGGCGTTACCGCCACCACCCAGTTGGTCGAGTCGATGCGCAAGCGGATGAAGTCGCGCGAATTCGCCGATGCGCAGGCGCTGCTCAAGGCCTTGCGCGGCGAGCTGGTGGCGATGCTGGCGCCGGTGGTCCGGCCGCTGCGCATCGACGCATCGAAGAAGCCCTTCGTGATCCTCACCGTCGGCATCAACGGTGCAGGCAAGACCACCACCATCGGCAAGCTGGCACGCCGCTACAAGGACGAGGGGCTGGGCCTGATGCTGGCCGCCGGCGACACCTTCCGCGCCGCCGCGGTGGCGCAACTGCAGGCCTGGGGCGAACGCAACGGCGTGGCGGTCATCGCGCAGGGCCAGAATGCCGATGCGGCCTCGGTCGCGTTCGATGCGCTGCGAGCGGCGAAGTCGCGCGGCGTGGACGTGCTGATTGCCGACACCGCCGGCCGCCTGCACACGCAGGGCGGGCTGATGGAAGAGCTGGCCAAGGTGCGCCGCGTGCTGGGCAAGCTGGATCCGGATGCCCCGCATGAAGTGCTGATGGTGATCGACGGCACCACCGGCCAGAACGCGATCAACCAGGTCCGCGAGTTCAGCAAGAAAGTGCAGGTGACGGGACTGGTGGTGACCAAGCTGGACGGCACCGCCAAGGGCGGCGTGGTGTTCGCGCTTGCGCGCGAATTCGGCATCCCGATCCGTTACGCCGGCATCGGCGAGCGCCCCGAGGACCTGCGGGTGTTCGACGCCGAGGCCTTCGTCGACGCCCTGCTGCCCGAGTCGCTCACCGGGTGAGCGAAACCGCGCCGCCGCGCCGCGTCGGCAAGCGCCTGCTGCGGCTGGCCGCGATCCTCGCTGCGGTCCTGCTGGTCCTGCTGCTATTGGCCGGCTGGCTACTGCAACCGCAGCGCGCGGGCGGGTTCCTGCTGAAGCAACTCGGCAACAGCCTGGGCCTGGAGATCAGCGCCAGCACCATCGACTATCGCCTGCGCGGCACCCCGCAACTGGTGTTGCACGATGTAGTGGCGACGCGCCCGGGCGATGCCGCAGCCCTGCTGCGCGCGGAGCGCGTGTTCGTCTCGCTGCCGTGGCGCACGCTGCGCGCGCGCGGCCAGGACCTGACCGTGCAACGGGTGGAGCTGGATGCGCCGGCGCTCGACCTGCCTGCCCTGCAGCGCTGGCTGGCGACGCGTCCACCCAGCGAGGAAACCCGCATCCCGGCACTGGTCGACGGCCTGCGCATCGTCCGCGGCCGCATCGACAACGACGACTGGCGGATCGAAGACTTGTCGATCGACGTGCCTTCGCTGCACCCGGAACGAGTGTTGCGCGCCCGCGTGCGCGGCCGCTACGTCGCGCCGCCGATGGCGATCCCGGCCGATCTGGCGATCGCCATCGCGCATCCGCGGCGCTTGCTGGCTGGCGCTGCGACCGGCGTCGCCGGCATCGGCACGCTGACCATCGCGAACGCCGATTGGCAGGTGCCCGCGCATGTCTTCCTCGCCGGCCCGATACGGTTGGGCAAGGATTCCGCGCTGATGAAGCCGGCACGGCTGGGCATCGCCGCACGCTATCGCTCCGCCTCCACCAACCTTCCGTTCCGCCTCGGCCTGCAGGGACCGATGGCGTTCAACAGCGCGACCTGGCGCTTCGTGCCGGTGCAGCTGTTCCTGGATGGCGATGGCGCAATCCCCGACGCCAGCGCGCGCGGCAGCGTTTCGGTCGGCAAGCGATTGGTGTTGCACCTGGATGGGCGTATCGCCGCGTGGCCGGAGGCATGGCCGACATTGCCTGCGCCGCTGGCGGCTTCGACCTCGCCGATGCCGTTTGCGCTCGACTACAAGGGCAGCATCGACTTCGCCGATATCGCCGCGCTCGAACTGCACCGCGACGCCACCCGCTTCGACGCACGGTTCCGCTTGCCCGCGGTGCTGGCGTGGCTGGACGACATCGCCACCGGCACGCCCTTGCCGCCGCTCCGAGGTTCGCTGTCCACGCCGAAACTGGAAATTTCAGGTGCCGTGCTGGAAGGCGTGGAAATCGAGCTGGACGATCCCGGCATCCCGCCGCAGGCCGATTGATGGCGGCCCTCGAAACGGAATTCGCGGCGCGCCTGCTGGCCTGGTTCGACCGCCACGGCCGCCATGACCTGCCCTGGCAGCATCCGCGCACGCCGTACCGGGTGTGGCTGAGCGAAATCATGCTGCAGCAGACGCAGGTGTCGGTGGTGATCCCGTATTTCCAGCGTTTCGTCGGCGCGCTGCCCGACCTGCCCTCGTTGGCGCGGGCGCCGCAGGATGATGTGCTAGCGCTGTGGTCGGGACTCGGCTACTACGCCCGCGCACGCAACCTGCATGCAGCGGCGAAGCGCTGCATGGACTTGCACGACGGCGACCTGCCGCGCGACCTCGACGCATTGATCGAGCTGCCCGGCATCGGCCGCAGCACCGCCGGCGCGATCCTGTCGCAGGCCTGGGGCGATGCCGTGCCGATCCTGGACGGCAACGTCAAGCGCGTGCTGTGCCGACTGTTCGGCATCGACGGCTGGCCCGGCCTGCCAAAGGTGGAAAAGCAGCTGTGGACCATCGCCGGAACGCTGTTGCCCGATGCCCGGCTGGCCGATTACACCCAGGCGCAGATGGACTTCGGCGCCACCCTGTGCACGCGGTCGGACCCTGCCTGTGCGATCTGTCCCCTGCAGGAGGCTTGCATCGCATTGCGCGAGGGGCGCGTCGGCGAACTGCCCTCGCCCAAGCCCGGAAAGCCGCTACCGGAACGCGTCGCACACATGCTGTTGATCGAAGACGATGCACGACGCGTGCTGTTGCACCGCCGCCCTCCGACCGGCGTGTGGGCCGCGCTCTGGTCGCTGCCGGAGCACGCCGACCTTGCAGCAGCGCGCGCCTGGTTCGACGTACATGCGCATGGCGATTTCGACGCCGCGCAGGCGGGCGATCCCATCGCCCACGGTTTCAGTCACTACCGGCTGCACATCCACCCGCATCGCATCGCGGGCGTGCGGCCGCGTCACGCGGTCGGCGATAATCACGACCTGCGCTGGGCAACGCGCGCGGAATTGGCCGGGATCGGCCTGCCCGCCCCGGTGCGGCGATTGCTGCAGGCTTCCAACGAAAAGGAATGACGATGGCGCGCAGGGTGTTCTGCGAAGTGGACAAGATCGAAACCGATGGCCTCGACTTCGCCCCGTGGCCCGGCGAAGCCGGCAAGCGGGTCTTCGCCGGCATCGGCAAACCGGCCTGGCAGCGTTGGCTTGCCCACCAGACCATGCTGATCAACGAGAACCGGCTGTCGCCGCTGAATCCCCAGCATCGCGCCTTCCTGGAAGGCGAGATGCTGAAGTTCCTGTTCGGCGGCGGCGCCGACAAGCCCGCGGGTTACGTGCCTGCGGACGCCTGAGCGCTCCCCGCATCACGCGCGGCACGCATCGCCTTGACGTCGATCGGGCGGATCTCCTCGATCCGGCAACTGGCAGGCGAACCATCGGTGACGATCCGGTCGAACTTGGCCATCACGTAAGGCCCGGTGGAACTGAGGCGCAGCACCGGCGACCCGCTGGCCCAATCCAGGCAAGGCCCGGACACGGTCAGCAGCCAGCTTTCGGTAGGCCGCATGCTGAGTACGATGTGCTGGTCGTCGATCCGGTCCCAGCCCATCGCGTTGGTGTTGCGGATCTGCTTGACGGGCTCGCCGGCATGCGCCTGGTAAAGCGCCAGGCGATCGGTGTCACTCATGCGGTTGGTGGCGCAGGCGCTCAGTGACGCAAGGGCAAGCAGGGGAACCAGAAGGGTCTTCATGGCGATGCTCCGGTGGACTGACGCGATCATCGCCCCGCGGCGCATAACCTGTGCTTTACCTGCCCGAACCCGTTCAGCGCGTGCTCGGGTTGCCGGGAACCGCGGCTGCACGTATCATGCGCGGCTCGTTCGACCGGCTGCACTGGCCGGGTAGCTCAGTTGGTAGAGCAGGGGATTGAAAATCCCCGTGTCGGGGGTTCGATTCCCTCCCCGGCCACCACTCCGGAAGACGATGCCGCAAACCCCGCCACGCGCGGGGTTTTCGCTTTCCTGGCCCACGACAGTCCTCGATATCGCGCCGCTTGCAGGCCGGGTGTATGGTCGCCGCCATCTCCCGAGGAATCCCGCATGGACATCCACGACATCGCCCTGAGGTTGTACGCCGAATTGGTGTCCGCCAACCGCGTCGAGCTGGTGAGCGAAGCTGCACGCATCGAACTCGGCCGCGAGGCCTACCGCTACGCGGAAGCCTTCATCGCGGCCAAGGACATCTATATCCGCGAGTTGCCGGTTGCCAACGTCGAGGCCGGCTACTGACGCGATGCCGCTCGGGATTGCGGCTATCCTCGGGCAAACCGCCGAGGAAGCCTCCATGAAACTGCGCCACGTCCTGATCGCCACCACCGTCCTCGCACTCGTGGCCTGTGGTGGCGGGCCGGTGAAGCGCGTCTCCGAACCCGCTGCCGGCATCCAGCAACTGAGCGTGCGTGCCGATGGCCGCTGGGACGTGGTGGTGCGGCTGGACAATTTCAGCAGCGTCCCGATGCGCTTCGCCGACGCCAACTTGGACATCGCCTTCGACAACGGCGCGGCGGCGAAACTGAAGGCGCAGCCGGGCATCAGCATCGGCCCGGAATCGGCCGATGTGTTCACGGTCACGCTGACGCCGCTGCCCGCGGGTCGCGCGCGGCTGGCCAATGCCCTCGCGGATGGCCAGGGCTTGAATTACACGCTGGGCGGCACGGTGGAAGCCGGCCCGGAAGAAGGCAAGCCGCGCAGTTACAAGATCGAGCGCAAGAGCGCGCTGGCGCCGGTGCCCGGCCTGCCGGGCGTACTGCGCTGAGGATGCGGAGCGCGATTTCCGGAAGGATTCCGACAGACCATACGCCGTAGTATGCTTGCGTTTCCACGGGCCGACCGGCGGCCCGTCATGACTGGTAACGCCGCATGAGCACCTACAAGGCCCCGCTGGACGATTTGCGTTTCGCCCTCTACGACGTGCTTGGCGCGGAGGCGCTGTTTGCCCGACTGGGCCAGGCCGACGTCAACCGCGAACTGGTGGATGCCGTGCTGGACGAAGCCGCACGCTTTTCCGAAACCGTGCTGGCCCCGCTGAACAAGGTCGGCGACGAGATCGGCTGTACCTACGACAAGGCCACCGGCGACGTCACAGCGCCGCCCGGCTTCAAGCAAGCCTTCGACCAGTTCGTGGAAGGCGGCTGGACCGGCCTGACCAATGCGCCGGAGCACGGCGGCCAAGGCATGCCGGCGGTGGTCGGCGCGGTCCTGACCGAGATGGTCGATGCCGCCAACCTGGCCTGGGGCAACTTCCCGATGCTGTCGCACGGCGCGGTCAAGGCGCTGGAGACCTACGGCGAGGACTGGCAGAAGAAGGTGTTCCTGGAGCCGCTGGTGGCCGGCACCTGGACCGGGACGATGTGCCTGACCGAGCCGCATTGCGGCACCGACCTGGGCCTGCTGAAAACCCGCGCGGAACCGGCCTCCGACGACAAGTACTCGATCACCGGCACCAAGATCTTCATCACCGCTGGCGAGCACGACCTGGTGCCGAACATCGTCCACCTGGTGCTGGCCAAGCTGCCCGACGCGCCGCCCGGCGCCAAGGGCATTTCGCTGTTCGTGGTGCCGAAGTTCAAGGTCGGCCGCGACGGCACGGTGGGGGAGCGCAATGCGCTCCGCTGCGGCGCGATCGAACACAAGATGGGCATCCACGGCTCGGCCACCTGCGTCATGAACTTCGACGGCGCCGAGGGCTACCTGGTCGGCGCGCCGCACAAGGGCCTGCAGGCGATGTTCGTGATGATGAACTCGGCGCGGCTCGGCGTTGGCGTGCAGGGCCTGGGCCTGTCGGAGCGCGCCTACCAGAACGCGTTGCGCTACGCCCGCGAACGGTTGCAGTCGCGTTCGCTGTCCGGCCCGAAGCTGCCGGAAAAACCGGCTGACCCGATCATCGTCCACCCCGACGTGCGCCGCATGCTGCTGTCGCAGAAGGCGCTGGTCGAAGGCGGCCGCCTGCTCAGCCTGCATGCCTACTCGCAGCTCGACATCGCCGAGAAGTCGCAGGACGCCGCCGAGCGCGAGCGCGCGGACATCCTGGCCGGCTTCCTGACCCCGATCTCCAAGGCCTGCCTGACCGAGTGGAGCATCGAGAACACCTACAACGCGGTGCAGTGCTTCGGTGGCCACGGCTACATCGCCGAGCACGGCATCGAGCAGCTGGCGCGCGATGCGCGCATCACCACGCTGTACGAAGGCACCACCGGCATCCAGTCGCTGGACCTGATCGGCCGCAAGACCGCCGCCACCCAGGGCGCCGGGCTGAAGTTGTTCCTGGCCGAGGTGGAAGCCTTCGCGAAGCAGCACGAAGGCGATGAGGCGCTGGCCGAGTTCATCGCGCCGCTGCGCGCCAAGGCGGCCGAGTGGGGCAAGCTCACCATGGACGTGCTGCAGCGCGCTGCCAGCAATCCGGAGGAACTCGGGGCCGCCAGCACCGACTACCTGTTCTATTCCGGCTACGTGGTGCTGGCCTACTGGTGGGCGCGCAGCGTCGCTGCCGCCAATGTCTCCGGCCGCCCGCAGGCGTTCAAGGATGCCAAGCGCGACACCGCCCGCTTCTACTTCGCGCGCCTGTTGCCACGCACGCTGGCCCACAAGGCGGCGATCGAAAGCGGCGCGGCACCGCTGATGTCCATGCCGGCGGACGCCTTCGGGGCCGAGTGACGGTCACATCGCGCCCGGCATGCGCCGGGCGCGATGGCATGCGGCATCGACGCCGGCATGCCTGTACCCAAATGGTCATCGGAGGCGTATAAGCTGATGACCCCATGGGAACCGCTAGCGCAACGCTACGCCCGGTCCATGCCGGAACCCGATCCGCGCCAGGTCACGCGGAAGGGATCCCGTCCCCCGAATTCCTCCACGGCACATCCGCTTCGCCCGCCCCGGGCCTTCGCCTGTTGGGCCTGGATGCGCACGGCCGCGCGCTCGACTGGATGAGCTGGCAGGACGCGACCTGCCTGTATGCGCGCGGCGCCGTGGCGTGGACCCTGGGCGAGCCCTGCCTGCAAGTGCATGGCGGCATCAACCGCGCCAGCGGCGAGCGCCGTGAGTTCCTGGGGTATTTCGAGAACAGCGTC
>ERZ795061.1379-NODE-1379-length-23654-cov-5.905886_pt1 | contig 23654 bp, 21 predicted proteins | sample MGYA00375145_ERZ795061 | MGnify/ENA primary metagenome ERZ795061 (study PRJEB30190, sample SAMN05720144) | anaerobic digester metagenome | isolation source: active sludge of municipal wastewater-treating anaerobic digesters | place: USA | collected 2014-12-22 ... | reverse complement strand
GCGCATGACCGACCCGGCCCTGCTGACGTTGCCGCGTCTCGCGCAGGCGCTGCGGGACACAGGTGTGAAGGTCGGTAGCGGTTCGGTTCTGGTTGCCTCGCAGGCCCTCGCGCTGATCGACCTCGGTCGTCGCGCCGATGTGCGCGATGCGCTGCGCGCCGCGCTGGTCAGCGAACCCGCCGACTTCGAACTGTTCGATACGCTGTTCGAACTGTTGTTCCCGTCGGAAGAGAAGACGCCGACCGGCAGCGCTCCGGCGCTGCCGCGCTCGGAAGATCTGCCTCCCGCACCGGGCGGCCGACGGCTCGCCGCGGCACTGCCACAACCGAGCGTACGGCAGATGCGCGCGCCGGAGCTGGTCGAGCGCGATGCGGCCGGCTCGGCATCGGATTCCGAAGTGCTGTCCAGCAAGGACTTCGAGCAGATGAGCGCAGCAGAGCTCGAATCCGCGCGCAGGCTGCTCGCAGCGGCCCCGCCACGCGCTGCGCAGCGTCGTACACGGCGCTTCATCGCATCACCGCATGGCGCCCAGCTCGATCTGCGGCGCACGCTGCGCGCGATGCTGCGCGGACTCGATCCCGTGCCGCCCGTCCGGCGGCGTGCGGCGCTGCGCCCGCGCGACTGGGTGCTGCTCGTCGACGTGTCCGGTTCGATGGCTGCCTATTCGCGCATGGCCCTGCATCTGGCCTGGGCGCTTGCTCGGCGCGGCGGGCGCATCGAGGTGTTCACGTTCGCCACGCACCTCACGCGCCTGACGCGCAGCCTGCGCGCCGCAGACCCGGACGTCGCGATGCAGTTCGCGACGCGTGCCGTCACGGACTGGGACGGTGGCACGCGCATCGGCGAATGCATCGCCGAGTTCAATCATCGCTGGGCGCGACGGGTGCTGACGCGCGCACCGTGGGTGATCCTGCTGACGGATGGACTCGAGCGGGCCGGCACCGAGCAACTCGAGACTGAAGTGACGCGGCTCGCGCGCCAGTGCCGCGAGCTCATCTGGATCAACCCGCTACGCCGCAGCCCCGTGTACCAGCCGCTGGCAGCCGGTGCAGCGGTGCTCGATCGGCATGCATCGCGACAATACACTGCGCATAACGTCGAATCGCTGCTGGCACTCGGACGCCTGGTGGAGACGCAGGCGCGAGCGAACAACTGAACTCACAGGAGCTCACCATGGCAGAAGCAAAAACCAAGGCGACGCGGCTGTCCGTTTCGAAGTATCTCGACGGCATCGCTGACGACGCGCGGCGCGCCGACTGCGAAGCGATTGCAGCGTTGATGAAGAGCATCACGAAGCAGGAGCCAGCGATGTGGGGCGCAAGCATCGTCGGCTACGGCAAGTATGCTTACGTGTACGACAGCGGGCGCTCCGGCGAGTTCTGTGCAACGGGCTTCTCGTCCCGCAAGGGCGACATCAGCATCTACCTCGTCGCGAGCGGGCCCAACCAGGATGAACTGCTCGGTCGCCTCGGCAAGCACAAGATGGGCAAGTCATGCCTGACGATCAAGCGACTCGCTGACATCGATCGCAAGGTGTTGCGGCAGCTGGTCGCTGAATCGTATCGCGCGATCATGCAGCGCTATCCGGCGAAGCAGTGACCATGCAGAACCTGCTGTACGGCAAGCGCGTCCTCGTCACGCAGGCGGACGAGTTCATGGGTCCGGTGTTCTGCGAGGTATTCGCAGAGCAGGGCGCTGACGTCATTGCAAGTTCGCGCTCGCTGGCCGAGCCGGATGCCGCCGCGCAGATCGTGCGCGATGCCGGCAGCATCGATGTGCTCGTGGCAAACCTGTCGATCAAGGCGCCCAGCACGCACGCCGTCGACGTGGATGAACCTGAGTGGCGCGAGGTTTTTGCCGCGCTGGTGGATCCGCTGCCCCGGCTGCTGCGTGCCGTCGCGCCACAGATGACGGCGCGACGCGCCGGCAGGATCCTCGTCATCGGCAGCGCGTCGGCCCTGCGCGGCATGAAGCGCGCATCGACCTACAGCGCCGCACGCGGTGCGCAGCTCGCGTGGGTGCAGGCGGTGGGCGTCGAGTTCGCGCCGCAGAACGTGCAGATCAATGCGATCGCGCAGAACTTCGTCGACAACCCGACCTACTTTCCTCCCGACGTGCAGGCCAATCCGCGCTTCCAGGAGAGGCTCGCACGCGAAGTACCGCTCGGCCGGCTGGTCGGTGCGCGTGAGGATGCGCAGTTCGCGGCCTACCTCTGCAGCGACGCCGCCGCCTGCTTCGTCGGCCAGGTGTTCCCGGTCTGCGGTGGCTGGGTGGCGCGCTGATCGAGCGGCGGTTCTAGTGTCGTGTTCCGCAAGTATCTTTCCACCCTGAGCCTCACCGCCGTTGTGCGCGCAGGCGCGCCGAGGAAGGCGTGGTGGGCCCACGCCGACGAGGTGCAACACACGCGCACAACGGCCGAGAGGCTCCCGAAGGGCCGCATCGGGCGAGCGCCGCTCTGTGTTGCCGCCGCTCAGCGTATACCCGATACGCTATCGCGTCGGCGCCTTGAGCGGCGCCCGCGCGCTGCGGCAGGGTGCAAAGATACTTGCGGAACACGACACTAGCTCAGAACTCGTAGTCGAGCGCCATCACGGACTCCGCGATCGCGCGGATCTTCACCGCGACTTTCGCGTGCTCCGGATGCGGTCCGTAGGCCTCGAGCGCGGCCTTGTCCTGCAGGATCACCATCAGGCCGTACTGGTAGCCGTTCGCACGGTCCGTGAAATTGCGGCCGACGTTCATGTCGAGGATGCCCGGCACCTTGCCGCGCAGCGCGCGGAGGTCCGTGAGCACGTCTTCGATCAGTGCAGCGGGCGCATCGCTGCGGAACTTGATCCAGACCTGGTGATTGACCGGCATTTACTTCCCGTCCGCCGAGAACACCAGCAGCAGGTTGCCCGGCGCATGGCTGTACAGGCCGTAACCTGAATTGATGACGAGATGACCGTCGCCGACGGCGGGTCCCGCACCGCTCATGCTGCCGCCGCTCGCCATCAGCCCGTTGACCGTGCGGATCTTCGGCTTGGTGTCGTATTGCCAGAGCACCTTGCCGGTGCGACCGTCGTACGCCCGCACCCAGCCATCGAGATGGCCGGCGAAGACGGCACCCGGCGTCGCTGTCACGGCCGACGAAATGCCCGGATCGCAGAACTTCAGATCCGGCGGGCAGACGTTCTGCTGCACGTGACTCCACAGCAGCTTGCCGGTTCGCGTCTCAACTGCGTGGATACCGGGGCGTGCCGCTTTCGGATCGAGCACGTCGCCATTGCCGGTATCGTTCATGTCGTTGATCGGCACATAGACCCGTGTTCCCTCAGCCGCCATGCCGAAATGCACGCCGCCCTGGATGCTGCCGCGACCGATGCGCGTCTTCCACAGGAGCTTGCCGCTCGCGTCGGGGTCGAGACCGAAGACGCTGCCATCCTTGTGACCGGCGACCAGCGTCTGCCGCGCGCGGCCCTGCGCATCGCGGCCGGTGTGGACCAGGATCATGCTCGCGCCGTGATCGTAGTCCGGCCCATCTTCTGGCGGGCAGTTCGGGTTGTTGACCATCATGCAGGCGACATTCCACGCGTCGCCCGGCGTGCTCTGGCGATGCCACAGACGCTTGCCCGTAGTCATGTCCACCGCCATCACCGAATTGCTGTTGCCGTCCGCGGGCGTGGAATAGTTCTCGCCCGTGCCGAAATAGATGATGTTGCGCGCTCGGTCGACCGCGGGACTCGACCAGATCGGCGCACCGGAGGGCGACAACACCCGCGTGCCGATCGACGTCCGGCTCGTCTCGGTGGGTTCCTGCGGGATCGAGTGATGTTCCCAGATGGCCTCGCCGGTGCGCGCATCCAGCGCGAGGATCTTGCCGCGGAACGTGCAGCACTCGTACTTCGGATCTGCGGCGGGAATGACTTCGAGCGAGGACACCGGCACGAACAGCCGGTCGCCGACCAGCGCGGCCGTCCCCGTCAGCGTCGCGGCAGGATGTTCATCCGCCTTGCGCGCCCAGACCAGTTCGCCGGTCAGCGCATTCAACGCGTACATGCGCGCGAGGATGTCGCCGAAGTAGGCGAGCGGCGGCGAGCCTGCGCTGTCTGCCGAGGTCTGCAGCACGATCGCGGTGCGCACTTCGGCCGCGGCCTGGAAGCGCCAGCGCAGGCACCCCGTATTCAGATCGAACGCGTAGACGCTTCCGTCCTGGCTGCCGACGAACACGGCGCCATAGCCGATCGCAGGCTGCGAACGCGCGCGCAACGCGCCCGGGAACCCATAGGCCCACTTGAGCTTCAGGCGCGGAATGTCTTTGGACGCGATACCCGCTGCGGCCGCCGGCACGAAGCGCGCCGTGTCATGGCCCCAGCCCACCGGCACCGGCCGTCGCTCGAGGCTGAACTGCGCGGCACTGCCCGTGCACTGCGGGGCACTCGCGGCGGCGCGCGGATCCGAATCCGCCGGCTCGCGCGTGATGTATTCGGCGATGCGGCGCTTCTGCTCAGCCGACAGCGCTTCGCCCTGCGTGCGCATCAGGCCATCCTCGAGTGCGCGCACGATCGCGCGCGGACTCATCATCTCGAGCCAGGTCAGGTGCGGTGCCTTCGGCACGGCGCCGTTGTGGCAGGCCGCGCAGTTCGCCGAATACAGCTCGGCTCCCGGCATCTTGTCTCGTGGCCCGAAGTCGACGGTCTTGGCGACCATGTCGTCGGTGGATTTCAGCGTGGTGGGCTCTGCTGCAAGCGACGGCGCGGCCGCCGTCGCGACCAGAACGGACATCACGAGAACGCGAATCAATGCATGCGCCATCGCAGGCCTCCCCCATTTCGCTTGCGATCGCGCATGATAGGGAGCACAGATCGGGGGACACAAGGGAGATCTGCTGATGAGCCATGAGAATTCCACACACCCGCTTCGCAACAGTCGCCATCGACTGAAGCTCGGCGTCTTCGGTCTGAACGTCAGCAGTGGCTGTTCGATGACGGATCGCCCTGACACGCTGAAGGTCACCTGGGATGAATCCGTACGCATCGCGCAGCTCGCGGACCGGCTTGGCCTCGAAGCCATCATCCCCGTGGCGCGCTGGAAGGGCATGGGTGGCAAGGTCAATTTCAACCACCGCAACTTCGAGACCTTCACCTGGGCCGCAGGACTCTCCGCCGTGACCCAACGCATCTCGATCTTCGCCACCTTCCACGTGCCCACCGTGCACCCGGTGCGCGCGGCCAAGGAAGTCGCGACCATCGATCACATCTCGGGCGGGCGCTTCGGCCTGAACATCGTCGCCGGCTGGAACGAGAAAGAGATCGCGATGTTCGGCATCCCGCAGAAGGAGCACGACGTCCGCTACGATGTTGCCGACGACTGGATCAACCTTTGCCGCGAACTGTGGACGCGTCAGGGCGAGTTCGATTACGACGGCCCGCACTTCAAGTCACCGCGCGTGTATTCGGAGCCCAAGCCGATCCAGCAGCCGCATCCGGTCATCATGAGCGCCGGCAACAGCGCTCGTGGCCAGCAGTTCGCGGCACAGAACGCGGATCTGAACTTCGTCATCGCGCAGGACAGCACCGCCGCCGGCGAAATCGCTGCACGCGGCAAGAAACTCGCGCTCGAAAAGTACGGCCGCAAGATGCAGGTTTTCGGCCAGGCCTACGTGGTCTGCCGTGAGACCGAGAAGGAAGCCAAGGAATTCGTCGACGAGTACGTCAACAAACGTGGCGACTGGGAAGGCGTCCGCAATCTGCTCGATACGCTGGTGCCGAACTCGCAGAGTGCGCTCGGCGCGGGCTGGGAGGCGTTCGCCTCGAATCTGATCGCGGGCTACGGCGCCGTGCCGCTGGTCGGCACGGCCGAGCAGATCGTCGATGGCATGAAGAAATTCGCCGATGCGGGCATCGACGGCATCACGCTGTCGTGGGTGGATTACGAAGCCGGGCTCAAGCAGTTCGGCGAGAAGATCCTGCCGCTGATGAAACAGGCCGGCCTGCGCGAGTAACTAGGGCCTGTTAACACCATGAATAGCGCGGCGACGGCGGTCCACGCGGCGCAGCGCAAGGCGGGACGAGCGAAGTGTACTAAATGTACAGGAGCGAGGACCAACGCCGCGATGCGCCGCGTGGGCGCCGTCCCTGCGGGTTGCTCGCACAGCGATTTCCCGCTGCGTTGCTCGGCCCTAACGTGGAGCCACCACGTTGCGGGCCTCGCGCCTTGCCGGAAATCGCTGTGCTGGCAACGCCGCGCTGTTCATGGTGTTAACAGGCCCTAGCCCGCGGCCAGCTGCGGCATCTCGAAACGCACGCGGGTGCCGCTGCCGTGATGATGCTGCACGGTCAGGCGGCCGCCGATCAGACGCGCCCGGTATTCCATCGTCTTCAGGCCGATGCCATTCGACGGTTCCAGCCGCTTCCTCTGCGACGCGGCGCCGTCGTCGATGATGTCGAGCCGCAGGAGTTCGCTCGACTGCTGCAGCCGGATCTGCACGTGATGCGCCTGCGCATGGCGCGCTGCGTTGGAAGTGGCCTCCTGCGCGATGCGAAACATGTGTGTGGCGGCGGACGGCGTCAGCGACGGCGAGGTAGCGGACTCTCCTTCATAGCGGCAATCGAAGCCGTACAGCGTCGAGCACTGCGCCGCGAGATCCTTCAGCGCAGTGCCGAGGCCCGTGGCCGGCAACGCGAGCGGCGCGAGAGAACGGGCCAGCGAACGTGAACTGGCGACGGCGCGTGCAACCAGCCGCCGCGCGTTGCCGATGTCATCGCGCAGCGCTCCATCCTGCGCCTGCGCCCGCTGTTCGATCGCGCGCAGCGCGAGATCCACGGCGACCAGCTCCTGACCGAGCCCGTCGTGCAGGTCCACGCCGATCCGCATCTGCTCGCGCTCCGTCGCCTCCACCAGCGCACGCTCGAGCATGCGTCGCTCGCTGACGTCATGCAGCACCACCTGCACGGCCAGGCCGTCCGGATCGTGATACGGCGTCGCGGCCACTTCCACTTCGCGGATGCTGCCATCGAGCCGCACGATGTGCTCTTCGACGAAAGGCACGGACTCGCCCGCGTTGAGCCGTTCGATGCGTTTGCGAATCGCGGGATGATGTCGGGCATCGAACATCGACATCACGGAGCGGCCTATCAGATCACCGGGCGCCGCGGCGCCGAACAGTTTCGCCGCCGAATCGTTCGCGAAGGTCACGAATCCGCCGTGCTGGATGAACAGCGCATCCGGGAGAATCGCTATCAGGTCACGGTAACGCTGCTCGCTGGCACGCAGTGCCGCAGCGTGCGGGTCATCGGGGCCTTCGCGTTTGCGATTCGGCATGGTGTCCCTCCCGGCCGGAATCCTGTCGATTCGACAGTACGACAGCGATTCGACTGCGGCAAGCCAGCGTCAGGGGAACCCCGATCAACCTGCGGGATCGACCTCGATCACGACTTCGCGCCCATCCCAGTTCGCCGCGGCGGCCGCGACATCGCGATAGAGTTTGAGCAAACCGTCGCTCGGCCAGTACACCTCGACCATGTGGCCGAGTTGCGCACGCGTGTCGACGTAGGCCGCGCCGCGACCCGAGGCCGTGCGCAGTTCCGTCACGACGTCGAATCCCTGCGCGGTGTAATGCGCGAGCAGGCCGTCGTAGTCATCCGGAATCACTGCAACGTGGTGAAAGCCTTCTTCACCTGGCGCGAACATCTCGCGGAACGCGGACGGCGTGGCGTCATGCTGGGTCACGAGCTCGACCATGATGTCGCCAGCCTGCACATAGGCCGCCGAGATATCGAGCGTCGACGGTCGGCCGCGGTAGCGCACGTCGGGCAGCGCGATGTGACGACGGACGATGAACGGCCCGATGTTCCAGAGCCGATGCCAGCGTTCGATCGCCGCATCGAGGTCGTTGACGAAATAGGCGTTCTGGATCGTGCGATGGCGAAATGTCATGCGGCCTCCCGACTGGGCGTGAGCGTGGACGGCGGGTTGGGGTAGCGACCGAGCGCGAGCAGGATCACGGCACCGAACAGGAAGAGCCCCGTGGCGATCATGTAGCTGATGTCATAGCTCGCCGTTTCATCGAACACCCGGGCGAACAGCATCGGCGCCGTGCCGCCGGCCACGGCGAGGATGGCGTACAGGATCGCGTAGATCTTCGAGTAGTGCCGCAGGCCAAAGTAGCGCGCGGCGAAATAAGCCATCAGATCGAGTTCGGCGCCGGCCGCGAAGCCGATCAGCAGCGCGGCCGTCACGGCCCAGGTGAAGTCGATATCGCCGAGCAGGATCAGACAGCCCAGCGCCGGCAGAGACAACGACACCACGGCGACACCGGGTGCCCAGTAACGATCGATCAGCCAGCCGACGACGAGCCGGCCAAGAATGATCGCGAATCCGTAGACGCCCTGCACGGTAGCCGCGCTGCTCGCGGTGAAGCCTTTGTCCGTCAATGACGCGATCAGGTTCGGACTGATGCCGGAGACCGCCATGTAGATCGCGAAGATCGAGACGCACAGCACCCAGAAGCGGTAGCCACGCAGCGCCTCGCCGAGCGAGAGCCCCCAGATGTCGGCAGGCGCCGGTGCAGCGTCGAGCGCGGAGGCGGACGACGGAGCCACCCCATTTACCGGCCGAAACCACATCCAGACGATCGGCCCGGCCAGCAGGAGCGGCAACAGCCCGATGCCGATATACGCACCGCGCCAGCCGAAATCCTCGACCAGCCAGACGACGTACTTCGGCGCGAGCATCGCGCAAATACCCGTGCCCGTCAGCGTGAGGCCCAGCGCGAGTCCGCGCTGCTTGTCGAAGTTCTGCGCGATCGCTCGCGTCCAGGTCACGGGCGTGGTGCCGGCACCGAGCAGCGCCATGCAGCCGTACGCGAGGAAGAACATCCACAGCTCACCGTTCATGCCCGCCGCGATGAAGAAGCCGATAGACAGGCCGACGAGCCCCGGCAGCACCAGCATGCGCGGGCCATAGCGGTCGCTGAGCCAGCCGATCAGTGGCGCCGTCAGCGCGCCGAGTCCGGAGCTGAACAGGATGCCCAACTGCACGTCGGCACGCGCCCAGCCGAACTCGGCCGTCAACGGCTTGACCAGCGCGCCGATCGTGTAGAACGGCAGGACGATGGAGCTGCAGATGACGCCGATGCTCGACGCCAGGATCAGCAGCCAGCCGCGACGCAATTCCCGGTGCATGGGCATGCGCAGGCCTAGATCGGCAACTTCGTGGTGTACTTCACGCAGGACAGCGCGAACGAAGAACTGACGGCAGCGGCGCCCGGCAAGTGCACGAGCTTGGCCTTCAGCAGGCGATCATACGCATCGACGTCCGGCACCACGACGCGGAGGTGAAAGTCCTTTTCCCCGGCGATCGCATAGCACTCCATGATCTCGTCGATCTCCTGCACCGCACGCTCGAACCGCTTCAGCGTCGTCTCATCGTGGCGCTTCAGCGTGACGGACACCAGCACCGAGACGCTCAGGCCAAGGCTGCGCTGATCCAGCAGAGCCACGCGCCGCGTGATCACACCGCTGCGCTCGAGGCGCTGGATGCGCCGCCAGCAGGGGGTGTACGACAGCGCGACTTTCTGGGCCACTTCGGCGACCGAAAACTCCGAACTCTGCTGCAGCACCCGCAGAATGCTGCGATCCGTCTCGTCGAGTCTGGCGGCGGACAAGTCCATCCTATCCATGGCTTCTCCAGAGATTTATTTTGCGCTTTTCGGAACGAACACGAACGAAGCTTACTGCTTGATCGGCTGCGATCGCAGAGTATCATCGGCAACGCCATTGGCACAGCAGCCAGCTTGACCATCGGCGCTCAATCTTCTGAGGGGAAGCCGCACATGAGCACCGTCACTGTTACGGGATACAAGGAAGCCAACCAGACTCTGGCCCTGCCGGATCTGAAGCAGTCGCTCTACGACGAAGGCCGGATCATGTTCGATCGGGTGCTGGTCACCCTGCACGGCGAAGATCATCGTACCCGGCGCCTGCTCGAGATGCGGATCTTCAAGAAGGACTTCTTCAACTATTACGAAAAGCAGGTGCTGCCCGCCGTCGTGCAGCGCACGCTGGCGAAGTTCCTGCCGACGGGTCGCACGGACCTGATGGACTTCGGCCGTCGCGCGATGCTCGATCTGACGGCGGATTTCGCCGGCATCGATCGCCCGCTCGGTTCGGATGCAGAGCGCGATGCGCTGATCGAGATCATCCATGGCCTCGGCGCGGCGGCCACGCTCGGTCAGTTCGCCGGCGATCGTGAACCCGTGCGTCAGAACATCATCAAGACGCTGCGGGACTTCGATGCGCACTTCTTCACGCCGTCGATGGCGCGACGTCAGGCGCTGATCGCGAAGTTCAAGGCCGGCGAGATCGGCGAGGACGCGCTGCCGCGCGATATCCTCACCGTGCTGCTGCGTAACGAAGACAACGTGGATCTGCCGCGCGACATGATCCTGCGCGAGACCGCGTTCTACTATCTCGCCGGTGCGCACACCTCCGTGCATTCGCTGACCCACGCGATGCACGAGATGTTCCAGTGGGCCGCGAAGCATCCAGAGGATGCCGAGAAGATCCGCAAGGATCCGCTGTTCGTGCAGCGCTGCGTGCACGAGAGCCTGCGGCTGCATCCGTCGAGCCCGGTCGCCAAGCGCAAGCCGATGTGTCCGGTGCACATCCCGACTGGCGAGACCGTGCAGGGTGATGACGAAGTCGTCATCGATCTCTACAACGCGAATCGCCAGACCGCGACGTTCGGGCCCGATGCGGCCGAGTTCAATCCGTACCGCACGCTGCCCGCCACGCTGCCGCCCTACGGCATCACGTTCGGCGTTGGCATCCACACCTGCCTCGGTCGCAACCTCGCCGCCGGCGATCTCGCCAAGCCGACCACGGATCCCGAGACGCACCAATACGGCACGATCACGCTGATCGCCCGTGCGCTGATCGCCAACAACGTACGGCCGGATCCGGCGAACGCGCCGAAGCGCGAGCCGAACATCGCGCGCGAGGCCTGGGCGATCTATCCCGTACTCCTCGGCCCGGCCTGAGCGTCGCGACGCGAGTATCCGCGATGAGCGGTCCCAGTCGTGGTCCCAGTGACATCGTCCGTTCGTTCATCGCGGCGTGGAACGCAAACGATCTCGAGCGGATCGTGTCGCATCTGCATCCGGATGTGGTCTATCACAACATCCCGGTCGCGCCGATCCGCGGCCGCACGGCCGTCAGGACTTATCTTCACAGCAAGGGCGGATTTGACTGGGTGAACTGGAAACTGCTGGCCATCGCCGAATCCGGCAACAAGGTACTGACCGAACGCGTCGATGATTTCGGCGTCAGCGGCGCGAACATCAGCCTGCCCGTCATGGGCACCTTCGAAATCGACGGTGAACTGATCCGCGCCTGGCGCGACTACTTCGATCTCGATTCCTACCGCAGGCAACTGCCTGCGTCGATGCCGCCGCCCGGCGGCTGACGAACTTCGCGGAGCCACATGGAACTCGGACTCAAGGACAGGATCGTTCTCGTCACCGCGGCGAGCGCCGGCATCGGCCGCGCCACGGCGCAGGCCTTTGCGCGCGAAGGCGCCAAGCTCGCGCTGTGCGCACGCAATGCGGCGTCACTGGAGTCCGTCGCGAAGCAGATCCGCGCGCAATACGGCACCGACGTCCTCGCTCTGCCCTGTGATGTCTCGGACGCTGCGCAGATCGAAGCAATGGTCGCGAAGGTGGTCGCGCATTTCGGCACGGTGCACGTGCTGATCAACAACGCTGGCGGGCCACCGCCGGGCACCTCCGGCAAGGTCACGGACGCCGACTGGCAGCGCGCCTTCGATCTCACGCTGATGTCTGCCGTGCGCACCACCCGCGCGGTGCTGCCGCAGATGCAGCGCCAGCGCTGGGGCCGCGTCGTCATGATCTCTTCTTACTCGGTGAAGCAGCCGATCCCGGACATCCTGCTCTCGAACAGCCTGCGGCTCGGCGTCGCGGGCTGGGCCAAGACACTGGCCACGGAAGTGGCGCGCGACAACGTGTTGATCAATACCGTGGGTCCCGGCTGGACGCGGACGGATCGCGTGACGCAGATGCTCGAGTCCCGCGCCGCGGGCAGCGGCGGGCAGGCGACCGCCGCCGATGCGGAAGCGCAGATCGTGCGCAACGTGCCGCTCGGCCGGCTCGGTGAGCCCGGTGAAATCGCCGACGTCATCGTCTTCCTCGCCTCCGAACGTGCGAGCTTCGTCACCGGGACCTTCATCCCGGTGGACGGTGGCATCGTGCAGAGCGCCCTCTGATGAGCGTTCAAAACGCCCGCAGCATCGACATCCACGCCCATGCCGTGCTGGAGGAATCGCTCGGCGCGGCAGGCGAGCATGGCCCCGAACTCACGGTCGGGCCCGATGGAAGGCCGCTGTTTCGCGTCGGCGGCTACAAGCTGCACGGTGTGCGCTATCGCGGCAGCCCGTTCATGGAAGTCGATCTGCGCATCCAGGCGATGGATGCCGCAGGCATCGACTTCCAGGTGATGTCGCCGAATCCGCTGACGTATTTTCATTTCGTCGACGTGCCCTCGGCCGTCGGCTATTGCCGCCGTCACAACGACATCCTCGCGAGACTCGTCGCGCGCTATCCGGATCGCCTCGCGGGTCTCGCCTCGCTGCCGATGCAGTCTCCGGCCGCGGCGATCGATGAGCTGACGCGCTCAGTGCAGGAGCTCGGCCTGTGGGGCGCGTATGTCGGCACCGAGTTCGGCATCCGTCTCGATGCACCGGAACTCGATCCGCTGTATCGGCGCTGCGTCGAACTGAACGTGCCGCTGTTCTTCCATCCGGCGCCGGCCGGTATCGACGGCCCGAAGGCGTTCCCGGCCGTCGACCGCTTCGATCTCGATCTGCTGATCGGCTTCGCCGCGCAGGAAACCATTGCGGTCGGTACGCTGATCTACGGCGGGGTACTCGACCGTCATCCGGATCTGGACATCTGCGTCAGCCACGGCGGCGGTGCGATCGCCTATCTGTACGGCCGCTTCGAGGAGGCCGCGCACAAGCGGCCCTGGTCGAACGATGCGCTGCGCGCGCCAGGCGGATTCGAATCCAGATTGAAACGGCTCTGGTTCGACAATCACGTGCACAGTGCCGACTCGCTCGCACTGCTCGAGCGCATCGTCGGCCGGGATCGCCTCGTGCTCGGCACGAATTTCGCGGGATGGGACCAGCCGGCGGCCGGCAAGCCGATCGGCGCGCCGCTGTACCTGGCCGACAACGCGCGCAGGCTGCTGCGCCAGACATCAAAGTGAGGTTGCCGTGAACGCGCTGCTGATTTCCAATGGTCGCGTGATCGACGGCACCGGTGCCGCGCCGCGCGAAGAGTCCGTGCTGATCGAAGGCGAGCGGATCGCCGCCGTTGGCGTGGCGGCTGAGAAGCAGGCGGGCGGCAGGCGCGACCTCACGCGCATCGATGCAAGCGGGCTCACGATCATGCCGGGCCTGATCGACGGCCACTGCCACATCAGCTTCGACGAACCGAATTCGAACGATGAACTGTTCTTCCATCGCAGGCATGGTCTCGCGGCGATTGTTGCCGCGCAGAACGCGCGCAAGGTGCTGCAGTCGGGCGTCACCGGCATCATGGATGCGGATTCGATCTTCGAGCTCGGCGTGGATCTGCGCGATGCGATCGAGGCAGGCATCGTCGACGGGCCGCGTATCTCGGCGGGCGCCTATGCGCTGTGGACCAGCGTCGGTGGCACGGCGGGCCGACTGATCCCGGACCGCGGCACCATGGGCTACGGCAAGGTGGTCTCAGGGGACGCCGAAATCGTCGCGGAGGTCCGCCGGCAGATCAAGAACGGCGCGGACTGGATCAAGGTGCATGTCACCGGGCTCGTGCCGCGTCACCCGCTGCGCGGTGAGGTGAAGAGCTGGACGCGCGCCGAACTGAAGCTCGTCTGCGATACGGCGCACGAACTCGGCATTCCCGTGCTCGGCCATATCCGCGGCGCGGATTCGGTCATCGACTGTGTCGCCGCCGGCATGGACCTGCTGCTGCACGCCACGCTGATGGACGAGGCCGGCCTCGAGGCCGTCGTGCGCACCAGGACGCCGCTGATGCCGGTGTTCACGTTCCAGGCGAACCTCGCCGACTACGGTGCGAACATCGGCGCGGATCCGATGGTGCGCGAGATGTTTCGCCGCGAAATCGCCGACAGCGCGCAGATGCTGCGCCGCGCCTACGACGCCGGCGTGCCGCTGCTGACCGGCAGCGAGTCTGGCTTCTCGATCACACCCTACGGCGACTGGCATTACCGCGAACTCGAAGTGTTCGTGCGCGATCTGGGGCTCACGCCACTGCAGGCGATCCAGTGCGCGACGCAGCAGACGGCCTTCGCGATGCGCATGAAAGGTCAGGTTGGCGAAGTGCTGCCGGGCCGCCTCGCCGATCTGATCGTGATCGACGGCGATCCGTCGAAGGACATCACGGTCCTCGGCGACGAATCCCGCATCCGCCACGTGCTGCAGGGCGGCCGCGACATCGACCTCACCCCGGCGCGGCCGCGCGGCGATCCGCCCGGCTGGCGGGTCAGCACGTATGGCTCGCGCCTCGGCAAGGATGTCGCGCATGGCCGCATGCCGCCCGCGTCGCCTGCGACGCCCGAACACGAGCCCTGAGGCAGGAGCTTCACGATGACCACCATCACGCTCAGCCGGATTCCGGACGCGCTCGCCGCGCTGAAGAACGAGCACCTCGCCCAGTCGCTGTACGACGAGGGCAAGGTGATCATGGAAGACACGCTGCTGACACTGCATGGCGAGGCGCACCGCACGCGTCGCATGCTGGAATTCCGCGTGTTCCGCCGCAGCTTCTTCCGCTGGTACGAATCGGAAGTGTTCCCGCGCGCGCTCGCCGAAGTGCTGGGCCCGACGGTGGCGAAGGGTCGCTGCGACCTGATCGACTTCGGCTACCAGATCACGATGAACCTGACGGCGGATTTCGCCGGCGTCGATCGTCCGGCCCGCACCCCTCAGGAAACCGCAGCGCTGCTCGCGCTCGTGATGACCTTCAGCGAAGGCGCGACGCTGGTGCATTCCACCCGCAACAAGGACGAGGTGCGCGCCGAAGTCCGCGCGGCCCTCGTCGAATTCGATCGCAAGTTCCTGCAGCCGTCCATCGCAGTGCGCGAGGCGCTGATCGCGAAACATGCCCGCGGCGAGATCGACGAAGACGCGCTGCCGCGCGACGTGCTGACCGTGCTGCTGCGCAACGAGGACCGGCTCGAACTGCCACCGGACCTGCTGCGGCGCGAGATTGCGTTCTATCTGCAGGCTGGCTCGCACAGCACGGCGAACTCCACGGTCCATGCGCTGCACAACATCTTCCAGTGGATGCAATCGCATCCGGAAGATCGCACGCGCATTCTCACCGACACACTCTTCCTGCAGCGCTGCGTGCACGAGAGCTTCCGCCTGCATCCCGCAAGCCCGGTGGCCTGGCGCAAGCCGATCTGCCCGGTGCATCTGTCCAACGGCGCTCACGCGGGCGTCGACGATCGGGTCGAGATCGACCTGTGGACCGCGAATCGCTCGAAGGACGTGTTCGGCGATGATGCCGACGTCTTCAATCCGCATCGCAGCGTTGCGGCCGGCAACGAGCCCTTCGGTCTCACCTTCGGCACCGGCGTGCACACCTGCATGGGCCGGGATCTCGACGGCGGCCTCGTGCCGAAAGGCGCGGTGGATCCGCTGCAGCACGCCTACGGCATCGTGACGATGCTGGTGAAGGCGCTGCTCGATGCCGGCGCCACGCCTGATCCGAACGATCCGCCGCAAATGGCCACATACACCGCGCGCCCGAACTGGGGCCGCTATCCCGTGAGGTTCACATGAGCAAGACAGCAATCATCACCGGCGGCGCGCATGGCATTGGCGCCGGCATCTGCGAACTCGCCGCGAAGCGCGGCTATCGCGTCGGCGTGCTGGATCTGAAGCTTGCGGACTGCGAGGCGCTCGTGAAGAGCTTGCCGGGCAGCGGCCATGTCGCGCTGCAGGCGGACGTCACCAACGAGCATCAGATGAAAGCCGCGTTCGATGCATTCGGCGATACGCCAGATCTGCTGGTCAACAACGCCGGCATCGTGCGCTTCGGCTCGCTGCTCGAACAGACCGTCGATGATTTCCGCGCCTCGGTGAACGTCAGCCTGATCGGCACCTACATTGGCGCGCGCGAGGCGGCGCTGCGCATGGTGAAGCGCGGCAGCGGCGTCATCATCAACATGAGTTCGCTGAACGCCGTGACGCCCGGACCCGGCTCCGGTGGCTACCCCGCCGCGAAGGCCGGCATCGCGAAGCTGACCGAGCACATGTCGCTCGAAGTCGGTCCGCTCGGCATCCGCGTCAACTGCGTGGCGCCCGGCTTCATCGATGGCGGCATGTCCGCACCGATCTATGCCGATCCGAAAGTACGCGCATTGCGCGGCGGTGCCGTGCCGCTGAAGCGTCTCGGCACGATCGAGGACATCGCCAACGCCGTGCTGTGGCTGGCTTCGGATGAAGCGGCCTACATCACCGGCCATCAGCTCGTCGTCGATGGCGGCGTCGCGCACAGCGTGCTGCTGCAGCTGCCGCGCAAGGTCGAATGACCCAGGCGCTCATTTTCTCGGGTGGCATCAACCATCCGTTTCCGGATTCCGCGCCGGCGCTCGCCGCCGTGCTCGGCGAGACCGGTCTCGAGGTGCGTCTGTCTTTCGAACTCGATGAGATCCTCGCAGGTCTGCGCGCGAATCCGCAGGCGCTGCTGGTGGTCTATGCGCTGCGCTGGGGCATGACCCAGCACGAGAAGTACGAGCCGCATCGCGCGCAATGGGCGATGACGCTGTCGGCCGCGGCTCGTGAGGCGATCGCCGGTCACGTGCGCACGGGCGGCGGGCTGCTCGGCCTGCATACTGCCTCGATCTGCTTCGACGATTGGGCCGAATGGGGCGATGTGCTGGGCGGCGCCTGGCAATGGGGCACCACCTATCACCCGCTGCTCGGGCCGGTGCGCGCGAAACTGGATGCCGAGCACTGGCTCACGCGCGGCCTCGGCGATTTCGCGCTGACCGACGAGGTCTACACGAACCAGCGCGTGCTGCCCGGTGTCGAGATCGTCGGCTGGGCTGAGACCGTCGGGCCGGATTCGCCCGCCACGGGCTGGCAGCCTGCACTCTGGACCCATCGCTACGGCGCCGGGCGCGTCGTCTATGACGCGCTCGGTCACGACGCTGCTTCGCTGCAGCATCCGATTCATCGTCGACTGGTGCAGCGCGCCGCGCTCTGGGCCAGCGGACATCCGCAACACATCGTGGAGGCAGCCTAGTATGCGTGAGATCAAGGGAATGTCGGTGCTGGTCACCGGCGGCGGATCGGGTATCGGTGAAGGCGTGGCGAGGCTGTTCGCCTCGCGCGGCGCGAAGGTGACCATCACCGGGCGGCGTGCCGACAAGGTGCAGGCCGTGGCCAAGGACATCGGCCCGAACTGTCATGCGGTGGCCGGCGACGTCACCGTGGCCAAGGACCGCACGGCCATGATCGACGCCGCGCTCGCGCATGGCGGCAAGCTCGACCTGCTCGTGAACAACGCTGCGAACATGTATCGCCAGGCCGTCGGGGAGTACACCGAGGAATTCCTGCGCGAGGCGTTCAACACGAACGTGATCTCCGCGATGATGCTCTCGAGCGAATGCGTGAAGCATCTGGAGAAGACCGAAGGCGCGATCATTTTTCTCGGCTCGATCCACACGCGCCGCGCCTATCCGGGCGCCACGCCCTATGCGACGACCAAGGCTGCCGTCGAAGGACTGACCCGCGTGATGGCCGCAGAACTCGGCCGGCGCAAGATCCGCGTCGGCTGCGTGCTGCCGGGAGCGGTCGCCACCGAGATCAACCTTCGCGCCGGCCTGTTCACACAGGAGCAGTCCGACGCGCGCTACGCCGCGATCGCGCCGGACCATGCGCTCGGCCGCATCGGCACCACCACGGAGATCGCCGAAGCCATCGAGTATCTCGCCCGGGCCGAATGGGTCACCGGCGTGGCGCTCGAAGTCGACGGCGGCCTGGGCCTTGGCGTTTCGAATTTCTGATTCCGATCGTTAATTTTCCAAGAGGGGGAAATTCATGAGTAGCTCACAGTTCAAATCACTGACCCTGCTCGCCGCGGCACTGGCCGTCTCGAGCGGCGCGCAGGCCGATCCGCAGTCCGCAGAGACCACGGGCACGCTGGAGGAAGTCACGGTCTTCGCCGAGCGCAAGGCGGAGGGCCAGAGCCTGAAGGAAGTACCGATGGCCGTGTCTGCCATCAACGGCGCGATCATCGATGAGGCGCGGCTGCAGAGCGTCGTCGACATCGGCCGCCTCGCGCCGAACACGCAGCTCGATCCGGTCGGTACCTTCCCCGGATTCTCGAACTTCTCGATCCGTGGCGTCGGCAACTCGAACAGCACTCGCTCGATCGATTCCCCCGTCAACATCATCCAGGACGGCATGGTGATCGATTACCAGGCGGGTGCCGTACTCGACACCTTCGACCTCGAGAGCGTCGAGATCCTGCGCGGCCCGCAAGGCGTGCTGTTCGGCCGAAACGCGTCCGGCGGCGCGGTCGTGCTGCGCTCGCGCCGGCCTACCGGTGAATCCAACGCCCACATCGACATCTCGGTGACGAACGCGAGCGGCTTCGATACCAACGCGAGCCTCGAAGGCAGCCTGATCGAAGACAAGCTGTCGGCGCGCATCGCCGTGATGACGCGCAAGAACGATGGCCTGATCGAGAATACGACCAAGGGCACGTTCACAGCCGTGCCGAACTGCCCGGCGCCACCGATCCCGACCGGCACGATCTGCAACGTCAACAACATCACCGGTGCCGGCGTGAATCACCCCGTCGGGCCGATTTCCGGCATCGATCGCGTCGTCGTGCGTCCGACGATCGTGTTCACGCCGACCGAGGACTTCAAGTTCACGCTGTTGACGCAGTTCCAGAAATACGACGATGGCGGTGGCGTGGCCCGCGCCACGTTTCCGGACAATGCGGTGACGCAGAACCAGCAGCGGCTCTGGGGCTTCCTGCCCAACCCCGGCAAATATGAAACCAATGTCGGCAACGTCGGTTACACCAAGATCGAAGCCACGCATTTCATCGGTGAGCTCGAATGGCAGGTGCTCGGCGGTACCTGGACGACGATCCTTGCGAACCGCGACCTCGAGTACAAGGCCACGCTGAACGTCAGCGGTGATCCGTTCGACACGCTCGTGTTTCCGGACAACGTCGAGAAGGCCAAGCAGAACAGCATCGAGACACGCTTCAACGGCAGCATCAACGACAATATCGATTATCTGGTCGGCGGCTTCTGGCTCGAAGCCGAAGCGAACGTCCGCGAGAAGCGCGAGAGCAAGACGAACACTTCGACCGCGATCACCTATTTCGACTCGCCGTGGATACAGGACTCGGTCTCGAAGGCGGTGTTCGCGAATCTCGACTGGCGCTTCACGGACCAGTGGAGTGCGTCCGCCGGCGTGCGCTATACGAAGGATGACAAGCAGATCTGGCTGCGGCCGCTCGTCTCCTGCGGCACGACGCCGACGGGCTGCAACGCCCTCGCCTACATCAACGACGAGCGCGACTGGACCAACACCTCGCCGCGCGTCGTCGTGAAGTACGCGCCCTCTGAAGCGATGAATTTCTATCTGAGCTTCTCGAAGGGTTATCGTTCTGGCAACTACAACGCCCGCACCGGCAGTGCCCAGATCCTGCGCACACCCGCCAACCCCGAGACGAACGCGTCGACGGAGCTCGGCTTCAAGTCGGAGTGGCTGGATCGCCGCCTGCGCACGAACGTCGCGATCTTCAATGCGGACTACACGGACATCCAGCGCACCGCGACCGTGCTCAACTCGGTGCCGTCCATTTCCACTCTGACCAACGCCGGCAAGGCGACGATCCGCGGTATCGAAATCGACGGCTCCTGGCTTGCGACGGATTCGCTGCGCTTCGACTTCGGCTTCGGCGTAACAGACGCGAAGTACGATGAATTGCTCGGCGTCACCTGCCCGCCCTGTGGCGACAAGACGAGCCCCACCGATCTCGAGTTCGACAAGCTCGCGCCCTGGACGGCGAACATCGCAGTGACGCATACGGCGCAGATCGCCAACGGCGAACTGTCGACGCGCGTGTCCTATTCACGTCGGCCGGAGTACGACACGGACTTCCGCAATACCGTGGCGCTGCGCCAGGAGGCCTTCGGCCTGCTCGACGCCAGCATCAACTACGACATGGGCCCATGGAACTTCGCCGTATTCGGCAGGAACCTCACGAACGCGGAGTTCGTCGATATCCGATCGCTGGGCCTCGGCTACCAGGACTATGGCGGTCAGCCACGCACCTACGGCATCTCGATCGGCCGCTCGTTCGGCAGCGATTGAGCCACGAGGGCGCAGGCCCTGCCACGCAGCGGTCCGGAGCGAACAGATCGATGAAGCTGTTCGCTCCGTTCCACTGCCGCGGTCTGTCGCTGCGCAACCGGGTCGTCATGGCCCCCATGACCCGCGAATGTGCGCCGGGTGGCATCGCGACGCCGGCCATGGCGGAGTACTACCGTCGTCGCGCCGCCGGCGGCACGGCCCTGATCATCACCGAGGGCGCACCCCCGAACTTGGCAGGCAGCTTCGGCGCGGACGTCCCGAATTTCTTCGGTGATCAGGGCCTTGCGGCCTGGAGCCCCATCGTCGAGGCGGTGCATGCAGAAGGCAGTGCGATCCTCGCCCAGCTCTGGCATGTCGGCGCATTCGATCCCTCGCTGATCGGCATGGCGGACAGCTTCGCCTCACCTCCCGAGAGACTGAGCCCTTCAGGCCTCGCAGGCCCCGGGAGGCCGTACGGCCGCGCGATGACGCTGGCCGATATCGATTCGACGATCGCCGACTATGCGAATGCGGTCGTGGCAGCACGCGCACTCGGCTTCGATGGTGTCGAGATCCACGGCGCGCATGGCTATCTCCCAGATCAGTTCCTGTGGGCCGGCACGAACCAGCGCAGCGATGGCTACGGCGGCAGTCTCCGCAATCGGCTGCGATTTGCGGAGCAGTTGCTCGCCGCCTGCCGGCGCGCCGCGGGTCCCGACTTCGTCTTGTCGTTTCGGCTGTCCCAATGGAAGCAGCTCGACTACGCGGCGCGAATCGCGGAGACGCCGGACGAGTTGGGCGAGATCGTTCAGTGCCTGCGCGATGCCGGTACAGACCTCCTCCACTGCAGCACCCGCCGCTACTGGGAGCCGGCGTTCCCAGGCAGCGAGCTGTGCCTGGCAGCCTGGGCACGCAGGCTCTCGGGCATTCCCACGATCGCCGTCGGTTCCGTGACCCTCGGCAATGACTTCAAATCTGCGGCCGGCAAGCAGGCAGCGGCGGCGGCACCGGAGCAGATCGACGACATCGAACACCGGCTGGAGCACGGCGAGTTCGATCTGATCGCGCTCGGCCGTGCGCTGCTGGCAAATCCTGATTGGGCGATGCGCGTGGAGGGCGGACAGCGCAGCACCCTGCAGTCTTTCTCGAAGGCACATCTCGATGCACTGCGATGAGTTCCAGCCAAAGCTCATCTACCTCGCGCGGCGCAATCCCGAGCTGTCGCGTGAGGCGTTCAGGTTGCGCTGGCGGCAGCATGGTGCTCTTGGCATGTCACGTCCACGCTGGCGAAACATCGCGCGCTACGTGCACGGCGACGTGATCGATCGTGACGACTACGATGGCATTGGCCAGATCTGGCACCGCTCGCGCGCCGCACGCGCTGCGCATCTGGCGGATACGGACTCCCGGCTCCAGATGGAGCAGGATGAGTTCGAGACCTTCGCAGAGCCGATCGTGAACGTCTGCCTGCTGGCGCGCGAGTACGTGCTGCTTGGACCGCCACCATTGGGTGTTTCGACCACGGGCGCAGGCGAACCGGATGGTCCGGTAAAACTCACTCGCTTCCTGACCTCGCATGCACCCGGTGATTCCACGGAGCTTCGACTGCGCCTGGATGCAATCGGTGTTGCATTGTGCGGACAGGTGATCAACCTGCCGCTACCGCCCGAACGCGGCGACACCTGGGGCCTGCGCTGTGCCTGTATCGAGGAGCTGTGGTTCGCGAGCCTCGAAGACGCGCGGCGCGCGGCGCTCGCAGCCGCCTCTGCAATGCACTCGAATGCGATAGTCGTGCTGTCACGTGACGTCGGCCTTTTTGGGCCGGAACCGGCGACTGCATGATCTTGCGTGGCATTTTTACCTGCATGCCGTGAAATTATTGCAGAAGCGGCCCGCCTCCCGCCTCGCTATGCAGACGCGCCCGCCGACGCATACACTCCCGCGAAATGCGAAATAAGCCCTGGTTTCGTGCATCGCTTGTTTACCTGCCCATCATTCTGGCGGTCGCGCTGTTGATCGGTCTGTTTGCCTTGGCTGAATCCGGGCAGAAGCGCCTGCAGAAAGCCGCACAGAGCGTCGCGACCTCACAGTGGCGGCAGGCGGCATTGTCGGATTTCATGCGATTGATGATCGAGATTGAATCGGCAACGCGCGGATTCCTGTTGACCGAGAATCCGGCATATCTGGCCCCTTACGACCCCGCGGGTCGACGCGTCGACGCCCTGATCGACCGGCTTTCGACCAGCTATCTGCGTGAGGGCGACGAAGTCGGCATGACGGCGGTGCGTAACCTCCGCATGCGCGCGGGAAAACGACGAGGCGTGAGCGACTCGATTCTGCGACTGTACGGCGAAGTCAGTCGGCAGGCAGCCGTGTCCCTGGTTGAGACAGGCATGGACAAGCGCGCGATGGACGACATCCGCCTCGAGGCCATCAGGCTGCGAACACATGAAGCGGCAGTACTGATGCAACTGACGCGCACATGGCAGCGCGATCTCGAACTCAACAGGCTGATTCTCGCGGCCGGTACTTTCCTGAACATCCTGCTGGTCATCGCCGCCGGCTGGCTGCTGCAGCGCCACCTGCGGCGTGGCGAAATGGCCGCGCGAGAGCTGACCGAGCACAACAGGCAGCTGGATGAGATCGTCCAGGAGCGCACGCGCGATCTTTCGGAACTGTCCAGCCATCTCCAGACCGTCAGCGAGAACGAGAAATCCGCACTCGGTCGGGAACTGCACGACGAGCTTGGCGGGTTGCTGATCTCGACGAAAATGGATGTCGTCTGGCTGCGTCGCAAGCTCGACAACGGCGATTCTGCCCTTGCGGAACGATGGGAGCGCGTTCTGCGGTCGCTCGAAGAGGGTCTGACGTTCAAGCGCAGGATCATCGAGAGTCTGCGTCCTACTCTTCTCGACAACCTCGGGTTGGTGCCTGCGCTGAGCTGGCTGACGGACGAGACCTGTCGGCGTTCCGGCCTGGTCTGCAATGAGACCTATCCGAATGAGCTGGAACCACTGAACGCCGAGGCCAGCATCGCACTGTTTCGCGTGGTGCAGGAGTGCCTGACGAACACGATGAAGCACGCTCGCGCAACCGAAGTCGACATCGATCTTTCCACGGATGCAGAAGGCCTTCATCTGACGATCCGTGACAACGGTGTCGGCATCGCGGCGAATCGCGTGTACACAGCTCAGTCGCACGGGCTCTCCAGCATGCGTCATCGAGTCACGGCGCTCGGTGGTAAGCTCGACGTTCGCGCA
>ERZ795061.1376-NODE-1376-length-23703-cov-7.046093_pt1 | contig 23703 bp, 15 predicted proteins | sample MGYA00375145_ERZ795061 | MGnify/ENA primary metagenome ERZ795061 (study PRJEB30190, sample SAMN05720144) | anaerobic digester metagenome | isolation source: active sludge of municipal wastewater-treating anaerobic digesters | place: USA | collected 2014-12-22 ... | reverse complement strand
GGTCGGCGTGAACGTAACCGAGAGGACGGGGACCAGCGTGACCGTCACCTGCAATGCGGGCGACGAGCGTCCGTCGATGTCGGCGGTGATCGTCGTCGTCCCCACCCCGACGCCCGTGATCAACCCGCTCGCCGAGACGCTGGCGACGGTCGGGTTGTTCGTGAACCAGTTGGCCGTCTTGCCGGGGATCGGTTGGTTCTGGTTGTCCAGCGCCTGCGCGCTGACCTGCACCGACGTGCCCACGCGGAGCAGCTGCGGATTGGACGGCGTCAGTCGTACCGACGACACTTGCGGCGACACGTTGGCCACGGCGTCGTTGGACTTCACGCCATCGACCGTCACGCTGATGCGCGCCGTCCCTGCCCCCGTCCCCGTGACCACGCCCGTGTTGTTTACCGTGGCCACGATCGAGCTGCTCGACAGCCACACGACCTGCCGGTTCGCCAGCGACGTCACGACCTTCCCGGCCGAGTCGATGACGGTGAGCGTGAGCTGGCGGGTGAGCCCAGTCCCGAGCGCGAAGTTGTCCGGATCGATCGTGACCGTCTTGGCCGGCACCTCCGACACGTTGACGGTGAGCGACGCCGTGCGCAGTTCGATCTCGGCGGTGATCGTCGCCGAGCCGACTGCGAGGGCGGTGACGACCCCCTGCTGGCTCACCGAAGCGACCGTGGGGTTGTTGGTGAACCAGGTGACGCTGCGGCCGGTGAGCACCCCTCCGGTCGCGTTGCGCGGCGTCGCCGTGATTTGCAGCTGACCGCCGACGCGCATGATCTGCGCGACGGGGGGATTCAGTGTCACCCCGGCGACCGCTTCACGCGCCACCGTCACCACCACCGCGGCCGACTTTCCCTCGACCGACGCCGTGATCGTCGACGTCCCTTCGGTCACAGCGGTCACCAGCCCCGTCGTGCTCACCGAGGCGATGCTCGGGTTGGACGCCGAGTAGGTCACGGTCCGACCGCTGATGGACGAGCCGTCGGCCGCCACCAGCGTCGGGGTGATCTGGCGCTGGTTGCCGGTGTTGAGCGTGAAGTCGCCCGTGTTGAGCTGCACCCGGTCGACCGGGGCGATGATCTTCACCGTTGCCTCGATGAATCGACCGTCGGATGTCGCGCGGAACAGCCCGAGCCCGATCGTCTTCCCCGCCACGACCCCCGTGGTGGGGTCGACCGTGAAGACGGTCGGCGCCGAGGAGGTGTAGGTGATCTTGCGCCCGTCCTTGATCTCCGTGCCGTTGAGGTCGAAGAGCGTGATGGCGAACGGATTGGCGGACGTCGTCTGCCCCGTGTAGAACGAGTCGACCTGCGGGAGGATGCGGAGCGAGGCCAGGGCGATCGGCGGGATGCTCTCGGTGCAGCCCGCAGCGCCCAACCCGGCGACGGCCAGGAGCGCCGCGGAGAGGAGGCGCGAACGGCGCGTGCGGGCACGCAGGGATCGGTCGAAGTCGGAGGTGTGCATTCGATCGGACGGAGTGATGATCCCGGGGGTGGAATCTTGGGGTGGAAGTCGATCGGCGCCCTTGTGCGACACCGAATCGCGCCTCCGCCCCCGACCTCGGGTGAGTATAGCTGGACCGCCCCCCTCGACCATCGCCGAGGTGTGGCAATTTGCTACCCCCTTACGGACGAGCAGGTTGCCGGACGGGATACCGCATTGGAGCAAGCGCGGTGCCAGACCCGGAAAGCTCTGCCGGTTACCGGATCGCCTCGAGCTGGGCGGTGAGCACCGCGGGGTCGCTCGTCGGGACGTCGCAGCGGGCACGTTGGCACACATAGGCCGTCGCTCCCCCCGCAGGCGCGCTCCGCGCATGCAGCAGCGGGAAGGGACTCTCAGGCGTGGGGACGCCGCCGGCGAGGACCAGCGAAGGGAGGTACTGTCCCGCCACCACCTCGCGAAGCGAACGGAACGAGGCCGACTCCTCGTCGCCCACGAGCACCACCTCTGTGGCTCCATACAACGCCATGTCGGCCACCCCCAACAGGTGCCCGAAGGCCGAGGGGTGCCGCTCGAGCGCGCTCGATACCGAGCGACAGGCCGCGAGCGCGAGCGACTCCCCGCGCCCCTCGCCCGTCATGACCGAGAGCCGCATCAGGAGATCGGCCATCAGCGAGTTTCCGCTCGGCGTCGCGTTGTCGGTCACGTCGCGAGGCCGGGTGATCAGCGCCTCATGGTCGTTGGCCGTGTCGTAGAAGCGGCCGCTCGCCGGGTCGAAGAAGCGCGCGATCGCCACGTCGGCGATCGCCATCGCGTCGCCCAACCAGGACGCGTCGAAGGTGAGTGCGTAGAGGTCCAAAAAGCCCAGCGCTACCGCCGCGTGGTCCTCGAGGAAGCCGAACGGCTTCGCCTCGCCGCTGCGCCACGATCGCGCGACGCGTCCGTCCCGCACCATGTGCTCGCGCAGAAACGCCCCGTTGCGCAGGGCGAGCGCCCGGAGCTCCGCATCTCCGAGGATACGCGCGCCGTCGGCGACGGCGCGCAGCATCAACCCGTTCCAGGCGGCGATCACCTTGTCGTCGAGCGACGGCCAGGGACGGCGCGAGCGTTCGGCGTACAACGTGGTGCGCGCGCGCTCGACGACCCGGTCGAGCTCGTGCAGCGAGAGCCCATGGCGTCGCGCCACGACCGACGGGTCGACGGCAACGTGCAGGATCGTGCGCCCCTCGAAGTTTCCGCCGCGTCGTACCCCCCAGTACTCGCGCACGATCTCGGCGTCGCCTCGCAGGAGCGACTCCACCTGGTCGTCACTCCACAGGTAGAACGTCCCCTCGTGCCCCTCGCTGTCGGCGTCGAGCGATGAGTAGAAGCCCCCCTCGGGCGAGGTCATCTCGCGGGTGAGCCAGGTGAAGAGCTGTCGCGTGGTGCGCCGGACCTCGGGTTCCCCCGTCGCCTGCCAAAGGTGAAGCCCCAGGCGAGCGAACAGGGCGTTGTCGTACAGCATCTTCTCGAAGTGCGGCACCAGCCACCGCTCGTCCACGCTGTAGCGATGGATCCCGCCCCCCACCTGGTCGTGGAGCCCCCCGCGTGACATGGCGCTGAAGGTGCGCCGCGCGATGTCCAGCGACTGCTCGGTCCCGGTGCGCGCCCAGTGTCGCAGGAGGAAGTCGAGCGACATCGACGGGGGGAACTTGGGCGCAGCTCCAAACCCGCCGTGCTCGGCGTCGAAGCTGCTGGCCAGCGCGCGCGCGGCGCGGTCGAGGGTGGGACGCGCCAGCTCGCCCGCGGCGCCGCCCAGCCGGTTCCCCCCCTCGAACAGCTCGCGCAGCTGGCTCGTGGTGCTCGCCACCGAATCGCGTTTGTGCCGATACGCGTCGCTGATCGAGAGCAGCAGGCGCTTGAACGACGGCATCCCGTGGCGCTCGACCGGGGGGAAGTACGTCCCGCCGTAGAACGGCTCGCCGGCCGGCGTGAGGAAGACCGTCATCGGCCATCCGCCGTGCCCGGTCATCGCCTGCACCGCCTGCATGTAGATGCTGTCCAGGTCCGGTCGCTCCTCGCGATCGACCTTGATGCAGACGAAGTGCTCGTTCATGAGCGCCGCCGTCGCCTCGTCGGCAAACGACTCGTGTTCCATCACGTGGCACCAGTGACAGGCCGCGTAGCCAATGGAGAGCAGGATCGGTTTGTCCTCGGCGGCCGCTCGCGCCAACGCCTCGGCTCCCCAGGGGAACCAGTCGACCGGGTTGGAGGCGTGCTGGCGGAGGTAGGGGGAGGACTCGTGCTGGAGGCGGTTGGGCACTGGAAGAACGGGACGAGGACGGGAGACGGGAGACGGGAGGAAGGACCCTCGGGCGCCTCGGCGTCTTGATACGCCTGCTAAGCATACGCCGCACACCGGTTGTGCCCCAACTTCGCGCGCGGCAGCTTCCCCGCTCACCGTCGAACTCCCGTCTCCCGTCTCCCCTCTCGCGTCCCATGAGCGATCTGTTGGCCTACCTCGACTCCAACGACGCCCGTTTCCATTCCGAGCTCTTCGAGTTCCTCCGCATCCCCAGCGTGAGCGCCCGCTCCGAACACAACGCTGACGTCGCCATGGCGGCGAACTGGCTGCGCGACCAGATGCAGCGCGCCGGACTCGACGCGAGCATCCATCCCACCGACGGGCACCCGGTCGTGCTCGGCGAGTGGCGCGGCGCCGGCGCCGATGCGAAGACCATCCTGATCTACGGCCACTACGACGTGCAGCCCGCCGAGCCGCTCGAGCTGTGGGATTCGCCCCCGTTCGAGCCGACGATTCGCGACGGGAAGATCTTCGCGCGCGGCTCGGTGGACGACAAAGGGCAGCTCTACCTGCACATCAAGGCGATCGAGGCGTACCTGGCGGTGCACGGCGCGCTCCCGGTCAACGTGATCGTGCTCGCGGAGGGCGAGGAGGAAGTCGGGAGCGAGCATTTGGCGCCGTTCGTCGAGGCGCACGCCGAGCGCCTCGCGTGCGACGGTGTCGTCATCTCCGACTCGGCGATGTTCGCCCCCGGGCTCCCGTCCATTCTGTCGTCGCTGCGCGGGTTGGCGTACTTCCAGATCGATGTGGATGGGCCGAGCAGCGACCTGCACTCGGGGAGCTACGGCGGGGCGGTGGTGAACCCGGCGATGGCGTTGGCGCGCATCCTGGCCACGTTGCACGACGCGACGGGGCGGGTGGCCATCCCCGGCTTCTACGATGCGGTGCGGGCGTGGGAAGAGTCGGTCCGCGCGCAGATTCGCACGCTCCCGTTCGACGAGGAAGCCTTTCGCCACGAGACGGGCGCATCGGCGTTAGGCGGCGAAGCCGGGTATTCCGTCCTCGAGCGCATCTGGACGCGCCCGACCTGCGAGGTGAACGGATTGCTGAGCGGCTACACTGGCGAAGGGGCCAAGACGGTGCTGCCGGCCAAGGCGATGGCCAAGGTGAGCTGTCGCCTGGTGCCCGACCAGGATCCCGACACGGTCGAACGGCAGCTCAAGGCGCACATCGCCGCGGTGCAGCCGGCGGGGGTGACGGTGACGGTGCGTGCGCTGCACGGCGGCAGGCCGTGGCGCGGCGAACTGGCCGGACCGCTCTTCGACGCGGGGGCCAGGGCGCTGGAGCGGGCGTTCGACCGTGCGCCGGTCATCGTGGGCGAAGGGGGGTCGATCCCGGTGGTACACGACTTCGCGCGCGTGCTCGGCGCCCCGGTGTTGCTCATGGGGTTCGGGCTTCCGGGGGAGAACGCCCACGCCCCTAACGAGTGGTTGAGCGACGCCAACTTCACGGGTGGGATCCGGGCGGCGGCCTTCCTGTGGGAGGAGTTGGGCAAGGCCTGAGCGCGCGGGGGGTGGGGAGCGCCTCGTGTTGCGGTGATCCCCGTCGTGTTCGCCGAGGACGCCCGGGCGTCCTCCGCGTGGGACAGCGGGGGCGGGGCGGTGGCGCGGGTTCCATCGTAAGTGGCTGATGCGCCGCACGTTATCGTCCGGCCCGGATTCGGCACCGGCTGTGCATACCATGGACTCCGTACCTCACCAGGAGCCACCATGACCCGCACCGTTGTCCGTTCCCGCCCCGTGGCGGTTGCACCTGTCGCGTCGTCGCGCCTTGCCTACGCGTCGCTCGCCCTGCTCGCCCTCGCCGCGCTCGTCCTTGTGCCGTCGCGCGCCCATGCGCAGCGCCCGAGCGTCGCGCGCCTCACGCCGTACGTCGGCTACATGACGTTTGGCGACTACATCGATGGCCCGATCGGGACGCGCATCTCCAACGCCAACTCCGCGGTGTATGGCGTGACCGGGGGGATCGACCTCACGCGCAACGTCTCGTTGGTGGGGAACATCGGCTACACCGACAGCAACGTGCGCGTGGGGCTGCCGATCATCGGTGGGGTCAACATCGCCGACAGCAAGGTGTTGCTGTACGATGGCGGGCTGCAGTTCCGCCTGCCGACCGCGTCTTCGTTAGGCACGGGGATCGCGCCTTTCGTCGAAGTCGGGGCCGGCGCCATTCGCTACGAGGTACGGACCGGGCCGCTCACCACCAACGCCACCAACTTCGCCGGCAACTTCGGCGGGGGGATCGACCTGCAGGTCAACCGCTCGATCGGGATCCGCGGCGCGGTGAAGGACTACGTCGGCAAGTTCGACTTCAAGGAGGCGACCACCTTCGACCTCAACAGCCGTGTGTCGCACAACGTGGCGTTCACGGTGGGGCTGACGCTGGGCTTCTAGCACGGCGCCAGACCAACGCACGCGAAGGTCGCGAGCGCTCCAGCCACCGCTGGGGCCTCGCAGGAACGAGGGGCGGGGGCGCGCGGTGCGCCTCCGCCCCTCGTGCGCCTGCGATCGTGCGACTCGCGGACAAACGCCTACTTCTTCCACCCCTTCAGGTCGTCCAGCCACACGGGGACGTCGAGGTGTTCCTCCAGCAGTTCGAAGCGGCGCTGCTCCTCGCGCGCGAATCGCTCCTGGTCGGCGTAGAGCCGCTTGGTGATCACCGACGAGTCGAAGCGGTCGTGGGCGGTGGCGGCATCCTTCCAGACGATCGTGTAGCGAAAGTCCCAGCGGTTGGCCTCGCCCGCATGGTTCACCGGCGTCGCGGCCGACATGCTCACGATGCGCCCGAGCTTCTGCTGCTCCAGCAGTACCGGGTAGTGGTTCTTCTTGTATAGCTCGAGCCACTCGGCGGTGTGCCCCCACTTGATCTTGTAGTAGTACTCGACGGCGAAGGGCTCGCCCTTGGCGCCCGCGTCTTGCGCCGCGGCCGAACGGGCGGAGAACGTGAGGGTGGCGCCGATAGCCACGGCGAAGAGGATCCGGATCAGTCGCGTCATGGTGGGATGGGGAAAGGGGACGACGGAATGTACGATGCCGAGTCCGATCCCACCGGCAGGCGCCTCGCGGGGGTGCGTGCGACCTGCCCCGTCGCGCTTCGTCCCGTCCGCCTCCGCAGGCCTCTCATGGCGCCGGGGCGGTCGGATCGCCCCGCCGCGACAACGTTCCCGTCCGCCTCGCGCGTATCGGAGCGGCGAGCAGCCTTTCCACGAATCGGCGCCACGGCCCCGGCGACGATTGGCGAGATCCCCTGTAGCTTGTGGCTGCTTCGGGCCACTGGGTCCGCGCGACCCTGATCACCGTCCAGTCGACACCCTGTGCTTTCCATTTCGTTCGCTGCGCTCTCGCTCCTGCTCCCCACCGATCCGCCGGCGGGCGGTGTCTTCAACGGCCGGGCCGGCCAGGTCGACGTCGCGCCGCCACGGCTCGAGCAGAGCATCACGATCGACGGGCTGCTCACCGAGCCGGCGTGGCGCGAGGCGGCGCTCCTCACCGGTTTCTCGCAGTTCCAGCCCACCGACCGGCGCGCGGCGACCGACTCGACCGACGTCCTGGTCTGGTACTCGCCCACGGCAATCCACTTCGGCATCCGGGCCTATGCCCCGCCGGGGGCGACCAACGCGCGCCTCTCCGACCGCGACAAGATCAGCGCCGACGATTACGTGGAGATCATCCTCTCCACCTTCAACGACGGGCGGCAGGCCTTCGTCTTCGGCGTCAACGCGTTAGGCGTGCAGGCCGACGGGACGCTCAACGAACTGCAGAGCGTGACCTCGAGCGGCAGCTCGGCGACCGCGGCGCGCGCTACCGCCGACCTGAGTGCCAACTTCGTCTACGAGTCCAAGGGGCGGGTCACCGACTTCGGCTACGAGGTCGAGGTCCGGATCCCGTTCAAGTCGCTGCGCTACCAGCCGCGCGACGTGCAGGACTGGGGATTGCAGCTGGTGCGCAAAGTGCAGCACCTGGGGCATGAGGACACCTGGACACCGGCGCGCCGCGACGCGGCGTCGTTCCTCCAGCAGTCGGGGCGGCTGATCGGGCTGCGCGACCTGCGCCGCGGACTGGTGGTCGACCTCAACCCGTCGGTCGTCGCCTTCCAGACGGGACAGCGCAAGGGCGAGGTCGGGTGGGGCTACGTCCCGCAGGGGCCCGAGTACGGCGGCACCGTGCGCTGGGGGGTGACCAACAACCTCACGCTCAACGGCACGGTCAACCCCGACTTCTCGCAGGTCGAGTCCGACGTCGTCGCCTTCCAGTACGACCCGCGCCAGGCGCTGTTCTATCCCGAGCGACGCCCCTTCTTCCTCGAGGGGATCGAGAACTTCGCCGTCGGCAACAACCTGATCTACACACGCCGCATCGTGCAGCCCGACGTCGCGATCAAGCTCACCGGAAAGGCGTTAGGCACCAACCTCGCCCTCCTGTCGGCGTACGACGACCGGTCGACGTCGATCACCGGGAATGGGCACCCGATGTTCAACATCCTGCGCGGGACGCGCGACCTCGGGAAGCAGTCGCGCATCGGCGTGACCTACACCGATCGTGTCGACGGCGACGACTACAACCGCCTGCTCGGCTTCGATGGGCGTTTCATCGCCCGCAAGATCTGGTCGCTGGCATGGCAGGGGGCCGTCAGCCGCACGCGCACCAACGACAGCACGGGGGCCCTCGCCCCCCTGTGGGGCGCCACCCTCGCCCGGCAGGGACGCCGCTACAGCTTCTCGGCCCGCATCAACGCCATCGACGAGGACTTCGACGCGCAGGCCGGCTTCCTCTCGCGCGGCGACGTGGTCGACTACATCGTCGCCAACACGTGGACCTTCTTCCGCCCCACCGGCTCGCTGGTGGAGACGTGGGGCTTCACCGTGCGCGGGCAGGGGACGAGCCACTACGACGCCTTCGTGAACGGGCGGGCGTCGCAGGATCGCAAGCTGCACTTCACCTCCAACGCGGCGGTGCGCGGCGGGTGGCGCGTGAGCGGCGCGCTCTTCTTCGAGAACTTCGGCTTCGACAAGGACCTGTACGCCGGCTATCACGTCGAGCGCAACCTGGGCACGCGCAAGGACACCGTCGTCTTCACCGCCGCCGGCGACCCGCGGTTGCACAACATCGACCTGATGGTGACCATCGCCACCCCGGAGTTCTCCAAGTTCTCCGGCGACTTCCAGTACATCGGCGGCAAGGACGAGAACTTCGAGGAGTGGCAGTCGGGGCTGATCCACTTCGTCACCGCCAACCTGCGCTACCGCCCCACCGACCAGCTTCGCATCGAAGGGCAGTACCAGCACCAGGAGTTCAACCGCTGGACCGACGGGACGACGGTCAGCATCCGCAAGGTCCCGCGCCTCAAGGTCGAGTACCAGGCGTCGCGCTACATCTTCTTCCGGATGATCGGGCAGTACGACACGCAGGAGAAGCTCGACCGCCGCGATGACGGACGCACCAACGATCCGCTGCTCTTCAAGAACGCCGATGGCAGCTTCACGCGCCTCGCCGGCTTCAAGCGCAACCGCGTCCGCGCCGACTGGCTCTTCTCCTACCAGCCGACGCCGGGGACGGTCTTCTTCCTCGGCTACGGGAGCTCGATGGACGAGCGCGAGCCGCTCAAGTTCCGCGACCTGCGCCGCACGGCCGACGGCTTCTTCGTGAAGTGGTCGTACCTCTACCGGCTGTAGGACGACCGCGGGAGACCGGAGGGTGAAACGGCGCCGTGCGGCGCCGTTTCGAGTTTCTGCGGCGCCCTACGGCCTCTTCTCCGCCTCCACCACCACCGGCAACTCCGCCTTCTTGCTCCACTCCTCGAACGAGCCGTCGAAGATGCGGGCGTTGTAGCCCAGGCGGCGGGCGGCGAAGTACAGGAGCGAGGCCTGCATTCCGATGTGGCAGTAGGTCACCACCGTGTCTCCCTGCTTCACGCCGGCAGCCGCAAACAGCCGGCTCAGCTTGGGCTCGTCGCGCAGTTGCGTGAGCTCTCCGGTGAGCTGCGAGAAGGGGATGTTGGCCGCGCCCGGGATGTGCCCCGCCCGCGGCATCTGGCCCGGCGAGTAGCCGAGGTAGAACTCCGGAGCGCGGGCATCGAGGATGCGCACGCCGCTGGCGCTCGTGTTCTGGCTTACCCAGCCGATGTCGGCGATGACCGAGGCGTCGACGTTAGGCGTGAAGCTCCCCCGCGTCACGGCCGGGGCCTCGCGCGAGATCGTGCGGCCGGCGTCGCGCCACGCATCGATCCCGCCGTCCAGCACCGAGACGCGCCCCTTGAGCCCCAGGTAGTCCAGCGTCACCAGCAAGCGCGCCACCTGCAACGGCTGCCCGTAGATGACGAGTCGGTCGCCATCGTTCACCCCGACGGCCTCGAGCGCCGAGTCGAGTTGGGCCAGGGGAGCCATCTGGCTGCTCAGCCCCTCGAGTGTCGGCGCGTAGGTCGCAAAGGGGAGCAGTCGTGCCCCGGGCACATGTCCCGCATCATACTCCGGGCGCGTCGACGCCGCGTGAATGATGACCTGTCGGGCGTCGGTGAGGTGCTTGGCGAGCCAGTCACCGGTGACGATGAGCGGCACCGCGGCGCTGGGACGCCCCTGTGCAGGCGTGGGCGAAGGGGCAAGCGCGGAGACGAGCGCCAGCGCGGTGGCGGCGAGGAGGGGCACACGGATCATCGGGGCGATCTCTCTGGCAGAAGCGGGAAGGGAGCAATAAGGTAGCTGGCGTCTCCACGTGGCAAGTCGTCGCGGTGGGACACGACCCTCGCAGCGTGGACGCATGCATCGGCACGGGATGGTGGGACGAATCGATTTCACAGGCGGCGCGTCGCGGCGCGCCGGTCTTCTGGTGGCGACGGTCGTCGTCGCCACCAGCATCCTCGCCTGTTCCCCGCAGGGCGAGGTCGCGCAGTCGACCGACTCGGCGGCCGGCACCGGCGGGGCGCCCAAAGCGGCGCAGCCTGCGCCGACGGGGGTGGCGAAGGCGCCCTTCCGTCTCCCGGACGAGTCGGAGATTCGAGACACCGTCATCCTGGCCTCGGTGCGTCGCGGGCGCGCGCTGCTCACGCACACGCGCGATTCGCTCCCCGACCATGTGGGGAGCGCCCTGGTCTGCACCAACTGCCACCAGCAATTCGGTACGCTGAAGAACGGGATGAGTTGGGTCGGGGTGTACGCGCGCTTCCCGCAGTATCGCAGCCGAGCCGGTGAGACGCAGATCATCGAGGATCGCGTCAACGACTGCTTCAAGCGCTCGCTCAACGGCACGCCACTCGATCCCGCCTCGCGCGACATGCGCGATATCGTGGCCTACATGGCGTTCCTCTCCACGGGCTATCCCGTGGGAAGCGAGACCGAGGGGCAGGGACTGCCGAAGATGGAACCGCTCGTCGGCGACACGGCGAGCGGCGCTGCACTCTTCGCGGTGCGCTGTGCGCGCTGCCATGGCGTGTCGGGCGAAGGAACCCCCATCGCCCCGCCCACGTGGGGGCCGCGGTCGTACAACGTCGGGGCCGGCATGGCGCGGGTGCGCACCGCCGCGACCTTCATCAAGCACTGGATGCCGCAGGACTCTGCCGGGGTGCTCACCGCACAGGAGGCGTTCGACGTCGCGACCTTCATCGATACGCGTCCGCGCCCCGACTTCAGGGGGAAGGAAAAGGACTGGCCGCATGGCGACCCGCCCCCCGACGTCGCCTACGCCACCGATGCGGCACGTCGGAAGGGCGCGGCCAGGCAATAGCCCGGCGGTCGCGCGCCAACGCATGCGTCGTGGCGCGGCCCTCGTTAGGGCGCGGCCGCGTACTGCGCGCGATCGCGATCGGCGAGTGCCTTGACCCGGTCCATCACGGCGTCGGTAATCTGCTTGTAGGTGCTCCCCTTGCCGGGCATCGCGAGGTAGTCGTCGAGCGCCATCGGTGCGTCGAACCAGACCCGGATGGGTTCACCGCCGCGCCAGTTGCGGCGCAGCTGGTTGGCGAGGTCGTTGTCGAGCCCCGCGATGAAGGTGGGGATGACGATCGGGCGTGCGGCGTGGATGATCTTCCCCGTCCCCGGCTGGAAGCGCATGAACGAGTACGGGTCGGGGTTGAGGTTGCGCCCCCCCTCGGGGTGGATCCCGAGGATGTTCCCCGGCCCGCGCGAGCAGAGGTCGACGAGGATGTCGAGCGCATACCGATCGCTCACCCCGTGCGTGGGGAGCGCGAAGAGCGGGGGAAACATCGACCAGAAGGCGAAGAGCTGGTTGAGCGCCAGCCCGGCCAGCGACTGGTAGTAGAACTGTCCCACGACCGGGAAGTACAGTCGCTTGCGCCCCCGAAGTTCGCGGTGCAGCAGGCTCGAGACGACGAAGAGGTCGAAGTACGATCGATGGTTGGCGACGAAGAGCAGCGGGCCGCGAGGAAACGCATCGCGCACATGCTCGAAGCCGTCCACGCGCAGGAGCTTCCCGGTCGCCAGTGCAATCCACGTGGCGCCGATCGCACGCTGGCACCAGGTCCACGCCCCCTTGAGCGGTTCGCGATTCATGCGCAGCGCCACCTCCACGTGCATGCGCTCGAGCGGCGCCAGCGTCTCGCGCACCTCGCGCGGCAACGGGGCGTCGACCAGCGGGGGGCGCGTCGGACGGGAAGGCCCCTCGGGAGTGTCAGGCACTTCCGTCACGATGCCGCCTCGCGCCAATGCGGGGCCAATTCGCGTCTGGCAGAGCTCGGCTTCGGCGTGCAGCTTGTCCCGCGCGTCTGGCGATCGCCGCCGTCGCTCGACGCCGGGCGCCGGGCGACGAGCCTGGTGGGCGATGGGTGAGCGGGGCGCGTGGGGCCGCGGAGCTCCCCGGATCCGGCGGTCGTGCTGGGTGACATGGCAGGGAAGGGTGTCGAAGGCGCCGGTGGATGGGAAGCGGGGAGATCGATTTCGCAGGGCAACTGCCTGGAGGATGTGGTGATCGCACTGTTTGAGACGGACGGCGCGTGGTGGTGGACGGCGTGGTACGCGTTGCTCTGGATCGGGGTCCTCCCCTTTGCCACCCTCCTCGTCTACACCTTCGTCCGGGTCACGCCGGCGCGGAGCGGCGAAGAAAGCACGTGGCTCAACGGCGCCGTGCTCTTGGCGTTCGTCGTCCTCGTCGTGACATCGTTGGCGAGCGCGCTCCTGTACGCGCACGCACAGCCCGGGCACACCTGGTGGACCTACCTGCTCTGGCTGGCGATTCACTTCGCCTGTTGGACCTTTCTCGGCTCCGGGGTCGTCTTCGCGTCGCTGCAGGCATTGGCTGCGGGGCCTCGCGTGTGGCTGCGGCGCCTCTCAGCGCTGCTCGCGGTGGCCGGCGTGTCGCTCTTCCACTTGGCGTCACTCTTCGCGACCGCGACCTTCAGGGGTCGCCTGTAGGGAGCTGGCGGGTCCCGGCAAGGTGGCGCGGCGCCCGGCCTCCGGGCGGACCGCCCGAGTTAGGCGTCCACGCTCCTTCCCCTCTTTCGGATTCGCCGATGTCCGTCGTCGCCCTCCTTGGGGCCGCCCTCCTGCAGGGCGCGGTCTCCCAGCTTCAGGCCCCGCAACCGGCCATGCGCGACCCGGCCTATGCCGCCGATGGGCGCCTCGCGGTCAGCATCGATGGCGACGTGTGGGTGCAACAGTCGCCCGGCCGTGACGCGAAGTGGCGTCGCCTGACGAGTGGTGCGGCGTGGGATCGCGAGCCGGCGTGGGCGCCGGACGGACGGTCGATCGTCTTCACCTCCGATCGTGCCGGAGGGCTCGACCTGTGGCGCGTGACGTTGACGGCCGACGGTGGGGGACCACCTGAGCGCGTGACGACCGATGCGGCCGACGAGATGGAGGCGACGGTCGGGGGCGACGGGACGATCGTCTTCACGCGCGGGCGTGGCGCGCGCGCGAGGCTGTGGGTGCGCGATGCGGCCGGGGGCGAGCGACGGCTGACTACCACCGAGCTGGGCGAGCGGTGGGCGACGCTGTCGCCCGACGGCACGCGCGTGGCTTATGTGCAGCTGGCGGACGGGGCTCGTCGCCTGCGGGTGCGCGCCCTGTCCGGGCCGTCGGCCGACAGTGTGGTCGTGGGAGACCGGGGCGCCGAGCGCCCCACGTGGGCCCCCGACGGCGAGCGCCTGGCGTTCGCGGCCGCCTCGCCGCGCGGGGGGATCTACGTGGCGCCGCGCGATGGGCGCTACGTGAACCTGGTGACGCAGCGGCGCGGCGCCCCGGCCTGGTCGCCGGACGGGCGGGCGCTGGTGGTCGCCGAGGCGGAGGGGGACGAAGCGGGCTACAACGGCGACCCGCGCCGGCTCCCGGATCGAGTCGCCGAGTCGTTAGGCAACGTGGCTCGGCTGCACTGGATCGAGGCGCCGGCCGCGCCCGACGTGCAGCTGGCGACGGCGACCGCGCCCGCCGTCGAGGACCGTCCGGCGCGCAATGCCGAGCTGTTCGATCGCATCTGGGCTCGGCTCGACCGCCTGTACTTCGCCGCGCCCGCCGCCGCCGCCCGGCGCGTGATGTGGGCGGCGTTGCGCGACCGCTACCGCCCGCGGGCGATCGCCGCCGGCAGCGACCTCGACGTCGAGCGCGTCGTCCACGCGATGCTGAGGGAACGCCCCACCTATCGGGACGAAGCCTCAGGGCGTGCCGCCGTGGCGAGCGCGCACCCGGTGTCGACCGCGGCCGGCCTCGAGGTGCTGGCGAAGGGGGGCAACGTCGTCGACGCGGCGGTGGCGACCTCGTTCGCGTTAGGCGTGGTCGAGCCGGACGCCAGCGGCATCGGCGGCTACGGCGAGATGCTCGTCCACCTCAAGGGGATGGATCGCCCCGTCCTCTTCGAGTTCATGGCGCGCGTCCCCGAGGAGGGCGGACTCTCCAACGCGTCGTTGCTCCAGGATGGGCGCTACCCGTCCGACGGCCCGGTGCTGGCGATGGTCCCGGGAACCGTTGCCGGCATGCATTCCGCGTGGAAGAGGTTCGGCAGCGGCAAGGTCGCATGGGCCGACCTCCTGGCCCCGGCCATTCGCGCGGCACGCGACGGTTACGAGGTGAGCGACGGGCTGGCGACCACGCTCTGGCTCGAGCAGGGGCGTTTCACCAAGTACGAGGGGAGCCGAGCCCTCTTCTTCCGCGACGGCCAGCCGATGGTGGCCGGCGATACGGTCCGGAATCCCGACTTGGCGTGGACGCTGGAGCAGATCGCCAAGGCGGGGGCCGACGGCTTCTATCGCGGCGAGGTGGCGCGCCGCCTCGTGCAGGACCTGCGCGGCAAGGGGAACGCCGTGCGGCTGACGGACCTCGCCCGCTATTTCGCCCCCGAGCGCGAGCCGGTGGCCATCACCTATCGCGGCAACACCATCTACTCGAGTGCCCCGCCCGCGAGCGGCGGCGCGATCCTCGCCGGGCAGCTCAACAACCTCGAGCGCTTCGGCGTGCCGCGCCCGCTCACCGACGACCCGGCGTCGCTGCACGCGATGATCGCGGCCTGGCAACTCGCCCCGTCCGGGCGCGGCCGCATCGCCGACCCTTCGCTCTGGCCCGTGAACACGGAGCCGTTCACCAGCAAGGACACCGCCGCGGTGCGATGGCGCTGCTTCTCGCCCACGCGCGCGGTCGATCCGTCGATCTTTCGCGGCGACACGCTGCAGTGCGCGTCGCCCGCCGGCGGCAAGTCGTTAGGCACCGACGGCACCGACGGCACCGACGGCACCTCCGGCGCGGCCGGCGACGCCACGCCCCCTGGTGCGTACGCGACCACCGCCGGACGCGATGAGTGCGCGGGGCTCGACCATGCCGACGGAAGCCCGTGCCGCCCGCAGGGGACCACCGCCTTCACGGTCGGCGACGCCGACGGAAACCTCGTCGCGGTCACGCAGACGCTGGGGACGTGGGGAGGGAACTTCTACGTCACGCCGGGGCTCGGCTTCCTCTACAACGACAAGCTGACCTCCTACGGCACCGACCCCAGCCAATACGGGGCGCGACTTCCGTTTGCGCGCCACGGCAGCACCCTGGCCCCCTCCATCGCCTTCCACGGGACCGGCGCGGCCAAGCGCCCCTGGTTCGCCGTTGGCGCTGCCGGGAACGCCTGGATCAACTCCGCCGTCTATCAGGTGATCGTCGGGACAATCGACCTGGGGTTGGGGCCGCAGCGAGCGCTGGAACTCCCGCGCTTTCTCCCCGGGCAGCGTTCAGGGCCGGGGGGGCGCGAGTCGGTGATCGACATCGAGGATGGCTTCTCCCCCGACGCGATTGCCGCGCTCCGGGCGATCGGCTATCGATTTGACGTCGTCTCGCTCAAGGGCGAACTCCGCATGGGCTACGGCTCGGCCGTCATGATCGACGGCCCGCGTATCCGTGGCGGCGGCGACCCGCGCCGGGCCGGAGTCGCCGGCGCGATCGACGGCACGCGCTGAGTGGTGCGCCGAGCGGTGGTCGGCAACGTACACGGAAGCGTGCGCTACGCCGCACCGGCGCTCGCGCCGCTGCACCTGACGACCACTGGTGTCACGACACCGAGATCATCGGACCACGAACGGACCCACGACAGGATGGACACTCGATGAGCGACCGCAGCAGCAACGACCGAGACCGGCTCGACAAGAGCGACGCCGAGTGGGAGGCGACGCTCACGCCGGAGCAGTATCGCGTGATGCGGGACAAGGGGACCGAGCGCGCCTTCACCGGGAAGTACTGGAACACCAAGACCCGCGGCGTCTACAAGTGCGCAGCGTGCGACCAACCGCTCTTCTCGTCCGAGACCAAGTTCGATTCCGGGACCGGATGGCCGAGCTTCTACGCGCCGGTGGCCCCTGACGCCGTCACGACGGAGACCGACTACACCCACGGCATGATTCGCGTGGAGGCGCTCTGCTCGCGCTGCCACGCGCACCTGGGACACGTCTTCAACGACGGGCCCAAGCCGACCGGGATGCGCTTCTGCATGAACTCGGTCTCGCTCGCGTTGGAGGAAGACGGGAAGACGGGACCACGGGACGACGAGTGACGGCTCGCGAGACGGAGTCCGTGCGAGAGTCGGCGCGCGCCGTTTGCTCCTTCTGCCGCAAGGCGTTCGAGCGGGAGGACGAGCAGATCGTGCACTACGCGCATGGCGAAGTGGCCGGCGTGTATCACGACTGGTGTCGCCCGGATCGGCGACGGTCGGGGTGCGGGGCTTCGGCGTGTAGATAGAAGACGGGAAGACGGGAAGACGAGAAGACGAGAAGACGAGATAACGACCCTGGGGGTGCCAGCACTCGCGTGCCGACACCCCCAGGGTTCTTGCTGTCCCTCGTCTTCCCGTCTTCCCGTCCTCCCCTAGAGCCCCGCGAGCAACGCGTCGTTGTTCGTGGTCGCCGCGATCCGCTTGATCAACCACTCCATCGCGCTTTGCGGCGGCATCTGTTGCAGCCCGCGGCGGAGCGTGTAGATCGCGTCGAGCTGTCCTTCCTTGTAGAGCTTCTCCTCGCGACGGGTGCCACTGGTCGCGATGTCGAAGGCGGGGAAGATGCGCTTCTCGGCGAGCGAGCGTTCGAGCTTGATCTCGCAGTTGCCGGTCCCCTTGAACTCCTCGAAGATCACGTCGTCCATGCGCGAGCCGGTCTCGACGAGTGCGGTGGCGATGATCGTGAGGGAGCCGCCGCCATCCTTGGGGTGCACGGCGCGGGCGGAGCCGAAGAACGCCTTGGGCTTGGCCATGGCGCTGGTGTCGAGACCGCCGGACATCGTGCGGCCGGAGCCACGCTCGGCGGTGTTGTGCGCGCGGGCCATGCGGGTGAGCGAGTCGAGGACGATGACGACGTCCTTCCCCATCTCCACCATGCGGCGCGAGTGCTCGAGCACCATCTCGCACACTTCGACGTGGCGCGGGGCGGGCTGATCGAAGCTCGAGGCGATGACTTCGCCCACGCCCCACGAGATCGCCTCGCTCACTTCCTCGGGACGTTCGTCGACGAGGAGGATGAGCAGGACCGCGTTGGGGTGATTGATCGCGATCCCTTCGGTGATGGCGTGCAGGAGCATCGTCTTGCCGGCGCGTGCCGGGGCGACGATGAGGGCGCGCTGACCGTAGCCCACCGGAGCGACAAGGTCGATGGCGCGACGGGTGAGCTCGGGCCCTCCCTTGGCCGGGCGACCGGTCTCCAGCGTTAGGCGGCGTTCGGGGTATGTCGCGGTCAGCGAACCAAAGTCGGGGCGGCGCACGAGGTCGGCCACCGGAACGCCGTTGAGCTGCGTCAGGTCGATGACGACGTTGCGCCCGCGATTGTCGCGCCCGGTCGTGGCCGCGAGGAGGTCGCCGCGGCGCAGCGTGTACTGGCGCACGACCTGCGGCGGGATCCATGCGTCGCCGTGGTCGGCGAGGTAGCTGTTCGCCGCGCGGCGAATGAAGCCGCCGTCGCGCGAGGCATCGAACCAGCCGACCGTCTCGCCGTCCGCTACGACCGGCAGTTGTGGAGGAGGCGGCTGGCCTTCCCGCTTGCCGCGGCCATGGCGCCGGCGATTGCGCCGGCCGCCGCGGTTGCCGCCGCTGTCGTCATCGCGGCGCTGGAAGTCCTGGCGCGGCTGTCGCTCGTTGCCTGGTTGGCGCTCGTTGCCCGGCTGGCGTTCGTTGCCCGGCTGACGTTCGTTGCCCGGTTGCGCCTCGCGGGGAGGCGGTCCGTCATAGTAGGCGCCACCCTCGTCACCACCGCGTGGCGGTGCGTCTGCCCGAGTGCCGCTGTCATCGCCCGAGGCGCCGCGGATTTCGCGCACTTCGCGCGACGGTGGTGCGCCGTCGCCGCCGTCCGCTCCGCCGCTTTCGCCAGGTGCGCCGTCGGCGTCACCATCACGATAGGGATTGGGTTCGGCGTACGGCTCGGCGTTTTGCTGGCGCTTGTTGGACGGTCGCCGGCCGCGACGAAAGGGGCGTCGACGTTCGGTCATGCAGCGGATTGGTGTGGGGGTGAACGGGCGAGCCAGCGGCACGGCCGCGCGGCATCGCAACTTGGGACTGGTGCCTGACGAATTCGATCGGGGTGCACGATGCGCGTGAAGCGCACAGCGCTGGCGGAGCGGGAGTCCGGCTTTCGAGCTGAGAGGGACGACTCGTGCGAAGCATCGCACGGACCGCGTTGTCATCGAACGGCGCGGAAGACTCACGCGTGGCCGACAACCACTTTCCCATCTTCGCGATCACTTCTGGCCACTGTCCCGGCGAGGAGCCGGGCGACTGAAGCAGCCGATGCGACGCAGCACCTGCGGGCGAAACCGTGTCTCGCCTGCGGATGCCAAGAGTATCGCACGGGTCCGCGATTCGCGCAAGCAGCGCGAGCCGCGACTTCCCTCCCGCCCCTACTGACCGTCCGACCCCTGAGCGCGCAACACACCCTTACGAAACGGGGGCGCCACCGATCCCCTCGATGGCCCGCGACACCTCGATCACCCGGCGGCACAGCTCCACCATGCGCTGCACCGACGCCAGATGCTCGGGCGTGAGCGGCTCGAGCTCAAGCAGCTGTGCCTCGGCGAGCAGCGCGGCGAGCGGATTGTTCAGCCGGTGCTGCAGCCCCGCGGCGATCTCGCCGGCGGCCACCAGCGCGCGGAGTCGATGCAGCGAGGCCACGATGGCCGCGGCGCGTGGCGACGCCTGCTGCGCCGCCGCGGTCGCCATCACCCGCCCTAACGCATCGGGGAGTTGGAGCGCGACCTCCGACTCGGCGAGCACGGCTTCCACGCCGAGTCGCGACGATTCGTCGCGCGCGACGGCGGACGGTGACTCCACGACGAGAATGATCGGCCCCTCGTAGCCGCGCGCCCTGAGCTCGCGCACGAGCGAGAGGGCCATCGAATAGAGGCGCCCCACTGCAAGGATGACGCAGTCGGCATCCGGCGTGCTGCGCACGATCGACGTGTCAGCAGCGTCGACGCGCGCCGTCGGGAGGAGCGTTGCGACGGTCGTCTGCAGCGCCGCCGACGCCTGGATGTCGGTGGAAATGCAGACCAGGCGCAACGGAACATCGGCACTGGCCTGCGGCGTTGTGACAGCCGCGCTCGTCGTCAGCGGCGTCCTCATGCGCGCGCGAACCTCCCCGCGTACCTTTCGCCCATGACCGCTCCCAGCTCCGGATTCTCCAGCGAACTCGCCACTGCTGTCGCGGAATATCGCGTCCACGGCAACATCGCGCACCTGAAGCAGCACCTGGAGTCGCTCGCTCGTGCGGCCACCCCCGATGCGGTGATCGTGGCCGCCGAACCGTACAAGGACGATCCGGAGATCGTCGCCCCCCTGTACGAGGCGGTGGTGGAGGCGCAGCCGGACAACGCGCGCGCTCTGGTGATGCTGGCCAACGCGTACTGGCTCCTCGGGCTCGGCCCCGACGTGGTCGCCGGGCTCGCCAGCCGCGCGATCGCCGCCGACCCGGCCAATCGCGGTGCATGGCACCTGTGGGCGCTGGCCGAGTCCGATCCGCGCCAACGCGTCGGTCGCTGGCAACAGGTGGTGGCACGCTTCCCCGGCGACGACCTCGCCCTGGCCAACGTCGCCGACAACGCCACCGGCGTGGCAGGGAACGAGCAGGACTACGACATGCTCGACCTGGCCGTCGCCTCGTACGAGTCGCTGCTCGAGCGGGCGACCGAGCCTTCGCAACGGCAGGCACTCGATACGGCGCTCAAGGCGCTCAAGGGGTGGAAGTTCTAGCGGTCTGAGGGACGAGCCGAGAAACCTTCGGTGGGGGGTGACGTATCTAAAGACGCAGACGTCCCTCCCCCCGAGACTCCATGTCGCTCCGCGCCTCGCTCGTCGCGCGCTGGCAGTCGCTTCGTGCGGCCTTTCGCCGCGACCCGCTCGTGCCACTCGGCGCCGACCTGCGCCGGCATTGGCGCGCCTCGCTCGTCGTCGGCACCCTGGTGGTGGGGGCGGTGGTCTTCGATGCGTGGGTGTACAGCTGCGGCTTCAATGGCTGCCCCACGCCGGCCGCGATCAAGGCGTTCCAGCCGCCCGAGGGTGGGCGGGTGCTCGACCGCAACGGGCGCCTGATCGGGCGGCTGACGCTGGTCAAGCGTGTCAACGTCCCGCTCACGCGCGTCCCTGAGCACGTGCGGCAGGCCTTCATCGCCACCGAGGATCGCCGTTTCGCCGCGCACGAGGGGATCGACTGGCGCGGCTTTGCCCGTGCTGTCACGCGCAACGTGCGTTCGCTCGACGTGCGGGAGGGGTTCAGCACGATCACGATGCAGGTGGCGCGCAACACGTTCATGGCGGAACGGGAGGCGCTGCAACGCTCGTTAGGCCGCAAGCTCATCGAGTTGCGCCTGGCGCGTCTGCTCGAGCGTCACCTCACCAAGGACGAGATCCTCGCGCGCTACCTCAACGTCATCTACCTCGGCAACGGGGTGTACGGCGTGGAGGGGGCGAGCCGCGACCTGTTCGGGAAGCACATCGACGAGGTGACGATCGCCGAAGGGGCGATGCTGGCGGCGCTCCCCAAGGGCCCGTCGCTCTACACCCCGCGGCGCAACCGCGCGCGGGCGCAGGATCGGCGCGACCTCGTGTTGCGCCTGATGCGCGAGGAGGGGTACCTCGACGAGATCGGGATGGTGGCGGCGCGCGCCGAGCCGCTGGAGATCGCCCGCCGGGAGTGGTCGCCGGCGCAGCCCAACGAGTCGTACGCCCTGGACGCGGTACGGGCGGTGGTGGATTCGGTGCTGCGCGTGTCCGGCGAGCGGATGTCGGAGCTGACGGTGCACACCACGCTCGACCTCACCGCCCAGCAGTCGGCGGAACGCGCCGTGCGCACGCACGCCGATCGTATCGAGGGTGAGACGTCGTGGACGTGGGAGGGTGAGGATCATCGTCGCCTGCAGGGGGCGCTGGTCGCCCTCGATCCGCGCACGGGTGACATTCGCGCGCTCGTCGGCGGGCGCCGCTACGAGCGTGGTGGCTTCAACCGGGCCATCGCAGCGAAGCGGCAGCCGGGGTCGGCGTTCAAGCCGTTCGTGTATGCCGCGGCGTTGACCGCCGGCTTCACGCCGGCCACCATCGTCGACGACGATCCGGTGTCGGTCGAGACGGGGCGCGACACCTGGACGCCGGCCAACTACGGCGACGAGTACCGCGGGCGCGTGACGCTGCGCCAGGCGCTGGCGCAGTCGGCCAACGCGGCGACGGTGCGCGTGTCGCGCGCGGTGGGCGAGGGGCGGGTGGCCGACCGCGCGCGCCAGAACGGGATTGCAAGCCGGCTGCAGGCGGTGCCCTCCATCGCGTTAGGCGCGGTGGAGGTGACGCCGCTCGAGCTGGTGGCGGCGTACGCGCCCTTTGCCAACGGGGGGCTGCGCGTGACCCCGCGACTGGTGCGCCGCATCGAGCGGTCGGACAAGAGCCTTCTGTGGGCCTCGGTGGTGACGACGTCGCCGGTGATGGACCCGCGCGATGCCTTCCAGCTCACCTCCATGCTGCGTTCGGTGGTCGACGAAGGGACCGGTCGTGCCGTGCGCGCGGCGGGGATCACCGGGCCGGTGGCCGGGAAGACCGGGACGACCAACAACGGGACCGACGTCTGGTTCGTGGGCTACACGCCGACGATGGTGGCGGGGGTCTGGTTCGGCTACGACACGCCGCACACGTTAGGCGACGCGGCCAACGGCGGGCGCTACGCGGCGCCGGCGTGGGCCGACTTCTATCGCCGCGGCTGGAAGGAGCGCGCCAACACCGCCGCCTGGAAGGCCCCCGACGGGCTCATCGCCCGCGAGATCGACCCCGCGACCGGACTCCTGGCCGAGGAGTGGTGCGACTCCCGCCGCCGTGAGTGGTTCAAGCCCGGGACCGAGCCCACGGAGTCCTCCTGCGAGATGGCGCACGACGACGACGAGTGGATGCGCGACGTCGAGAGCGAGGTGGGCGAGAAGCTCGCGGACCTCTTCCGGCGCATGATCCGCAGGCGCCTGTAGGGCGGAAGACGGGAAGACGGGAAGACGGGAAGACGAGTGGGGGCGGTGCACGCCTCCAGCGGCCGTTAGCTTTCCCATCTCGTCTTCTCGTCTTCCCGTCTTCCGTGGTTCGCATGTCCCGCATTTCCCTCGATGCCATCGCCCGCGCCGCCCGGGAGATCGACCCGGTCTTCCGGCAGTCGCCGCAGTATCGCCCGGAGTCGTTAGGCGAACGACTGGGCGTCGACCTCGTGGTCAAGGTCGAGACGGTCAACCCGATTCGCTCGTTCAAGGGGCGCGGGGCCGACTTCTTCGTGCGCGAGCTCGGCGACCCGACAGTGCCGCTCGTCTGCGCGTCGGCGGGAAACTTCGGGCAGGGGATGGCCTTCGCGGCGCGCCGCGTGGGGCAGCGGCTCGATGTCTTCGCCTCGGAGGTCGCCAACCCGCTCAAGGTGGCGCGCATGCGCGCCTTCGGGGCCACGGTGCGCCAGGTGGGGCGCGACTTCGACGCCGCCAAGGCGGCGGCGAAGGCGTGGGCGGCGGAGCAGGGCGCCTTCTTCGTCGAGGACGGGCGCGAGGTCGCCATCTCCGAAGGGGCCGGGTCGATCGCCGTAGAGCTGGCGGCCTGGCCCGAGCCGTTCGATGCGGTCGTCGTCCCGTTAGGCAACGGGGCACTGCTCGGTGGCGTCGCGACCTGGCTCAAGGCGCACGCCCCCGCGACGCGCATCATCGGCGTCTGCGCCGAAGCGGCGCCGTCGATGGAACGCAGCTGGCGCGCCCGTCAGCCGCTCGAGACCGAGCGTGCCGATACGATCGCCGACGGGATCGCGGTGCGCGTCCCCATCCCCGAGGCGGTCGGCGACCTGCAGGAGATCGTCGACGACATGGTCCTGGTGCCCGACGCGGTGACGCTCGAGGCCATGCGCCTCTTGTTTGCGCACCTGGGACTCGTGGTGGAGCCGGCCGGCGCCGTCGGCGTCGCGGCGTTGCTCGCCGATGCGCCGCGCTTTCGCGGGATGCGCGTGGCGACGATCCTGTGCGGGAGCAACCTCACCCCCGA
>ERZ795061.1373-NODE-1373-length-23718-cov-5.916367_pt1 | contig 23718 bp, 20 predicted proteins | sample MGYA00375145_ERZ795061 | MGnify/ENA primary metagenome ERZ795061 (study PRJEB30190, sample SAMN05720144) | anaerobic digester metagenome | isolation source: active sludge of municipal wastewater-treating anaerobic digesters | place: USA | collected 2014-12-22 ... | reverse complement strand
ACGATATGGAAGAGAGTGACTGGAGTTCAGACGTGTGCTCTTCCGATCTCGTGCCGTCCTCGTTCAGCACGAACAGCGCCGGCAGCTCCGCCCGGTCCCCGAAACTGATGCGGGTATGCACGCCATCGTCCGAGGCCGCCACGGGTTTGAGCGACGGGCTGCCACAGAACCAGTAGTCCACATTGCGCGGCCGCTCGACCCCGGCCGCCGCCAGCCCTGTCGCCACGCGCTCGGCCGGCGTCGGGCCGCCTTCCCTTGTCACGGGTGCATACTGGAACTTCAGGGCGAACACCAGTTCGCCTCGCGGCGCCGCTTCCACCACCGAGTAGTCAAACCTGTAGGCACGCCGGTTGGTGTAGATCACGAGATTGGTGGCAACCACCACCGCGCGGGGTTTCACCAGTACATACTGGTCATGGGCATCGATGCTGACGCCCTCCAGGTCGCCCCCGCCCTGGCCGACAAACCGCTCGCCGTCCTCGAATACGAGTTCGATCGCATAGCCGACCACGCCGGTCAGCTTGTAGACCTCGTCGGCATCGTAGTGCGCCGTTCGGATGCGGCTGTCGAGCGATCCGCGCTTAGGGATGGCCTCTGCATGTGCAGCAGTGCCAGCGAGCAGCATGGCGATTATCCCCATCGCACGACTTCCGGGCCGCCGGGGACTCACCGAGCACCGCCCTTGGCCGCCTGTGCAACCGGGGAGGACTCGGCAACCACCTCCGGCTCACTGCGGAACTCCACGATGCGCAGGCCCAGCGGGTTCCAGCGCCGGCTGCGTGCATCCTTCGAAGGCGCCACATAGGCGTATTGCAACGTCGAGATCCAGTGCGTCACCTCCTCCGGCCCCGAGCCTGGCGGCCGCCGGGACTTGGTGTAACGCACCTGCACCAGGTCCTCGCTACCACTCGCTCGTTCAAAGAAGCTGACCGCGCCTACCTGCACGCTCACCGTCGAGCCGTCCTTGAAGCGGTTCAGCGGCGATTCCGCATTGGTTCGGTCCCACAGCGTCATCCAGGCCTGGTTGCGGACCGCGCCGTGGAACGCCGCGCACTCCTCGTAGTCACTCTCGGCCGTGGCGAAGTTGAACCGCTCACAGGTGGTCACGTAGTGCGTCAGGAAGTACCGCGTCACCGCCTCTGGAAACTCGGCCTGGCCGGCAAACACCGGCACCACATCGACGATCCCGGTGCTGTTGTCCACCCGGATCACGAACGGCTCCACTCGCTTCAGGGGCATCAGCAGCATCAGCGCCAGGATCGCCACCACCGTCAGCACGCAGGCGCCGATCGCGATGATCCAGGCGAGCCGCGCGCTGCGCGCCTGCATCGCCACCCGATCCGCATCCCAGGCTGTCGCCTCCCGGAAGTAGCCCTCCAGCGCCGCATCCTTGCTCATGGTGTTCCGTCCTCAGGTGCCGCAGGGACCATCGGCTTCTGGCTTTCCGCAGGCGCCGGCACATTGATCGGTACCAGCTTCCGGTCGCACTCGACCTTCGGCGGCTGGTGGCTGCATCCAGCGATGCACCAACCCGCCAACAGGCCCACACTCGCGGCCAGCGTCCTGCGTACCGGATTCATGTGCGCCTCACTACGGACAACGTGCCCTGTCGCGGGCGCAGCTCGCGTGGCATGCGCGCGCCGATCAGCCGCTGCCCCACCTTGCGCGACAGGCTGTCCCAGCGACTGGTGTCCTTGTCGACGAAGGCGCCACGCGAGAAGTCCTTCAAGCGCCGCCCGCTCCCCCGGGCCATGCCCATCCCGGCACGCAGCGTGTTCGAGATCGCTCCAAAGCTCGACAACGCCACGCCACTGGCCAGTCCCTGTGCCATGGCCGGCACCTGCATCATGATCAGAAATGTCAGCGCCGAAGCGATGCACACCTTCAGCGCGTGGGCGATCTCGATGCCGTCACCGGCCGCCACTGCCGCCTCGGCCGCAGTCGATATGATCTGCAGCATCAGGGAGGCCACCAACACGGCGAGCACCGTCAGGAACGCATAGTTGGACAGTTGCGCCATCCAGGCCTCGAAGAACCGCTTGGTACTCTCGAAGAACAGCATGGCGAGGAAGATCGGCCCCATCGCAATGAGCACCGACAGCGCGATCTTGGATAGCGCCAACAGGAACATGGTGTAGATCGCCGTGATCCCCACGGCGAGGTACACCGCGAACGCGGCGAAGTAGTACACGATGTTCTCGCCGAATACTTCGCCCTTGGTCAGCAGCAGCGAGGCGGCGTCATCGCCGTCAAAGAGGATTTCATCGATGATGTCCACCGTATCGCCTGACACGGCCTCGGGCGTACCGGCCGCACCGATGATTCCGGACGCCAGCTGTATCGGCGCCCGGAACATCGTGTCCACGATCACCTCGTTGTACAGCCAGCCCTGCAGCGAGATCCCGAGGATGAACGCAAGTGTCAGCAGCCGCTTTACCCCCTCCAGGAACGGCTCCTCGACCTTGCCGGCAAGCTGCAGGTAACCCCACAGGATCACGTACAACACGCCCAGCGCCACGACGGCAGGCTCCAGGATGTTGGCGATCAGCGCCGTGTTGCTAGAGATGAACGTCTGCAGCGTTGCGCTCAACCACAGGTTGAATTCCTCGAAGAACCCCATGACCTACTCCTTGGATGACTCGGGGCGGGAAGGCTCCAGGCCAATCGGCCCGGAGGAGCGCAGGCGGCCTCGCTCTTCCATCGCCGCGGCCCGCTGGGCATTCAGGCAGTCCGGGTGTCCACGCAACGTGCCCGGATCGTTGGCACAGGTATCCAGGGCGGAAGAACGCAGAGCGGCATCAGCCCGATACTCCTCGACCGTGTGCCGGGCCGCCGGCGGTGCTGGTGCGCAGCCGGCGACGACCAGAATCGCCGCCAGTCGCCACAGCCGAACACAACGCAGCCCGGCCATCCGCCTACGGCACCAGACCGACCGCACCGATCGACCGGAGTGAACCGCGATTCTGGATCGCCAGTTCCGAAGAGCGCTGCCGTCGCGCCAACTCCTCAGCCTCGGTGGCGTGGTACAGCAGCATCAGCTTGGTCTGTTCGTTCTGCAGCATGGCCTGCTCGGCCGAGATCCGCGCCTGCAGGTCGAGCACCGCCTTCTGGTCCGTAGCCGTCGGGATGGCGTCAATCAACTGCTGCAAGGCTACGAACCGCTCGCTGCTCGCCTCCAGCGCCTCCCGGCTCGTCACCTGCAACAGCGCCGCGGTGCGCCGCCTCGCCTGCAACTGCTCGCGCTCGGCCACCGACAAGCGACCGACCTGATCCTCGCTTAGCACCGCATTGCCCTGCAGTACGGACTGCAGCTGGCTAGCCAGTGCGCCATAGCTGCCAGAGAGCCCGTCGAGCGCATCCTGCAGAGCCCGCCAGTCCTCTGGCAGGTAGTTGCGCACCGTCCCGCGCAGCAACTGATCCATGCCGCGACTCCCTGTGATCGACTGGTATTCCCGCTGCGCTTGGGTAAGCTGGTTCTGTACAGTCTGCAACTGCTGGCGCAGCACCGACAGTTGCTGCGTCATCTGCGCGATGGCCCGTACATCGACCACCGCCCACTGCGCCTGGGCCGCAGACCCGAACGTCAATGACAGCACTGCAAAAAGGACGTATCGAGGTAACCGTGCCATGCCAACCTCCGCTCAGGTTGTATTGCGACCGCTCCCAGTCGCGGAGACATCGACGTTTCCCCTGCCCATGAACAAGGGCAGCCAGGCCGCTGGATCAGGTCCGTACCGCGTGATCGCCTCGCGCATGGCGCCGAGGGATTCGGCACGACCGGAGATCACCTTCAGCTCGGCATCGAACCCCTTGAGGTCCAGCCGAGCGACTACCGAGTAGTGGCCCTGTTTGATGAGGAACTGCCGCGAACCAGGCTCCAGCTGTTCCTTGATAAGCCGGAACTCCCGCTCCGACAGTCCGAACCCTTCGACGTACTCCGCCTCACTGGCATCGGGGTTGGGAAAGAGAATCTTGGTTGGCGTCTGCTCGATGATGGTCCGGCTGATGGGGCTGTCGAGCACATCGCTCGCGCTCTGCGTGGCCAGCGCCATCACGCCGTTCAGCTTGCGCCACGTCTTCGGCCCGTCCTTCGCAAAACCCTCGAACGCTTGGTCCGCCAACAGCCGCCAGAACTCATCCATCCAGCACACGAACCGACGCCCATCGAGCAGCTGCCGGATCACATGGAACAGGTACAGCGTCACCGGTGGCCGGGCGAGCGCATGATCGAGGAAGTCCGTGACATCAATCCCAAGCAGCGTCGCGCTGGACAACTGCCCGATAAACGAGTCTTCCGGATTGTCGAATACCCAGGCGTAGTCACCGCGCGCACTCTCGCACCAGCGCGACAGCCTGGCGTGGATCCCCTCCGCCCGCGTCGCATCGGTGAACTCGATCAGCCGCGAAAGTCGCCTGGCCGACCGATCCAGTGCCAGCGTCGACAGCAGCGCCTGATCGAGGTCCGCTTCTTCGCGAACCGTCAGCGGTCGCGTGCCCCGCGCCAGCACCCTGAGCCAGCCCTTCAGGAACTCGACATGATCCGGCATTGGCGGCAACTGCAGCGGATTGAATCCAGTCGGCGCGCCGTTCTTCAGAGGCAAATAGGTGCCACCCAGCGCGCGGGTCAAGATTTCGAGGCCGCGATCCTTGTCGAACAGCACCTGCGTCGCCCCGATCCGCCGCAGCATGCACACCAGAAACCCGATGAATACCGACTTACCGCTGCCGGTCGGCCCGCAGATGAACGTGTGTCCCGTGTCTTTGCGACTGCCACCGTCCGGATCGCGCGGATCGCTGGCGTGCAGCGAGAAGTAGTACGGCGAGCGGGCACTGGTCACGAGCAGCGCCAGCGCCTCACCCCAATGATTGCCCTGCGCCCGTCCCGCCGGGAAGTTGTGGAACGGAACCGTAGCGCAGAAGTTGCGCGATGTGATCGGCGCCTTGCGTGGCCGCAACGCGAAACAGCCCGGCAGCTGTGCCCAGAAAGCCGCTTCCAGCGCCAGATCCTCGCGCGCCGTGGTCATGCCAGTATCCGCCAGCAGCGCCCGGGCCAGAGCCAGATCATCGTTGAGTTGCCGCAAGGCCGCCGCCCGCTCCACGTCGGTGCCCAGCGGGCGCACTGCCGTCAGCACCTGCAATGAAAAATGATGATCCCCCATCACGAACTCATTGGCGGTCAGTGCGTCCAGTGCCTCCTTCAGTTCCTCGGCCTGACTCACGGCGAAGTCGCCGGCATTGGACAGCTGGTTGTACTGCCGCTGCAGCAGCCCCTGCCCAGTCACCTTCGACAAGAAGGCGAACGACTGCGTGAGCACGAACTCGAATGGCGCCGACAACAGCGCATTCAGCATCCCCACGGTCGACGGTGTGGAGTATTCCTTGATGCCAAGTACGGCCCCGTACCGGTTTCCGGTCGGTAGCCGGTACTCGATGGTTTCGGTGCCGAACACCGTACGCGTGGTCGCCAGTACCTCCTGCAACGGTGCCCGGGGCAGCGGCACCCGCGCCCAGGCTCCGTTCACCAGCAACCCCATCAACTCCAGAACCCGCGAGTAGTGCCGGCCGCCGAACTCGTAGGTGGCCAGCCGCTCCGGCTCGTACCGATCGAGGGAAGATACGAGGGTCTGGACCAGCTTCTCGCTGGCGTCGACGGCATCAGCCAATTCCGCGGCCTGTGCGCTCGCCTGACCACGGGCCACCAGCCGCGACAGCAGGCCCGGTGCCGCGCCAGCGACCGGCCGGTAGACTACTGACAGGTACAGCTCGCTACCCATCAGGACTTCACGGCCTAGCAGCCCTTGGTACTTGCTCGCCAGATGCTCCGCGAATCCTTCATTCCCAGCAGGCGAGGATTCCGGCGTAACACGCCGGCGCACCACGTGCGCCCACAACGCCGTGTTGGAGCTGGCAATGTTCCGCCACAGTACATTCAGGCGCTCATGCCAGTTGTTCAGCACCGCATCGTCTGCGCTCTCGAAGCTGGCGCCACCCAGCTTTAGGCACTGCACATAGTCACCTGCCTCAGTGCGCAAGATGTGCGGCGTGATCTGGGCACGATATGGTAGCCGCGTCGAAGCCGGCTGTTCGCGTCGCAGGGCGCTGGAGCGCTTCATGGCAGCTGCACCCAAGCCCGATGTCGCCGCCTGCCCGACGACGATGGCAGGTCCAGAACCAGCGGGCTGTAGCTCGACCCCTTCCAGAACCGGGCGCTGCACAAATACCCGAGGAACCGGGTCTTCAATGCCATCATCAGCAGGTTGAAGTAGCGCGGGTCCCGCGCGCACAGCAGCACGCACACACCATGCAGCGGAACCACCAGCAGCAGAACCAGGAGGTTCCGCGTCAGCAGGAACAACTCCATGGCAACCGCCACGTTGAGCAACATGGCCCCGTAAGTCACGCCCATCCGCATTGGCGGGCGCGTCGCACCCACGAACAGCGGATCGGCGACCACGCCGGAATTACGTGCCTCCATGGACCGCCCCTAGACGCCGAACAAGCCGCGTATCCAGGTCACGATCTGCTGCGAGCCGAAGATCGCCGCGATGCCAACCAACGCACCGATTACCCAACCCCAGGAGATCTTGCCGACCGCCGCCGCAATGCCCAACGCAATCACCAGCAACACCGCGATTGGTGTTGCAATGGTCAGAACGAAGTTCACGGTTGAGGTAGCGCCGGTCTCGAATGGCGAAGCCTGAGCCAAGGTGATGGCCGGCAGCCCAAAGCCAATTGCGAGCGCCCATGTCCGGTTCAGCGCATGGCGGAAGTGTGTTTCATCCATTGCCGGTTCCCCTTTCCGTAGGACCTGCGTGGATCACACCCTTGCGCGATGAGAAATATAATGCTGACTATCGAGGGAAAAGCGGCCGAAACCCACCACCAACCGCAAGAAACCTCCGTATGCCGGAGTCAACTAGCGTTGTCGGGCAGATGTGACTCGGATGGCGCGGAATGCACTTTGCGGATTCACTCTGGTTTTGGCCATGCCGCGCCAGGTGAGACAAGAAAAGCCCTTCCCAAGAATTCCCTCGGCCAGCTCTTCGAAGGCGCGACACGGAGCGCTCGTGACAAGCACCGGCTATAATTAACCTGTTTTGCCAATTAAGCCCCAAGAACGACGGCTGCAGCTAGATGCTCATCGCTTTGACGTGGCAGATGGCACAACTGAGCTTTCGGTGACTCCTGACCACCCATGCCAGAACGACACAATAGAAAATCAGTAAGGAAAAGTGCCCGAGCGGACGCCGTGTTACATCGGCAGCAACTGCTGATTGCCGCCAAGTCCGTATTCGCTGAGCATGGCGTTTTCGCTCCGCTGGAGTTGGTTATACTTCGCGCAAATGTCGGACGCGCAACACTGTACCGCAACTTCGCGGACAGAAAAGCGCTGATGTACGCGTTGCTGGATGAAGAACTGCGCTCGTACGAAAGTTACGTAGCGAAGCTAGCGGATCGGCCCGATGCATTGTGGATGGCATTCGACTATGCCGTCAATGCGATCATCGTCTCCTCAGCAGCCCTAGTGGCCTATTGGCGTAGCTTAGATCGCAATGATCCCGCTGTAGTAAAATTCTATAAGCGCCACGTCCAAATATTTCGCCGTCCGCTAGAAATCTGCATCGAAGCCGGCCAGTGCCGCGCGGACCTGAAACCTGCAGATATCGTGCTTGCGGTAAGGATGCTTACTAGCGAGTTGGGTGGTCGATCTGTTCGGGAGCGACAGCGACTGGCAAGACGTGCGATGAAGCTACTCAAGCGGGGCCTGATGTGTTGATCTCGTTCACTCGCGATATACTGAAATCATGTACACGCAGATATTGGTCGCCGTAGATGGCAGCAGCACATCTGATCGAGCTCTACAGCACGCCGCAAGTCTCGCGCGCCTTTCCGGCGCGCGATTGAATGTCCTGCATGTAGTGGAAACGCTAGGAAGCGGGTTTGAGCGGCCCGAAATCTTCCAAAGAGATGTGCTACCTAAGCTCATCCAGGATGGCGAGAAGCTGCTACGCAAGGCCAGCTTGCAGGTTGGAAGCGGCGTTGCGATCAACACGCTACTGATCGAGGACAGTGGCAACCGGACGTCCCAACATATCGTCGATCAGGCGAAGGTTTGCGGTGCTGATCTGATCGTCTTGGGCACACATGGTCGCCGCGGCGTCAACCGCATGCTGATGGGTAGCGACGCCGAGCAGGTTGCCCGCACGGCGCCGGTTCCCGTGATGCTGGTACGTGATCTGAGCACCGACTAGCTAGCTCTCCGCCCCGACCGGCGTCACCCGCCAAATATCTCTCGAGTACTCGCTAATTGCTCGATCGCTCGAGAAGTACCCCGATGCCGCAATATTGAGAATCACCTTGCTAGTCCAATCTGCCGGATCCCCGTAGATAGCGGCGACACGTCGCTGAATTTCGCAGTAGCTATCTAGATCCGCCAGATGGCGATAGTGATCGCCTTGGCGCAACAGAGCATCCACAATGGGCGCAAAGATGCCCCGCTCGTGACGACTAAAGTGATCACTTGAGATGAGATCGAGCACCGCACGCGTCTGTGGCTCATTCTCATAGTGCCACCACGGGTTATACCAGCCGGCGCCGTCCTCCACCTGCTTCGCGTCGAGGCCAAACAGGAAGAGATTCTCCTCGCCGGCTGCCGTGGCCATCTCGACGGTCGCACCATCCCGGGTACCGACGGTTAGCGCGCCATTCATCATGAACTTCATGTTGCTGGTTCCACTAGCTTCATAACCCGCCGTAGATAGCTGCTCAGAAACATCGCTGGCCGGAATCAGTCGCTCAGCCACAGAGACACGATAGTCTGTTATGAAGATCACACGCAGCCGCCGTGACACGACCGGATCCTCATCGATCACATCCGCGACGTTGCTTATTAGCTTTATGACAAGCTTAGCAAAGCGGTAGGCAGGCGCTGCTTTTCCAGCAAAGAAGAACGTGCGAGGCGTGATCTCCAAACTTGGGTCGCGTCGCAAGCGCTCGTACAATCCTATGATATGCAGAACATTCAGCAACTGCCGCTTGTATTCATGGATACGCTTGATATGAGTATCGAAGATCGAGTGCGGGTCAACCAGTGTCGCGCCCTGACTTCCGAGCCAATCACAGAATCTCCCCTTGGCCTCCGATTTTGCGGCACGTACGGAGGCTTGGAACTGCGCATCCCCAGCTAACGGTGCTAACTGAGCTAGCTGAGATAGATCGGTAATCCACGTACTACCAATAACTTTGGTAATCGCTCCAGCTAACGCTGGGTTTGCCTGCAGCAGGAAACGCCGCTGCGTGACTCCGTTTGTCTTGCTCTGAAAGCGCTCGGGATACATGGCCGCGAAGTCCGCCACCACGCGCCGCTTCAGCAGTTCAGTATGCAGCGCCGACACACCATTGACGCTATGGCTACCAACAATGGCGAGATTCGCCATACGCACGCGACGTTCCGGCGATTCCTCGATCAAGCTGACGCGCGCGACGCGCGCCTCATCAGCTGGAAATTCCGCTCTCACTTGATCCAAGAAGCGCCGGTTGATCTCGTAGATGATCTGCAGCTGTCGCGGCAATAGCAGCTCAAAGATCCGCACTGGCCACTTCTCCAATGCCTCCGGCAATAAGGTGTGGTTGGTGTAAGCGAAGGTCTTCTGCACAATGCGCCATGCGTCATCCCAATCCACCCGCACCTCATCCACCAGCAACCGCATCAGCTCCGGGATGGCAAGCGTCGGATGAGTATCATTCAATTGTATTGCTGCGCGGTCAGCAATCTGTGTCCAATCGTCCCCCTCGGCCTTTAGCCGACGCAGAATGTCAGCGAGCGAGCACGCGACGAGAAAATACTGTTGCACGAATCGCAATGCTCGACCACGCATAGTGCTGTCGTCCGGGTAGAGTACGCGCGTCAGAGTCTCTGCTATCAGCGTCTCTGTGAGGGCACCTACGAAATCACCGCTGTTGAACTGGGCGAGATCGAAGAAATCCGTCGCGCCGGCTGCCCATAGTCGCAGTGTGTTTATCGTTTTTCCGCCGTAGCCCACTACCGGACGGTCGTGGGGAATGCCGACTAGCTTCAGTGGCCGGTCGCCGCTCGGCCACAGCATGCCATCGCGTCGTTCGAAGCCACAGCCGAGCGTCACCTCCACAGCCTCGTCGGGCCGCGCGATCTCCCACGGGTCCGGCCGCGCCAGCCAATGGTCCGGCTGTTCCCGCTGCCAGCCACCATGCAGTTCCTGCCGGAAGATGCCGTACTCGTAGCGCAAGCCGTAACCCATTGCCGGAATGCCGAGAGTCGCCATGGAATCCAGGAAGCAGGCTGCTAGCCGACCGAGGCCACCATTGCCAAGGCCAGCGTCCGGCTCCTGCTCCATAAGTTCGGCGAGGTCGATACCGTGGTGCTGCGCCAGCTCATAGACCTGCGACTCCAGCTGCAAGTTGGTGTAGTTGTTAACTAACGAGCGGCCCGGGAGGTACTCCATCGACAGGAAATACACACGCCTAGCCTTGTTCCGCCCGTAGTCACGTTCCGTCCTCAGCCAGCGCTGCGACAGCACATCTCTCAATGCGCGCGCGAGCGCTTCGTAGCTGTCGCGCATCGAGGCACGATCCGCCGGCGCGATCCGGTCAAAGCGCAAGTGCCGCTCAAATAACGCATTGCGGTCGCCGGAGATGCGCAGAGCGCCGCAGTGGTAGCGCTGCCGCAAGTGTTGAGGCAAGCGGCCGCGAGTCACGCCTGTCTCTCGCCGCAGCAACGAAGTATCGACCGCAGCAGCTTAGACATTGTCACCCCCAGTGGTACTGTGCTGCGCACCGCCACCGCCACCTCCACCCCACCGCCAGCCCAGCACGGCCGGCAGATCCTCGCCGTTCTCATCGATGTAGCGCCGGTGTTCAAGCAGCGCGTCGCGGATCGTCTGTCTGGCGTAGGCGGCACGCGACCCCAGCTGCGGCAACCGCTCAATGACGTTCAATATCAGGTGGAAACGGTCCAGGCCGTTCAGCACGCACATGTCGAAAGGCGTGGTGGTAGTGCCTTCCTCCTTGTAGCCGTGCACGTGCAGGTTGGCGTGGTTGCTGCGCCGGTAGGTCAGGCGATGGATCAGCCACGGATAGCCGTGGAAGGCGAAAATCACGGGCTTGTCGCGCGTGAACAGGTCGTCGAACTCCTGGTCGTCGAGCCCGTGCGGGTGATCCTGCGGGGACTGCAGCTTCATCAGGTTGACGACGTTGACCACGCGCACCTTGAGTTCCGGCAGGTGTTTGCGCAGCAAGTCGACGGCCGCCAGCGTTTCGAGCGTCGGCACGTCGCCGCAGCAGGCCATCACCACATCAGGTTCCGCCCCGCGATCGTTGCTGGCCCACTCCCAGATGCCGATGCCGGCGCTGCAATGCCGGATCGCCTCTTCCATGCCAAGCCACACCGGCGCCGGCTGCTTGCCGGCGACCACGACATTGACGTAGTCGCGGCTGCGCAGGCAGTGGTCGGTGACCGACAGCAGGCAGTTGGCGTCGGGCGGCAGGTAGACGCGCACGATCGAGGCCTTCTTGTTCACCACGTGGTCGATGAAGCCCGGATCCTGGTGCGAGAAGCCGTTGTGATCCTGCCGCCATACATGCGAGGACAGCAGGTAATTCAACGACGCGATGGGCCGGCGCCAGGGAATCTCGCGGCTCACCTTCAGCCACTTGGCATGCTGGTTGAACATCGAATCGACGATGTGGATGAAGGCCTCGTAGCACGAGAAGAACCCGTGCCGGCCGGTCAGCAGGTAGCCTTCCAGCCAGCCCTGGCACTGGTGTTCGCTGAGCATTTCCATCACCCGGCCGTCGGCAGCGAGATGGTCGTCCCCGGCGATCCGTTCGGCCATCCACGCCCGGTTGGTGACGTCCAGCACGTCCTGCCAGCGGTTGGAGTTATTCTCGTCCGGGCTGAACAGGCGGAAATTGCGCGCCTGCAGGTTCAGCTGCATCGCGTCGCGCAGGAAGCGCCCCATGACGCGTGTCGCCTCCACGTCCACGGCGCCCGGTGCGGTGACGGCAACGGCATGGGCGCGGAAATCCGGCAGCTGCAGGTCGCGCAGCAACAGGCCACCGTTGGCATGCGGACTCATGCCCATGCGCCGCTCGCGCGGCGGCGCCAGCGCGGCGAGTTCCGCCCGCAACCGCCCTTCGCCATCGAACAGCTCCTCGGGGCGGTAGCTGCGCAGCCATTGCTCCAGGATCGCGATGTGTTCCGGCTTCTCGTGCATCTCCCCCATGGGCACCTGGTGCGCACGCCAGGAACCTTCCGCGGGTCGCCCGTCGATCTCCTTCGGGCAGGTCCAGCCCTTGGGCGAGCGCAGCACGATCATCGGCCACAGCGGCCGCCCCTGTTGCCCCTGCTCGCGCGCCGCGCGCTGGATGCGGTGGATGCCGTCAAGAGCCTGCTCCAGCACGGCCGCCATGCGCTGGTGCATGGGCAGCGGCGAACTGCCCTCCACGTACAGCGGCGCATACCCGTAGCCGCGCAGCAGCTGGTCCAGCTCCTCCGGCGCGATGCGCGCCAGTACCGTGGGGTTCGCGATCTTGTAGCCGTTCAGGTGCAGGATCGGCAGCACCGCGCCGTCCGTAACCGGGTTCAGGAACTTGTTGGAATGCCAGCTCGTTGCCAGCGGCCCTGTCTCGGCCTCGCCATCGCCGACCACGGCGGCAACCACCAGGCCGGGGTTGTCGAAGGCGGCGCCGTAGGCGTGGCTCAGTGCATAGCCCAGCTCGCCACCCTCGTGGATGGAACCGGGGATCTCCGGCGCGACATGGCTCGGGATTCCGCCTGGAAACGAGAACTGCTTGAACAGCCGCTTCATGCCCCGCTCGTCGGGCGGGACTTCCGGGTAGAACTCGCTGTAGGTGCCTTCCAGCCAGCTGTTGGCGACGATCGCCGGGCCGCCGTGGCCGGGGCCGATCACGTAGATCATGTCCAGCCCGCGCTCGCGGATCACGCGGTTCAGGTGCGCGTAGATGAAATTGAGGCCCGGCGTCGTGCCCCAGTGGCCGACCAAGCGCGGCTTGACGTGCTCCTTGCGCAGCGGCTCCCGCAACAGCGGGTTGTCGAGCAGGTAGATCTGTCCCACCGAAAGGTAATTCGCGGCACGCCACCAGGCGTCGATCTTCGACAGCTCCCCGGGGGACAACACGTTGGCGTCGGATTCCATGGATCGCAGCCTCTCTTCGATGACCACGCCGGCGTCATGCCATCCGGCTGATGGAACTGCGGAACCTCCGCAGCGACAGCAGGAACAGTACGACGCCGATGACAAGCAGCGCCAGCAGCTGCCTCCACACCACATCCAGGCCCGCGCCGCGAAACAGCACCGCCTGCCCCAGTTCGACGAAGTGGGTGGTCGGCGCGGCCAGCATGATGTCCTGTACCAGCGCCGGCATGCTTTCCCGTGGCGTCATGCCGCCGGAGAGCATCTGCAGCGGCAGCAGGATCAGCACGATCAGCATGCCGAACTGCGGCATGTTGCGGGCGATCGTGGCGATGAAGATGCCCATCGACGTGGTCGCGAACAGGCACAGCGCTGCCCCGGTGAAGAACAACGGCAGAGACCCGCCCACCGGCACCCCCAGCAGGCCGCGCACGACCAGGTTCAGCGACAGGAATGCGGCCACCAGCACCACCAGGGCCATCGACCAGACCTTGGCGACCATGATCTGTACCGGCCTGACGGGCATCACCAGCAGGTGCTCGATGGTGCCGTGCTCGCGCTCGCGGATCAGCGCCGCGCCGGTCAGCACGATGGAGAGCATGGTGATGTGGTTGATGATCTGCGTCAGCGCCCCGAACCAGGATTTCTCCAGCGCCGGGTTGAAGCGCGCGCGCAGCGCCAGCTCCACCGGCAGCGCGTCGGCGCCGCGATAGCGGCGCAAGAACTCGCTGACCTCACCCATCACGATCTGCTGCACGTAGCCGCTGCCGGTGAAGGCCTGGCTCATGCGGGTCGCGTCGACGTTGAGCTGCATCTCCGGCGCCCGCCCGGCCAGCACATCGCGCTGGAACCCCGGCGGAATCACCAGTGCGAAGGTGTAGCGCCCGGCGTCGAGGCCCGGGTCCACCTGCGTGTTGGCGATCATCGCTGGCGCGATGAACTGCGGCGGATAGAAGGCTGAGGCGATGCGCTGGGACAGCGGCGAGCCGTCCTCGTCAACGATAGCGATGGCCGCGTTGTGCAGCGTCTCCGGCATGGCCGTGGCGGCGGTATACACCGCTGCGGTGAATACGTACACAATCAGCACCAGCATCATCGGATCGCGCCACAGGCTCCATAGCTCCTTGACGCCGAGGCGGTAGACATTGGCAAGCCAGGCGCCGCGCATTTTCAACGCTCCTGCTTGCGCAGCAGCAACACCGCCACGCCGAGAATCACGGGCACCGACAGCAGCATTGGCCACAGCGCGCCGGTCAGGTCGCCGAGGTGCAACGCCTTGCTGAACACCCCGCGGCTGATGGTGATCATGTGGGTGGCCGGGTAGCCCTCGCCGATCCATCGCCCCGCGCCTTCCAGCGACGACACCGGATCGGTCAGCCCGGCGAACTGTGTTGCCGGGATCAGCGTACCGATCATCGTGAGGAACAACGCGGCGATCTGACTGCGCGTGACGGCGGAAGCGAGCAGGCCGAATCCGGTAGCCGCAACGCTGTAGATGGCTGCCGCCATCACCAGCACCGGGAAGCTGCCGGTGATGGGCACACCGAACACGGTCACGGCCAGCAGCACCATCAGCAGGAAATTGAGCAGCGCCAGCCCCACGTACGGCAGCTGCTTGCCGAACAGGAACTCCATGCGAGTGACGGGCGTGACGTAGAGGTTGACGATCGAGCCGGTCTCCTTCTCCCGCACCACCGCCAGCGCGGTCAGCATGGCCGGCAACATCAGCAGCAGCAACGGGATCACCGCCGGCACCATCGCCGGCAGACTGCGCACATCCGGGTTGTAGCGGAAGCGGGTCTGCATGACGGCGTCGGCCGCCACGTCGGTGCCAGTGCGCTCGCGCAGCTGCTCCAGCAGCCAATGCTGGTGAATGCCCTGAACATAGCCCTGAATGGTCTCAGCGCGCATCGGCATCGCGCCGTCCAGCCACGCACCGACCTGCACGTTCGCACCGCGCAGAACGTCGCGCCCGAACCCGGGCGGGATCTCCACCGCCAGCGACAGCTCGCCGCTGCGCATGCGCCGGTCCAAGTCATCGTAGTCGATGATGGGCGGGCGCTCGATGAAGTAGCGCGATCCCGCGAGGCTCAGAGCATAGCCCTGGCTCAACGTGGTCTGGTCACGGTCCAGCACCGCATAGCGCAGATTCTCCACATCCATGGTGATGCCGAATCCCATCACGAACATCAGGATCAGCGAACCGCCCAGCGCCAGCGTGGCACGCACCGGATCGCGCTGCAGCTCCAGCGATTCGCGCCACGTATAGCTCAGCATGCGCCGCAGACTGAAGCGCGCCAGAGCGGGAGCCGGCGCCGGATGCGGCGCGGGGCCTGCGGCGACCGGCTCCACGGGCTTTTCCGCGGCGGCGCTCTCCTCGGCCTCCACCAGGTAGCCGATGAACGCCTCCTCCAGCGTCCGCGCGCCGCGCTTGCGCACCAGCGCTGCCGGTGCGTCGCTGTCCAGCACCTTGCCCGCATGCATCATCGACATGCGATCGCAGCGTTCGGCCTCGTTCATGAAATGGGTGGAGATGAAGATCGTCACCCGGTCATCGCGCGACAACCCGATCAGCAGCCGCCAGAACGCGTCGCGCGCCACCGGATCGACGCCGGAGGTGGGCTCGTCGAGGATCAGCAATTCCGGCTTGTGGACCATCGCCACCGCGAGCGACAGCCGCTGGCGCATGCCGAGCGGCAGTGCTTCGGGCAATGTATCCAGCACCGGCTGCAGGCCAAAGCGGCCGACCATCTCCCCTACCCGCGTGGGGATCTGCTCCGCGGGCACGCCGAACAGCTGCGCGTGCAGCACCAGGTTCTGGCGCACGCTCAGCTCCGCATACAGCGAGAACGCCTGCGACATGTAACCCACGCGCCGGCGCGTGTTGATGTCGTGCGGATCGACCTCGCGCCCGAACAGCCACGCGCCGCCCTCGCTGGCCGGCAGCAGGCCGGTCAGCATCTTCATCGTGGTGGTCTTGCCGCAGCCGTTGGAGCCGAGAAAGCCGAATATCTCGCCGCGGCGGATGCGGAAGCTGACGTTGTCGACGGCGACGAAATCACCGAAGCGCATGGTCAGGCCGCGCGCCTCGATCGCGATGTCGTCCGCGTCGGCCTGCAGCGGCGGGATGTGCACCGGCTCATGGCCGCGGCGCTTGGCCTCCGGCAGCAGGTGGATGAAGGCCTCCTCCAGCGAAGCGGCGCCGGTACGCGCCAGCAATTCAGCCGGCGTGCCGGTATCCAGCACCCGGCCATCGTCCATGGCCACCAGCCAGTCGAAACGCTGCGCCTCGTCCATGTAGGCGGTGGCCACCAGCACACTCATCCTTGGCCGCTGCCGGCGGATGCGCGCGATCAGATCCCAGAACTGCGCGCGCGCCAGCGGATCGACGCCGGTGGTCGGCTCGTCGAGGATCAGCAGGTCCGGGTCGTGGACCAGCGCGCAGCACAGGCCGAGCTTCTGCTTCATGCCGCCGGAGAGCTTGCCGGCCGGCCGCGACAGGAACGGTTGCAGGCCGGTGCTGGCCGTCAGTTCGTCGATGCGCCGGCGGCGTTCGCCGGCATCGTGGCCGAACAGGCGCGCGAAGAACTGCAGGTTCTCCTCGACCGACAGCGTCGGGTAGAGGTTCCTGCCCAGGCCCTGCGGCATGTAGGCGATGCGCGGACAGACGGCATCGCGGTGGCGCTTGCGCCGCATGTCACCGCCCAGCACCTCGACTTCACCCTGCGGCACGGCGCGCGCACCGGCCAGCAACGACAGCAGGCTCGACTTGCCCACGCCATCCGGCCCCAGCAGGCCCACCATGCACCCGGCGGGCAGGTCCAGGTCGATGCCGGCCAGCGCCTGGACCTTGCCGTAGCGCAACGCCAGGCCGCGCACGCGACACACAGGCGGGATGGCGCCGGCGTCCACCGTGTTATCCCGCTGTATCAACATTCACGGCCAGCGAATCCGGCCATTGCGCCTTCGGATCGATTCTTAGCCATACGACACCAGGCAGACCTGTCTTGACCTGCTCAAGGTGCTGGCGCAGCAGTTCAGGTGGAATCTGTGCCCGGACACGGAACATTAGCTTTTGGCGCTCGCTGGCCGTCTCCACCGTCTTGGGCGTGAACTGCGCACTGCTGGCCACGAACGATATCGTCGCCGGAATCACGAACTGCGGCGCAGCATCGAGCACGACGCGCGCCTCGCTGCCCAGCGCGACGCGACCGGCAATCGCCTCCGGCAAGAAGAAGGTCATGTAGACATCGGACAGGTCGATGAGATTCAGCACTCGACCGCCAGCAGCTAGCACCTCCCCAGGCTGGGCGACCCGCAACTGCACTCGCGCGTCGCGCGGCGCACGCAGTTCACTGTCGCGCAGGTCCGCCTCCACTCGCGCTACTGTAGCGGCAGCCGCAGATACCGTCGAACGTGCGCCGACCAATTGCGCACGCGCCGCCTCGACCGCGGCCCGCGAAGAGGCCGCCTGCGCACGGGTCGCGGCTAACGCCGCAGCCGCGCCACGCATCCGAGCTCTGTCGTCATCCAGTTCCTGGACCGATGAAGCACCCTCACGCGAGAGTGTCTCCGAACGGGTCAGACGACGCTGTGCGGCATCTAGTTCCGCTTCCCGCTGCGCGATCAGCGCCTCCCCGGCAGCAACGTCACTCAGCCGCAGCGCCACCTGGGCCTCCGCAGCGGTGACGCCATGCTCTGCCTGCTGGCGGCCAGCCTCGGCCTCATCACGCTGTGCCTGCAGAACTTCGATCTGCATCTTGGCAAGCGGTTGGCCGGCGGAAACGAAATCCCCCTCGCGCACCAGGACGGCTTCGACGCGACCCGGCAGCTTGGTGGCGACGTCGATCTCAGTCGCCTCGATACGACCGTTGCCGCTGACGAAGCCGTCCCCTGGATCAGACGGACTCAGACGCATCCAACCCATGACAATCAAGACCGCCACCAACACGACCGTCACCACGAGCGCCATGGTCCGGAGTTGTGGAACCTTCCAATCCATCATTGGCTCCTCATGTTCATTCGAGACCACCACCGAGCGCGGCATACAGATCGATTCGGCTGCTCAACACAGAGCGCCTCAGGCTAACCAACTGTTGCTCGACGGTAAGCAGCTCGCGCTGGGCATCCAACACTTCCAGATATGTGGCAGCGCCATTGTCATAGCGCAGTTGTGCCAAGCGAGCCCTCTCGGCCTGCGACGCCCGCAGGCTGTCGTAATAGCGCAACTGCTCAGCAAGCCACCGCCGAGCAGCCAGCGCATCGGCCACTTCACGAAATGCCTGCTGCACGGTTTTCTCGTAGTCGGCGACTGCAAGGTCGCGCCGCACTTCGGACAGCTCAAGACTGGCGCGCAACCGTCCGCCGGCAAAGATCGGCAACGTCAAGCTGGGTGAGAAAGTCCATACGCGGCTACCCGCTTGAAACAATCCGTCTAACTCGGCGCTGGCCGTGCCAGCGCTGGCGGTCAGCACTACGTTCGGCAGGAATGCGGCCCGAGCCGCGCCCACATCGGCGTGAGCGGCCTGCAAGCGATGCTCAGCTGCGACCACATCCGGACGTCGTAGCAGCAATCCAGAAGGCAGACCCGGCGCCAAGTCGGCAGCAACTACTTGCTCATCGAGGCTCCCGCGTGCCGAGGCCGAGTCCACCGGCGCCCCGACCAGCGATGTGAGCAGGTGAGCTTGTGTCGCGCGCGCCAATTCCAGCTCCGCGCCAAGAGCGCGGGCCTGATCCAGCAGTGCCTCCACCTGCGCCAGATCCAGGCGGGAAATAGAACCTTGCTCGAAACGCAGCCGGAATATCCTGCTCGACTCGGCGCGGCTTCGAATGGTGTCCTGTGCCAGCGCGATTCTCTCGTCGAGTTCGCGCAGACCAAGGTAGGAGTTCGCGATCTGAGCCACCAAGCTCACCGTGGCAGCGCGTCGGGCAGACTCGGTAGCGAGGAAGCGCTGCAGCGCCGCTTGCTTGAGATTGCGGATACGCCCCCAGAGATCGAGTTCCCAGCTGGAAAGCGCCAAGCCAACTTGGTACTGGCTCGCCAGCAGCGGTGCTCCGGTCATGCTCAAATCTCTCGGCACGCGAGAACGATCCATTGCCGCGACGCCGCCCAGCGACGGCACCTGATCGGCACGCTGGATGCGGTAGGTCGCGCGCGCCTCCTCGACATGCAGCGCCGCTGCCCGCAAGTCGCGATTGTTATCGAGGGCGAGTTCGATGACCGCCAGCAAGGATTTATCGCGGAAATACTGACGCCATCCCTCCGGCACCCGCCCGTCAATGGCGCCCAGTCCAGAATCTCCATCGGGATAGACGTCAGCCACGGGCGACGCGGGCGTTGGGTAGCGCGTTGGCGTGCACGCCATCAACAGCAGAATCATCAACGCAGCAGCGGAGATACTTCGTCCGTTCATTCCCGCTCACAACAGTCGGACATTGTTGGTAGTCCAAATCATCCGCCCTAATCTTTTGCTATTATATGGACATTATTGTCCGTTTACAATGAATGACATTGGGTGAATCCGATAGCCAATTGAGATATCTACTGAGAGCGCAACCACCCTTCCTCATGAATACTGAAAGCAACACCGCGCCGGACGACCTGATCCTAGTTCTCAATTGCGGATCATCTAGCATCAAATTCGCGTTGTTCGAAACCGCCAAGCTACACGTTTCGCGAGCGCCAGCGTGGAAAGGGCAGATCCGGGAAATCATGAGCGCTGCACAGGTTCTCGAGGAAGACAGCCACGCCGCCGTTCTGCTCCCGGCCGGCGGAACCCAACCCTACCACTCAGCACTTGAACGAATCCGCGAACGCGTCAGCATGCAACTGGCGGGAAGGCGCTTACGAGCTGTAGCGCACCGTGTAGTTCATGGAGGAGGTCGGTACTCGGCACCCGTGCGTATAGATGCTGTGGTGCTTAGGGACTTGCGTGGTTTGATACCGCTCGCACCACTTCACCAACCCTTTGCGCTGGAGGCCATCGAGATACTCTTGGACCTCTCGGATCTTCCGCAGATCGCCTGCTTTGATACAGGCTTCCACCAGGACTTGCCACCAGAGGAACAGATGCTACCGCTGCCTTGGGTTGCCTGGCAGCGCGGAGTGCGTCGCTATGGCTTCCACGGACTTTCCTACGAGTATCTCGCCAGTGTATTGCCAGAAAGACACGGCTCCCTTGCTTGGAGCCGTGTCATCGCTGCCCACTTGGGGAACGGCGCCAGTCTGTGTGCAATTCGGGACCTACGTAGCGTCGGCACTACGATGGGATTCTCTGCTCTCGACGGATTGATGATGGGAACTCGCTGCGGAACGCTCGATCCAGGCGCCGTGATCTACCTGATGGAGGTCGAGAAGTGGAGCCTAGAGCGAGTTAGTCATGCGCTGTACCACGAATCCGGACTGCTCGGAATCTCGGGCATCTCTGCCGACCCACGCGTGCTACTGCAACACGAGCATCGGGACGACGAGGTCGGTGAGCGCGTGCGGGCCGCATTGAAGCTGTATGTCCGGCGCCTGCTGCGCGAGATCGGCGCATTGGTGGCCGTGCTGGGCGGGGTGGATCTCTTAGTCTTCACTGCCGGTATCGGCGAGCACAACACCGAGATCCGCCGCCGGATATGCGCCGAACTCGCGTGGCTGGGTGTGCGACTCGACGAGCCGGCGAATATTGCGAGTCAGCCGATAATTTCCACGCCCAATAGTCGGGTGACCGTAGCTGTGGAACCAACCAACGAGGAGTGGATTGCCGCGCGGCATGCCGCTGCCCTACTCAGCACATGAGAACCCGACACCCGTACATCACCCCAACCCTCATGGTAATGGTACTGGCCCTGTCGGGCACCTCGCGCGCCGACATCCTGCTGTCCTCTCCGACGACAGATCTGCGGCCACATGCACCGCTCACTATCCGCGTTACCGTGACAAATTCCGGGCCGACACCTCAGACGACCGAATTGCCGAAAGAATTACAAGCAGAAGTCGCGATAGGCGCAAAGATCCGCCAGATGACGCTGACCCGCACCAGCGGAGACGGAGGAATCGAGAAAATCACACTAGTTCCCGGAGAGTTCCTCAGCCGCGACTACATTGGCCCGCTACCCAGTAGTTTCTTCGGCAGCATTGTGCTGACTCCCTCAAATCTGCCGGCTCGGCCCCTGCTACTGCAGGTTCTGGATTCGCCAACCGCCGAACCACCACCGCTAGCGGTATCCGTATACGAGCCTGTGTATTTTATTGCCGGAGGTGATGGGGGTCTAAATGCGAAATTCCAGATAAGCTTCCGCTTCCAGTTGTTCGACAGCCACAGTTCGCTGGTGCGCCGGATTCCGGTACTGGACAATTTGTACCTCGGCTACTCGCAGACTTCCCTGTGGGACCTGCACGAGACTTCTGCTCCATTCCGCGACTCCAGCTATCGCCCACGCCTGTTCTACGCGGACTACAACCTTGGGGGCAGCCGAGACGGATTGTGGCATTTTGGTATCGAGACCGGCTTCGGGCACGAGTCAAACGGCAAGAGCGGCGAGGATTCACGTAGCCTGAATATGATCTACGCGAGGCCGACGCTGATGGTTGGTGATCCACTCGGCAAGCGATTTTTCGTCGCACCACTGATCTCCACTTACGTCAGCACAGAACAGCACGATATCTACCGCCACCGCGGCTATGTCGATCTCGCCTTGGGATATGGGAGCAAGAGTAGCTGGAACTTCTGGGCTACACTGCGCCAAGGCACAGACCATTTCGGCAGCGTCGAGTTGAATCTGTCATATCCGCTGTCCCGCTCCGGCGGAAGCAACCTTTCTGGTTGGGTACTGCTGCAGTACTTCAGCGGCTACGGCGAGAGCCTGCTCGACTACAATCGCAAACTGCGCTCGCAACTACGACTTGGCATCGCCGTAGCACTGTAGAGCCAAGTCGGCACTCAGCAGCCAGAAAGCCCAAATGCAAACTCCACGAGTTTGCGCCCGTCGGCATCGAAACGGCGGATGCCATCGGCCAGCTTCTCCGTGGCCATCGCGTCCTCATTGTGCAGCCAGCGGAAGCGCGCCTCGTCCAGCGCCAGCCGCTGCAGGTCCATTGCCTGCGCCGCCGCAACCGACAGGCGCTGCGGCACTTCTCCCTCAGTCGCCCGCAACTCGCCTAGCAGTTCGGGGCTGATGGTCAGCAGGTCGCAGCCAGCCAGGTCGAGTATCTGCGCGCTGCGGCGGAAGCTCGCGCCCATCACCTGCGTCGGGTAGCCGAACTTCTTGTAGTACTGGTAGATGCGGGTCACCGAAGCCACGCCGGGATCCTCCGCCGGAGGAATGTCCGCGCCGCCACGCTGCGCGCGATACCAGTCGTAGATGCGGCCGACGAACGGCGAGATCAGGGTCACCCCCGCATCCGCGCAGGCCACGGCCTGGGCGAAGCTGAACAGCAGCGTCAGGTTGCAGTGGATGCCCTCGCGCTCCAGCCGCGCCGCGGCGGCGATGCCCTCCCAGGTGGCCGCCACTTTCACCAGCACCCGCTCGCGCGCAATGCCGGCGCGCTCGTAGAGCTCGATGAAGCGCCGCGCCTTGCGTTCGGTGGCCTCGACATCGAAGGACAGCCGCGCATCGACCTCCGTGGAAACGCGCCCCGGCACCAGCTCCAGGATGCGCCGGCCGATGGCGACGAACAGTTCCTCCACCAGCCGCTCCGCGCGCACTTCCTGGTCGCGGATGTCCGCCACCGTGGCCAGCGCCGCGTCGACCAGCGGGCGGTATTTCGGGTTGCGCGCCGCAGCCAGGATGAGGCTGGGATTGGTCGTGGCGTCCTGCGGCAGGAAGCGTTCGATGGCGTCCAGGTCGCCGGTATCGGCAACGATGACCGACCAGCGCTTCAGTGAATCCAGTTGCATCGCCACATCAATCCCCATCGCGCTTTGTTCAGTACAAACCCTCGCAGCATATCTGTGCTCGTCCAATAGTAATCGACGCCACTGGAAGTTCTCATAATCGGACAATATTGTCCGTTAATATCAAGTCTATGCTACAATAGTGAATCCATGGCTCGATTCGATACGGTGATCATTGGCGCTGGCGCAGCAGGCATCGCCGCGGCAAGACGGCTCGTCGGTGCTGGCCGGCGCATCTTGCTGCTAGAAGCGCGACAGCGCGTTGGGGGTCGCGCAGTGGTGGATCAGTCGCTGGGCGTACCGGCTGACTTAGGAGCCGCCTGGTTGCATTTTGCCGAGGCCAATGCTTGGACGGGATTGGCTGAAACACTGGGTTTCCACATTCTGCGTCGTGACCCGGGCTGGGGTCCGGGCGCCCACATAGGCGCGCGCGCACCGAGCGAACCCGAGCATGACGCGGTTATCGCTGGCTATGACCGCTACCGGCAAGCTGTCGAAGCCGCAGCGGAGGCCGGCCAAGACGTGCCCCTCTCTGACGTATTGCCAGAGGATGACTTCCGACCGCGGTTCGATGCAGTAATGAACTGGGCGGTAGGCGCAGAGACCCAACAGGTCTCCACGCTGGATCTGACCCGCTCCGCCGAATC
>ERZ795061.1357-NODE-1357-length-23866-cov-7.812818_pt1 | contig 23866 bp, 22 predicted proteins | sample MGYA00375145_ERZ795061 | MGnify/ENA primary metagenome ERZ795061 (study PRJEB30190, sample SAMN05720144) | anaerobic digester metagenome | isolation source: active sludge of municipal wastewater-treating anaerobic digesters | place: USA | collected 2014-12-22 ... | reverse complement strand
TTCAACGCTTTTTCATAATCGTTCCGATTGCTTACAACCAGCTTTTCAAATTCAAACGTCCCCTTCTTCAGCTCCCTATCTACAAGATCAATGTCCGACTGAAGATCTTCTAAATGTAGTATTTTCAATTTCGTGTCCACGTCAACTCATTTAATATTTATTTCATCAATCAGGAGACTGATTAATAAGAGCCCAGTAAATTCCAAGATGCGAAATAGCATTTGAAAAGCTCTCGAATTCAACCGGCTTTACTATATAACTGTTCGCCCCTAATTTGTACGCCAGATCAATGTCTTTATTTTCTTTTGACGATGTAAGAACAACAACAGGAATTTGTCTGGTGTTCTCATTCTTCTTTATTCTTTCCAATACTTCCAATCCGCTAACTTTTGGCATTTTCAGATCGAGCAAAATTACCTTCGGCTTGTGATTTACATTCCTGCCTTCAAATGGTCCTTCAGCAAAAAGAAAATCAAGCGCATCTCTGCCATCTTTCATGTGTACTATTACATTGCCAACTTTATTTTTTTTTAATGCACGAATAGTTAATTCGGCGTCGTTCAAGTTGTCTTCAATCAATAAGATCTCAATTTCTGTATTTATCATTTTAAAATGTTTAAGAATTTTTGTCTCGAAATAGTAAATTAATCCGGCAGGGCAAAATAAAATGTTGCGCCATTACCGGGATGTGACTCAGCCCAGATTCTCCCTTCATGCTTTTGAATAATTCTTTTTGCGATTGCCAGTCCTACACCGGTGCCCGCGAATTCTTCCTGTGCATGTAATCGTTGAAATACACAAAACAATTTATCTATATATTCCATATCAAATCCAACTCCATTATCATGCACAGTATAAACCACTTCATCATTTATTTTTTTTGAAGAGATTTCTACAATAGCATTTTTTGTTTTTGAAGAATATTTTATTGCATTTGAAATAAGATTTGTTATGACCTGGGCAATTAATGCACGGTCAGCTTTGATCGGATGTAATTTGTCAATCCTTATTTCGACATTAGGATTGTCTGTAGTGCCCACTTCCGCAAGTACACTTGTTATCAACTCATTCATATCATTCTCTGATTTCCTGATCTCCTTCTTTCCCAGTCTGGAAAATGTTAAAAGATCATCGATAAGAACTCCCATTCTTCGTGCATTATTCTGAACTTCACCCAACAGCCGAATACCTTCCTTATCAAACTTTGAAAGATAATCTTCCTCAAGTATCCGTGCATATCCATTTATAGCACGTAATGGCGCTCTAAGATCATGCGAAACGGAATATGAAAATGATTCCAACTCGTCGGTTCTTTCCCTTACACGGTTCTCCAACTCAACGTTAAGAATCATATTTTCCTCCTCCGCTATTTTGCGCTGAGTAATGTCAGACCTGATTGCTACATATTGATATGGTTTATTCTTGTTATCGAGAAAAGGAACTATTGTCGTGTCTACCCAATAAACAGATCCATCCTTCGCCTTATTTTTTAATTCGCCGCGCCAGATATTTCCTTTTGCTATTGTGCGCCATAATTCCCGGATAAACTCTTTCTCATGATGCCCTGAATTAATGATCCTATGATCCTGTCCGATCAACTCTTCTCTTGAATATTTAGAGATATTACAGAAATTCTGGTTAACATATTTTATTATTCCACTTTGATCTGTTATTGCAACAATAGAAGATTCATCTAATGCAAATTTGTAATCAGAAACTTCCTTCAAACTATTTACCAGATTTTCTTCTACCATTTTCCTGGAAGTTATGTCGGCGCGGATAGCAATGTATTGAAAGGGCTTATTTTGTTCATCAAGAAAAGGCACAATTGTAGTATCTACCCAATATACTGTTCCATCTTTTGCTTTGTTCTTGATTTCACCGCGCCAGATCTTTCCATTTGCAATTGTTGTCCATAGTTCCCGAATGAATTCCTTCTCATGATATCCGGAATTAATTATTCTGTGATCCTTACCAAGCAATTCTTCCTGTGAAAATTTTGAAATGTTGCTGAAATTCCTGTTCGCATATTTTATTATTCCTTTCTGATCAGTAATAGCGACAATGCATGACTCTTCAAGCGCATATTTATACTGATAATTTTCTCTGATAATTTTTTGCAGCTCTGCAGTGCGTTCTTCAACCCTTTGAGTAAGTTCAAGATTCAGATTTTTATACTTTTCTTCGGCAAGTTTTCTTTGTTCAATTTCAATTTCCAATGCTTCCTGAGAACGTAATGAAAATGCAACAGGTAAATTTTTAACGATATAATAAACTGTTGTCCAACTTAAAATTCCCGTAACAAATCTTGTTAATGCATTTAACCGATAAAGCGGAATCCAGAATGAAACAGCATCGAGCAAATGAGTAATTCCACAAGTAAGAATGAATGCTGCAAAAAGAAAATATAATTTAATGAAACGGATATCATTTCTCTTTGATATAAAACGCAAAATTACAATTGGAATAGCAAAATATGCTGACCAGATCATAAGGTCACTTATAATATAAAGCCATCCATGTAATTCAGACCACTTACCGCAATGCCACCTTGGGGGCCAGTCAGAACTATCGAATAATCGACTAAAAAACTCTATCACTTCTTTCATCCGGAAAAAAATTAATCACTGGTATTTAAAACTGTCAGCCCACTTTGGGGTGTGTGCCCGGCTGTACATTAGGGTTAGGAGAATGAAATTGTATGTGTAAAAGGTGCTTTTCTTGTTTGTTTTCTTGTGTTTTTCTAATTTTTATTATGATGATTCTAATGCAATTTAACAAAAATTGGTTAAAATGATAATATTTTCAGGTTTTCATTAAAATATCCTAACCCTGCAAATGATCATTTGAACAGTTTTAACTGACTAAACAGAGTAAATGTCGATTTTTTACGTTTTTCGAACCTTTTTTTGATCCTGAGGCATTAAATGGGCTTAAAAATTAGAAAAACAACTTACGATCAACTTAAATGACAAGGATCTGATTCCTGACACTTTCAAAAATAAATGCCGGAGGCTGCTTCATTGAGATCAATAATATATTCGGTTTCTGTAAATCTTCCGGAAAAGATTTTTCTTCCGGTGACATCCGAAATAAAAAATGAATGATTTCCTGAAAAGAGAATTAAAATGATAAGGAAGAATCGCATTCCTTATTTTTACAGGAACTCAATTTTACAAATTGAGTGGTTAAAACTATCCTGACAATAAAAATCTACATCACTAATGTTGTTAAAATTCTGTTCCGCAGTATTTGCAAAAATTTGCATCGGAATCATGGCCTTGTTTAAAACAATTTTTACAGGTTCTTCCGGTTTCCGAACGATTTGCATTTATGAATCTCGCTGTAATGATACCGGTTGGCACTGCGATGATGGCATAACCTAAGATCATGATAACGGACGCTATTGTTTTTCCCAATGCGGTGATTGGTGAAATATCACCATAGCCGACAGTCGTAAGAGTTACAATTGCCCAATAAATACTTGTCGGAATACTGGTAAACTTTTCATTGGTTCCGTTTTCAATAACATACATCATTGAACCAAAGATCACCGTGAGCAATAAAACGAAAAATAAAAATATCAGTATCTTTCTCCGGCTTTCCCATAATGAGAGGAGCATTCCATTGCTTTCTTCAAGAAACCGAACCATTTTGAATACTCTGAAGATTCGCAATAATCTTAAAATTCGTATGACTGAAAGAAAATGTAATTGCGGAAAAAGAATTTCAAGTAAAAAGGGAATAAATGAAACAAGATCTATAACACCATAGATGCTTCCCATGTACGATAATGGCCTGGGTACTGAAAGACAACGCAGCAGATATTCCGCAGCAAATAAAACTGTAATGATAAAATTAAGTGTGTAAAATAATCCTGCATACTCTGTCATGTACCTTTCAACACTTTCAAGCATTACCAAAACGGTACTCAAAAGTATGAGGAGCATTAAAAATATATCAAAGATCTTTCCGGCCCTGGTCTCAGACTCAAAGATTACTTTGTAAATTTTATTTTTAATTCTGACAGGTATAAACATAAAAATTGCATGGCTCCGTAGAGCCATGCAAGATAAATTTATTCTACGATAAATTTACCGCTTATAACAGTTCCTTTTTCTGAACTTAGTCTGAAGACATACAACCCTGCAGGCAGAGTATTTTTGTCAATTTCAACTTCATTTGAAATGATGCCACTAACCGACTCAAGGCATTTACCCGTTACATCGAAGATTTTAAAATCGAATGATTCATTCTTTTCATTATAAAAGGACAATATCGATCTGTCTGAAACAGGATTCGGATAAAGGAAAAAGTTTGCAGGTAATATTGCATTTTCAGGTATTCCTGTCGCTACATAATTTAATTTAGCAATAAATAAATCATACGAACCCAGAAATGCATCCGAATTCACCAAAGGGATCGTTCCGAAAATAGCTGTCGGACTACTATATCTTCCGCCTATATAAATATTCTGTGCATTGTCAGAGCTTATTCCACCGGTTGTTTCATTTAAATTTCCTGTCGACTTCACACCCCACAACGGCGTTCCTGCCGAATCATACTTAACTACAAATACATCCTGGTTGACTGCATTCATAGTAATCGGTCCAAAATGTGCGCTTAGTTTTATAAAGCCTGTGAGATAGCTGTTACCTGTTTCATCTGTATAAACATCTTCGGCCTGATCGAAATTGTTTCCGCCTGCACTTCTGGCCCATACAACATTTCCAAGACTATCATACTTCAGCAGAAAAATATCATTTATTCCTGCATTAATAAGGGTATCGCCATCGAAATAAATAATCGGACTATTGAAATAACCGGCCACATAACTATTTCCAAAAGCATCATTACTTATATCTGTACCATATCCCGAACAAGGAAATCCTCCGGATGATTTTGCCCAAACAAGTGAACCAACAGAATTATATTTTACAGTAAACACTGAAGCGCCGCCACTGTTAGCTGCAGTCAATGTTGTTGTTCCGAATGTTATTGAATTTCTGTATACTCCCGTTATGTATGAGTTACCTTTATTGTCTGCATTTACAGCATTACTAATATCCGTACTTCCACCACCGCCACCGGTTGCCCATAATACATTGCCTGATGCATCGTATTTAACAAGAAAAACATCTGTTCCCAGGATCGGTGACACAGCCGATATTGAAAAATTTCCAAATGAAATTGTACTATCTTCAAAAGTACCTGTAGCATACACTCCGCCATCTTTATCCACACAAATACTTTTTCCTGATTGCGCAGCACCGCAAATCGCTTTCTGCGCCCACAATGGAGTTCCGGAAGAATCATATTTAGCTATGAAAAAATTCCCTGTCCCATTTGCTGTTAAAGTTGTTGCACCAAAAGAAATGCTCCCTCTGAATGACCCGGTAACATATACATTTCCTGATCTGTCTGCTGCTATTCCAAATCCTTCAGAGCCATGATTTCCTCCCGGTATTTTTGCCCATACAATATTTCCTGATGCATCATATTTTGCGATGAAAATATTTTCACCATACGTTCCTGTATTAACAAGTGTTGTCGGACCAAAATCTATTGTATCCTGAAATTGACCGGTGATGTAACTGTTGCCATGCATATCGGTACTGATACTCTCGCAATAATCATGAGAGGTGTATCGTCCGGCAGACTTTGCCCATTGAAAGGTTGGTGTTTGTGCAGTTAATACTTCTGAAATAATAAACAGTAAGAATATTAGTAATTTTTGTTTCATTGATTTGAGATTTAGGGTTAGGAAAAAATTCTCTTAAATTTAAAAAACAGCAATTCCGGAAACTGCTGCAGTTAAATTTGTGAAACAATTTACTAATAAATCTGATGTGTGCAATTCGCTTTAAAAATATTCAATTGAAAAATTAAAAAATATCCTTAGTGGTTCTTAAAAACTCATCCATCATTTCATTATAACCGGATTTGGTAAAAGGCTTAGGTAAAATTGCAGCCGCTCCCAGGGCTTTGCAAGTATTGACCAGATTCTGATCTATGTAAGTACTATAAATAACAACACTTATTTTACTGAATTTCTCTTCACTTTTGAGCAATTTTAAGGCTTCAACGCCATTTATCTTTGGCATATTTTTATCAAGTATGATCAATTGCGGGAGTTCGCTTTCTGAATTCAAACCATTCAAAAATTCAAAAATTTCAACTCCATTTTCGACCACAGAAATCAGTAAAAAATCATTTCTGTCTTCCAGAAAATCTTCAAAGATCATCCTGTCGTCAAGGTCGTCTTCAGCAAGTAAAACTTTTTTTTGTACCATACTGTTACTTATTAAAAGTTGCCTTCTATTGGTAAAATGAATCTGAACTCCGCACCCGAATCATTGACACCTATTGCTGTGATCAAACCATTATGTTTTTCAATGATCTTTTTTGCTATCGCCAGACCTAAACCTGAACCTTCATATTTATCTTTTGGATTTAATCTTTCAAATAATGAAAAAATTGAATCCACATATTTAGATTCAAAACCAATTCCATTATCCTTTATACTGATGATTACAAACTTTCCTTTGGGATTAGATTCTGCTTTAAATGATTTTGTATTTACCCGCCTCGAACTGATGTGTATTTCCGGATTGCGGTCTGCACTTGAAAATTTAAGAGCATTGCTTATCAGGTTCTGAAACACCTGACGTAACTGGCCTTTATTGCAATACAATTCTATTAAATCTTCTGAGATAATTTTTGCTTTTTTATCCGCAAGAATCAAATCAAAATCACCCCTTAATTCTGCAACAAGTTCATTCAGATCCACCCATTCATAGAAAGGATCATTTACTGATAACCGTGAGTAATTCAGAATGTCCACTATTAAGTTCCGCATTCTTCCTGTAGAATAAATTATTTTACCCAGATATTTTCTGAACTCACGAGGATTTTCATTTCCTTGCTCATTCAACATATTAGCAAAGATCTGGATCTTCCGTAATGGCTCCTGCAAATCATGAGATGCGACTGATGCAAATTGCTGCAGATCATGATTACTGATTTCCAAAGCAATATTACTTTTTGCCAGCTCCATATTACTTTTTTCAAGTTGTTTCTGAGTACGCTTCTCATTAGTAAGATCTGTAAGAATTATACTCAGTGAAATACCCAGTTCCAGTTCAAGAGTTGTAAGTGATAATTTTACAGGCATTGTCCGCAGTCCGGTCCGCAACATGACCTCACCCTGGCAATCGGTCTTCCAGCACTTTTCAAAAAGCCGGCGATAGGTTTTCAGGCTTTCATTTGCAATAAATTTAACAATGGGAAATCCTATGATAGAAGAAATATCCGACTTCACCATTCGCGAAAAACTAGAATTGCAATAGAGAATAATTCCATCTGTGTTAACTGTAATTGCACCCTCATTCATTTTTTCAATAAATACCCTATATGGATGATCAGCACTTTTTAAAGTATACAATTGATTTCCCTTTTCTGTCTGAACAACCAATGCATCAATCTGTCCGCTTCTGATGGCTTCAATAGTTTCAAGGGCTTCATCTAACTGTTGATGTAACTCGGCCAACTCTTTTTCCAGTTCAGCATTCGTCTTTATATATGACTCCTTTTTATCCATTAATATTTATTCCTAATCCTTTTAATACTTTTTTTGTATCCGATAAATCGCCTATGAGTTTTCGCTCGGGAAGGGGGCTTTTTTTTAAAAGCATGGGTAAAGCAATCAACTCTTCCTTTTCAGCAATTTCGTCTTGCTGATAAACATCTATGATTTCCAAAGTGTAATTGTCATTCAAATATTTCTGACAAATTTCCTGAAGATTCGTTACAGCTCTGACTGAGTTTGCAGACGCACCTGTAATGAATAATTTAAGAACAAGTTTTTCCGGATTCTCACCTGTATCGCCACTTGCTTCCGGCTTGTGTTCTTTTTTATTTTTCATACTCAGTATTTAATGGCCGAATATTCAAGCCAACTAAAACTTTTGTTTCATTTGACAAATCACCTATGATCTTTCTGATCGGTTCGGGAAATTTTCTTACTAAAGTTGGAATTGCTAAAATCTGATCTCCTTCTGCTAACTGTGGTTTTTCAAGAAGATCTATCACTTCGATTCTGTACTCACCTTTTAAATGTGTTTCACAATAGCGTTTTAGATTACTCAATGCTACGGTCGACTTTGGAGTGTTGCCTGCTATGTATAACCTCAATTCCCACTTATAGGTCTTTTCGGTTGTCTTACTTTTTTTTGCCATTATCAGATGTTTTAGCATTTCTTTTTTGAACTAAAGCCAATCGGTTTTCTTCAATAACACTACGCTTTAATTCTTCTTCTACGTAAACTTTGTTCAGTTCATCTTTCAACGATTCAAATTCTTCTTCCAATGAAGCAATTTTAGCGTTGAGAACTTTTTCTTTACGTGTGATCTCAATGTCTTTTCTGTTAGAGGCTAGTTTGCGTAATCTGGCATCTGTCAATGCTTCCAATTGTTGTGCTTCTCGTGCTGAACCAATGAGTACGCCATCATTACCCAGATAAACATCAACAAGATCAAGTCCGTTATCCGTAATAATAAATTCACGAACCTGATTTGAATGTTTCATTCCACGTGATTTCATTATATACATTCCACGATTTCGTTCACCGTTTGATTCGATATCGCGAACAAGGATCCATGCATCAACCAGAGAAGATACTCCTTCATCGGTTTGCTCATTAACTATTGTGTTCAATGAAAGCGCTGTGAACAATACCGTGATCTGTTCTGATTGTAAAAAATCAATCAGCCGCATCAGCATAGCTTTAACTTCACTTACAGAACCTACTGTCACCAGGTTTGTGATCGGATCGAGGATTACTATCTTCGGTTTGAATTGCTTAATTTTTTTATACATTGAAACGAGATGCATTTCAAGTCCATTCAATGTTGGCCTTGATGCATGCATTTCAAGAAGTCCTGCATCAATATGTTTCTTCAGATCAATTCCGATTGATTTCATATTGCGAAGGATCTGTAAAGGCGACTCTTCAAAAGCAAAATACAAGCAACGCTCTTTTCTTCTGCAAGATTCATTTGCGAAAATAGATGCAATACTTGTTTTCCCTGTTCCTGCTGTTCCCGAAACAAGAATTGAACTGCCTCTGAAAAATCCTTTACCACCAAGCATTTCGTCCAATGACGGAATGCCTGTACTTACTCTTTCTTTAGAAACTTCGTATTGTAGTAACAATGATGTAATCGGTAGTACTGAAATACCATCCTCATCAATTAAAAACGGATATTCATTCGTGCCATGTAATGATCCACGATATTTTACAATTCTTAAAAGCCTGGTAGAAATCTGATTGATGACCCTGTTGTCAAGTAGAATCACACAATCTGAAACATATTCTTCCAGACCTTGTCTGGTTATGTTTCCATCTCCCTGCTCTCCGGTAATAATCGCTGTTACCCCTTTTTCTTTTAACCAATTAAATAATCTTCTCAATTCTGCCCGTAAAATTGCCTGGTCTTCTAATCCCGAAAATAAACTTTCAATCGTATCAAGTACAATTCTTTTCGCTCCAATGCTGTCGATTGAATGACCTAACCTGATGAATAAACCATCAAGATCATATTCTCCGGTCTCATCAATTTCACTTTTATCGATATGAATATAATCGATCTTCAACATCTTATCGCGGACAAGTTTGTCGAGATCAAATCCCAATGACGCAACATTTGTAGTAATTTCTTCCGCCTTTTCCTCGAACGTTACGAATACTCCGGGTTCATTATATTTGATTGCTCCTCTTACCAGGAATTCAACTGACATAACGGTTTTTCCGCAACCTGCAGAAGCGCATACAAGCGTTGGTCGACCGGCGGGCAAACCTCCACCGGTAATTTCATCCAGACCTTTTATTCCTGTCGGAGTTTTTAATAATGTTTTGCTTTTAAAATTCTTCAGTGCCATATTCGTGTGGTTAAATATGTGAGCTGAAAAAGTGTCTTCTCACATCGAATTCTTTATAAATTATAAGCTTAGAATTACATCCAACGATTTGAAAATAATATGCCAGCACCCCAAAAGTTATTTTTCCTAATCAATGAAATTGAAAAAATAAAGAACAATGCTAAAAATTACACAATTTTTATAAATTTTTTGTCCAGATAATTACACAATTTTTATTCTTGAATAATAAATTACACTAAATATAAAATTTCATTTCTATAAATTTCTACAAGTTTCTCAAATGTAATTCTGTTCGCCGCCCGGGGAGATGGTGAAAATGCAATCACCAGACTTATTTTTCGATCGTTAAAAATAAATTCAGACCGTACCGGCTTTCTCTCTTTTGGAAATTTATGTTTGATTCCCATTGAATTTAAATATTGAAGAAACCACTTGGCTGCACTTGACTTACCACTACTGCTTGTAAAAATAATTTTTTCAATCCCGGGATTTTCTTCCAGAATTTTAAAAACTTCCATGTACTCACGAACTTCAAGATGTTCGTCAAGCGAACTTTCTTTATACCGTGCAATCGTTTTTCCCATATCCGATATTGCCAGATGCAATTTTGTAAGAATATTTTTTCGTTCTATAACAGCCTGCTCACCTGAAAAATGAAGCAACGGGATTCCGGAAATTTCAGACATGATCCTCCAGAAGAAATTTGCAGGATTGGGATAATAGAAGTCATACTTCCTGTTTTTCAATGCACTTGGAAAAGTTCCAATCACGAGTGACTTACTATCCGGGGGCGCATACCAGTTCCAGGGATGTTTTTCGAGAATATATTCGGAATTCGAAAGTAATCCGGCCATTATTTCAATATGTTAAAATGCTGTTTTAAAATAATCATTCCCAAATTTCGCCTTTTCTATATGAATCAGTATGCTTTTTTTCCAAACTCAGGAATTAACGTTCAGTGGCACACTATTATAATATTGTCAGGTAGCTCTGGTCAATGCCGAACAGATCTCTAAATAAAAGACAATGGAAAATCAAGATTCAATGAATAAATCAGGGTCTACTCCACAGGGAGGAAATCAACAGGGTGGATCACAACAAGGAAGTAATCAGCAAAAAGGAAATCAGCAAGGAACAAATTCTTCTGATCAGCCTCAACGTGATGAAAATAATAAAAACAAAGAAGCAAATCCTTCTGAAAGAAATTTCACTGCTGAAACTGATGCAGACACTGATGCATCTGAAGAAACTACGGAAACCAATAAACCGAAAATGTCCGGTGATGTTAAAGGTGGCAACACTGATAAAACAGGTACTGACAGAAGTGCCGGAAACTCTACTCTCTAATCCTTTTGTAAATACAAAAGCAGGAAGTCATCTAAGGATGATTTCCTGCTTTTCATAATATTAGTATATGAAAAACCCAACAATATTATTTGACTCCCTCTTACTGTTCATTATGATTGCCTTGACAGGATGTTCTGTTGTAGGCGGAATTTTTAAAGCAGGAATGGGCTTTGGAATTATAATGGTCGTACTGGTTGTTGCTCTTATCATCTGGCTCATTAGCAGAGTAGGGAAAAAAAACTAGAACCATTTCATTTTAAAGTTTGTCTGTTGATGCTTTATGTTCTTTAAACTGATGCCGGAATAAAGAAATGATTAACTTGCCCGGGCTAATTAATCATTACCAATCGACGATTTTCCCGATCAAACCATTTATATTCTGTGAAAAATACTACATCAGGTAAATATGTACTTTCCAAAAAGCTTGATGCATACTTCTACGGAGTAAATAAAGCATATAGGTTTACCCAGGATTTTTTTAAACAGGTTGTAAGAAGACCTTTCCATTTTACAGAGGTAATAAATCAATGTTTTGAGATCGGCTTGCGGGCATTACCACTTATTTCATTAACCGGATTTATCATCGGAATTGTTTTTACCAAACAATCGCGGCCATCTCTGGAAGATTTTGGCGCTACTTCCTGGTTGCCCTCACTCATTGGAATTGCAATCGTAAAAGCACTGGGCCCGTTAGTCACTGCTTTGATCTGTGCAGGAAAAGTAGGATCAGGAATTGGGGCTGAACTTGGTTCAATGAAAGTTACTGAACAGATCGATGCAATGGAAGTATCTGCGATCAACCCCTTCAAATACCTGGTCGTTACCCGTGTTCTCGCTACACTCATCACAATTCCAATTCTCTCATTCTATTGTAGTGTAGTTGCACTTCTCGGAGCATATATTAATGTGCATGCAGAAGAAATGACCAGCTTCCTAGCATTTTTCAAAAATGCATTTTCTACAATTCACTTCCTTGATCTTTTTACTGCAGTTGTTAAATCGATCATCTTTGGATTCACAATTGGTATCATCGGTTGTTATAAAGGATTTTATGCAACACAAGGTACAAGTGGTGTTGGTAAAGCGGCAAATGAAGCTGTTGTAATTTCAATGTTCATCATCTTCATCGAAGAAATTGTTATTGTTCAAATCGCTAACTGGATAAGATTCTTTTAATGATGGAAGCCCAACATAAAATAAATTATAACGAAAAGGTTATTTCCATAAAAGATCTTTACAAATCATTTGGAGATCTTCATGTATTGAAAGGTATATCCCTCGATTTACATAAAGGAGAAAATATAGCTGTACTCGGAAAATCAGGTACAGGTAAATCTGTTCTGATAAAAATTATTTCCGGCTTGCTTAAACCGGATAAAGGAGAAGTAATTGTTTTAGGAAAAAATGTTGATCAGTTAACATTAAAAGAACTGAATGAACTCCGCTTACATATTGGGTTCTCTTTTCAGAACAGTGCGCTCTATGATAGTATGAATGTAAAACGAAATCTTGAATTTCCGCTGACAATGAATTTCCCGAAACTTACAAAGAAGGAAGTTGAAAAATCCGTTGATGAAGTTCTTGATGCTGTTGGACTCAAAAGCAAATTGAAAGAAATGCCTTCCAGTTTATCAGGTGGACAAAGAAAACGTATTGGAATTGCCCGTACATTAATTCTGAAACCACAGATCATGTTGTATGATGAACCAACTGCCGGACTGGATCCGATTACCAGTACAGAGATCAATAAACTGATCAACGAAGTACAAGAACAATATAACACCAGTTCAATAATTATCACGCATGACCTTACATGTGCGAAAGCAACAGGCGACAGGGTTGCAATGTTACTTGATGGACAATTTTCAAGAACCGGGACTTTCAAAGAAGTTTTTGAAAGTAGTGAAGAAGTAATAAAAGAATTTTACAATTATAATTTTATTCAATAAGTCATGAATGAATCTTCTGAAAAAAGAAAAGTAGCTGTTGGAATCTTCGTTTTGATTGGAATTGTTTTTCTGATCCTTGGAATTCTTGCGATCGGAAATATCAATGAAACATTCAAAAAGAAAATTTCTATTGTCGCAATGTTTGATGATGTAAGCGGACTGCAATCAGGGAATAATATCTGGTTTTCAGGTGTGAAGATCGGCATGGTCGATAATCTTGAATTTTATTCACAAAGCAAGGTTAAAGTGACCATGAAAGTAGAAGAGAAAGCTGTTCCTTATATTCGTAAAGATGCATTTGTAAAAGTTAGTACCGATGGATTGATAGGAAATAAGATCCTGATCATTTATGGTGGAAGTATGGAGAAACAGGTGATAGCAGAATTCGATACACTTGCAGTAGAAAAAAGTCTTTCTTCGGAAGATGTTATCAATACACTTCAACAGAATAATAAGAATTTTTTATCTATTACAAACGACATTAAACTTATCAGCAATAAAATGGCTGCCGGTGATGGGACTGTTGGAAAACTATTAAACGATAATGCACTATACGATCACTTGAATCAGGCGGCAGTATCATTACAGGCAACTTCCGGTCGCGCGCAACAACTTGTCAATTCACTTGCAACATTCAGCGAAACATTAAATACTCCCGGTAGTCTGATCAACCAATTGACAACTGATACAGCCGTTTTTAATTCAATTCGCAATTCTGCAACGAATCTGCAACGAATGAGTGATTCTGCAAGTACACTTGTTAGCAATCTCAATTCAGCACTTTCGAATTCAAAAACACCTGCAGGTGTACTACTGAATGACGAGGAATCAGGTAATCGCTTGAAAGAAACATTAAAAAATCTGGAGTCGGGTTCTAAAAAACTTGATGAGGATCTGGAAGCTTTACAACATAATATTCTTTTCCGAGGTTATTTTAAAGGTAAGAAACAGTAAGACTGCATCATAAACCTCGCCTTGCATTTCAAAAAGGTTTATAAGGTTAATTGTCAAAGGCACTACTGTCCGATAAAAATCAAACTTTGTAATTTATTTTATTATTATATTTTAAATCAACTGTTCGAAGAATAAATTTGTAGCAAGCCCCACATTTTGTTGACATACATCTTTGTGGATCAAAGATAAAGCAGTTCTTGTGCGTGGGAGTCCACGCGCTGCGCGAAATCATTTGAAAAGTTGAATCAGGGATCAAACCAATAATCGAAGATTTCAAATGATTTGGTGCGCGTGGTGGCCTTTTTTTGTTTCTTTTTTTGGCCAAACAAAAAAAGAAAAATTGAAACGAGGCTTCAAGTTAAGTAAGCAGTTTCAATTGAAAATGTTTTATCGTGTGCTGACCTTTGACCCTCAACCCAAATTGATTAATGAATTACAACAACCTTTGCATTGTAAGTTGCCAATAAACTATTTCCTACAAAATAAATTCCCGGTACAAGATCTTTTAAATCGACTGTAGTGTTTTCCTGAGAATCGTTTTGGATCTCTATATTTTTTACAGTTTTACCTGAAATGTCTTTTATACTTAATACTGAATTATTCTTCAAACCTTTCAGAACAATATGATCGTTTGCAGGATTAGGATAAATATTACCGGAAGAATAAATTTCTTCAACGCCAATATTCATATAAACATAAATCGCAGAACGGGATAAGCAACCATTCGAATCATGAATGATGACCTGATAATTTCCATTAAGTGTAGGCATTATTGATGGACCTGTTTCACCAACCATTGGTTGTTGATTAAAGAACCATTGATAATATTCTGCCGGACCTGCAGTAAGAATTCCTCCTGCTTCCGTGATCACCGGCTGATCCATAAATGTACTGATGATGCGGTTACTGGTAACAGTAGATGGAAGTGCACATAAATATGAACTGACAAGGACACATTCTACAACATCCCCATTCTGCAAACCGGAAATCAATGCCGAGTCTCCATTTGAATAATAACTGTTATTTACATACCATGTATAAACCGGTGCAGAACCTTCTACTGTTCCGTGAGCGACAAATTGTGCAATGTTCCCTTTGCAAAAATCACTCTCTGTACTGATCATAATTGCAGGGTAACCGGTTTCACAGATAGTATTGAATACTTCATTAGTTCTTATCGGTGGATTCTGATCAAAATAAATATGTGCTGAATTCAGTACGAGTGTTCCTGTAGGCAATCCCGGTTTTGTTCTTACTTTGAACTCTATATAACCATCACTGTTCTTTTCATTTTTCGATGTATCAGGAAGATTGATTTGTAAAAAATCCCAATGTAGAGTATTGAAACTTTCAATCCAGAAATTAAAACTATGACTTGAAGAAACAATTACTATTGATGATGCTTCAAATAATGTCGGATCTAAAATGTCAACTATATGAACATCAAAAGCTGTATCAGTACCAACATTCTGAAAATTGATTCGATAAGTCAGGCTGTCGTTATTCGAAACAAAATGTTCTGCACTCCACCCAACCGGGTCTACCTGAATAGTATTTTGAATTGAAACCGAAGAGCTGATATGGGGATCTGATACAATAACATCATCCAGATCCAACTGACCTTTAACAGTTGTACTCAGAATAAATAACAAAGCAATACAAGCCGAGAGTGCTTTCATGTTTCCGTGGTGAGGCTGATAAAGATAAAATTACATTTTAATTACGCCAAAATTAAGGTTCAAATATTATGTCAAACCGTCATTTTGTTTGGCAAGGGGAAAAAATGGTGTCAAAACCTACTAAATACCTCAAATTTCAATCAAAAATCAAACTCCTTTTCAATTTTTCCCGCAATAAGTGAGTTTCAATCTATTCAAAATACCCCCACATAGAACGCAAAACCTACTTATTTAAATTCATTATTATGTCTTTCAACCCGATTCAGACCCGGCTTTTTCTCATTCAGCGATTTTAATTAGAAGTCGAATTAAAACTAATTTACTATTACATTGTTATTTCACATAACAAACAAGCGCATACAAATCTTTATTATCCGGTTTTATTGAAGGCACCACGGGCGACTGTGGTGTCTTTTTTTGAAAACATTATTTAGATATACATTTAATTAGAACCGGCTTCAACTATCGGCAAATAAATATCAAAAGTTGCTCCTTCATTTAATTCACTTGTTGCAGTAATTATTCCATCATGATTCTGAACAATTTTTTTAACAATTGCCAGGCCAATTCCTGTTCCTGCATATACTTCTTTGCCATGAAGTTTTTGAAAAACCTCAAAAATTCTTTCACTAAAATATGGCTCAAAGCCAATTCCATTATCCTTGACAACAATATGGCAGTAATTCATTTCAGATGAAAATTTTTCGCCTTTCAGCTCGCTACCTCGCAGAACAGAACTGTAAATTAAAATGCGGGCCGGGACATTAGGAAGTGAAAATTTCAGTGCATTGCTTACAAGATTGTAAAGTAATTGCCGAAATTGAAATGCGATTATACTTACCGGACATAAATCTTTGACTTCAATGATAGCATGTTTTGATTCTATTGTATCCTTCAATTCAAATATGATATCGTCTATTATTGTATGAAGATCCGTCAATTCAAAATTGCGTTCAGTTGCATTTATTCTGGAGAATGCAAGCAAGTCTTCAATGAGTAACTGCATTCTGTTTGCAGCTAATTGGATTCTGTTAAAATTATGCTTCCCACTTTCTGATAATACTGAATACTCTTCTTCAATAATTATTGAAGTCAGCGTCTGGATCTTTCTTAGAGGCTCCTGGAGGTCATGGCTGGAAATATATGTGAAAGCCTCAAGTTCTTTATTCGCAAAAATCAATTCAGCAGCCCGTTTCTCTTTCTCTTCATTTTGAAATGCCAATTCTTTATTTGCAATTCCAAGTTCAGATGCCCGTTTTTCTTTTTCCTTATTCTGGTAAGCAAGTTCTTTATTTGCAATACTTAATTCCGCTGCGCGTTTCTCTTTCTCATTATTCTGATATGCTAACTCAGTATTTGCAATACTTAATTCCGCGGCTCGCTTCTCTTTTTCTTCATTTTGAAATGCCAATTCGATGTTAGCTATTATTAACTCAGCCGCTCTCTTTTCTTTTTCTTCATTCTGAAATGCAAGTTCTTTATTCGCAATACCCAATTCAGCTGCACGTTTTTCTTTCTCTTTGTTCTGGAAAGCCAATTCCTTATTTGCAACACTTAGTTCTTTCGATTTTCTTGAATCCATTTGTACTTACATGTTAAACAGGTTAGCTGCTCTGACTATTCAGAACAAAATGCAATTTATCAGGCTGGGCAATGGTCCTTGCAACTTCGGTTCCTGATGATAGTTTAGCGTTTTCCATGTCTCTCCTGATAAAAGTAAGTGCCTGCAAAATAGCATTCATAAGCTGAGGGAACATTGCAGGTTTTCTCATGAAATACTGAGCTCCACTTTCATAAAGCATATCAACTCTTTCCTGATCAAATGATGTTGAGAAAACAATTACAGGTAAATTCTTCAGCAAATGGTTTTTCTTTATTTCATTCAGGCATTCAAATCCGTTCTTTCTATGCATGTTAAGATCAAGAAATAAAACATCGGGTAGCTCCGAAGTCAACTTCTGCAAATAAAACATCAGCTTCTCTCCATCATTAACAACATTGAAAATTGTATTCAAAGACAGCTTTTCCAGTGCTTCCTTGAAAAATGAACAATCGTCTATATCATCATCTGCCAAAAGTATATTGAAAAGTTTCGTTTTCATGCGTTGAGAATATACTTTACGCTACTTGTAGTGAATATTTTCTCTGATGCTATAGGCAGGGCATTATTTATTATTTCTTTCAATTGACCAAAATCACCGGGCTTACGTATGTAAACGTGAACTCCTGCTTTAAACACTTTTTTTATTATTGCCTCATCCTTTGATGTTGAAAATATAACAACAGGTAAATCTTTAAATCTATCGTCCCTCTTTATTTCAGCTAAACATTCAAGGCCTGTTTTTCGCGGCATATTCAAATCGAGAAATAATACATCGGGAATTTTAATCTCTTTATTATTTAATTCGGACATTAATTGTTCGCCGTCATTTACAATTTTTAATTCTGTTGAAATAGATAATGCAGATAATGCTTTCCTGAAAAAAGAACAATCATCATTGTCATCATCTGCCAGCAATATCCTTAGAGGCTCCACTTTCATATTCTACAGTGTTGAATTTGCATATAATAACCAAAGCTACTCCTAATTATGACCTGCAATTCATATGCATTAAATAAAATCCGAAAACAGAGTATATATTTCCCCAAATAAATAGTGTGCCATACTGATTGGTTTAGATTATTTTCCCTGATTATCAATACTTCTTATTATTATAACCCGTTGTTCGAAATTCAAAACGCCCGCCCTTCGACTTCGCTCAGGGACCGTGGCTTTTGGGCAGATATGTGTGAATTTTTTGCGAAGAAAATTCCCTTAAAATTAAAGTTAAATTTTCTTCGCAAAAAATTCACACATTACCTCTTATAACACGGTCCCCGAGCGAAGTCGAGGGGCAATAATTTCAAACAACGGGTTATTATAATGATGGAATGCTTATGTGCAGAACGAAAACAACACATAGCATTCCATCTTTTTTTTACTTTACCGAAACATTATCACTCGCTTTCCAAACAATCTCCGCTGTTTCAACCAATTTTATAAATTCAGCACGATAGCCGTCTGTATCAATTCCTTTTGATTCTCTTGCTGCTGTTAAAATATTTTTAAAATTTGCTTTGCCTTTAAATTTCGAATCCCGTAAAATCATTCCAAACTCTGCAACTGATGATGCAAAACGGAAATCTTCACTGCTCTTTTGTTCAGTTTCGTCTTGTGCCAATAGAGGATGCACGATCAATTTGCTTTCACTGCCTTTTGGGTCTTTGTAACGAAACTTAATTGTCATCATTTCATTTAACGCAATTTGATCCTGTGATACTGTCTTCTGATATTTTAAAGTATCAATATTGTCAACCGACTCTTTACTTTTAGCAGGAATGATCTCATACAATGCAGTTACGGTTTTTCCTGAACCTAATTCACCCGCGTCTTTTTTATCGTCGTTAAAATCTTCGTCAGCCAGAAGTCTGTTTTCATATCCTACAAGTCTGTAAGCTTTCACATGAACAGGATTGAATTCAATCTGCAGCTTTACATCCTTTGCAATTGTGTTCAACGTTGCACCCATCTCTTTCACAAAAACTTTTTGTGCTTCCAGAATATTGTCAACATATGCAAAATTTCCATTGCCTTTATCTGCCAGACCTTCCATTTTAGAGTCTTTATAATTCCCCGTTCCGAAACCGAGAACAGTAAGAAATATGCCCATGTCTCTTTTCTTTTCAATCAGTGAAACAAGTTCTGCATCACTTGATACACCGACATTAAAATCTCCATCAGTCGCAAGTATGACGCGGTTATTTCCATCCTTCATGAAATTTTCTTTTGCGACATCATAAGCTAATTGAATTCCTTCACCGCCGGCTGTTGAACCTCCGGCTTGAAGAACATCTATCTTCTGCATAATCAATTCCTTTTCTTTTCCTGAAGTTGGCGAGAGAACTAAACCGGAACTTCCGGCATAAACTACAATAGAAACTTTGTCTTCAGGTCGAAGTTGCTGTACTAATAATCTGAATGAACGTTTTATCAATGGTAGTTTATTTTCATCCATCATAGATCCCGATACATCGATCAGAAAAACCAGATTATTTGGCGGAAGTTTTTCTGCTTCAATTGATCTGCCTTTCAATCCGATCTTTACAAGTTTGTGTTCAGGATTCCATGAACAATTTCCGATCTCTGTTGTAATGCTTATTGGTTCCTGATCTTTTGGCTGAGCATACTCATAGTTAAAATAGTTTATCATCTCTTCTATACGGACTGCATCTTTTGGTGGTAACATTCCTGCAGTAAGTATTCTTCTGATATTGCTATATGATGCTGCATCTACATCAATAGAAAACGTAGACAGGGGTCGTCGTTTAACATTGTTGAATTGATTTTCCGTGATCAATGAATACTCTTCATTGTCCGAAACTTTTCTTTCCGGTATTTGTGAAGCAGACCCTCTCACTTTAATACCATCAACATAGTATGCATTAGCATCACTTCTACTACCACGGATATTCATTGGCTCTGATTCGTTCACCTGATAAACTCCTGCTGCCTGGGAACTTATTGAATTAACATCTCGGGTTGGCGCCTGAATAATTTGTTCTTTCTCAATAAGTGGTACTTTATATTCCCGAATCACAATTTGATTTAGTTGTGTGCCAATAGTCATAACAATGTCAACTACCGCAACCGAATCAACAGCTATCAGAATGTTTTTCATCATTATGGGTTGAAAACCAACACAGGTTGCCTTTACATTATACAATCCACCTTGATCCGGTTTAATTGAAAAGTTTCCGTCAATATCTGTCGTAGTTCCAAACAAATTTGCAGTATCGCGATAAACAACAATGCTGGCAAATGGTATTCCTTCATCCGGATTTGAAGTATGAACCCGGCCTCTAATTTCGTAAGTCTGCGCTGTAGATACGGTGCAGACGATCATTATATAAATGATCATTTGTACTAAAGCTTTCATAAGATTTAATTTTTGAGAGTGATTTTAATCATGAGTCGCCCCCGCGACTTATTGCATAAATAATTTCGATCTTTTCATAGGCATTGGATTAAATTTTAAAATCTATCAATTTGAAAAAGGAAATTACTTAAGGAAAAATTGATATATGTCATGCGAAAGTTAGGAATGCCTTTTAGATGAAGTCTGATTTCAATTTTTCGTTTATCAGCTAACAACCAAACGTTCAATTTAGCCTTGGAAAATATGAGAGGAATAATTTAGCATAATTTTTTCTCCCGCAGATCCCGCAGATGAAGGCGCAGATAAATACGCAGATGTGTACCGTCAAATTAAAAATGTCGCTTTTCTAGTATTAACGCTGAATGAAAGCAACACAAATCAGCGATTTTATCTGCGCCTCATCTGCGGAATCTGCGGGAAAAAACACAGTACTTTTTTCCGTCAAAGATCTCTGCGGAAGTCTGCAGGAAATAAACTAAATCAATGCAACTTTTAAATTCAATATTTCGTTACTTTGAATTGCATACAGACTAAATTGCACCAATGAAAAGGTTCGCCATCTACTATTGCTTTACTTCTTTTATATTAATCACAGCTTGTGGACCTTCGCGAATAGTCAGTCTTAATGTTACACGCCCGGCAGAAATTTCATTGCCTGCTGATGTCCAAACTATTTTACTTGTAGACAGAACGAAATTCAAAAATCAGACGATGAACGTCATTGAAGGAATTCTCACAGGAGAACTTCCGGGTGATGACAGATTTGCTGTTCAGGAAGCGATGAATGCTTTGAAAGAAACATTATACAATTCACCCCGCTTCAATGTAAAAGTTTCCCCTGAACGATTAGAAGGAAATAGCTTGTCGGCTGTATTTCCTGATCCTCTTACTTGGGAACAGGTAAATTTATTGTGCTCCAAAGAAAACGCCGAGATACTTGTGGCGCTGGAAGTTTTTGACAGCGACTTCACTGTTTGGCCGGGATCCAGAATAAAAAAGAAAACTGTTGGTGAAGGAACCAACAAACAAGAAATTGAATACACAGAATTTTATGCTCAAGGTGCAGGAAGTGTGGATTTCGGAATCAGGACTTACTATCTGAATGAGAAAAAAATTGTAGACCAGCAAATGGTCAGCGAATCTCATACGTGGGAAGGTACGGGAAGTACACCGATTGAAGCAATGGGGTTGCTCATTTCAAAGAATGAAGCGATCAGATATCTTGCTAACAATATTGGCGAAAGTTATGCTTATAAAATTTCACCAATGCCAATTCGAATTTCAAGATCGTTTTACGGAAAATCAAAACGTGTGGATGAAGTTGCCTCAGGTTCACGACTTGCAGATGTAAACAAATGGCAGGAAGCAATCGACATGTGGAAAACCGGACTTTCAAAAGCAACTAAGGAAAAAGACAAAGGACAAATTGCCTACAATATCGCTATCGGCTACGAAGTCCTGGGTGAATATGGAACTGCTTTGAAATGGGCACAGGATTCATATACACTTTACGGAAATAAAGAAGGCCGGAATTATGCACGACAACTTCAGCAGCGAATCAATGAAGAAAATGTTTTGAAGGAGCAGATGAATAAGTAAATGCTCACCTTTCGTACTAACATTATTTTAGTAGTTAAATTATTCGTCTTTAATCGCTTTTATTATCTAAAGAATAAATATCAAACTCAACCGGTATTTTAAATTTAGCCAAATCACATAATAGTTCAGGCAGAAGTTGGAAGTAGATATGAAAATCATAAATTGTTCCGTAAACAACAAGAAACATAGCATTCTCAGGATCAGCAAATATTGATTTAAATTTTGTTTCATTGCCATTCAGAAAATCTACCATTTCAATTAGTGGTTGACTAAGATAAACACCGTCTTCGTTTTTTGCCCTTAACTTTATATCATAAATCCAGTTGTTTTCAGTGCATTTTCTATATTTATTAGTTTCACCTGTCCCATAGTTTATCCACGGCTTTCCCTTTTCTCTAATTTGAATATAATCTATTCCGGTTTCCTCAGTAATATATTTAGGATCCCGATCACCGGTATTTATGTAAAGCTTTACTCCAAGAGTATTTTGATCTTTCATTAATTATATTAATTATATCAATTAATCACACTCACCCGCCCCGTATACTGATGAAAATTCCCCTGAATATCAAACACACGAACCATCCAGACATACGTCCCCAATTGAACTAACTTTCCACCTTCCTTCACTTTTCCATTCCAGCCATCACCCCAACGATTTGTTTTGAATATCTCGCTACCCCACCGATCGAAGATCATAAACTCATAATCCGTTTCACTCACTCCGGTTCCCAGTGGAGAAAATATTTCATTGATGCCGTCGTCATTCGGAGTAAAAGAATTTGGCACATAAAATTCGAATTCCATTTCAACACAGATCTCAGAGTTTAATGTATCTGCACAACCATATTGACTCTTTACGATCAGTTGCAATGGATAACAACCGGTATCAGGATAAATAAAATTCGGATTCTTTAATGATGATGTGTCATTAGCATCAGAAGTAAACATCCAGTTCCATGAAACTGCATCTGTTGATTGGTCTGAGAATGTTACAGCAGGATCAATGATCACAACAGGATTCGGTGAATATGTAAACGCAGGCTTAGGTTGAGGAAGTACTGTAATATAATTTGTTTGCTCTCCGGCTCCGAAACATCCTGATGTATCTGTTACTTCATACGTAATTGTATATGTGCCGGCAGTATTGTAACAATGAGATGTAATTCCACAATCAGTAGAATTTTCACCATCGCCAAACGTCCAGCTTGCATCCATACAATTTATAAGAGTTGTATCTGTTAATGTAATACATAATGGCGCACATCCATTTAAAACATTTGCAGAAATTACTGGAAGCGGTAGTTGCTGAACATTCACATTCGAATATGATGTTACAGCTGGTGTTCCGCAATCGTCGGTAACTGTAAGTGTATATGTAGTGGATGTATTCAATGTAACGACTGGTTCTGAGATCAAAGG